>JAANMV010001435.1_pt1 | contig 26254 bp, 15 predicted proteins | sample 7279661 | NCBI WGS metagenome assembly JAANMV01 (sample SAMN14094540, study PRJNA606508) | bioreactor metagenome | isolation source: A lab-scale SPAN reactor treating ammonium-rich wastewater day 121 | place: Ireland: Galway | collected 2017-05-16
ATAGCCCGGAAATAGGTATACTGTCCCCGGATACATCCCCGGATTGTCCGGAAATAGGTATACTGTCCCCGGATATATCCATCGGCCTGGTGGCCTACAATGCTCTCGACAAGCTGTGTGCCTGCCTTGATAGTGTTCAGCGGCAGGTGGGTTGCGAGTGCGAGACGGTGCTGGTTGACAACCATTCCTCCGAGGCCGTGGCTGAGACCGTGCGGGAGCGGTATCCGTGGGTCAGGCTGATCGCCAACCAGCACAACGCCGGGTTCGCCGGCGGGACCAACCAGGCGTTTCGCGCGGCCACGGGGCGGTTGCTGTTGTGGCTCAATCCCGATACCGAGCTGCCCGAGCCGGACCTGTTGCGGCGGCTGATCGACCGGTTCGAGGCCGAGCCGGGGCTGGGCGCGCTGGGCTGTCGGCTGGAGTTGCCCGACGGGACGGCGCAGCATGTCGGCGGCGTTGGTCCGCGGGTCGGGCCGGCGCTGCTCGACCTGGCGCGGCTGGCGCGGCCCCGGCCGGTCGCCGAGGCGGCGCGAGTCGAGTACGTCACCGGAGCCTGCCTGCTCACCTCCGCGGCCGCCTGGCGGGAGGTCGGCGAACTGGACGAGGGGTACTTCATGTACCTGGAGGATGTCGATTGGTGCCGGCGGGCGATGGCCTTGGGCTACCGCTGCGCCGTGGAGCCGGGCCTCACCGTCATCCACCACGAGGGTGCCAGCTATGGCGAGCGGGCGTTCCTGCGGCGCGAGCACTACTGGCGCAGCCTGCTGCGCTACGTGGCCAAGCACGACGGCCGGGCGGCGGCGGCGCTGCTACGGGCCGGGCTGGTGCTGTTGACGGCGCCGAAGCTGCTGCTCTCCGCGCTGCTGCCGGACGCCGGCCGGCGCGAACTGCTCCGAGCGCAGTTCCGACTGGGCTGGAGGGGACGCTGATGGCGACCATCGCGGCGGTGCTGATCGTCAAGAACGAGGCGGCGGTGCTCGAGCGCTGTCTGCGCAGCCTCGCGTGGGTCGACGAGATCGTCGTGGTCGATGACCAGAGCACCGACGACACCGCGGCCATCGCCGAGCGGTACCAGGCGCGGGTCTTCCACCGGGCGCTGGACCGGTTCGACGTCCAGCGCAACTACGCCATCGAGCAGGCCACCGCGGAGTGGATCTTGTCGGTCGACGCCGACGAGGAGATTCCGGACGAGCTGGCCGCGGAGATTCGCGAAACTATCGCCCGCCCGGACGCGGCCGACGTCTACGGCATCCCGTTCTGGCACCGGATCTGCGGGCGGTGGGTCCGGCACGGCGGCTGGTCGATGCCCCTGACCCGGCTCTATCGACGGCACGTGCGCTGGGCCGGGGCGGTTCACGAGCAGGTCGACAAGTCGACCAGTTACGCGGTCCTGCGCTACCCCGTCCTGCACTGGTCGCACGAGAGCATCGCCGGGTTCCTGACCAAGCTCAACGGCTACACCGACCGCGAGGCGGCGGCGCGGGTGGCTGATTCCCGGTCCACCTCACCGCTCAAGATTCTGCTCACGACCGACCGCGACTTCATGCGGCGGTATGTGTTCCAGTCCGGCTGGCGCGACGGCGGCTTCGGGTTGATCCTGGCCATGCTGATGGCCTTCTACGTGTTCGTGGCCCGGGCCAAGGCGTGGGAGCTGGCCAACCCGGCGGACGAGCCGCGGCCCGAGGTGGAGCCGGTACGGTGATGGTCAGCGTGGTGATCGTGAGCTGGAATACCCGCGAGCTGACCATCGCGGCGGTGGCCAGCGCGCTGGCCCAGCAGACCGACGCCGAGGTCGAAGTGATCGTGGTCGACAACGGCTCGGTGGACGGCAGTGTGGCGGCGCTGCGCGAGCGATTTGCCGGCCTCCGGGTGATCGCCGTCGGGCGCAATCTGGGCTTCTCCGGCGGGAACAACGTCGGGCTGGCGCGGGCGCGGGGCGAGTACACGCTGTTGCTCAACAGCGACGCGGCGCTGCGGCCGGGAGCGCTCCAGGCGTTGCTGGAGGCGGCCCGGCAACACCCCGAGGCGGGCGCGCTCCAGCCGCGGCTGGTCCTCCCCGACGGCTCGCTTCAGTGGGTCTGGGACTACCTGCCGGGGCTCGTCTCCGAGCTGTGGATGGTGCTCTACCAGCGGCGGCGGACGCGGAGCGCGGGCTGGCAGGAAGCGGAGCGACGGCGCCGGGACGTGCGCCGCTGCCGGGCGTTGGGCTTCGCGGCGGTGATGATCCCGGCCTGGGTCTGGCGGCGCACCGGGCCATTGCCGGCGGCGCCGTTCCTGTACTTCGAGGAGCCGGCCTTCGTCGACCGGCTGCGGCGCTGGCGGCTGCCCATCTACCTGGTCCCAACCGCCGAGGTCGACCACCTCGACGGACGGAGCACGGGACAGGTGCCGTACGTCAAGCGCCGCTCGCACTACCACAGCCGGATGTGGTTCTACGACCATTACCGCGACCGGTTCTCGGCGGCGGTGGTGCGTCTGCTCAGCGCCGCGCGGGCGGCCGTGGGGATCCTCGCCCGTCCGGGCGTCGAGGCCGACGAGCTGTGGCGGCCGGTGCTCCGGGCGGCGGGTCGGAGAGGTTGACCGTGGGCGTGCTGCTGGCGCTGTGGGTGGTGGCGCTGTCGGCGGCGGTGCAGGCGCTGTCGGCGGCGGCGCGGGGTGGCCCGACCGCCGGGGAGTTGGCCTGGGCGGTGGCGATGGGCGTGGTGCCGCCGGTGGTGCTGGCGTTCGCCAGGCGCCGGGACGCGATGGTGGCCGGGGGGATGGCGATCCTCGGGGGAACGGCGGTGCTGCTGGTGCCCGGCGGGCTGTGGGCGCGGGTGCTGGCGGCGTTCGCCGGGCCACGGGTGGTGCCGGGCTGGGCGGTCTTGCTGGTGGCGGTGCAGACGGCGCTGGGGCTGACGGCGGCGGTCTTGGTGGTGGTGTTGGCCGGGGCGGTGATTCGGGCGACGGCGGGGGAAAGGACGCAAGGGACCGAAGGGACGGAAGGGACGGCGCCCAGCGAACGTCCCCACGCCCGCGGGGGGACTACAGGGGGGGCGGTTCCGGTGTTGCTCTTGATGCTGTACGGCGCCGCGACCTTGTGGACCGCGCAGGTGCAGAGCCTCACCGGCGACGAGCCGCATTACCTCTTGGCCGCCCGCAGCCTGGTCCGCGACGGCGACGCCGATCTGACCAACGACTACGACCAGCGGCTGTACGCCGAGTTCTACCCCAGCGACCGCCTGCGCCGCGCGCTGCCGGGGAGCGAGGTGGCGCTCGATCCGCACGACGTGCCGGGCCTGGGCGGCGAGCGGCGGCCGGTGCACCAGCTCGGCGCTTCGTTGCTGCTGGCGCCCGGCTATCTTCTCGCCGGTCGCGCCGGGGCGCTGGCCGTGGCGGTGCTGATCGGCACGCTGGCCGGTTGGGTGGCCTGGTGGCTGGCCGCATCCCTGAACGATCAACGCGGCGCCCGGTACGGCGGGTGGATGGTGGTGCTGCTGTCGCCGTTGGTGGCCTTCTGCGGCAGTCTGCACGCCGAGCCGGCGGCGGCCCTGGCCCTCGGCTGGCTGGGCCTGCTGGCCGTGCGCGACCGGGTCACGCCGCGCGACTCGGTCCTGGCGGCGCTGGCCGCCGGCGGGCTGGCCTGGCTGCACGTCAAGTTCGTCCCGGCGGCGGGGCTGCTGGTGGTCTGGCTGGCGCTGGACGGGCGTCGCCGTCAGGAGCCCGGCTGGTGGTGGCCGGCGGCGGGGCTGGCGGTGGGTTTGGTCTCCCAGCTCGCGCTGTTCGCGCAGTGGTACGGCTCCTGGTCGCCCAGCGCGGCGCAGCTCCGCGGCGGCGGGAAGTTCCCCGGCGCCTTCAGCGGCTCGCCGTGGACCGGCCTGCCGGGGCTGCTGGTCGACCAACAGGACGGGCTTCTGGTAACCTGGCCGGTGGCGGCGCTCGCCCTGCCGGGGATCCTTCTCCTGTGGCGGGACCGCCGGGCGCGGCGGCTGCTGGCGGTGATCGGGCTGCACTTCCTGTTGATCGCCACCTACCGCCTGTGGCGCTCGGGCTTCGCTCCGGCCGGCCGCCAGCTTCTGCCCATCGTCCCGCTCCTGGCGCCGTTCGTCGGGGCGGGGGCGAGCTGGCTGTGGGCGCGGCGGCCGACCTGGGTGACGCTGCTGGCCGCGGTCAACGGCGCGGCGGTGGTGGTGCTGGTCTGGCTGCCGCGACTGCGCTACCCGGCGATGGACTCCAGCGGGTCGAGCCGGTCGCTGGTCCTGTCCAAGCTGGGCCTGCCGGCGCTGGATGTGGTCCTGCCGCTGGTCGGCTCGACGCCCCTGGCCACCGGGGTCGCTTGGGTGTATCTTGTAGCCTTGGTCGGCGCGGCTGTGGTGGCGGTTCGCCGGGCCGAGCGGAGGAGCAGCGAATGAGGGCGTTGGTGACGGGCGGGGCGGGATTCATCGGCTCGCACGTGGCGGAGCTGTTGGTGGCGCGCGGCGACCAGGTGGCCGTGCTGGACGATCTCAGCAACGGCTACGAACGCAACGTGCCGGCCGGCGCCACGCTGCACCGCGGGAGCGTCACCGACGCGGCCTTCGTGCAGGGCGTGTTCGCCGCCGCCCGGCCCGAGGTGGTCTACCACCTGGCCGCGCAGGTGAGCGTGATCGAGTCGATGAAGGACCCGTTCAACGATCTCCTGCGCAACGTGGGCGGGAGCCTCAACGTGCTGCACGCGGTGCGCGAGCACGGCCGGCCGAAGATGGTCTACTGCGGTACCGGCGGCGCCGCCTACGGGGACCCTGAACCGGGCGACCTGCCGGTGCCCGAGACCTACCCGACCCGGCCGCTGTCGCCCTACGGGATCACCAAGCACACCGTCGAGCACTACCTCGACGCCGAGGGGGTCAACTTCGGCCAGCGCTGGACGGCGCTGCGCTTCAGCAACGTCTACGGCCCGCGGCAGGACCCGCACGGCGAGGCGGGGGTGGTGGCCATCTTCACCAGCAAGGTGCTCGCCGGCGAGACCTGCACCGTGTTCGGCGACGGCGAGCAGACCCGCGATTTCGTTTACGTCGGCGACGTGGCCCGGGCGGTGCTGGCCGCCACCGACCGCGCCGACGGGGAGCTGGTCAACATCGGCACCGGCCGCGAGGTGACGGTCAACGAGGTGGTCGCGGCGCTGGAGGCGGCCTGGGGCCAGCCGTTCGAGGTGCGCCACGCGCAGGAGCGGCCGGGCGAGGTGCGGCGGATCGCGCTGGCCGTCGACAAGGCGGCGCGCCTGCTCGAATGGCGGTCCGAGGTCGCCTTCCGCGACGGCATTAGGATGACTCTCGACAGCTTCCGCTCGTGAACATTCTGATCGTCAAGCTCAACGCGATCGGCGACGTCCTGTTCGCGACGCCGCTGGTGGAGGCGTGCCGGCAGGTCTACCCGCGGGCCAGGATCGACTGGCTGGTGGCCACCCACGCGGAGCCCATCCTGCGCGGCCACCCGTCGATTCGCGAGTGCATCGTCTACGACGGCCCGTACGGCGGCAGCGGCTGGGCCTCGCTCTACGCCTACCGGCAGATCATGCTCCGCCTGCGGCACGCCGGGTACGAGGTGATCTTCTGCCTGCACCGCAATTTCGCCGCGCAACTGCTGGTGCTGCAGACCCAGGCGCCGACCCGGGTCGGGTTCCGGGGCGGTCTGTCGCGGTTCACCCTGACCCATGAAGTGGACTTCGACCCGAGCGATCACGAGACCGAGCGGTACCTGGACCTGTTGCGGGCGCTGGGCCGGCCGGTGAGCAATCCGGGGATGAAGATCGGCCTGACCGACGACGCGGAGGTGACCGCGGAGCTGCTCTGGCAGGACGAACGGATCGGCTCGCCGGCAATCGCCCTGGCACCGGGCGGCGGGCGCAACCCGGGCACCGAGATGTTGATCAAGCGCTGGCCGCTGGAGCGCTATCAGGAGCTGGCGCGGCGGCTGGTGGGCGAGACCGGCGGGACCATCGTGGTGGTCGGCAGCCGCGACGAAGCCGAGCTGTGCGCGGCGGTGGCCGAGGCCGTGCCGGACCGTCACGTCAATCTCTGCGGCCGGACCGATCTCCCGCAGCTCGCGGCGGTGCTGGCGCGCTGCCGGGTGATGGTGGCCAACGACAGCGGCCCGCTGCACATCGCCGCGGCGCTGGGCGTGCCTACCGTGGCGCTGTTCGGGCCGACCGATCCGCGGCTGGTGGCGCCACTGGGGGCCCGGCACCGGCACCTGTGGATCCCGCCAGACTGCGGCCCGTGTTACCGGCCCGACAACGCCCGCAGCCGGTCGGTCTGGACCTGTATCCGGACCGGCGACGAGCTGCGCTGCCTGCGCGACGTGACGGTCGACATGGTGCTCGGCGGCGTGCTTGACGCCCTGGCCGGGGAGCCCTGGCCGGAGCACCGGCCGTATCCCGGCCGGCGCGAGCCGGTGGCGGCCAAATGAGCCACGGCGGGGGCGCCGCGAGGCCGGCGGGCGGCGCGCGGCTGGTCTGGTTCTACTTCTTCCTCCTCCTGGCGGCGCTGTGGACCACCTGGGAGATGGACAAACCGGTCTGGCGCGATCCCGCGGTGGCCGAGCAGTTCCATCGGCGGATCGTCGACGGGCAGGCGCCGTACCCGCTGCAGTACCGGCCGCTGGTGCCGCTCCTGTGCGAGGCCATGACCCGCGTCGGCGTGCCGCTCACGGCCGCCTACAACCTGCAGCGGTTCGCCTTCTGGTTCCTCGCCCTGCTGCTCTTCCACAACTTCCTCCGGCTGTGGCTGCCCGAGACGCTGTGCCTCACCGGTGGGGTGTTCCTGCTGGCCATCCTCCCCTTCTCGACCATCGGCTCCGGGTACCAGCCGACCGACCCGCTCAACCTGCTGCTGTTCGTGATGGCCTACGGCCTCTTGCACGAGCGGCGCGACGGGTGGCTGTACGTGGTGGTGGCGATCGGCATGCTCAACCGCGAGACCATCGCCCTGGTGGCGCTGCTGGCCGCCGCGGTGCGGGCCGACGAGTGGCGCCAGCCGGCCTGGTGGCGGCTGGTGCTGGGCCTCGGCCTGCTGGCGGTGGCGGTCTACGCCGGCGTCCACCTCCACTACGGGCCGCGCGAGTCGTATACCGAGCTGATCCGCCCCAGCGCCTGCGTGCCGGAGAACCTCAGCCGGGCCGGCTCGCTCCGCGTGGTGGCGGTCTACGGCCTGCTGTGGTGGCTGGCGTTCGTCAAGCTGGCCGACCAGCCCGCTTTCCTGCGCCGCTCCGCGCTGCTGATCCCGGTGTTCCTGATCGTCCACTTCGCCTACGGGCTGGTGGGCGAGACGCGGCTGTTTCTGCCGCTGGCGCCGGCCATCGTCCCGCTCGGGCTGCGCCGGCTGTTCGACGTGACGGAGCCGGTCAGGTGAAGGTGGCTCTGCCGGCCTGGCGGCTGCTCAGCCCGCGCGGCGGGGTGGGCAACACCTTGTGGCACCTGCTCGATCAGTACGCCACGCTTGCGCCGGACGACCAGTACGTGGTCTTCCACGAGTGCGCGGAGCCCGACCTGCCGGAAGCCGCCAACGTCCGCGCCCAGCGGGTGCGCGTGCCGTTGGTCCAGAACAACCTGACCTGGAGCGATCTGGCCCTGCCGGCGGCGGTGCGGCGGGAGGGGGCCGACCTGCTCCACAACGTCGCCTACACGCTGCCGGCGCGGATCACCATCCCGGCGGTGGTCACCGTCCACGACGTCTCGTACCTGCGCCATCCCGACTGGTTCCCGGCGCGGGTCAGCGCCTACCTTGGCCTCGGCACGCGCCGGGCCGTGCGCCGGGCAACCGTGGTCACCGACAGCGAGTTCAGCGCCGGCGAGATCGCCGAGCTGTGCGACTGCGAGCGGGAGGCCATCCGGGTCGTGCCGCTGGCCGCCCACGAGCGGTTCCGGCCGGTCGCCGACCCCGAGCCGGTGCGGGCCAGGCTGGGGCTGCCCGAGCGGTACCTGCTGTACCTGGGCGGGGTGCTGCGACGCCGGCGGGTCGACCGCCTGATCGCGGCGGCGGCCGGGCTGCTGGAGCGGTACGACGCGCACCTGGTGGTGGCCGGCCCGGCGCGGGGCCAGCTCGACGTGGCGGCCGAAGCGGAGCGGTTCGGCATCGCCGACCGGGTGAAGATGATCGGCTACGTGGCCGATGAGGACCTGCCGGCGCTGTACACCGCGGCGACCTGTTTCGCCTGGCCGTCCATCTACGAGGGCTTCGGCCTGCCGCCGCTGGAGGCGCTGGCCTGCGGCACGCCGACGGTGGTGGCCGAGGCCGGCTCGCTGCCGGAGGTGGTTGGGGACGCGGCGCTGAAGGTACCCGACGAGACCGGCGCGCTGGCCGCGGCGCTGGAGCGTTTGCTCGGCGACCACGCCCTGCGTGAGTCGCTGCGGCGGCTGGGGCCGGAGCAGGCGGCCCGGTTCTCCTGGCGCCGCACCGCCGAGTCGATGTTGGACATCTACCGGGCGACGCTGGCGGCCGGGGCGCGATAGCCTGATTGTGGTACAAGAAGCCCGCGGCCGAGCCGGCCGCGCGACGGGTGGAGCGCGAGGGTGACCAGCGTGGACAGCTCGACCGGCGCCGGAGCGGCGTCGGGGCGGATCGGGGCGCGGCCGACGGTGCGCCGCCGGCGGCTCGATCGCGTCCTGGCCATCGCCGGGGTGCTGGGCGATCTGGCCGCGCTCAACCTGGCCATGATCCTGGCCTATTGGCTGCGTTTCCGCAGCGGCTGGCTGCCGGTGACCAAGGGCGAGCCGCTGACCCGCGACGCCTACCTGGGCGCGATGGTCGCGGTCTCGGTGGTCTGGCTGGCCATCTTCGCCGGACTGGACATGTACCGCCCACAGCGCTGGACCCGCGTCCTCGACGAATCCTACCGGGTGCTGATCGGCGCCGTTGGCGTGCTGGTGGCCGTGATGGCCATGAGCTTCTTCTACCGCTCGTTCGAGTACTCGCGGCTGACCGCCGGGATCGCCTTCGTGATCGCCGTGCTGCTGGTCGTGGGGCAACGGGCGGTGGGCCTGAACCTGGCCGCCTCGGTCCGCCGCCGGCCGGCCTTCCGGCGGCGCGTGGCGGTGCTGGCGCCCGAGGGGGCGGAGCTGATCGACGGCCAGGAGCGCGAGCAGGCCTACGCCACCGACCGGCCGGCCGACGACTACGATCAGGCCCTGGCGCTGGTCCGCGACGGCGCGGTCGATGAGGTCGTGCTGCGGCGGACCTCGCTCGACGGCGACCGGCTGGTGACGCTCCTGCGGGAGTGCGAGCAGGCCGGGGCCGAGGCGCTGGTGATCGCCGACAACGTCGATCTGCTGCTCCGCCGCGGCGGCCGGGAGGATGTCGCCGGGTGGCCCCTGGTGCGTGTCCGCGACGTGCCCATGGACGGTTTGCAGCGGCTGCTGAAACGACTCTTCGACGTGGTCGCCGCGGGCCTGGTGCTGGTCTTGTTCGGCTGGCTGATGGCGCTGATCGCGGTGCTGGTCAAGCTGACCTCGCCGGGTCCGGTGATCTACCGTCAGGTGCGCGTGACCGAGTCCGGGCGCGAGTTTTGGATGTACAAGTTCCGCAGCATGGTGGCCGACGCCGAGGCCAAGACCGGCGCCGTGTGGGCCAGCCGGGGCGACCCGCGGGTGACGCCTCTGGGCCGGTTCCTGCGGCGCAGCAGTCTGGACGAGTTGCCGCAGTTCTGGAACGTGCTGCTCGGCGACATGAGCCTGATCGGGCCGCGGCCGGAGCGGCCGGTATTCGTCGAGCAGTTCGCCGCCCAGGTGCCGCGGTACCGCGACCGGCACCGGATGAAGACCGGCATCACCGGCTGGGCGCAGATCACCGGCGAGCGCGGCGGGGAGAGCAGCATCGAGCAGCGGACGCGGTACGACTTGTTCTACATCGACAACTGGTCGCTCCTGTTGGACCTCCAGATCCTGGTCAAGACCGCGTTCGAGGTCTTGTTCCACCGGGGGGCCGGATGACTCCCCGGCGCCGCGAGTGGGCCGAGGCGGCCGGGGCGGTGCTCGCGCTGCTGGTCGTGGCGGTGGCCATCGACTGGCGGGCGCTGTCCCGAGCGCCTTTCTTCTACGACGTGGCCATCCAGAATCTGCCTTACCGCGCCTTCTTCGCCGACGGGTTGCGGCAGGGGATGGTGCGGTGGTGGGCCGGGGAGATGGGCGCCGGGTTCCCGTTCTTCGCCGAGAGCCAGGCCGGCGGCGCGTACCGCGGCAACCTGCTCTTCGTGCTCCTGCCCACGGCTTGGTTCGCCTACTCCTGCACGGCCATCCTGCATGTGTTCTGGGCCGGCCTGGGCACGGGCTGCTTCGCCCGGCAGATGGGACTTGGCCGGCCCGCCGCGCTGGCCGCCGCGATCGCCTACATGCTCTGCGGGCCGGTCTACTTCCGCGAGCTGCACCTCAACGTGTTGCAGGGCCTGGCCTGGCTGCCGTGGGCCTTCTGGGCCGCCGAGCGCGGCGTGCGCGGGCTGCGCTTCGGGTTCGTCGCGCTGGGTGTGGTCAGCGCCATGCAGTGGCTCACCGGGCACGTCCAGCCGCCGATGATCACCCTCCTGGGCGTGCTGCCCTACGGGCTCGCGCGGGCCTGGCAGGTCCATCGCCCGGCACTTCGCGAGGTGCTCCCGACAGCCGCCGTGGCGGTCGGCTTCGGGCTCCTGGCCGCGGCGCTGCGGCTCGACCCGAGCCATGGGCTGGTGTACCTGACCGGCCTCGCCGGCGGCGCCGCCTACCTGGCGCGCCGGCCGCACACGGAGTCCTGCCGGCGCTGGCTGTGGTCCGGGCTGGGGCTGGCGGGCGCCGCCGGACTGGGGCTGGTTCTGGCCGCGGTGCAGCTCCTGCCGCTGGCGGAGCTGTCCGGGCAGTCGGTCCGCTCGGGCGGGATGGATGTCCAGCAGTCGTTGAGCATGTCCCTGCTGCCCGGGCAGTTGACCGGCTTCCTCTTGCCGCGCCTGCACGGCGCGGCGACGCAGTTCAATCTCCTCCACCTGGTGCGGTTCGGCCAGCGCCTGCAATGGGAGTGGGTGCCGCACTGCGGCGTGGTGGTGGTCGTGCTGGCGCTGCTCGCCCCGTGGCTTAGCCGGCGCCGCGAGCGGTGGGTGTTCCTTTGTCTGGCCGCGGCCTGCCTGGCGCTGGCCATGGGGCGGACCTTCCCGTTCTACCGCTGGCTGCTGGCGGTCCCCGGCTGGAGCCTCGTCCGCGGCCCGGCGCGGCTGCTCCCGCTGGTCGCCTTCGGCTTGGCGGTAGCCGCGGCGATGACCATCGACGCGCTGGCCGCCGCCGGCCTCCCACCCCGGCGGCGCAAGCCGGTCGAACTGCTGCTCCTGGCCGGCGCGGCGGTGACCTGCGCCGCGGCGGTGGTGATGATCCGCCAGACGGCGGGGCTGTTCGAGCCGGCGCATCGCGCCGCCTACGTGTTCGCCTGGGTCCGGGCCGCGGGGTTGATGGTGGCCTCCGCGGCGCTGATCCTGGGCCGCTCGGCGGCCGGCCCGACGCGGGTCTGGCCGGCGCTGGCGGTGGGGCTGGTGCTGGTCGACCTGTACAGCGGCAGCGCCGGGTACCATCCCCTGGTCGACCCGGCGGTCTACGCGCCGCCGCCCGACGCGGCGCTGGCGCGGTCGGCCGACGGGGAGCGGATCCGCGTCCCGGTGGACACGCCGCACCCGCTGCAGCCGGGGCAGTACCTGCTCTATCCGGGCCTCAGCAACGTGGCCAACTTCTCGCCGATCAGGCCGGCGCGCATGGCGCGGCTCGACCTCTTGTTGGGCGATCAGCCCGACCTCGGCAACGTGGTCGTCCGCCGCTGGCTGGCCCTGCTCCGGGTCAAGGCGGTCAGCGTGCGCGAGGCGGACGAGGGCCCGGCGCGGCTGGCGCCGACCGGGCTGAGGCCCTTCCCGCGGGCGTGGCTGACGCCGCGCTGGGAGCGGGCGACCAGCCCGGCCGAGGCGCTGGCGATGGTCCAGCGGCCGGACTGGCGGCCGGAGGCCTACGCCGTAGTCGAGGAGCCGACCACCGTGGCGCCGCGGCGCGGGCGGCTGGGGGCCATCACCTGGAGCCGCTTCGGCCGGCATCGGGGGACCTGTCTGGTGACCTGCGATCAGGCCCAGGTGCTGGTGCTGTCGCAGGCCTGGTACCCCGGCTGGCAGGTGTCCATCGACGGGAGCTGGCAGCCGGCCAGGCCGGTCGACTACGTCCTGTGCGGCGTCCGGCTGCCGGCCGGCACGCGGCGGGTGGACTTCGTCTTCTGCCCCATCACGCTGCGGCTCGGCCTCTTCTGCAGCCTTCTCGGCGTGGCGGCATTGCTCGGCTACGCGATCCACTTCCGCCCGCCGGAGCCCGGAGCGGGGCGTTGAGCGCGAGGCGGGAGCGGCTGGCCGAGGTCGCGGCCTGGGTCTCGCTGCCGGTGGTGGCTTTGCTGGTCCGGGCCGGCACGCTGCGGGCCGCCTACTATTGCACCGACTGGGAGCTGTACTTCGTCCCGGTCCGGGCGTTCTTCGACGCCGGGCTGCGCGCCGGGGTGCTGCGCTGGTGGGCCGGCGAGGTCGGCGCCGGGTTCCCGCTCCACGCCGAGGGCCAGGGCGGGCTGCTCTACTTGCCGAACTGGCTCACCGCCTGGCTGACGACGCCCGGCCTGGCGGTGAGCTGGAGCGTCGCTCTGCACGCCGGGCTGGCCATGGGCGGGGTCTACGCCTTGCTCCGGCGGCTCGACTGCGGCCGGCTGCCGGCGGTGATCGGCGGGTGGGTCTATGGCCTGGGCGGGATGCTCGCCGCCCGCGACGTGCTGCTCCCGTTCTACCAGGGCCTGTGCTGGCTGCCGTGGCTGACGGTCGGGCTGGAGCTGGGCCTCCGGCGGCGAACCGGCGGCTGGGTCCTGGCCGGCGTGGCGCTGGCCATGCAACTGCTCGCCTCCCACGCCCACCCGCCGCTCCTGTCCGGCCTCCTCGCCCCGGTCTACGTCCTGGCGCGGTGGCCGGCGCTCGCGCCGGAGCGGCAGTCCGGCGGGCGGGTGGTGCTCGGGCTGGCGGCGGTGTTCCTGATCGGCGGCGGACTGGCCGCGCCGCAGGTCTTGCCGTTGCTCGAGCTGGCCGGTGGCTCGGTCCGGTCGGGCGGCCTGACCGCGGCCGAGCGGAGCGCCATGCCGATCGAGCCGTGGCAGCTCTACACCCTGGTCGCGCCGACTCTGCACGGCACGCCGTACATGGTCGACCTGAGCCTGCGCGACCGCTACCACCTGGTGATCCAGGCGGACTGGTGCCTCTACCTGGGGATCGCGCCGCTGCTGCTGGCGCTGCTCGCCCCGTGGCTGGGCCGGCGGCGCGAGCGGTGGCTGTTCGTCGGCTTGCTGCTCGCCGCGGCGCTGCTGGCCGCGGGGGACCGGCTGCCGTTCTACGGCTGGCTGGCGCGCCTGCCCGGCTGGTCGTCGGTGCGCGCGCCGAGCCGGCTGAGCGGGCTGATGGCCCTGGCCGCCGCGGTGCTGTGCGGGCTGACGGTCGACGATCTGGCGCGCGACGGGATTCCCCAGCACCGCCGGCGCCCGCTGGCCGTGGTGCTGGCCGCCGCCGCGGCGACGGCCGGGCTGGCGGTGCTGATGCCGCTCCCGACCGAGCCGGCGCACCGGGCCTGGTTCGCGCCGGCGCTCGACCGAGCCGTGCTGCTGGGTCTGCTGGCGCCGGCCGCGGTGGCGCTGCGGGCCAAGCTGTCGCCGGGCGTCTGGCTGGCCGCCCTGGCGGTGCTGGTCCTGGGCGACCTGGGCACCGGGCTGCGGGCCTACCAGTCGGTCACCGACCCGGAGCACTACGCCCCGCCGCCCGAGGCCGCGCGGGTGGCCGCGAGCGGCCGGCGCGTGCTGGCCCGCACCGCCGACGGCGGGCCGCTGTCGGCCAACCGCAGCCTGCTCTATCCCGGCGTCGACAACGTCGCGCTGTACTCGCCGCTGAAGAGCCCGCAGCTCCGGCGCATCGAAGACCTGATCACCGCCGGCTGGCCGGCGGCGCGGACCTGGCTGACGCTGCTGCGGGTCGGCTACGCGAGCGCTCGGCAGCTACGAGTCCAAGACGACCAGCCGAACGCGTTGGTCGAGGCAACCGGGTCGGAGCCGGCGCCGTACGCTTGGCTGACGGCCACCGCCGTGGCCGTGCCCGGCCCCGCCGCGGCGCTGGACAAGGTCAGCTCGGCCACCTGGCGCCCGTTCGCCGAGACGGTGCGCGAAAGTGGTGATCCGGTCTCGGGCGGGACGGGCCGGATCGGCCGGGTGGTGGTTGGCCGGCACCGGGTGGAGGTGCGGGTGACCAACATCGACCGGACGGTGCTGGTCCTGTCCCAGGCGGCCTGGCCGGGCTGGCGGGTGCTGCGCGACAGCGCCTGGCGGCCGGCCGAACGGCTCGACGCGCTGCTGCTGGGTGCCGTTCTGGAGCCGGGTGACGGCTGGGTCCGGTTGGTCTACCAACCGGCGGCGCTGCGGCTCGGTCTGTTCGTCTCATTGCTCACGCTGACCGCGCTCATGGGCGGCGGATGCTACACTGTCACCGGACGCCGGGGGCGGAGGATCGCCGCGGGATGAGCAACGGGTTCGGCACACGGCTGGCCGGGGTGGCGGTGGTTGCCGTCCTGGCCCTCAACCTGCTCCACGCGGATGTCTACGTCCGGGCCGAGCGGCCCAATCAGGATGAGGGCTGGTACCTCTACGCGGCGCGCCTGGTGCGCGACGGGCAGCGGCCGTACCTCGACTTTGCCTACGTCCAGCCGCCGGCGCTGCCGTACCTCTACGCCGCGCTGGGCGCCGGGGACAGTGTCGAGGCGGGGCGGCGAATCGGCGCCGGACTGGGCGCGCTGGTGGTTCTGCTGATCGCCTCGGCCGCCTGGGTGGCCGGGCCGGCCGCCGGGCTGACGGCCGCGGCGCTGCTGGCTTTCACCCCGTTCGTGCTGTCGCAACAGAGCGTGGTCAAGGCCTACGTGCTGGCCAACTTCTTCCAGGCGCTGGCCCTGCTGCTGGCGCTGCGGCTCGGGCGGCGATGGTCCGGGGTGTGCTTGGCCTCGGCGGCGTTCGCCCTGGCGGCCCTGGCCCGCAACTCGGCCGCGCCGGCGCTGCTGGCCTACTGGGTCTGGCTGGCGGTGCTGCCGGACCGGCGACGGCTCGTGCCGGCGGCGGTGACGGGCGGCGGCGCCGTGCTGTGCCTGGCCCTGGCGCCGTTCCTGTTGGTCGACGCCGGGGCCGTCTACCGCGACCTGATTGCCCACCACGCCGGCAACGTGCCGCGAGCCGGGCTGGCCGACACGGTGCTGACCATGTGGGCCATGGCCGGCTTCCTCACCCGCGCCTGCCCGGCGGTCGCGTTCGCCTTGGTGGCCGGCCTGACGGCGGCCGTGGCGGCGCGCCAGGAACTGGCCTGGCGACCCGAGATCGGGCTCTGCCTGACCGTCGCCGCGGCGGTCTACCTGGGCCAGTTCGTCTCCAGCCATCCCTACCAGGAGTACCAGGTCCTGGTCTTCCCGGCGGCGGCGCTGGCGGCGGCACTGTGCTGGGGCGAGGTGACCCGGCTGGCGGCCGACCGGCGGCTGCCGGCCATCGTCCTGGTCACCGCCGTGGGCCTGGTCCCGCTGGTCTCGCTTGGACCGGCCGAGGCCGATCTGCCGGGCCTGCAGCCAGGGCCGGACGGCCGGGTCGAGATGTCCGGTGTCCACGGCCCGTTGCGCCGGGTGGCCGAGCTGGTCCAGCGCCACGCCGCGCCCGGCGAGTCGCTGTTCACCTTCCAGACGGCGGTGGCGGTCGAGTCCCGCCGGCGGCTGGTGCCTGGCCTGACCCTGGCCGCGTTCAGCTTCACCGACGCCGGCGACGCGGCCGCCCGGCACTTGACCAATCCCGCCCTCATGACGGAGCAGTTGGCGGGGGAGCTGCCGGCGGCGGTGGTCCTCTCGCCGGGCGATGTGACGAGCATCTTCCAGGCCCGCTGGGTCGGCGACCGGCTGGTCCTGCGCGAGGGGATGGACGAGGCGCTCCAGCGGAGCTACGATCCGTTGGTCCGGGCGCTCGACGAGCACTACCGCGTGGTCGGCACGGTCGAGGGCGTCGGGCAGTTCTTCGAGGCGTTCACGGTCCTGGCGAGGAGGCGCTCGTGAAGCTGGCGCTGGTCCACGAGTGGCTGACCAACCTGGCCGGCAGCGAGCGGGTGCTGCTGGCCATGCACGACCTGTGGCCCGACGCGCCGGTCTACACCAGCCTCTACGCGCCCGAGGCGCTGCCGCCCGAGTACGGGCCGGACCGCCTCGACGTGCGCACCTCGCGCCTGCAGCACCTGCCCGGCGCCACCCGGCGCTGGCGCTGGCTGCTGCCGCTCATGCCGGCGGCCTTCGAGTCGTTCGATCTCGGCGGCTACGACGTGGTCGTGTCCAGCAGTCACCAGTGCGCCAAGGGGATCGTCACCGGCGCCGAGACGCGGCACCTGTGCTACTGCTACACGCCGATCCGCTACGTCTGGGAGATGCCGCACGCCTATCTGGCGGACATGCCGCCGCTGCAGCGGGCCGTGTTCGGGCCGGTCACCCACCGGCTGCGGCTGTGGGACTACTGCGCCGCGCAGCGCGTCGACCGGTTCATCGCCATCTCCGAGACGGTCCGCCGGCGGATCGCCAAGCACTACCGGCGCGACTCGGTGGTCATCCACCCGCCGGTGGACACGGCCCGGTTCGCGCCGGCGGCCGAGCGCGACGACTTCTATCTGGTCGTCTCCCGGTTCGTCGGATACAAGCGGATCGAGCAGGCCGCGGCGGCCTGCGCCGAGCTCGGGCGGCCGCTGAAGATCGTCGGGGTGGGGCCGGACGAGGGCAAGGTCCGCGCCGCCGCCGGGCCGGAGGCCGAGTTCCTCGGGCAGGTCGACGACGCCACCCTGGCCGACCTCTACGGCCGCGCCCGCGGGCTGCTCTTCCCTGGAGTCGAGGACTTCGGCCTGACCCCGGTCGAGGCCCAGGCCGCCGGCTGTCCGGTGATCGCCCACGGCCGCGGCGGAGCGACCGAGACCGTGCTCGACGGCGAGACCGGCGTGCTCTACGACGAGCCCACCGCGGCCGGGCTGCGCGCGGCCCTCGAGCGGTTCGAGACGCTGGACCTGTCGGCCGACCGCTGCCGGGCCAACGCCGCCCGGTTCGATGTCGCGGTCTTTCGCGAGAAGATCCTGGCCGTGGTGGCCGAAGAGGCCGGGCAAGTGGGATAGCGCGTGGCCGACTGGACCCTGGTCTGGCTGCTGCTGACCGCCGGCCCGAGCCTGGTCCACGAGTGGGACTTCCGGCTCGGGCCGGGGGAGTGGTACGCCGCGCACAGCGCCGAGGTGACGGCCGGCGACGGGGTGCTGCGGGTCCGCGTCACCGGCGACGATCCCTACCTGATCTGCTCGCGTGGCAACTGCCTCGATCTGGCCGGCCGGCCGGGGCAGTTCGTCCGGCTGCGGCTGCGGTCCGAGTCGGCCGGCCGAGCCGAGCTGTTCTGGGCCGACGGCGAGGGGGACCAGGTGCCCGGCTTCGCGGCCGCCAAGCGGACGGGCTTCGCCCTGCCCGGCGACGGCGCGTGGCACGAGATCGACGTCTATCCGCACTGGCGCGGGCGGATCCGCCGACTGCGGTTCGACCCGCCGTCCGGCCACCCAGGCGAGTTGTCGGTGGAGCGCATCGCCGTGTACGAATGGCCTGAATCGACTCAGCAAGGGCCGCACTGGTCGCTGCGCGGCGACCGCGGTGGCTGGCTGCCGGCCGGCGACACCGCGCTGGAGCCCACCGTCGAGGGACTGGCGATCGCCGGAGCGCAGCCCGCGATCGCCGTTGACCTGGCGTTCGACCCGCCCGCCGCGTGCTGGCTGACCTGGGCGGCGCGGGTCTCGGTGCCCGGCGAATGGGAGGCGTCCTGGCGCGACGCTACCGATCGCAGGCGCTCGGCCAGGCGGACCGTCGGCGCGGGCGCGGCGCGGCTGGCCGTCCGGCTGGACGCGGTCGGCCCCAGCCCGACCCGCGGCGCGGTGCTGACCCTGGCCTTCACCCCGGCCGACGAGGTCACGGCCGAGGCCGTGATCGAGCGGATCGACCTGGCTCCGCTCCCGGTCGGCCCGCCCACGCTCGACCTGCTGGCGGCGGCCTTCGACCGGGCCGCGGCCTGGGCCGGCGAGCCGGTCCGGCTAATGGCGCGAGTCCAGAACTCGGGCGGCGAGACGCTGCCGGCCGGTGCGGTGCCGGTCGCGCTGTCTGTCCCGCTGGAGCTGCGCCACGGGGGGCTGGCGCCCGGCGAGCAGGCCGATGTCTCGGCGCCGGTGCCGACCGAGCGACCGGGCCTGGTGACCGGCACGGTGGGCGAGGGGAGCGCGCGGCGCGAGCTGCTCCTGGCGGTCTCGGCCCCGCCGGCGGCGCGGCCGGCGGCCGGCGCCTCGGTCACTGCCGACACCGCCGCCCTGGTGGGCGAGCGGTTGCGGCTGCGGGCGGGTCGGCTCGGTGACGGGCGGCACGGCCCGCTCCGTCTGGAGCTCCGCGACGGGCAACGGTGGCGGGCGGTGGCCTCGCTCGACGCCGTCGGGTGGGTGGACCTGACCGACTCGGGCCGGGCGCACCACGTCGCCGGCGCGGCGCGGGTGATCGGCGACGCGCTGGCCTTCACCGCCACCGGCGCGGGGTACTCCGTCACGACGCGCTACCGGCTGGCCGGGCCGGATCGGGTCGCGGTCGAGACCGTGCTGACGGCCACTCGGGAAGTGTCGCTGTCCTTGCTGGCCGGCCCTTGGCTGCGGGTCGGCGACGGCGAGGGCGGCGCGCTGCGCGAGGCGGTTTTCCCCGGGGTCGAGTACCTCGGGCACGACATCCCCGGGCCCGAGGCCAGCTCGTCCGAACGGGACACCGATCACCCGCTCAACCTCCGCGCAGTGCCGGACCGGCACCAGATCACCGTCCCGCTGATGGCCGTCGAGCTGCCCGCCGGGGAGTTGGTGGCGCTGCTCTGGCGCCACGACCAGCACGGCGACGGGCCGGGCGCGGTATTCGCCTCGCCCAACTTCGTCGAGTCCGGCGCGCTGCGGAGTCCGCGACTGCCGGCCCGGAGCGGTGGCAACCACCTGATGGGCCTGCTGCTGCCCGCCGTGCCGGAGGCGGTGCGGCCCAACACGTTGCGCGCGGCCGAGCCGGTGCGGCTGGCGGCCGGGCAGACGCTGGCGCTGACCGCCCAGCTCCTGGCCCGGCGGCAGGGCGACGTGCCGGACGCGCTCCGCGCCTGGCTGGAGTGTTACCGGCCCGCTCCCGCGGGCGACCCGGCCGGCCTGCTGCCGCGCACGCTGAGGCTCAGCCGCATCGCCTTCGAGCGCGTCCTGTGGCGCGAGGGGCGCGGGTGGGTCAAGCACATCGCCCGGAACGACGCCTCGCTCGATCCCGGCGTGGCGGTGCAGTACCTGTACCTGGCCCGGCTGTTGGGCGAGCCGGAGCTGGCCGACCTGGCGCGGTCACGGGTGCCGGCCGGCGGGAGCCTGCCCTGGGCGCTGCACCACGGCCGGGTGGCCGAGACGGTGCCGGCCGATCCCGCCACGTTGAACTCGCTGCCGACCCCCGGCCCGGAGGAATGGGTGTTCCGGCCCGACGCCGACCACGTGGTCCTGGGCACGCCCGGCGAGACCAACGTGGGCATCGTCGCCGACGCGGCCATCGGGCTCCTGCGCCGGGCGCGGGCCGCGGCCAACGAGGAGCGGTTGCGGCTCGGCTTGCTGGCGGTCGAGCAGCTCGCAAGGTTCCGGGTGCCGCGCGGCGCGCAGGTGTGGGAGGTGCCGCTCCACTGCCCCGACGTGCTGGCCTCGGCCCGGGCGGTCGAGGCGCTGACCCTGGCCTACGCCCTGACCGGCGAGCGGCGGTTCCTCGCCCAGGCCGACTACTGGGCCTCGACCGCGCTGCCGTTCGTCTACCACTGGCAGCACCCGCGGCCCGACCTGGCGCCGATGCGCGGCGGGAGCATCCCGGTCTTCGGCGCCTCGGCCTTCTCCAACGCCTGGTTTGGGCGGCTGGTGCAGTGGAACGGACTGGAACTCGCCCGCGCGCTGCGCGAGTTGGCCGACCTGGGCGGCGACCGGCTCTGGGCCGACCTGTCGCGCGACCTGACCGTCAGCGCGCAACGGCAGCAGGTGAGCGACGAGAACAGCGACCTGGCCGGGCTGTATCCGGACTACTGGAATATGCGGACCGGCGTGCCGGACTACTGGATGAGCCCGGACCGCGTGCTCCGCGAGGCGCTGAGGCAGAGTGGGTGGACGCCCGACGGCCAGTGGCTGATCGCCAACTGCGACGGCAAGCTGATCGCCATCGCCTCGCCCACCCCGCTGCTCGCGCCCTGCGCCGGGCAGGTGAAGCTGGGCCGGATCGTCCGCGACCTGGCCGCGCCGTGCGACCTCACGTTCGCAGTGGATTACGACCTGGGCACCACTTCGTACGTGGCGATGATCGGCGTTGACCGGCCGGCCGGTGTGACCCTGGCCGGCACGCCGGCGGCGGAAGGGGACCTGTCGGCCCTGAGTGCTGGCTGGTCCTGTTACCCGGACAAGGCGCTGCTGGTTCTCAAGCTGGACCACGCCGCGGGCACGAGGGTGGCGGTGAAGATCGCCGGCCTGGCGCCGCGTTGACGCGGGCGGCGAGCAGTGGGCCGGAGGGATAAGTCCCATTGGCCACATGGGACCTATCTCGCCCGCTTGCTGCCTCAGCCAAGAAACGTTGTCAGACACCGTTTCTTGCGAGCAGGGGGACGGCGCGCCGATGACACTCGCTCCCCGCCTGCGGGGAGGGTCGGGGTGGGGTCTTGCCGGCGATCACCCCCGCAACGCCTCAATCGCCGCCAACACCTCCAGCCGCACCTGGTCGGCCAGGCTCCGGTCCTTGGCGGCCAGCCACTGGATATCGGTCACGCCCGCGGCGTCGGTGACCGCGGCGGGGCCGTCGGCCAGCAGCTTCCTGGCCGTGTCCAGGGCCGCGCCCTGGGCGCCGCGCTGGGCCGCCTGGTCGACCGCGTCGCGCAGGATGACGAAGTACTCATAGTCCTGCCGCCCCTCGCGGATGGCCTCCATGTGCTTCGAGGTGGTGCAGCCGTCGGGTCCCAGGAACTGCGGCGCGAAGCTGGTGCCCGGGGTGGTGTACTCGTTCCAGGACGAGCCGCCGCCGGTGTCGCCGAAGGCCCAGAAGCCCTCGAAGACGCCGCCGTAGCGGAAGCACTCCCAGGCCTGGAGGCGGTGGTAGGCGTACGGGTCGAGGTGCCGGACCGGGCCGGAGCAGCTATAGAAGGCCATCAGCCGGCCGGCGTCGCGCTGCGGCAGGTAGACCTGCTCGTAGGCCTCGCGCTGCCCCTGCCAGCGGACTCGGTTGGGGCAGAGCATGCCGGACACTTCCAGGCACTCGGGCAGCACCTCGCCCGGAGTCGGCCAGATCGGGTCGTTGAAGATCAGCACTTCCGGCGCCGCCTCGCGGAACACCTTGGCGTAGGAGACGATCCGCTCGTCCTGCTCCTGGTTGCAGGTCTCGTCGACCACGTGGAGCAGGAGTTGGTTGGGCTGGACGCCCTTGGACTTGAGGTGGGCGACCCAGAAGCGGATCCACTCGGCCACCTTCCGCTGAGCCGCCGGCGTGTCCGCGACGGTCTCCTGGGCGTGGTTGAACACTCCGTAGTACCGGCAATTCGGCCAGCGCGCCAGCCAGGCATCCATGCGCGTGGTGTCCGGCGGCTGGGTCTGCCGGCCGTCGGCGTCGTACTTGCCGTACGGCATCACCGCGGCGGTGGCCCACGGCGAGTCCAGGCCGTAACGGCGCAGGAACTCGACCGTCGGCTCCAGGTTGTCGGCGGTGATCCCGCGCGACGGGCCGTCAGTGTAGTCCCACCCGCCGAGGGCCAGCGACAGCCGGTCGGGCAGCACCACTTCGGCTACCCGCCAGCGCAGCGGGACCCGCAGCAGCTTCGCCCCGAGCTCCAGGTTGACCGCGCCCTCGTACCGTCCCGCGGCCAGCTTCCGGCTGTCGCACGAGAGCCACAACTGGACCGTCATGCCGGCCGGCAGCTCGACCCCGCCGGTCACGTCGACCAGCGCCGAGCCCATCGGCGCGTGGTCCTTGACGGCGGTGTAGACCACCTCCTTGACGGTCACCGCGCCGGCGGGCAGACCCTCGACGCGCGGCACCGCGGTGACCGCCTGCTCGCCCGTGTTGACCAGGTTGACGGCCACGCCGCGGACCTCGCCGCGGGCGCTGGTCAGGTCCACGGCCGCGGCGTCGGACGGCGGGGAGAGCGGCTGGACCGGGTCCCAGGCACAGGCGTTCCAGGCCATCACGCCGGACATGCCTCGCGCCCGGTAGAGCGCCGCCTGCACTGCCAGCACCCGCCGGTGCGGGTCGCCGTAGGGCAGCATCGCCGGCTCGGTGCCTGTGACTCCGCGGACCTCGGTCAGCCCGGCCGCCGCCTCGTCGAGCAGCTTGCCGAGCCGCTGCCGTTCGGCCGCCGGGATGGTCGCGGCGGCGAGGTTCGCGCGGATCAGTTCGACCTCGGCCTCGATGTCGGCGCGGAACCGGCGGCTGAGCAACGCGGCTTCCAGATCGCTCGACGCCTGGCCCGTCCGGGGCTGGTGGAGCAGCGCCTCCGGTCCGCGGTAGACCTCGATCTCGTCGACGAAGGTGAACTCGGCTCGGGGCTGGACCACCAGCGCCAAATACCGGCCGCGGCAGGCCAGCGCGTCGGTCCAGAAACGGTGATCGCTATAGGACTTGGGCGGCTCGGCCTGTAGCGCGGCGAGGGCGACCAGCTCGCCGGCCTCGTACCACTCCTGCTGGTCGTCGGAGACGAACATCCGGATGGTGATGGGCCACTCGACCCCGGCCTTGCCGGCGGCGGTGTGGTAGCTCACGCCGCCGATGGGCTGCACTTCCCCGAGGTCGATGACGGTCCGCGGGTTCTGCCCGTTCTGCCAACCGACGGTGGTCTTCTGCGTCCAGAAATGCCCCTTGGTGTAGACGCCGTCGGTCAGTTGGACCTTGTCGTCGGCGTCCCGGCAGAGGCCGTAGCTGGGCGCCGGGAACAGGGTGTAGGTCTTGCCCAGGGCCAGGTTCTCACCAGGCCGGACCCACTTCGCGGGATCGTCCTGACCCGCCGCCGCGGCCACCCACAGCGCCGTCGCCAACCACCCGATGCTGCGCATGTCGACCTCCCCGCCAAGAAACGGTGTCAGACACCGTTTCCGCCGTTTCCGCCTGCAAGAAACGGTGTCTGACACCGTTTTTGGCTACCGGGCCAGGGCCTCCAGCGCGTCGAGGAGCTCGATCCGGACCCGGTCGGCCAGCTCCCGGTCGCGCTGGAAGTTCCACGAGATGGAGGCCACCGGATTGTCCTCCAGGACCCGCGCCGAGGCACTCTCCAGCAGCGCCTTGGCGGCCTTCGCCGCGTCGGCCCGGCCGGCCTTCTCGGCAGCCGAGATCGCCTCGCGGAGCATCACCAGGTACTGGTAGTCGAAGCGGCCCTCGCGCACGCCCTCCATGTGCTTGGAGGTGGTACAGCCGTCGCTGCCGACGAACTGCGGCGAGTAGCCCACGCCCGGCGCCGCCAGCTCGTTCCAAGACGAGGCGCCGCCGTTGTCGCCGAAGGCCCAGAAGTACTCGGCGGTCATGCCGTGGCGGAAACAATCCCAGGCCTGGAGCCGGTGGTAGCCGTATGGATCCATGCTGCGCACCGGGCCGGAGCAACTGTAGAACGACAGCGCCGCGCCGCGTTTCAGGTGCGGCCCGTAGACCTGTTCGAAGACGGCCGGGAGATTCTGCCAATGCTGCCGGTTCGGGCACAGCTCGGTGGCCAGACTGAGCAGCTCCGGGGTGGCCTTGCGCGGGTCGGTCCAGGTGGGGTCGTTGAACACCACCACCTCGGGCTGCGCGCGGCGCACCACCGCGGCCCAGGCGATGAAGATGCGGTCCGTTTCGGCCGCGTGCGACTCGTCGTACAAATGCAGTTTGAGTTGCGACGGCCGGATGCCCTTCTCCTTGAGATGGGCGACCCAGAAGTTGATCCACTCCTCGACCCGCCGCTGGGCGGCGGCGTCCTTGAGTTCGCCCGAGACGCTGTTGAAACAGCCGTAGTACCGGGCGCCCGACCAGCGGGCCAGCCAGGCGTCCATGCGCTTGGTGTCCGGCGGCGCGGTCATCTTGCCCTGCGCGTCGTGCGTTCCGAAGGGCATCACCGCGGAGGTGGCCCAGGGCGAGTCCAGCCGGTACTCCTTGAGGAACGCGACCACCGCGTCGCGGTTCTGGTCGTTGACGCCGTAGATGGTCGTGTCGGTGTAGTCCCACCCGCCCAGCGAGAGAGTCAGCTCGGCCGGCATCCGGAGCGGCGAGACGCGCACCGTGAAGGGCACCTCCACCGGCTTCCCACCCGCCGGGGCAAGCCTCAGCCGGCCCTCGTGCCGGCCGGCCGGCAGGCTGGTCGAATCGACACTCAGCCAGATCTGCCGGGTCATCCCGGACGGGGCGGTGACTTCCCAGCCGGCGGCGGTCCGGGCCGCGTCGGGCAGCGCGGTGGCGGTCTCGCCGCCGGCGCTGCGCGCGGTCCAGGCGACCGACTTGACGGCCAGCCAGCCGGGCGCGGCGCCGCCGGGCAGACCGTCCGCCGTGACCGTCAAAGAGACTGCCTGCTCGCCGGCGTTGGTGACGTTGAGGGCGGCCCCGCGCACCTCGTCGCGCATCATGACCAGCTCGACCCGCGGCGCGGCCACGTCATCGGGCGGCAGGGCGTCGATGGTCAACTGATCCCATCGTCCGGCCGGCCAGACCTGCAGCGCCGGCCGCCCGGCCGCCCGCAACAGCGCGGCCCGCGCCGCGTACGCCGCGGCGTGCTCACGGGTGTAGGGCACGACGGCCGCGAACCCCGGCGCCACCTCGTTCAGGGCCGCGGTCTTGGCCAGGGCGGCGGCCAGTTCCTCGTCCCAACGCCGCTTCTCGGCCGGTGGCAAGGCGGACTCGGCGATCGCCTGACGCGCCGCGCGCAGGTCGCCGCCGACCCGGTTGCGTACCGTGCTGGCCTGCATCTTCTGCTCGAACGCCACCTTCGGATCGGCGAACGGCGCGCCCGCGCGCTCCTGGTCCATCAGCGCGGCGGGCCCCTTGTAGATCTCGATCTCGTCGGTGAAGAAGTAGCCGGTGCCCGGGGCCGACAAGAACGAGACGTACCGGCCGTGGGTGGCCAGTTTGTCGGTCCAGTACCGGTGCACGCGGTACGGCTCGGCAGCGGGCAGGCCGTGGTCGCCGCTGAGCTCGATCAGCTCGCCGGCCAGCCACCACTGCTTGGCGTCGTCCGAGACGCAGACGAAGATCGAGCCGGGCCAGCTCACCCCGGCCACGCCGGCCGCGGTGTTCAGGCTCGCGCCGCAGATGGGCGCGACGCTGCCGAGATCGATGGTCACCACGATGGGTCGGCCGCGGCTCCAGCCGACGGTGCTCTGCTGAGTCCAGAAGTAGCCGACGCTGTAGACCCCGTCGGTGAGCTGGAACTTGTCCTGCTCGTCGGTGCACAGGCCGTAGCTGGGCGCCGGCTGGAGCGTGTACGGTCGCCCGAAGGCCAGGTTCTCGCCCGGTCGCTGGGCCGCGCCGGCGGCGGCCGGAGCCGGCGCCTCGGCCGCCGTCCAGAGCTGCACGTCGTCGATCCAGGACGCCCCGGCGTACCCGTCGCGCTTGGCCAGATGCTCGACATCGCCGTAGAGCTCGATCTTCAGCCGGGTCGCCGCGCCGCTGTTGAGCTGACCGCGGACCTCGTCCCACAGGCCGGGCGCGCCGCGGGAGACCAGCTCGGCCAGCCCGGCGATGCGCACCACCGGATGGACCGAGCCGTCGCTCTTGAGCCAGGCGGCCAGCACGTAGTCGGTGTTCGCCTGGCAGGCCACCTCCCGCACCACCGGCGCCGCCTGGCCACGCTGCTCGGACCGGTAGCGGAGCGAGAAGCTGCCGCTGTGCCCGTCGTCGTCGACGATCTGCCAGGGCGAGTTGGCCGGCAGCTTCCAGCCGGCGGACTGGGCAAAGTCGCCGTCGGGCACCAGGTTGGCGGACCACGCGGCCGTGGCGATCCCGAGCAGAGTCAGCAGTGAGCGTGGCATCGAAGTCCTCCGAGGTGGAAAAACGGTGTCTGACACCGTTTCTCCGCGCGCCAGCAAGAACGGTGGGCAAAAACGGTGTCTGACACGAATGCTGGTTCCTTAAGCCCGACCACCCGCGACCTGCGCCCGCAGCAGCGCCCGCGGCTTGGTCATCAGCCGGTAGTTGCTC
>JAANMV010001440.1_pt1 | contig 26206 bp, 21 predicted proteins | sample 7279661 | NCBI WGS metagenome assembly JAANMV01 (sample SAMN14094540, study PRJNA606508) | bioreactor metagenome | isolation source: A lab-scale SPAN reactor treating ammonium-rich wastewater day 121 | place: Ireland: Galway | collected 2017-05-16
ATAAAAATAATTTTTTAGAAAGGAAGGTGTATCTATCTGGTAGAGTTAAAAAGGAAAGACAATGAATCTTTTGATCAATTTTTACGTAGATTTACCAAGAAAAATAGAGATTCTGGAGTTTTGTTAGAAGCAAAAAAATTGCGCTGGCACGAAAAAAATAAAAATAAGCGTCAGCAAAAAGATTCTGCTTTACGCAAGATAAAAATAAATGATAAAAAAGATTGGCTCAAACGTATTGGTAAATTGGACGATTATACTGACAGTTTTGGTCGCGTGAAAATTAAAATAAAAAAATAATGATACTTTCAAGTCAGCTGGAACAAGATTTAAAAAACGCTCTAAAACAAGGCAATAAAGAAGAAGCGTTGACTTTGCGTATGTTGAAATCAAGCATAGTCAATGAACAAATAGCGCAAAAAAAAGATAAAAATGAAAAGGCTGAAGATGATTTAGTACTCACTGTGTTGAAAAGAGAGGTTAAAAAAAGAAAAGAAGCTATGGTTAGTTTCGAACAGGCCGGTAGAAATGAATTAGCTAGTAAAGAAAAGGTAGAACTTGATATTTTATCTAAATATTTACCAGCACAATTGACAACCGAACAGATCATTGAAGTAGTTGATCAAGTTTTGGCTGATTTACCGGCTAGTGATAAAAATATTGGACTGGTAATGAAACAAGTTTTAGCTAAAATCGGCTCACAAGCCGATGGCAAGATTGTATCAGATATAGTTAAAAAGAAATTAGCTTAAAATAATTTTCATGCAATTATTTTCTTTTCCGCTAAGTAAAGTTTCGGAAAAGTGTCGTACTTTTCCTGTTTTAGGCTCCCGTGTTTTTAAAACAGCTCTAAAAAATATATTTGTATTTATTATTTTGGGGGCTGTTTTTTTTGTGCCTGCCGTGGTTTCTGCTCAAACACCTGATTTTGGTTTGGATTATGGTAGTGCGATTGGTTTAGGTACTCAAGATATTAGAGAAACTATAGCAAGAATTATAAAAATTGCCTTAGGTGTTTTGGGGATTATAGTTACTTTGATAATTATGTATGGTGGTTATGTTTGGATGACTGCCGCTGGTAATGAACAAAAAGTAAGTACTGCCAAAAAAATATTGATCAATGGCGTCATCGGACTTTTTATAATCATTTTAGCTTATGCATTGACCGTTTGGATTTTCAGAGTGTTAATTGGTGGAACTACTGGTGGTGGTGGCGGCAGCTGTACTGACGGTCAAATTAGTGGCTGTACACGTTGCGTAGGCGGAGCGTGGATTTATGATGGCACTTTACCTGGTTGTACTTTGCCGGGAGTTGATTTTAGAGTAAAAGAAATTCAGACAACTCATGGTGGCAACAATCCAACACAAAATGTTTATTTATGTTCACGGGTGCAGTCAACTTTTAGTAATCGTATCCAAGCCCAATCAGTTGCTGCTGCCCTAACAGCTAATCAATTGAGAATAGACACCTTTGCTGGTGATTGGCAAGTAACCAGTAACGTCTTATCTTTCAAACACAACGATAATATATTTTCAGCTAATACGGCATATCGTTTACTGTTGCCTAAGCAGGGTAATGTCACACCTCTAACTGATCAGAGTAATTTAAGTTTAACCATGTGCGATCCGATTGTAGGTTGTGCGAGTACCTTAGAACATTTTACTTGGGATTTTACAACTGGTGAAGAAAATGATGATGTTGCCCCTTTTATAACCAATACTTATCCAATTTCTGATGTTACCAGTCCTACTTATCCTGATCGCAATGTAGCTCGTACGCCGATTATGGAAGTTTATTTTTCAGAAGGTATTGATGCTACTTCAGTTGCCGATGCTAATGGTATTCCTTTGGCAGGGGTAATAATTCTAGAACGTTTGAGTGGTCAGAATGGTACGGTTGATCTCACCATACCCAACGACCAATTAGAGATTTATTTTACTAATAATGGTTTTCGTTTTAATTTAATAGATCCAAATTTACTTGATGGTTTTCGTTGGTATCGGATTACCATACAAGGAGTAGAAGATTTATGTGGCAATCAAATGGCTGCTCCGAGAGTTTGGGAATTTCAAACCAATAATAGTTCACCAGGAGTAAGAAATTGGTATCCTACTGGTACTAATCAATGTTTAGATGTAGATGTAATTGTTGGTTTTGACAGTTCAATGTTTGATCAGCAAGTTACTTTTGTTATTACCGGTAGCGATAGTAGTGTTTATAGTGCTTCTATTAGACCATCTTTATTGGAACCAGGACCTTATCAAGTGGCAGGTAGTGGTGGTAGTTTATCGGTAGCCGATCCGGGACTGCCTTATAGTAATAATTTTAAATCTTTTGTTTTTACACCAACTGCTGGTTGGCGCACTAATACTACTTATTCAGTAGCTATTACCACTGATTTAGTTATAAATAACAGCGGCAACACCTTAAATCATAATTGGACTTTTAGCACTTCTGATGCTAATAGTTGTGCTTGTGCACCTTATATCATGTCAATTAATCCTAACCAAGGTATGGCTGGTCAGTGTGTAACAGTCCAAGGTAGATGTTTTGCTGGAACCACAGCTAAGCCGGCTGAAATTACTTCAGCCACTATCAATGGTCAAACAGTTACGGTCGGTGGCGCTGATAGTAATTATTTTACTACAACAGTACCAGATAATTTACCAGTTGGTACCCAAGCCCCAGTGGTAGCAACTATTACTTACGAAGATCCTGTGCTTGGTAGTGTTACTAGCAACAACAATGTAAATTATTATGTTAATCAGCCAGGTGTATACAACGGACCTTGTTTATGGTCGATTGTGCCAGCACTTGGTTGTGTTGATACTAGTGTTGCTCTAAATGGTGTTAGATTTGGCACTGATCCAGGTAATTATGAAACTAATCAACATAATGTTACTTTCAATTTAGATCGCAGAGCCCGACAAGCAGATTTTAGTTTGTGGAATGATACTACTATTAGAACCAAAGTACCTATAGCCACTGTCGATGGTAATGTATTTGTCACTGCCGCCGGAATTACTACCAACGCAGTACCATTTGATATGTCTTGTGGCTCGGGCGGGTCTTGTTCGGCTGACCCTAATATTTGTGATCCCAATCCTACAAGTTGTGGTTTAAATTATGAGTGTAATGAAGACACATGTCTTTGTCAGTCAGTTGGTGGTGGTTTAGGTGACCCTTGTAGTTCTGATCCGAATATTTGCGTACCAGATGATACTTTGTGTGCTACTAATTTATCCTGTGATCCAGATAGTTGTACTTGTCAGTCAAGTGGAGAAACAACTACCAGATTCAATGTTATCAATGCTTGGCCAACTTGTAATGGTGCTTGTATCAACTCCGAAGTGGGGTTAAGGTTTTCTACTAGTGTAGATGCTACAACCATCAACAATGCCAATATTGTTGTGTTTGATTATTTGGATAGTGGCTTTACTCGATTGGTAGGTGAGGAGCAAATTACTGTTTCTTTAAATGCACTCACTAATGAAGTTTATATTTATCCGACTGGTACTTTTACGGCGAATCATTATTTAAGAGTGGTAGTGCGTGATGAAATATTAAGTAGTACAGGACAAGCAATTCAAAATTTAAATTTTGATGAAGATAATAATGGTACCAATGACAGTTATACTTGGACATTTAGTACCAGTGACCAAACTTGTGCTTTGACAGGTATTGAAACTAGTCCGACTAATATGTCATTTTTAAATATTAATGATAAGCAGACAATCTATGGTCGGGCTTTATCCAGTCAACAGTGTGGTCCTAATCAGTACGTTAACCCCTGGGCTTATGATTGGAAATGGGAAGATACAAATTTTGGAACGATTGTTGAGGTAACAAACAATGATATAAATAATGACAATCGTTATGATCCTAATCAAACAGTGACAGCGGTTGCTGTGGGTAATACCCAAGTTAGAGGTGAAGTTGATAGTTTTTCTGATTTAACAGACGTAACAGTCAGTGCTGGTGGTATTGGTACGATTTGTGATGCTGATCCTAACACTCCTCAGTGTGAACTAAATAATGATGTCTGTACTGATTTTGGTTTGGTTTGTGATCCCAATGCCAATTGTACCTGCCAAGAAGCTGGCTCTACTCCACTTACTCCCGGAGTAGTCAGTGTTATTCCTTTAAACAACCAAACCAATGTTTGTCGTAATAGTATTGTACAAGTCACTTTTAATCAAAGAATGGATACTGGGAGTATTATTTATCAACAAACTTTTAATATTAATGATGATGATACTGATGATGTGAGAGGAAATTTGAATTTTTTAACAGTTAATAACGGTGTTTATGGTTGTAATAATCCTCAAGGATGTACGGTGGCGAGATTTTATCCCTCACGGGTTTATAGGGTAAGTACTTTACACACTATAACATTAACCACCAACATCAAAAATTTAGCCGGGGTTTCACTACCGACAAATTTTGTTTCCCGTTTTACCACTGGTAGTCAGATCTGTAAAATAAATTCAGTTGACCTGCAACCGAATTATTATTTATTTACTACCTTGAATGAAAGTGCGACTTACATTGCTACCCCGAGAGATGTGCGTGGTGGGTTAATTGCACCTATCCCAGGTTTTTATGATTGGACTTGGCAGTGGATCAAAGTTGACGACGACAATGTGGTAAATATGGAAGATGTAGGTAATCCAGACAGAAGAAATATTATTGCCCAACAGCGTAATGGTCTGGCTAGAATTACTGCCACTGCAGAAATTACAACAGCTGATAGTTCTATTGGCGATAATGTGGGCAGAAAAATAAGTGATAGTAGTGAAGCCGAGGTGTTTATTTGTATGTACCCTTGGCCAGCTACTCCACCGATGCAGGATGCGCAGTATGGTTTTCAAACAAAATATTGTCGGGGTAATAATGAATCAAATTTACTTGGAATGTTATCTGACCCAAGTAGTTCCATAATTTCCTTGACTACTTCTGATCCAGATTTAGAGCGTGAATATTTGTTTAATTATTTACTGTCATCTTTACCTCCTAGCGAAGCTGAACTAGCGCCGTTTATAATTACTAAAATACAAAATTATAAATTTGGTCGATGGTTGATTGAGGGATGGCAAAATTTACTTGCTTTATTTAATCGTTCCTCGGCTTGGGCTCAAGTACCTCAAGACGTGATTGGCTTGCGAATTTATGATAATCCAAATCGTTTGGGTCCCAGAGCTTGGTATGAACAAAAATCTTTTCCCAAAGGTAATCCGCAAGATATTACGGTGGATGGTTTTCCAGCTATCAAAGATGGTACTTCTGTTTATATTTTAGGCCCGAGACGAGCCGGTTCGATTGAAACTTATATTTATGTTCTTTCTTATAATGACTTATCTAGTCAAAAAAATATTGAAATTTTCAATCAATTAATAAAAAATTTCCGTTTTTATACTTTGTCGGCTGAGGAAAAACCAGCTGTAGCAAGAGATCTAAAAAGATTGGCTGATGCAACTTTAATTGCTTCACAAGTAGAAAAATATAAAACTCGGACTGGTAATTATCCTGCTCTTACAGCTGGTAGTTATATTGCTGGAATGTCAACGAGTAAATGGCCATCCTGGCAGGCAACACTGGCTAATCAATTGGGAGTGAGTATTCCGACTGATCCGATTAATAAATTTGCCAGTTATTGTAGTAACAATACTTCACAAAGTTGCTGGCAGGATAGTGATTGTGGTGCGGGGCAGTGTTTGTCTGGTTGTGCTGAAGGAGCAGATCCTAGTACTTGTTGGAATGAAGTAACACAACAGTATTCTTGCCCCCAAGGATCGTCTGTTTATCAATACAGATTATATGGTGCTAATAGCTTTAAGATTGGCATACTGCTTGAGATAAATGATTATGAAAGTTTACCAGCTTATTTAGACGTAAATAGTGCTTATTGTAATGGTACGGTTTATACCAGTGAGGGTTTTTGTGGCGACGGCATAGTACAAGCTTCTTTAGGAGAGCAGTGCGAGGTTGGACAACAACAATTAAATTGTAATCCTACCTGGCCCAATTATTACAATCCAGTATATAAGCAATGTCAGTCAAATTGTATGTGGATTGATGAATTGCCACAAGATTGTGGTGGTTATTGCGGTGATGGTTTATTGCAATCTAACAACGAAGTTTGTGATGGTACAGCGGGATTAGGAGGTGTTGGATCAGCCACATGTTTTACTGACTGTAGTGGTTTTTATTGTAATCCTGGTTATGTTTTAGTGGGTGGGGTTTGTCAACTTGATTGGTGTAACCCTGCTACTCAAGATTGTTCTAGTCAAATTCCCAATGGCAGTGGTTTATATCAAGATTGTAACTATGTGAGTGGTAACTGGCAGTGGTCAAGTTGCCAAGTAACCAGTTGTAATCCTGGTTATGTGATTAGTGGTAACTCCTGTGTCTTACCTCAACCTACAGTTACTATTACTAGTCCTGCAAACAATACCAATGGTGGCAGTAGTGTTACCATGACTTTTACTATCAATCAAAATGGGGTATACAATGTCCTGCGTGACGGAGTAGTTGTTTATACCACCGGTAATAATGCCGGCACTTATACTTACAATTTTACTGGCCTTACTTCTGGCTCACATGTGTTGGGAGTTAATATTACCAATGCCAATGGCACAGGCCAGGCGCAAATTAATTACACCGTCAACCCACCCCCGCTACCGACTGTGACTATTACCAATCCAACAAACGGCAGTACTGGTACTAGTACAGTGATGTTTACTTTTAATATTAGTCAAAGCGGAGTTTATACTATTTTTCGAGATGGGAGTACTGTATATACCAGTAGTAATGTAACAGCCGGCACTCATACCTATGTATTAGGAGGGCTATTGCCAGGTCCGCATGTGTTGGGAGTGGCAATTAACAATGCCAATGGCACAGGTCAGGCGCAAGTTATTTACAATGTAAACCCACCACCACCTGATCCACCTACTGTTACTATCAATAGCCCAGCCAATGGTACCACTGGGGGAGCAAATGTCACTATGAGTTTTACCATTAGTCAAAATGGTACTTACAATATTTTACGTAATGGTGTGGGTATTGCTACAAGTACAGTGTCGGCGGGAACTTATAGTTATACTTATAGTGGTTTGACTAATGGCAATTATATTTTAGGAGTGAGTATCACCAATGCCAATGGCACGGGCAATGCGCAAATAAATTATACTGCCAACACACCTCCACCAACCGTGACTATTACTAGTCCAGCAAACGGCAGTACGGGTGGTAGTACCAGTGTAGTTGTGCAATATACCGTTAGTGCTGCGGTTAGCGCTTCATTTTTTGTTGATGGTACACCGGTAGGTGGTACTAGTCATGGTAGTAGTGGCTCTTATGGTTTTAATTTTACCGGTCTTACTAATGGGTCTCATATACTTCAGGTTAATGTTTCAAATCCCTATGGTAATGATGGTGCCCAAATAACTTATAATATCAGTGTTCCACCGGTAGTAACTATTTTAAGTCCTGCCAATAATAGTAGCGGTGGCAGTAATGTAACCATGCAATTTAATATAAATCAGGCTGGCACATATAGAGTATTTCTTGATTCAACAGAAGTTTTGACTAACACTGCCAATGCGGGTACATATACTTATGCTTATACAGGTTTAACCACAGGTAGTCATATTTTAAGGGTTACAATAACTAATAGTTATGGTAGTGATAGTGATCAAGTAAATTATAATAAGTTAGCAGAAATACCGGCTGCCCCAACTGGGTTAACAGCTTTAGCTACTGGTAATAATATAACTTTAAATTGGACAGACAATTCCAACAATGAAACTGGTTTCTTTATTGATAGGTCAGTCGGCAGTCCAACTGCTTGGGTGATTGATTATGCCACAGTGGGTGCCAATATCACCACTTTCCAGGATACAGGACTGTCTGATAATACTTATTATTATCGGGTAAGAGCTAGAAATAGTGATGGTAATAGTGCTTATTCCAATACTGCCAGTGCTATAGTATTATCTCAAGCAACCATTTTTGTTTCTAGTCAAGCTATGCAAGGTAATATTGGTTTTTATGAACCAGGTCCAATAGTTGGTAACTTAGAGTCAATTGATTCTTTTTGCCAGGATTTAGCTAGTGGTTCAAGTATTGTTAGACCTGGACAGTGGCGGGCTTGGGTTTCAGGCAGATCAGTTGATAATACAATTAAAAACGCTATTGAACATTTTGCCGGTTATCAACCAACAATTTTATATAATAGAAAAGGCTCAAATAATGTTTTAATTGCCAATCAAATTAGCGATTTGTGGAATATAGGTATCCAAAGCCCTATTAGTTATTCTGAACAGAATATTCTTAAATCAGTTAACGTTTGGACCGGTACCAATGGTAATGGTACAGCTACTGGTTATAATTGTAATAATTGGCAGAGTAATACTTCGGTCTATAGTGCCTCGGTAGGTGGTTCAAATATTTTTGCACCTATTGGTGACCCCCAATGGACTAATCGTGGTAGTGCTACTTGTCAGGTGGTTAATAATATTTATTGTATTTGGTACGGACCATAAAATTATATGAATGACATAAATCAAAAAGTAAATGAATTTAAAGTAAAAAGAAAAATTAAATTTTTGGTAATTTTTCTAGTGGCTTTGATTATAATTACGGCCGGAGTTTTATATTTTTTCTGGAACAATGAATTGGAACTAGCTTTACGTGGCCGTGATGGTAAACAAGTGGATGTCGCTATTGGTAATAAAGATGTTATAGATGAAAGTTTGGATACAGATGGTGATGGTTTGACTGATCTAATAGAAAAACGTTTAGGTCTTGATAAAGAAAAAATTGATACTGACAATGATGGTATTATTGATGGTGAGGAATTGATGGGTTGGGGGACTGATCCACTAAAGCCAGACACTGATAATGACGGTCTCTCTGATTATAATGAAATTAAAGTTTATGGTACTGATCCACTAAAGCCAGACACTGATGAGGATGGTTTTGCTGATGGTTGGGAGGTATATAATAATTTTAATCCCAAAGGAGCTGGTAAATTAGAATAATTTTAAATTTTTAGTTATAATAATATTATTATAGACAATTTTATGTTTGATGATGTAAAAAATACAAAGCAGGCCGAAGTAAAAAAATATTCTGATGAAAATAATCCCAAACCAGTGGAAGATATATTTTCAGAAACAGAAAAATCTAATCCGATTTCAAATCTAACCGAAGGTTTAGATACCACTACTATGCCTGAGGCTTATCAACCCAGTAATCTTTATAAATCAGGTAATAGTAAAAAAACTATTTTAAAAGTATTGTTGGGTGTGATTTTGGTAGCCATTGTTGGAGTGGGGGGTTATCTGGCTTATGGAATGTATTTAAACAATCAAGCTGATAAAAAAAGTGAAAATCAAGAGCTAACACCTACAAATAACAATCAAGATTCTCAATCAAACAATAATACCAATGTAATATCAGGCGGAATAGTTGATAGTGATAATGATGGTTTATCAGATGAAGAAGAAGGAGTTTATGGCACTGATGTTAATTTACCAGATACTGACGGTGATGGTTTGTTTGATCGGGAAGAAATAAAAATTTATGATACAGATCCGTTAAATTCCGATACTGATGGTGATGGTTTTCTTGACGGTGATGAAGTAAAATCAGGTTATAATCCACTAGGACCTGGCAGACTTTGGCCGGAAAATCCTAGTAGTGAAGAATAATTTTATATATGAATTCAGAACAAAATAATTTAGATCAATTCAATGGTTATGAACAGTCACCGGCTGTTTATACTATGCCCGAGAAGTTTTTGCCTCAACAAAAAAAACAAAAAAATAAATCTGGTAAAGGTTTAATAATCTTTTTGTATATTTTAATTGGGGTAGTATTAATTGGTGCCGGGCTGGCGGTTTGGTTTTTATTTTTAAAACAAAGTCCTGAAGATATCAAGCCACCGGTAGTTAATATACCTCAAGTTGGTATAAACAATCCTACTAGCACCACACCAGTCCAAACTGAAATTACACCAGTGGAAGTAAAATTTGTAGCACGTGATAGTTTAAGTAATGAAGTTTCTTATGTCTTAATAAAATTAACAGGCATAGATACTGAATTGGCAGATAAAATAAAAGTTAATTCCTTTTTACCTGAACAATTAACCGGGCGAGCTAGTAGAGCTATTGGGGCTATTTATCTGTTTAGTATAACGGAAAATAAAAACTTATCTCAGCCTACAACTTTTACTTTTTCTTATATTGAACCTGATGATTTAACTAGCAAAAAAGAAAATAGTTTACAAATAGCTGAAGAAATATCACCTGGTACTTGGAAGTATTTAGCCGGGAGTAAGCTTGATATAATAGCCAATACTATTAGTATAGAATTAGCGAGTTTTCCCCAAGGACAAGTTACTATTTTATCCAATTTAGATGAACAAGAAATAGTCACATCTACGCCAGTAGATGAAATACCCGCTCTAGACGATGAAAATCTAGTGGCTACTCCATTGAGTTCAACTCAAGATTCTGACAATGATGGTTTGACCGATGTTGAAGAATCGTTATATAAATCTAATTCCTCATTACCTGACACTGATGGTGATGGTTATTTAGATGGTCAAGAGGTTTTAAATGGTTATAGTCCGATTAGTGCCAATAATTTGTTAGCTGAAGGAATAATTAAAGAATATAAAGATGAAACTTTGGGGGTTAGTATCTATTACCCCACTAATTGGGCGTTAAGAGTTGGAGGTAGTGAAGTTCAATCAGTTTCTTTTGAATCAAGTGGTGATGATTTTATTCAAATCTCTATTCAAGAAAATAAAGAAAGTTTGAATATCTATGATTGGTATAGTAGATTAGTGCCAAACATTGATCAGACTTTACTTACTAAGACCACTGTCGATGGTTTGGATGCTATTTATTCAATGGATATGGCCAACTTATATATTGCTCAAGGTAATAAGGTTTATATTTTAACTTATAGCGCAGGCTTAAAAACTCAAGTCGATTATTTGACTACTTTTGCCATGATGCGTAATAGTTTAAAATTTTTGGCCAATGGCAATTAAAGTTTCTTTTTATACTGCCAAACCAAGTAGTATAAACAAAAAATTAGTTAGTGAGGTTGTTAAACAAACCGTTTGTTTAGCCGGTTTTAGAAATTTATCTCAAGATTTATCAGTGGCTTTGTTATCAGATAATTCGGTTAAAGTTTTAAATTATAAATATCGTCAGTTGAATAAACCCACCGACGTATTGTCTTTTTCTGGTAAAACAAAAAAATTACCCGGGATAGATAATTTTTTAGGAGAGATTGTAATTGCTAAGGGAGTTTGTCAAAAACAAGCAAAAAAACATCAACATAGTTTTAAAAAAGAGTTTATAATTCTTTTAATACATGGTACTTTACATTTATTGGGTTATAATCACGAAAAAAATACAGAAGCAGAGCAAATGGAAAGTTTAGAAGCAAAAATATTAAAAAAAGTTTATGAGTTTGTTAAATAATTTCTGGCGGAGTTTACAAAATGCGATTAGTGGTTGGCGTTATTTGTTTACTAGTCAGCAGAATTTTCGAGTGCAGGTTTTTTTTGGTATGGCTGTTTTTATTGCTGCTTGGTTATTGCAAGTAAGAAGACAGGATTGGTTAGTGTTATTATTATTGGTAACCATGGTATTGGTACTAGAAGTTTTGAATACAGTTTTTGAATTTTTTTTAGATATAGTAAGACCTAAGATAAATAGTTATGTTAAAATGTTTAAAGATATGTTAGCCGCTATGGTTTTATTGGCATCACTGGCGGCGGCAATTATCGGTTTGGTTATTTTTTATCCCTACTTGAGAAACATTTTTGTTCAATAAAGAGTAAACAGTAGTTTTTTATTTTTTAAAAAATATTGTATAATATAAAGGTAAATATTAGTAAACAATTTTTTCATGGGTAAAGGAAATATTATTAGTGGCTTAGATATTGGTACTACGCATATTAGGGTAGTAGTTGGTCAGGCTATTGGTGAACAATTAAATGTTATGGCTGCAGCTGAAGTACCAGCCGAAGGCGTTAGTAAAGGTGTTATAAATAGCATTGAGGATGCTGTTTCTTCAGTGTCTTTGGCTTTGGAAAAAGCTGAACGACTTTCAGGATTACCGATTGAAAGTACTTTTGTCGCAATTTCTGGTTCACATATAATTTCTGAAGATAGTCATGGGGTAGTTGCGGTGGGTAAAGCTGATGGCGAAATAAGAGATGATGATGTGGAGCGAGTAATAGAAGCTGCTCAAGCTGTGGCTAGTCCACCCAATTATGAAATATTACATGTTATTCCTAGGTCTTTTAGTGTTGATAATCAAACAGGTATCAAAGATCCAGTAGGGATGACTGGTGTTAGACTAGAAGTTGATGCGCAAATTATTCAAGGCTTATCAACTCAGGTTAAAAATCTGACAAAGTGTGTTTATCGGACTGGAGTTGATATAGATGATTTAGTTTTAGGGGTATTAGCTAGTTCAGAAGCAGTTTTGTCAAAGAGGCAAAAAGAGTTAGGTGTGGCTTTAGTAAATATCGGTGGTGCCACCACCAGTTTAGCTGTATTTGAGGAGGGCGATATACTGCACACCAAAGTTTTACCGGTCGGCGGCATGCATATTACTAACGATATTGCTATCGGTCTGAGAACCTCAGTTGATGTAGCTGAAGATATTAAGTTAACTTATGGCAACTGCGATTTATCTAAAATAGAAAAAAGAAAAGAAATTGACTTATCAGAATTTTCTGAAGTTGAATCTGGTTATGTCAGTTTAAAACAAGTAACAGAAATCATACAAGCTAGAGTAGAAGAAATTTTTAAAATGGTAGAAGCTGAACTTAAAAAAATTGATAGGTCCGGGATGTTACCAGCGGGAATTGTGTTTACGGGGGGTAGTGCTAAGTTACCCGGGCTAATAGATTATGCTAAAAATTTTTTAAAGTTGCCAGCTGGACTTGGTAAGAATCAGTCAGTTTCCAGTGCAATTGATAAAATAAATGATCTTAGCTTTTCAACAGCTTTGGGGTTAATAGTTTGGGGCCAAGGTGTTTATGTTTCTCAAGGTACTAGTAGTCCATTTGAAAAAATAAAACCAGACCAAATGTTAACTAATGTTAAGAAAATATTCAAAAAATGGATTCCCTAAAACTAAGAGTGAATTTTCTCCACTCCCTTAACGGGAGTTTTTTTGTACACAAAAAATGTACAGATGAACAATAAATTGGTTCATCTATGTCTGGTCAATTATATTATTTTTTTTTAAACTATAATCAATATAATTCTGATAATATTTATTTAAAATTTATGGAAGTCAAACCTGAGGTAGAAACATTTGCTAAAATAAAAGTCATTGGTGTCGGCGGTTCAGGAGGTTCCGCTATCAATCGTATGATTGCCACTAAAATTAGGGGAGTTGAATTTGTGGCAGTGAACACTGATGCCCAAGCCCTACATCATAACCAAGCTCCAAATAAAATTCATATTGGAAAAAATACAACCCGTGGACTTGGTGCTGGCATGGATCCAGAATTAGGCAGAGGAGCAGCTGAAGAAGAACAAGATGAATTAGAAGACATGGTGCATGATGCTGATATGGTTTTTATCACTTGTGGTTTGGGTGGAGGTACAGGTACAGGTGCTTCACCTATTATTGCTGATATGGCCAAAAAGGCCGGTGCTTTAACTGTAGCTGTAGTTACTAAGCCTTTTACTTTTGAAGGCGCACAAAGACGTTATATTGCTGATCAGGGTATGCAGGATTTAGCTGACAGGGTAGATACTATAATTACCATTCCCAATGATAGGTTATTACAAATTATTGATAAAAAAACATCATTAATTGATGCCTTTGCTGTGGTTGATGAGGTCTTACGACAAGGAGTGCAAGGTATATCAGAAATAATTACCGTACCTGGACTTATTAATGTTGACTTTGCTGATGTAAAAGCTGTAATGAAAGAGGCAGGTAGCGCTTTAATGGGTATTGGACGTGGTAGTGGCGAAAATCGAGCTGTGGAAGCAGCCAAAGCAGCTATCAATAGCCCACTACTGGAAATGTCAATCGATGGTGCTAAAGGAATATTGTTTACAGTTTCTGGTGGTAAAGATTTGGGTATGTATGAAGTCAATGAAGCAGCCAATGTTATTACTCAATCAGCTGATCCTAATGCCAAAGTAATTTTTGGTACCATAATCGAAGAATCTTTAGGTGATGAAGTTAAAGTCACGGTTATTGCTACTGGTTTTACTGGCCAACCATTAAAGAGAAAAGATTTAGACCTAAAAGATTTAAAATCAAGTTTGCGACAGGAAAAAGAACCTGCCCCGGTGCGAGAGGTCAAAGAACCACTGAAAAATCAAGAAGAAGAACCAATGTCACCGTCACGTAAATATGCCAGACCTCTACCTCAACAAAAGACTCAAGAACAAAAAAAGAATGAGGAAGAAGAAGAATTAGAGATCCCAGCTTTTATCCGAAAAAAGATGATGTAGGTAGCTTTGTTTAACTTTAGCTAATTAAACAGAACCCATCTTACCGGTGGGTTCTTTTATATATTAATTATCCACAACCTATGTGTCGCTTTTTATATAATTTAACTTATTTTTAAAAATATTATTTTTTTATAACCATTTTTAGTGTGTTTTTTGTTTAATTTGTAAAAGATTGCTAATATTTGACACCACAATATATGGCGTTATAATAAAAAGTGCCAACACTATATATTGGGTTTGGTTATATTTTAAAAAATTAGATCTTTATTATGAATTGTCCTTTGTGTAGCCATGATAATACTAAAGTAAATGATTCTAGATCTTCACAAGATGGTTTATCTATTCGTCGTCGTCGTGAGTGTGTAAAATGTGGTTACCGTTTTTCTACTTTAGAAGAAACAGAAATTTTAGATATGACGATTATTAAACGTGATGGTAGAAGAGAAAATTATGATAAAGATAAATTGACTAGAGGTTTAGAAAGAGCTTTGGAAAAAAGACAATACCAACGAGAAGCTTTTCATAGTTTAGTGCAACAAATAGAAAGAGATATTCAAAAATTGAAGAAAAGCGAAGTAACCACTGAACAGATAGGACAAATTGTGATGGATAATCTGAAGAAGTTTGATCAAGTCGCTTATATTCGTTTTGCTTCAGTTTATCGCGCCTTTACTGATGCTAGTAGTTTTGCTAAGGAGTTAAAACATCTAGACCATTAAATTATAATTTAAAAATAAATATTAATTATACCCCCATGCCCAATACATCTGCCTCCCAAACAATAGGCCCAATTACACTTACTTATATTTTAAAGCGCGACGGTTCGTCGGAGCTTTTTAATTTAGAAAAGCTGAAAAAGTCTGTTTCGCAAGCATTGACGGCTGTGGGGGTAAAAGATAATCCAATTTCCAGTAAGGTGGCAGAGGAAGTAATACAAAAAATTAGAAATGATATATCTCAGGGAGGCCTGCCCAGTACTTTGGCAATTAGGGAAGCAGTGGAAATATCTTTACGGGAAAGAGGCTTAGGACCAGCGGCGGATGCTTATCAAGATTACTTTATGGCTAAAAAACAAGCTGGTAAAGAAAATGTTTCAGTAGTGTCACCAAAATCAATTCCTACTAAAGGTTTGCAGTTTGATTATATTTTTTCAACTGCTACTACTCACCCATTTGATCAAGTAACTTGGGAGCAGAGAAGTGCAAAAATTGCCAGTATTAAAGGAGAAATTATTTTTGAACAAAATGACATTGAGGTTCCTAAATTTTGGTCACAGAATGCAACTAATATTGTGGCTAGTAAATATTTTTATGGTGATCAAAATAAAGGTGAGCGAGAAAATTCGGTTAAGCAATTGATTGACCGGGTTAGTCGGACTATAACAGATTGGGGTAAAGAGGATAAATATTTTAGTAGCGATGAAGCGGCTGAAACTTTTTATAGTGAATTAACCTGGTTAATTTTAAATCAGTATGGCACTTTCAATAGCCCTGTTTGGTTTAATTGTGGGGTCCATCGTTATGATAGAGGCAGTGGTGTGGGACGGCATTATTGGGATAAAAAAGAACAGGCAGTTAAGATTGCGGCAGATGATTATACTCATCCTCAATGTAGTGCATGTTTTATTTTATCTATAGAAGATACCATGGATTCTATTTTGGATTTAGCAAAAACTGAAGGTATGATTTTTAAATTTGGTTCAGGTAGTGGTGTGAATTTATCACCCATCAGATCATCAAAGGAGAGATTATCTGGTGGTGGTCAGGCGTCTGGGCCGGTTAGTTTTATGAAGGGTTATGATGCCTTTGCTGGTGTTATCAAATCAGGAGGTAAGACCAGGCGAGCAGCCAAGATGGTTATTTTAAATGTTGATCATCCTGATATAGTTGATTTTATTGAAGCTAAGGTTAAAGAGGAAAAAAAGGCTTGGGCTTTGATTGATGCTGGTTATAATGGCGCCATTGATGGTGAAGCTTATACTTCAATATTTTTCCAAAATGCCAATCATTCAGTGCGGGTGACTGATGAGTTTATGCAGGCAGCAGAGAATGACGGTTATTATTGGACTAAGGCGATTAAAGACGGACGTCCTATGGAAAAATTGTCAGCCAGAGAAATGTTAAAAAATATTTCTACTAGTACTCATCTTTGTGGCGATCCCGGACTGCAATATGACACTATTATTAACGATTGGCATACCTGTGCTAAGACTGATCGTATCTACGCTTCCAATCCTTGTAGTGAGTATATGTTTTTAAATAATACTGCTTGTAATTTAGCTTCCCTTAATTTAATGAAATTTAGAAATGAAGATGGTTCTTTCAATGTTAAATTGTTTGATCGGGCAGTCAGGATATTTATTACCGCTATGGATATAATAGTTGATAATGCTTCTTATCCTACTGAAGCTATGGCACGCAATTCTCACTTATATCGTACTTTGGGATTGGGTTATGCTAATTTGGGGGCGTTATTGATGAGTAATGGCTTGGCTTATGATAGTGATGAAGGTAGAGGCCTGGCAGCAGCGATTACTGCAATTATGACTGGGGCGGCTTATGAGCAATCTGGACAAATAGCCAAGGTGGTTGGGTCCTTTCCAGGTTTTGACGAAAATCAAGAACCTACTATTAGAGTTATGAATAAACATTTAACGGCAGTAGAAGATATTAAATTGACTGAGCAGAATAGTAATTTAGTTGATTATGCCAGAGACATTTGGCAACAAGTAGTGGCTGATGCCAAAAATGATGGTTTAAGGAATGCTCAAACTACCGTTTTGGCACCAACGGGTACTATTGCCTTTATGATGGATTGTGACACCACTGGCGTAGAACCAGATATTGCTTTAGTGAAGTATAAAAAATTGGTAGGTGGTGGTTATATGAAAATGGTAAATAATACTGTTACACAAGCTTTAGAGTCTTTGGGTTATGATGTTAATGAAATAAGTCGTATTAAAGAATATATTGATAAACAAGACACGATTGAGGGCGCTCCTGATTTAAAACAAACAGATTTATCAGTCTTTGATTGTGCTTTCAAACCCGCTAAAGGTGTGCGTTCTATTAGTCCTTTGGGGCATATTAAAATGATGTCTGCCGCCCAGCCATTTATTTCCGGGGCAATTTCTAAAACAGTTAATATGCCGGAAAGTGCAACAGTTGAAGAAATAATGGATGCTTATATTCAAGGCTGGAAGTTGGGTTTAAAAGCATTGGCTATTTATCGTGATGGTTCCAAGCGCACTCAACCTTTAAATACCAACAAAGAAGATGGTTCTGGTAAAGAAGGATCTAAAAAAACACTCAATGAAGCACCTTTAACTGCTGAATATAAACCCCGCCGTCATCGTTTACCTGATGAACGCAATTCTATTACTCACAAATTTGTAATTGGTGGACATTCGGGATACATCACAGTCGGTTTGTATCCAGATGGTAAGCCGGGAGAAATTTTTGTAACGATTGCTAAAGACGGCTCAGTTATCTCTGGACTGATGGATTCGTTTGCTACGACTGTGTCAATTGGTTTACAATACGGTGTGCCCTTGAAAGTTTTGGTCAATCAGTTTGCTCATCGTCGGTTTGAACCCTCTGGTTATACCAATAATCCGCAAATTAAGATTGCCAAATCTTTTGTGGATTATATTTTTCGTTGGTTGGCTTTAAAATTTTTAACTCCGGAAGAAGCAGAAGCAGTGGGTGTTAAACCAAATGGTGAAGCAGAAGCAGCGGCGGTAAAATTTCCTGACAATCGCAATTTAGAAAATGGTTTTTTAGAAATAAAAGATGAACCAGAACATAAATCATTAGTTGAAACAGTTAAACCAAAAGAAAATTTATTTTCCACAGTTAAAGAAGTAGAAATATTTGTTTCCGAAAGTGAACAATTTACTTTTGATAATCAAGCCGACGCACCGACTTGTTCAACTTGTGGAGAGATTATGGTACGGAATGCTTCTTGTTATAAGTGTATGAATTGTGGTGCGACTAGCGGATGTTCATGAGATTATAATTTAGAATATAGAAGTTTTAACTTATGAAAATATATACGAAAAAAGGAGATGCTGGTGAAACTTCTCTTTTGGGTGGTAAAAGAGTAAAGAAAAACCATCCACGTATTATGGCTTACGGTACAGTAGATGAATTAAATAGTCACTTGGGTTGGGTAAGAAGTTTTGACATTAAAACCTGGCATCAGGATAATTTACTGGTGATTCAAAAAAAATTATTTAATATTGGTTCTTTATTGGCGCTGGATTCAGCTAGTCAAGTCAAGGATTTACCTATTATATCTGAGGAAGATGTTGTATTTTTGGAAAATCAAATTGATAAATTAGAAAAGAATTTACCCAAATTATCGGCTTTTATAATTCCTGGGGGTAGTCAGGCCGTAGCCGCTTGTCATATAGCAAGAAGTGTTGCTCGGCGAACAGAGAGATTGGTAGCCTTACTAAACGAGTCAGCTGTCGTAGAACCGATAATTATGAAATATCTCAACCGTTTAGCTGATTATTTATTTGTTTTAGCTCGTAGTATAGCTTATGATCAAAGGGTAGAGGAGATAATGTGGAAAAAAAATTAGAATTTAGACTAGAGAATTAATTTATAAAATATGGAGAAAGAATTATTACGAACTAGATTGATATTTTCGGCTATCATAGTGGTCGTTTTTTTATTGGGTGGTTATTTATGGCAAAAAAATATAGCACTGGCACCAATAACTACTCAAAATGAATCATCTATAATCGATGGAGATGTGGAGGTGGTTAATGCTTATTTAGAAATTGAAGGTATTTATGAAAATGAGATTCCTATTCAAGCTTTATCAGGTCAGACTTTACTTGGTTTAATGCGTCAGCTTAATGATTCGGATCCCACACTAAATTTACAAACCCAAGATTACCCAGGTTTGGGTAGTTTGGTTGTACAGATAGGTTCATGGTCAAACGGTTTGGACAATAAATATTGGCAGTATTTGGTCAATGAAACCGTGCCGATGGTTGGAGCCGATCAATATGTAATTGAGGCTGGTGATAAAATTAAATGGGAGTTTAAACAATCAGAGTTTTAAAAATTGATTATGTCCAATAAATATAAAATAATCATCACTGGTTTATTGATAAGTCTAATTGTTTTAGCGAGATACTTACCGCACCTACCAAACGTGGCACCTGTGGCAGCTGCAGGTTTGGTGGCGGGAGCATATTTAGGCCGACGTTGGGCTTTGGCAATAGTGATAACAGGAATGTTGTTAAGTGATTTTTTACTTGGCTTTTATCATTGGCCGGTTATGTTGTCAGTCTATTTTAGTTTGATACTAATTGCTTGGGGGGGAGGTTATTTACTGAAATATAAAACACCTAAAATTGTATTAATTTATAGCCTAGGATCGTCTTTTATTTTTTATTTAGTGACCAATTTTGCTGTTTGGGCAACAGCATTATGGTACCCAAAAAATTTAGCTGGACTATGGTTGGCTTATGAAATGGGTATACCTTTTTTACGCTATACATTATTGGGAGATTTATTTTATAGCGTAGTTTTATTTATCAGTTTGGAATTAGTTATATCAGTTTTTCCGACATTGGTGAAACAAAAAAAACTAGAAAATATTTTTTAAAATATATATAATAAACAGGTAGTTTTCAAGTTTATTATTAACTAGAAAATATGAATAATGATCTAGGTCGTTCGGTAGAGGAGGATATAAAAAAATTATCGGAAGAAAATCACGCATTACTTTTGGAAGTGTACAAATTAACAAAAAAAATAAATCGTCATATGGTGTGGGATCAAGTAATGAGTTTAGTCAAAATTGCTTTGATTATTATTCCTTTGTGGTATGCCTACACAATGCTTGGTCCGCAATTAAAACAAGTATACGGTATGTATAGCGGTTTATTGGGTGGCAGTGACACTAGCGCAAATACACAAGAATATCAAGTCAATCAAGAGGTCTTGAAAAATTTGTCACCTGATTATTTAAATCAATTAAAGAGATCTGGTATTATAAAATAATTAATTATTAAAATTAAAAATATGGAGAACAAACCCAGGTCCTTCTTATTTATTGTGACAACAATTGTCATGGTAATAGTTTTTTCAACCATAACAGGTGGGGTAATGGGTTTTTTGGCAGGAATTTATTCCCCACAAATAATTAGTCAAATAAAAAATCCAGTTATAAAAAGTTTATTGCCATCAGAAAATTCTAAATCAGCAAATAATGCACAGACTTTACAAATAGTTGAAGATTCAGCAACGGTGGCGGCAGTAGAAAAAGTAACCCCAGCTGTTGTCTCAATTGTAGTCACTAAAGATTTATCAGGTATTTATCAAAATCAATTTCCTTTTAATGATTTTTGGTTTGGTATACCTTTTAATTTTAATTTGCCCCAAGTTCCCGAAGGGAAACAAGAAATTGGTGGGGGCACGGGATTTATAATTGATGCCGATAAGGGTTTAATAGTAACCAATCGTCATGTTGTGGATGATGAACAAGCTGAATATTCCGTGGTGACAAATGATGGTCAGAGTTATGACGCTAAAGTACTTGCTCGAGATGCATTTAATGATTTGGCCATTTTACAAGTTATTGCCAAAAATTTAGTTTCCGTTGAGTTGGGTGATTCTGATAGTTTAGCAATCGGTCAAACAGTAATTGCCATTGGCAATGCTTTAGGAGAGTATTCCAATACCGTTACTCGCGGGGTGGTGTCAGGCATTGGTCGAACTATTTTAGCAGGTGGTTCAAGTGGAAGTGAGAAATTGGAAGGTATTATTCAAACTGACGCGGCTATCAATCCCGGTAATTCTGGCGGACCTTTGATAAATCTAGCCGGTCAAGTAATTGGTATCAATACGGCTATTGATAGACAGGGTCAGTTGGTCGGTTTTGCGATTCCTATTAATTCAGTTAAAAAAATTATTGAATCAGTGGAGCAATATGGTCGAATTGTCAGGCCTTATTTAGGAGTGCGTTATATTTTAATAAATGAAGAAATTGCCACTAAAAATAATTTGGCTATAAATTATGGTGCTTTGATTGTGCGGGGTGAGAATAGTTCTGAATTGGCTATCATTCCTGGTAGTCCAGCCGATAAAGCAAATTTAAGAGAGAATGATATTATTTTAGAAATAGATGGGCAAAAAATTGATAGTGATAACTCGTTAGCTAAAATAATTCAGAAATATTCGCCTAATGATGAAATGAAATTGAAAATTTGGCGACAAGGTGAAGAAAAAGAAGTTGTGGTAAAATTGGAAGAATATAAAGAATAGATCAATATTTTGTTAGTAAGAGGCGAAAAATCAATATTTTAACATAAAAAATCCCGACTGTTTTGTCGGGATTGTTTTTTTAATTATGATATGATGGCCGATCCATTATTGCCATTAGTAAGACGACAAGAAATATAGCTAGCAGAGCTAAGGCTTTTTTTAATGTTTCAAAAATAGTTGCCACCAGTGCACCAACAAAGATACTAATAGTAATAGTTAAGATAATTCCTAGGCCGGAAAGAGCAAGAAATGACAAGGTAGTAAAATAAAAAAATAAAGTCAGCTTGACTGTGGTTAGCATATCTTCCCAACCGTTATTGAAAGTTATCATTAGACCTAAAAATAAAATTAAAGCAATAAGTAGCATCCAACCAGCGTTGGGTAAGGCCGAAGTAATGCCGGCTAGACCAGAAATTATTAATAGACCAAGGTTAATTTTATTTATTTTTTTCTCTAAGAGAAATTTAAGGAAGAATATAATTATAGGCAAACATAATATATTGATAATCAGTAGAACATCAAGATTAAAATTGGTAGTAGTTTGCCAAGTAAAAAAATGAGAACTGGAAAATATCACCGCTTGGCTAGAAGGCAGATCATTAGCAGTGGTTATTAACCAAAACGTAATAAAGACAGCCAGGAATATTAGGAAATAATTTTTCATGATAACCTCGTTTGTTGATGAAAAAATTAATTGTAAAGAAACTAGTTCAGATTAGTATATAATTATTTTTCCAAAAAGTCAATATTTTGCCCCCAGTTAGTTAAATATGATAAGATGCGAGTATGAAAGAAACTCTAGACAAATTGGAATTAGTATTAATTATTAAATAATAAAAATCCCGTCTCTTTTGAGTCGGGATTAATTTTTTTCTATCTCCAAATAATTTGTACATGCTGGTTAATATAAAAACCTAGTCCCAAAAATATTAATTGTAGTATAAATGCGGTTATTTTATTGGAAATAGGTATTTCTTTCGTTTCGTTTGCTCCAATTGCTAAATATAGAGTAGAAATTAAGATCGCAGTAAAAAACGGAGCGAAGTTTTCAACTATTAATGTTGAACAAAACATAAAAAAAATACCTTCCAAAAAAAACGTCAATTTAAGTAATGAGTAAAAATCAGATTTGTATTCAAACGCAATCACTACTACTGACGCAGCAGTTGTTACAATACCAGCTGCATAATTATTATTTGTTAAATAGTAGGTAAGGCCATAGGCCATTACTAAAACGATAAGGGATATTATTTTGAAACCCCAAAATCTTTTTTCTACTGGGAGGATGCTAATACTAAATGAAATTTTCATTTTTTTATTCCTTTTTATTTTAAAAGTACAATTAATAACCTATTATAATAGCATATTTTTTAAATAAAGTCAATATTTTGCCCCCAGTTAGTTAAATATGATAAGATGCGAGTATGAAAGAAACTCTAGACAAATTAGAGCAATTACAAGGAAAAATAGTAGCCGCTTTAAAAGTGGTCAATATTCCTGATCAAAAAAATAAGTTAAAAGAACTTGAATTTGTTATGCAAAGTCAGGATTTTTGGCAAGATCAGTCAAAAGCTAAAAATATTTCTCAGCAAGCCGCGCTAATCAAGCGGCAAATTGACGAGTGGCAGAATTTAGCAAAAAATGTAGATGATGTTTGGGAAATCGCCCAGGCAGATGCTAAAGATTTGGATGTTAATTTACGCGGGGAGATAGATAAACAAACTATTGATTTAGAAAAGAAATATTATGAATTAGAAAGAGAGCTATTGTTATCAGACAAGCATGATGCCAGTAATGTAATTTTATCAATTTATGCCGGGGCCGGTGGCGACGATGCTCAAGATTGGGCGGAAATGTTATCGCGAATGTATTTGCGTTTTTGTGATCAACAAGGATGGACTACTGAAATTATTGATGCCTCGCGGGGCGGTGAGGTTGGTATTAAGTCTATGACCATTTTAATCAAAGGAGATTATGCTTATGGTTTTTTAAAGTCAGAAAAAGGTGTACATCGTTTAGTAAGATTGTCACCCTTTGATTCTGATCATGCCAGACATACTTCCTTTGCCTTGGTTGAAGTTTTACCGGAGATGGATGAAGTGGAACAAGTAAAAATCGATGATAAAGATTTGCGTATTGATACTTTTATGTCTTCAGGTAAGGGTGGGCAATCAGTTAATACTACTTATAGTGCCGTACGAGTTGTCCATTTACCCACCGGTATCAGTGTAGCTTGTCAAAATGAACGTTCACAACAACAAAATAAAATTACTGCCTTAAAGATATTAAAAGCTAAACTACAACAACTTAAAGATGAACAACACGCTTCAAGCATCAAAGATTTGAAGGGCGAGCATAAAGAAGCCGCTTGGGGGAATCAAATTAGGTCTTACGTTCTGCATCCTTACAAAATGGTTAAGGATTTACGAACTGATTATGAGGAAACAGATCCAGTAAAAATTTTAGACGGTGATTTAATCTCATTTATTGATAGTTATTTACATTATTATCATCAACAATAGTTTGTTTGATTTTAGACAATGAAATTAGAAGAAAAAATTAAAACTTTAGGTAAAGAAGTTGGTTTTGATTTAGTCGGGGTCACTCGTTTAGCGCCCAGTCAATATCAGACACAGGTAGAAGCTTGGTTAAAACAAGGTCATCATGGTCAGATGGATTGGTTTGGTAAAAATTTATCGAGAAGAATTGATTCTAGGGAAAATTTATTTGGCCAAGCGGTCAGTGCTATTACAGTTGGTTTATTGTATCGGCCGATTGATATACCTATTGAGTTACGCCATGATCCGTCAAGAGGTTTGATAGCAAGATATGCTTGGTATGATGATTATCATATTATAATGACCAACATGCTGACCGCATTAGCCAATAAAATTTCAATAGAAATTGATAATAGCTGGCAATATCAACTTTATGTTGACACCGGTCCTGTACTGGAAAGAGAAGTTGGTAGTCGTGGGGGACTTGGATTTATTGGTAAAAATACTACTTTGATCAATCCTACTTTAGGTTCATATTTTTTCTTAGGTGAAATTATTTGTGATTTACAATTAAAACAAGATAAACAAGAAAAAAAAGCGGGTACTTGTGGTCAATGTCAGCGTTGCCAAGATAAATGCCCGACAAATGCTTTTGTGGGTCCATGGCAACTTGATGCTAGGCGCTGTATATCATATCTGACAATTGAACATCGAGGGTCTATTCCTATTTCCTTGCGACCGTTGATGAAAAATTGGATTTATGGTTGTGATGTATGTCAGGAAGTATGTCCTTGGAATAAAAAAGCAAAAGATTTAATAACCAATAAAATAAAATATCAGCCGGAATTAGTAGCACCACCACTGGAGGAATTATTAAAAATAAATGAACTTGATTTTGCGCTTAGATATAAAAATTCACCTATCAAAAGAATTGGATGGTCTAGGTGGATGAGAAATATATTGATAGCTTGCGGTAATTGGGGTCATAAATCATTGCAAACCAAGCTGGATTATTATACAAAACACAGTGATCAATTAGTAGCTAGTACTGCTCATTGGGCCAGGCAAAAAATTGAATAAATTTTTTATGAGGAGAGAGAGTAAACAAAAAGATTTAAAACCTTATTATTTTTTGTACACCACTGGTGGCGGGTTTTTATTGGCTATCGCCTTGGGTTATTGGTGGCAAGTAGAGTTAATTTGGTTTTATGGGGCAATTTTATTTATTTTTATTATTTATAAATTTTTCTCACTAGGGAATTTTTTATTACTCTTGTTTTTTGTTGTCGGTTTATTTTTTGGTTTTTGGCGGTGGCATTATATTAATATTGCTAAGTTACAAAAGGAAAATCTTACCTTTGAACAAACAGTAGAAATAGTCGGTCGGGTAGTGGGGGAAGTTGATATTAGGACAGATCGGCAGTTACTGACAATTTTACCGGTCAACGGAACAGCTGAAAGTGATTTTAAGAAAAAAATATTAGTCACCATACCTTTGTATCCAACCTACCAGTCTGGTGATATTTTAGAAATTAAAGGTGAATTAAAAAAACCCGCTGTTTTTTCTGATTTTGATTATGCGGCTTATTTGGAAAGATTTGGTATATTGGCGGTTGTATATTACCCGCAAGTTAAATATAGTGGGCGAGTAGAAAATTTGTCTACTGAGTTATTAAAAATAAAAGTTAAATTGATCGACCGGGTTAATAAACTACTGCCTGAACCAGAAGCTTCTTTTTTAAATGGTTTATTATGGGGAGCAAAAAGAGCAATTCCTCCAAAAGTATTGGAACAATTTAATTTAACCGGGACGATGTTGAGAGCTTGTAGAATCTGATCCTTCGCAATCGCTGAGCCGCATAAGGCCACAATCTGATCGAAGATGCTCTGCGAGTCGCGCATCGACCC
>JAANMV010001444.1_pt1 | contig 26184 bp, 24 predicted proteins | sample 7279661 | NCBI WGS metagenome assembly JAANMV01 (sample SAMN14094540, study PRJNA606508) | bioreactor metagenome | isolation source: A lab-scale SPAN reactor treating ammonium-rich wastewater day 121 | place: Ireland: Galway | collected 2017-05-16
GTGCAGCGGCAGCACGAACTCCGCGGTGCGGGCGAGGTCACTGTCCTCGACGTTGACCAGGGCGACCGTCAGCGCGCCCTGAGTGCGGGCCATGCGGACGGACTCCACGACGTCGGGGCTGGCGCCGCTCTGGGACACGGCGATCACGAGGGCGCCGTGCAGGTCCAGGCGGGTGCCGTACAGGGTGTGCACGCTGGGCCCCAGCGACGCGACCGGCAGGGCCAGTTGGGTTTCGAGGGCGTACTTCAGGACGGTGCAGGCGTGGTCGCTGCTGCCCCGCGCGATCGTCACCGCGTAGGCGGGCGGCCGGGACCGCAGGGCGGTCACCAGCGCCTGCACCGCCTCCCGGTTCGCGGCCAGTTGCCGCCTGACCACCTCAGGCGCTTCCCGCGCCTCCACCAGCATCAACGGCTCGCCGGTCACCGGTTCTGGCCTCGTCACGTCGTCTGCTCCTGGGCAGCGTACAGCGCCGCGCCCAGCAGGCCGGCGTCGGGGCCGTGCGCGGCGCGGTGCAGGGGGAGGGCTGGCAGTGCGTCCTGCAGCACCGCGTGTGTCCAGTTCCTCAGGCCGACGCTGCCGCCCAGGGTGACGGCGTCCAGGCCGAGCAGGCAGTGCGCGTCGTGCACCCGGTCGGCCAGCAGGTGAAGCGGCCCGCTGAGCAGCGCCTGCGCGGCCGCGTCGCCGCGCTCCGCGGCGTCGAAGAGGGCGCGCACTCCGCCGGCCTCGGCAGCGACCGCTTCCAGGCCCCGGCCGGACACGGTGGCCTCCAGGGGCTGGCCGCCCTGGCCCCGGGTGAAGCCCAGGCCGACGTCCTGCCCGTCCGCGGCGTTCAGCAGCCGGCCCTGCACCACCAGGCCGCTGCCGATTCCCGTGGAGACGGTCACGAACATGAAGTTCCCCGGGGTGCCCGCAGCGTGCCACTCGGCGACCGTGGCGGCCTTGGCGTCGTTGATGACCGTGACCGACCGGCCCGTGTCCCGCTCCAGCGTCGCCTGTACGGGTACGGCCGTCCAGCCGGGCATGGTGCCCTGGTTCACGGCCGTCACGTGGCCCTGATGGACTCGCCCGGTGCAGGCCACCGCCAGCGGCACCTGCGCCGGCGCGTCCAGGCCGCCGAGCAGGGCCAGCACCTGCCCGAGCACCCGCCCCGGGCCCGCGGAGGCCGGCGTGGGCGCTTCCAGACGCCGGGTGAGTCTTCCGCCCTCCACCAGCGCGGCGCGCGTGGTGGTACCGCCGATATCCACGGCGAGGCAGGCGAACTCAGTGGGCGTCACGGACCGCTCCGGCGAACCAGGTGGTGATGACGTCCGGGCGGGTGATCGCACTGCCCACCACGACCGAGTGCGCGCCGCGCCTTACCGCCTCGGCGGCGTCCTGCGGGCTGTTCAGGCGGCCCTCGGCGATGAATGGCAGCCCCGCCTCTCGCAGTTCGTCCATCAGGGGCCAGTCGGCGGTGCTCAGGGCGCGGCTGTGCAGGGTGTACCCGGCCAGGGTGGTGCCCACGATGTCCGCGCCGGCGTCGTAGGCGGCGCGGGCTTCGTTCAGGGTGCTGATGTCGGCCATGGCGAGCGCCCCGGCCGCGTGAATGGCCTGCACGATCGCCTGGACGCTCTCGGGACGGGGCTGCAGCGTCGCGTCGAAGGCGACGATCTCACTGCCGAGTTCGGCGAGCTGCGCGGCCTCGGCGGCGGTGGGGGTGATGTACACGGGCGTGTCGTCCCGGTCGGTTTTCGTCAGGCCGATGATGGGGAGGTCGGTGACGGCCCGGACGGCCTGCACGTCCGCGAAGCCCTGAATGCGCAGGCCTGCGGCGCCGCCCTGCTGGGCGGCGAGGGCGAGGCGGCTGATGATGTGGGGGTCGCGCAGGGGACTGCCGGGGTTCGCCTGGCAGGACACCACCAGCCCGCCCCGCAGGCGCTCGAGGACGCTGCTCACAGGAGCGCACCCTCCCGCAGGATGGCCGCCACCCGGCCGGTCTCCTCGGCGTTCAGCGGCAGGTTCGGGCGGTGCATGTGGTGGTGCGGGATCAAGCCCAGCAGCGTCATGGCGGTCTTGAACCCACCCACGCCGGACGCGCCGCCACTGGTGCGCGGCGTGCCCTGCAGCGCGACCGCGAACAGCCGGATCAGCCGCTCCTGAATGCTCCGCGCTGCCGTCCAGTCGCCGGCGCGGGCCGCGTCGTACAGCGCGACGTACCCCGCCGGGTCCACGTTCCCCAGCCCCGGCACGCAGCCGTGCGCGCCGACCTGGAGGGCGGTGTCCACCATCAGTTCGGACCCCGTGAACAGGCGGAAGTCCGGGTCGTCCTGGCATTCCACGGCCAGCAGGCGGAAGTTCGTGTCGTCTCCGCTGCTGTCCTTGAGGCCCTCGATCAGCCCTTCGGCGCGCAGGGCTTTCAGGGTGGCGCGCTCGAGCTTGACGTGCACGCACACGGGAATGTCGTACGCCATGATTGGCAGCGGCACCGCGTGGCGGATGGCGCGGAAGTGCTCGATGATCTCCGCCTGGCTGGTGCGGGCGTAGAAGGGCGCGGTGACGACCAGGCCGTCCACGCCGGCCGCCTGCGCGTCGCGGGCGTGCCCGATCACGCGGTCGGTGGTGGGGTCGATCACGCCCGCGAGCAGCGGCACGCGCCCTGCCACCTCGTCCACCGCGATGCGCAGGACCTCGCGGCGCTGGGGGGCGTCCATGAACACCACCTCGCTGGTGGAGCCCAGCAGGAACAGGCCGTGCACGCCGCCGGCGAGCAGGTGCTGGATGACTCGGCGCAGGGCGGCCTCGTCGATCTGGTAGTCGGGCGTGAGGGGCGTGACGACCGGCGGGATGATGCCGTGCAGGTGGGGGGTGGGGGTCATGAGCGTCTCCAGGAGGGCAGGGGCGGGTGGGCGGTTCACTGGCGGGCCTTGGGGTCGAGGGCGTCCCGGAGGCCGTCGCCGAGGAAGTTGGTGGCGAGCACGGTCAGGACGATCAGGGCGCCGGCCGGCATCCACTGCCAGGGGTAGGCTTCCATGATCGTGATCTCCCGCGCGGTGCTGAGCAGGTTGCCCCAGCTGGCCTGCGGGGGTTGCACGCCCAGGCCCAGGAAGCTCAGGCCCGCCTCGGTGAGGATGGCGCTGGCCACGCCCAGGCTGACGAACACGACCAGTACGTCGATGACGTTCGGCAGGGCGTGCCTGAGCAGGATGCGGCGGTCGGTGGCGCCCAGGGCGCCGGCGGCCGCGATGAACTCCAGTTCGCGCACGGACAGCAGTTTGGCGCGGACCAGCCGCGCAGCGAGGGGCCAGCCGAGCAGGCCGATGATCAGGATGGTCTTGTCGATGCCGGGACCGATGATCGCCGCCAGGGTGAGCAGCACGATGATGCTGGGGAAGGTCATGACGATGTCCACGAAGCGCATGATCAGGTTGTCCACCCATCCGCCGAAGTACCCGGCCAGGGCGCCGAGGGTGGTGCCGACCACGACCGAGATCAGGGTGCTGAGCAGGCCCACCATCAGGGACACGCGTCCGGCGCTGAAGGTCCGGGCGAACACGTCGCGGCCGGTGGGGTCGGTGCCCAGCCAGTGCTGCCCGCCGGGCGGCTGGTTGCGGGCCAGCAGGTCGATCTGGTCGGGTTTGAAGGGCGCGATCATTGGGCCCACGATCACCGACAGCAGGATCAGGCCGAGCAGCAGCAGGCCGATCACCGCCAGCCGGTGCCGGAAGAAGCGTTTGACGGCCAGGGTGGTGGGGGTGCGGCGGGGGGCCGGGGCGAGCAGGGCGGTCATCGAGGCAGGCTCCTTTGCTCAGCTGTAGCGGATGCGCGGGTCGATCGCGCCGTACAGCAGGTCCGTGATGAGGTTGGCGAGGAGGATCACCGTGGCGAGCACCAGCGTCGTGCCCATGATCATGGGGTAGTCGCGGGCGTCGATGGCGTCGAGGTACAGCTGTCCGGTGCCGGGCCAGGAGAAGATGCTCTCCAGGAAGACCGCGCCGCCGATCAGGTTCGCGACGTTCGCTCCGATCACGGTGATCACCGGAATCAGGGCGTTGCGCAGGACGTGCTTGCTGACCACCCGGGCGTACGGTACGCCCTTGGCGCTCGCGGTCCGCACGTAGTCCTGGAAGACGACTTCCAGCACGCTGGAGCGCGTGTAGCGCATCAGCACGGCCACGTACGTCACCGAGAGGATCGAGGCCGGCAGGATCAGGTGCCGGAGGATGTCCAGGGCGCCGCCGTCTCCGGGCGTCTGGTACCCGCCGGCGGGAAACCACTTGAGTTTCAGCGCGAAGACGTACATGCCCAGCAGTCCCGCCAGGAAGGCCGGGGTGGAGATGCCCAGGAACGCCAGGAAGGTCAGGCCGTTGTCCAGCGCGGTGTAGCGTTTCACGGCGGCCAGCACGCCGAAGAACACGCCCAGGGTCACGCCGAGCGTCATGCCCAGGCCCATCAGCAGCAGCGTCGGCGGCAGGCGGCGGGCGATCTCGGTGGAGACGCGCTCGCCGTTCTTGATGCGGTAGCCCAGGTCGCCCTGCACGGCCCGGCCCAGCCAGCGCACGTACTGCACGGGCTTGGGCTGGTCGAGGCCGAGGTCCTGGCGGATGATGTCCCGCTGCTGGGCGCTGACGACCTGATCCGGGGGGATGTACGCGTCCAGGGGATCGCCGGGCGTGAACTGCAGCATCGTGAAGATGATGGCGGTGATCACCAGCAGCAGCGGAATGGTGGTCAGGAGCCGCCGGATGACGTAGGTTCCCATGCTCTTCGCCCTCCTTCGGGACGGGTGTGCCGGCCGGGGCGCGGCGGACTGGCGGCGGGGGTGGGCCCGGCCCGTCCAGTTCGCCGCGCAGGGCGGGTTACTTGATGTCCCAGAGGTGAGCCTGGTCGTCGTAGCGGCCGCCGCCGGGGGCGGGCGTCCAGACGAAGTTCACCAGGTCCTTGCTCGCGCCGCCGAAGCGCTTGGCAGTCCAGAGCATGCCCCACGGCAGCTGCTGGTTCACGAGGCTGCACATGTTCTGGTACGCCTTGGTGCGGGTGGCGGCGGCGGTGGTTTCCTGCGCCTGCTCGAACAGCCGGTCCAGGGCGGGGAGTTTCACGCGCATGCGGTTGGTGCCGTTGGGCGGCATGAAGTCCGAGTGCATGCTGGGATACAGCGTGTCGGGGTCCGGGCCGTTGCCGATGCCGGCGTACACCAGCGAGAAGCCCGTGCCGCTGGTCGCCTGGTTGTACGAGGGCGTGTCCAGGAAACGCGGGGTGATCTTGAGCCCCACCTGCGCGAACATCTGCTGCAGGGTCACCAGGACGTCCTTGCTGAGCTGGTCGTTGTAGTAGGTGATCACCTCGACGTTCTGGCTGGTGTTCCAGCCGGCGGCCTGCAGCAGCTGCCTCGCCTTGGCGGGGTCGTAGGCGTAGCGGTTCACGTTCTTGGGCACGTACTTGCTGTTCGTGACAGGGCAGTAGGCCGGTTCGGCGCCGCCGCCGTACAGCTGCTTGATGATGGCGTTGCGGTCGATGGCGTGCAGCATGGCCTGCCGGACGCGGACGTCCTTGAACTGGTCGCTGGCGTTGTTGAAGCCCAGGTAGTTGGCGACCTGGCTGGGCCCGCTGATGATGTTCACGCTGCTGCCGCCGAACGTCTTGGTGTCGTCCAGGGTCAGGTACGTGAAGTCGATGTTGCCGCTTTTCAGGGCCAGCACCGCCGCGGCCTGCTCCTTGAAGTAGCGGTTGACGAGCCGGTCGACCTTCGGTTTGCCCTTGTAGTATTCGGGGTTGGCCTTGAGTTCCACGTACTGGTCGGGCACGTACCGGCTCCACATGAAGGGCCCCGTGCCGACGGGGTCGGTGCGCCACCAGCTGGACGTGCGCAGCTCCCGGGCGGGGATCTTGGCGAGGGCGTGCTCGGGGAGGATCATGAAGCTCGTCAGGGCGTCCAGCAGCGCGGCATTGGGTTTGCTGAGGGTCAGGATGACCGTGCGGGCGTTCGGCGTCTGGATGCTCTTGATGTTCCCGAATTTGGCGGCGAAGGCGCTGCCGGAATCGGGGTTGTTGGCGAGGTCCAGGCTGAACTTCACGTCCTTGCTGGTGAAGGGCCTGCCGTCATGCCACTTCACGCCGGTGCGCAGCACGAAGGTGTACTTCTTCCCGCCGTCGCCGACCACCCAGGAACTGGCGAGGTCGCCGCTGATCTTCTTGAAGCCCACGTCGTACAGCACCAGGGTGGAGTAGTACTTGTTCAGCCACGTGAACCCGGCCGTGTTGGTCAGGGGGTTGAACAGCTGTGGGGAGCCGCCGGGGCCCTGGTCGAAGGCGCCGGTGATGACCTTGTCGGCCGAGGCGGTCCCGAGGGTGGACAGGGCGAGGGTAAGGGCCAGCGCGGTGCGTTTGAACATGGTCACTCCTTGGGCGTGGGACTCAGGGTGCGGGGGTGGGCTGAACGTCGGTCACGAGTGGGGTGGACGGCGTGGCGAGGCGTTCGTTGATCTGCTGGAAGTGCGTGCGCATGGCCTGCGTCACCCGGGCCGGCTTCTTCAGGCGCAGCGCCTCGACGATGCCCATGTGGTCCTGCGCGGTCTGCTCAAGGTTCCAGTGGGTGACGCCGGCGCTCCCGTGCAGGCGGCGGAAGACTTCCCAGAACAGCTCCACGAGGCGGTTGAGGAAGAGGTTGTTGAGGGGGCGGTACAGCTCCAGGTGGAACTCGCGGTCCTCGTCCTCGAAGGTTTCGCCGGCCCGGGCCTTGTCGATCATCTGCTGGGCGAGGCGGTGCAGGTGTTCGATCTGGGCGGGGGTGGTGTGGGTCACGACCATGCCGATCAGGCCCTCTTCCAGGGCGGTGCGCACCTGAAGCAGGTCGCGCAGGGATTTGCCGTCGCTGGCGAAGGAGTAGGGAAGGTTCTCGAAGATGCTGTCGAAAGTGAACGCCTTGACGTACAGCCCCTCGCCCTGCCGGGCTTCGAGGATGCCGACGGCCTCCAGTGTTTTCACGCCTTCGCGCAGGGAGAGGCGGCTCATGCCCATGTCCCTGGCGAGCTGGCCTTCGGAGGGCAGCAGGTCGCCGGGACGCAGGCGGTGTTCTTCGATGTAGCGTTTGATTGCGATCTGGGCCTGGCGGTAGGCCGGGACTTTCGGAGCCATGCATCCCCCTCAACAGCCGGAGTGACTGTTTGAAATCAGATATCTGATAAGTGATGTGAGCATAGGCACCCTGTGTCCTCCCGTCAAGGGGTGCGGACACAGGGTGCCTGGAAATGTCCTCTGCGTCCTATACAGAGGACTTCGGTACGAATCGGCGGGCGACTGCCGGTTTGACAGTTCCTGCGCGGCTCAGTACCATGCGCCCTGTCACAACCACCTATCAGATATCTAACATCTGAACACCCAGGCGTTTTGCGTTCGACCCGAGGAGGTCCACATGAAAACCGCAGCCCTGTCCCTCGCCCTGATCAGCACCGCCGCCGCTCAGGGCGCCACCTACCCTGACCTGCCCGTTCCCCTCAAGAACGGCGTGGGCGGCCTGATCGGCACCACCGTCTACGCCGGGCTCGGCACCGCCGGCCAGAAGTTCTACGCGATGGACCTCTCCCGTCCCGAGCGCGCCTGGACCGAGGTGGCCCCCTTCCCGGACGCCGCCCGGGATCAGGCTGCCGCCGCCGCCGTCAACGGCAAGCTCTACGTCTTCGGCGGCCTCGGCAAGTCCACGCCTGACGCGACCACCGCGCTGTTCAACCAGGTGCACGTCTACGACCCGGTCACGAACATCTGGACCTTGCTGGCCACCCGGGCGCCCCGCGAGGTGTCCGGCGGGGCCGCCGTCACCCAGGGCGACCGCATCCTGCTCTTCGGGGGCGTGAACCGCAACATCTTCGACGGCTACTTCAAGGACCTCGCCGCCGCCGGCAGTGACAAGACCCGCAGCGATGCCGTGTCGCTCGCCTACTTCACCCAGCGCCCGCAGGACTACTTCTTTTCGAGGGACCTCCAGGCCTACCACCCCGCGACCAACACCTGGCAGTCCCTGGGCGTGGTGCCGTTCAGCGGCCGGGCCGGCGCTGCCATGCACCTGACCGGCACCACCCTCACCGTCATGAACGGCGAGCAGAAACCGGGCCTGCGCACCGCCGTCGCCCACCAGGCCCAGGTCACCCCGGCCGGCGTGACCTGGCGTGACCTCCCGGACCTGCCCCCCGCCACCGCCGGACAGGTGCAGGAGGGACTCGCCGGCGCGTACACCGGGCACAGCGGCGGCGCCCTGCTGCTCGCCGGCGGCACGAACTTCCCCGGCAGCACCGCGCAGTTCGCCCGCGGCGCCCTGTACGCGCACGAGGGCCTCACGAAAACCTGGCACGGCACCGTGTACGCCCTGCGCGGCGGCCGCTGGACCGTCGCCGGGCAACTGCCCCAGGCGCAGGGCCACGGCGTGAGCGTCCAGTACGGCGACGAACTCCTCCTGATCGGTGGAGAGACCACGGGCGGCGCGGCCAGTGCGAAGGTCCTGTCCCTGCGCCTTCAGGACGGACAGCTTCAGACCACCGACTGAATCCTGAACCCGTCCGGACCTCCCCCCCAGGACCGCCGCACTCCGGCGGTCCTGTTCGCCGTATTCCAGGCACGGGGGACTGGGGAGACACGAGGCGCCATCACCTCCCCGGGCTTGACCTTCCTGCTGCGGGAACGCTTAGCGTGCAGGGGCATGCACGGACGCCTGATCATCTCCCGCTTCGCCCTGCTCACGGGCCTGCCGGCCAAGACGCTGCGGTACTACGACGAGATCGGCCTGCTCCGCCCGCAGTGGGTGGACGAGGACAGCGCCTACCGGTACTACAGCGTCACTCAGGTCAGCCTGGGCATCCGCATCCGGCGGTGGCGGGAACTGGGGCTGTCCCTGGACGCCGTCCGCCGTCTGCTGGACACGCCGGACCAGGCCGGTGACGTCCTGCGGGAGCACGAACACCGCCTTCGCCAGGAGATCAAGGAGCGCGAACGCGCCCTCCTCGCCCTTCACCTCGCCCTTCAGGAGGCCCCCATGAACTACCGCCTTGAACACCTGCCCGCCCAGCAGACCCTCTGCATCCACACCTCGCTCCAGCCGCCCCACTACGAGGTCATTCCCGAGGCCCTGCAGGAACTGATGGCCTACTGCCGCACCCGGGGGTACGCGCCCCACGCGCCCAGCTTCTTCGTGCACCACAGTGAACAGCAGGTGGTGGACGTCTGCGTGCCGGTCGCCGGCCACGCCGAGCCGCACGGCCGGATCGAGGTGCGCACCTTCGAGGGCGGCCCGGCCTTCATCGGGCGGTTCGTGGGCCCGTACGACAGGACCGGCGCGGCCTACACCCTGGTCGTCGAGGAAGCCCTGCGCCGGGGCCTGCCCATCACCGGCGTCACCGCGGAAATCTACGTGAAGAGCGTGCCGCACACCCCCGACCCGAACGCCTACGAAACCGACATCGCTTTCTTCCTGCAGCCGGACCCGGAGCCGCTGGCCTGAGCCGGTTCATGGAGAAAAGGGGTCACTTCGACTGGAGCGGGCTCATCCGTTTCACTGCCTGGGATCTACGCTGGGACGATGCGGACCATCTACATCCAGGTGAACGGCGGGGCCCTGCAGCATGTCGAGGCGCAGGACGCCGGGCATCTGACGGACCTGGCGGGGGCGTATTTCCACTCCCCGGCCAGCGAGGCCGACGCGGCAGAGTTCGCCCGGGCCGTGTGGGACGAGGGCTTTTCCACGTGCGTGTCGTCGATGCTGGGGGGCAGCCGGGTGTGGGTGATCGTGGGCAGCGATGACCGGGAGCGCATCGAGGCGTACCAGGCGCAGGCCGAAGCCCCGCACTCGCCGTAACCGTGCGCCCGCCCGGGTGTTCACAGGCCACCCTTTGACCCGTGCCCAGGGCGCCGCTGCCGGGTCAGCGGGATGAAGTAGCGTGAGGGCACGCCCGTGACGAACCCTGCCCCTGAGCCGACGGACCTGCACGCCGCCCGTGCGGACCTCCTGCAGACCCTCGACGACCTGCTCTCCGGCCCGCTGAACGTCCTGGGGTTCGTGTGGCTGGGTCTGCTGGTGTGGGAACTGCTCGGTCCGGTCCCCGCCTGGGTGAACCTGATCAGCAACGTGATCTGGGGCCTGTTCATCGTCGATTTCCTGCTGTCGTTCACGCTCGCGCCCCACAAGGTCACGTTCCTGAGGCGCAACTGGCTGTCGGCCCTGAGCCTGCTCGTCCCGGCGGTGCGGTTCCTGCGGGTGTTCCGGGGCCTGCGGCTGCTGCGCACCGCGCGGCTCGCCCGCGGCACGCGCCTGTTCCAGATCCTCACGCGGCTCAACCGCGGCCTGAAGACCCTGCAGCGCACGCTCCGGCGCCGTCAGTTCGGGTTCGTGATGCTCGCGACCCTGCTGGTGACCCTCGCGGGCTCCGCAGGGCTGGCGTACTTCGAGGGCACCGGGGGGAGCGCCCCGGGCAGTTACGGCGCGTGGGTGTACTGGACGGGCATGCTGCTGATGAGCCTGGGACCGGAACACTGGCCGCAGTCCGCCGAAGGCCGCACCCTGACGGCGCTGCTGGGTCTGTACGGGTTCACCGTCTTCGGGTACATCACGGCCGCCCTCGCCAGTGTGTTCGTCGGCGCCGATCAGAGCCGGCTGCCCGAGGCTGAGGAGGTCAGCAACGCGGCCCTCCTGGCGGAGGTGACCGCCCTGCGCCAGGAACTGGCCCGGCTCAGCGCGGCGGTGCCCGACCCACAGGAGGACTGAGCCCTCAGGCCGGCGCCTGCGGAAGCGTGAAATAGAAGGTGCTTCCCTCCCCCGGCGTGGACTCCACCCAGAGCCGTCCGCCGTGGCGTTCCAGGATCTTCTTGCAGACCGCCAGGCCGATCCCGGTGCCTTCGTACACGTCCCGGCCATGCAGGCGCTGGAAGATCACGAAAATCTTGTCGAAGTACCTGGGGTCGATGCCGATCCCGTTGTCCTTCACCGCGAAGCGCCACATCCTGCCGTCTGCCTCGGCGGACACGTGCACGCGGGGCAGCACGTCCGCCCGGCGGTACTTGAGGCTGTTGCCAATCAGGTTCTGTAGCAGCTGGTCAAGCTGCTGGCGGTCGGCCAGCACCAGCGGCAGGTCAGTGCGCGTGATCTGCGCCTGCTCGTTTCCGGGAACCGCGCTGAGCCGGTGCAGCACCGTGTCGAACACCCGGCGGCTGTCCACGGGCTGGACGGCCAGCTGCTGGGTGTGCAGGCGGGAAAAGGCCAGCAGGTCGTCCACGAGGTTTTTCATGTGCTCGCCGCTGTCGATGATGTGACGCAGGTACAGCTGTCCGCGCTCGTCGAGCTGCTCACCATTCCGGCGGCTGATCATGCTGGCGAAACTCGTGACGGCCCGGATCGGCGCCTGCAGATCGTGGGAGGCCACGTACGCGAACTGCTCAAGTTCGGCGTTGCTGCGGGCCAGTTCGGCGTTGCTGCTCTCGAGCTGCTCGGTGCGCTGCGCGAGCAGCGCCACGCTCTCCGCGCGTTCCAGCGCGAGCCCGAGGCTGCCCACGACCGTTTCCAGGACGACCCGGTCTGTGGACGTCCAGGGCCGGCCCTGGAACAGCACCATCACCAGCACGCCGACCACCTCGTCCCGCACCACAACCGGCAGGGACGCGGCCGTGCTGACGTGGGTCACGAGTTCAGGCGGCGTGTCGCTGCCGCGGGCGTACTGGTCCTGGTAGTACGGGGCGCGGCTCTGCCAGGGGACGTCCACGGTGGGCGTCAGGCCGATCAGCGGGCCAGCGTCGATGAACGCCTGCAGATCGCGGTGGCCCACGTCGCCCACCTGCACCCGGTTGCGCCAGCGGCCGGCGTCGGGCGTGTAGTACAGGGCGTACCCGGCGGGCAGCAGGGACAGCATGACCTCCTGGGCCCGCCGCACGATCACCAGCGGGTCACGCTGCGTCGCGAGGTCGCGAGTGAGGTGCGCGAAGCCCTCCAGGACGGCGTTCTGCGCCTGAAGGCGGGAGGTGACCTCGGCGCGTTCCAGGGCGAGTTCCAGGCTCCGGCCCACGGACCGCACGATGGCCTGCTCCCGGTCCGTCCACACCCGGGCGTCCTGCGTGCCGACCGCGAGCATGCCGCGCAGCCCTCCAGGTGTGCTGACAGGCGTGAGGGCGACTGCGCCGTACGAGGCCGTGCTGGACAGGGAGTTGGCGTCCGCCTCCCAGCCGTCGATGAATACGGGCGCCCCCGACTGCACCGCCCGGGCGAAATCGGGGGCGTCTTCGGGCACCCCCGCCTGAATCTGGGCCACCACGTGGGGGAGGATGTCCTCGGACCACACCCGGGCCTTCCATAGCCCGCTCTCACGTTCGTAGTACGCGACGCTGACGTGCGCGAGGCTCGCCCGGATCACCCCGGCCGCCTGCTGGACGAGGGCCAGCACGTCGGTCTGGGTGCCGACCGCCTCGTGAAAGGCGACGAAGCCGTCCAGGGCGTTGACCTGATCCTGGAGCTGCCGGGCCGCGACCTCCAGCTGCTGCGTGCGGTCGTTCACGCGCCGTTCCAGGCCGTCGTTCAGCGCCCGGAGGTCCCGCTCCACCTGCTCGCGGCGCCGCAGCTCCTCCTGGGCCACGTCGTACAGGCGCGCGTTCTCCACCCGGGCGGCGGCCACCAGCGCCAGCTGCACGAGCACGTCCTGGTCCTCCGCGGTGAAGTCTCCCGTGAACCGGTCCGAGAGCTGAATCAGCCCGATGTTCTGCCCGTCCCGGCCCACCAGCGGCACGGCCAGCCAGCCGCGCATCGGCGGATGGGCCTGTGCGTGCGGCCCGAAAGCCCGCCAGCGGGGATGGGCCTCAAGCTCCGCCTGACTCAGGCGCAGCGGCGTGTTTCCCTGGCAGACCAGGGCGTAGATGCCGCTGCCGTCCGGCGGGACGGCATATGACTGCCAAGGCGCGTACTTGTCACTCATGGACACCGCCGTGACCGCCTGCGCCCAGTCGGCGCTGACCGTCAGGCTGGTGACTGCCTGGTGCGCGCCGATGAGCGCCCGGGCCTCCTCCGTAATCACGTCCAGCGTCGCCTGCAGCCCCTGAATCTCATTGATGCGCACGGCCGCCTGCCCCAGGTGCCGCAGGCGGCTGCTTTCATTTCCATGGGACCGCCGGCTGAGGTGAGCGGCGAGGTGGTCCGTCAAGGTCTGCAGTGCGAGCCGCTGTTCCCTGGTGACGGCGTGCGCGCCAGGCACCTCCACCACCAGCGCGGCATGCACCTCCCCCGTTCCCCTGAACGGAAAGAGCAGCAGTCCTTCATCGAACAGACCCGGCTCGGGGTGGACGCTGCGAGGCGCGTGTCGCTGCAGGGTCCTGTGCACCGCGCCGCGGCGCTCCTCCCGCGCGCGCCGCCAGGCCCCGCTGGACACCTGCAGGTCAGGAAGGCCGTCGTCCGGGCCGGCAAACCACACCTCCCCGCTGGCGCCGGGCAGCAGGTCCAGGGCCTGCCCGAGGGCCGCGTCCAGCAGGCTTTCCGACGAGTGGGGGGCGCCCGCCGTCTCGAATGCCTCGGTGAGGCGCTTCAGCCAGACGTCGGGCAGAGTGGGAAATCCGGACATTCGAGCAGCATAGACGCCCTCAGGCACAGGGCGTCTTCCGGTGTTGATCATCAAGTGTTCCGCCCCGCGCCGGCCGGCTCGCCTCACGAACTACCGCGCCGGGGGTGTGGCCTGGTCGCCAGTGATCCAGGCCATGGCCCGGTCGGTCAGGCGGTCCAGGGCGCGGACGCTGAGCAGCAGGTCCGCTTCGCAGGTGTCCTCGGCGGCGTTGTGACTCAGCCCGCCCAGGCTCTGCACGAACAGCATTCCTGTGGGAATGCCGGCCAGCGCGACCTGCGCCGCGTCGTGCAGCGGACCGCTCGGCAGCCGGGTCGCTCCAGGCGTCACGTCCAGAATGGCCTGCTCGCCCGCGGCGATCAGGTCCGGGTGGAACGGCACCGGCCCGATCCGGAACAGCTCCGACACCGTGAGAGTGCACCCGCCCTCCTCGCAGGACCGCGCCAGATGAGCCTGGGCCTCGGTCCACAGGGCCGCGAGACCGGCGGGATCCAGGTGCCGCTGGTCCAGTGTGAACTCGCAGGTTTCGACCACGCTGGTGGGAATGCCGGGCGCTGTCGTGACGCTGCCGATGGTACTGACGCCGCCGTGCCGCTCGGTCATGGCGTAGATCTCCTGACTGAGCCGGCCCAGCACCAGCAGGGCGTCCTGGCGGGCGTCCATGGGGGTGCTGCCCGCGTGCGCGGCGCGGCCGGTCACCGTGATCCGGTGCCGTTCCACGCCGCAGGTTCCCAGCACCACCCCGAGGGGAAGGCCCTGGCGTTCCAGCACGGGCCCCTGCTCGATGTGCAGTTCCAGGTACGCCGCCGCGTGCTGGCGCGCTCCCCCGGCTTCCAGCGCCCGGTCCAGGTCGATGCCGCTTTCCTGCAGCGCGGCGCGCATGCTCACGCCGTCCCGGTCGGTGAGCCGGCCGGCGCGGTCCGGGGCGAGCTGGCCGCTCAGCGCGCTGGAGCCGTACAGGCTGTGTCCGAACCGGCCTTCCTCGTCCGCCCAGTCGACCAGCCGCACCGTCACCGGGGGACGGCCGGCGTACTGGTGGCTCAGGCGCCGCAGCACGGCCAGGCCGGCGAAGACGTTCAGGGAGCCGTCCAGCCAGCCGCCGTTCGGGACGCTGTCCAGGTGCCCGCCGATCCAGAGTTCCTGCCTGGACTCGCCGGGCAGGGTGACCCAGAGGTTCCCGGCCGGGTCGGTGGACGCCGTGACCGGCAGGTCTTCGAGCTGCGCGCGCAGGTAGGCCCGGGCGGCATGCCAGGGCGCGGTGTACGCCACGCGCTGCGCGCCGTGCCGGTCGGCTGTCCGGGCCTGCAGTTCCCGCAGTTCGGTCAGGGTGCGGTGCGGGTCAAGCATGGCCGGCGCTCCGGCCCGTGACGCGCGTGTAGGCCGCCGGATCGGTCGCCCCCTCGGTGGACAGCACCAGGACGCTGCTGTCCGGCGTCACATTCAGGGCCGCCCGGGCGAAGGCCGCGCCCGGACCGCTCAGGAGCGCCAGCAGCCCGCCGGCCCCGGCCGCGCCGCTCTCGCCGGAGACCACGCCGTCCGCGGCAAGGTGCCGCATCGCCTCTTCCGTCAGGGCGTCGGGGATGGCGACGGCGGCGCTCAGGCCGCGCCGCAGGGTGGGCCACGCGAGGGGCGAGGTGTTGCCGCAGTTCAGGCCCGCCATGATCGACGGGTGCGGTCCCGGCACCTCGGTGAGCTGCCCGGCCTGCAGGGAGCGCAGCACACACGCGGCCTGCGTGGGTTCCACGCCCACCACCCGGGTGTCCCGGCCGGGGGCGCGGTAGTGCTGCACCGCCGCCATCGCCAGGGACCCGACCCCCATCTGCGCGGCGACAAGGTCGGGGCCAGGAGCGCCCACCGCCGAGAGCTGCCGGTCGATCTCCTGGAAGATCGTGCCGTAGCCCTCCACCACCCAGCCCGGCACCCGGGTGTACCCGGCCCAGGCGGTGTCGCTGATGACCAGGCGGCGGTCCCCGGCGAGCCCCGCGGCGGCCTTGACCGCGTCGTCGTAGCTGCCGCGCACCACCTCGACCGCCGCACCTTCGGCCTCGATGGCCGCGATGCGGGCAGGCACCATATCGTGCGGCACCAGGATGTGGGCGCTCAGGCCCAGCCAGCGGGCCATGCGCGCCACCGCCCGGCCGTGGTTGCCGTCGGTGGCCGTGACCAGCTGCAGCGGCCCGTGCCCCTGGAGCTGAGCGGCCACCTCCCCCAGCGTCTGCCAGGCGCCGAAGGGGCCGAAGCGCGACTCAAGTTCGCGGTACACCGCCCAGGACGCCCCGAGGATCTTGTAGGCCGGCAGGCCCAGGCGGGCGGCTTCGTCCTTGACCCACACGTCCCGCACCCCGAGCGCCGCCGCGAGACCAGGCGCCCGGACGAGCGGCGTGGGGGCGTAGCCGGGCAGGCGCTCGTGGAAGGCGAGGAGCCGGGGGTCGGTCGGGGCGGAGACCGTCTCGGCCGGCCCGGGCTTGAAGTAGGTGGGGAGGGCAGGGGTCGTCATGGCGGCTTCCTTGGGGTTCAGGCGCAGAACGCCCGGAGGGTGGCGGTGAGGGTCTGGCGGCACTGCTCCACGGACGCGAGCTCCACCCATTCCTCGGTGGCGTGCGCGCCCCCGCCCCGCGGACCGAACACGACCGTGGGAATTCCGGCCGCGGCGAGGAAGGCCGAATCCATCCAGAAGCTCTGCCCGATCACGGCCGGGGGCGCGCCGAGCACCCCCGCTGCGGCCCGCCCCAGGGCCTGCACGATGGGCGCGTCCACGGCGATGCCGAACGGGTCGCGCGCCAGGGTGAGGCGGTGCTCGGCGCGGAACTGCGGGTCCGCGCCCAGGCGGGCAAGCCGCGCCTCGATCTCCTGGGCCGTCTGCGCGGGCGTCTCGCCGGGCAGGGTGCGGCGCTCCACGAGCAGGGTGCAGCGTTCCGGGTAGCTGGAGAGCTCCTGTCCGCCGCTGATCAGGGAGGCGTGGAGGCTGCCGTGCCCCAGCAGCGGGTGGGCGTCCCGGGTGGCGAGCTCGCGGCCCAGCGCCTCCAGCTCCCCGAGCACCCGGCCCATGTGCGCGATGGCGTCCACGCCGAGGTCGGGCCGGGAGCCGTGCGCGGCGCGGCCGTGGGTGGTGATCTCATGCCACGTGAAGCCCTTGTGGGCGACGGAGACGCCCAGCTCGGTGGGTTCGGTGACGATGGCGGCGTCGGCGGTGACGTGCTCCAGCACCGCCTGCATGCCGAGGCTGGCGTGCTCCTCGTCGGCCACGGCAGTGAGGACCACGTCCCCCCGCAGCGCGGACCGGCTGGCGTCCTCAAGGGCCAGGAGGCTGGCGGCGAGGCCGGCTTTCATGTCGTAGGCGCCGCGCCCGTAGAGGCGGCCGTCCCGGACGACGGGTTCGAAGGGCGCGTCCATGCCCTCGGTGCCGACCGTGTCGAGGTGCGCGCACAGCAGCAGGGAACGCCCGCCTCCGGTCCCGCGGACCCGGGCGACGACGCTCGCCCGGCCGGGAGCGGCTTCGATCAGCTCGGCGGGGATGCCGCGCGTGGCCAGCCACGCCACCACGAACTGCGCGATCCGAATCTCGCCTGCGCCTCCAGGCACCAGGGACGGGTTGGTGGAGTCCAGGCGGACGAGGGCAGCCAGCAGGTCAGTCAGGGTCTCGGGCACAGTGATATATTACATATCAGATGCCCCTGCCTTCCGCCATCCCGAAACGGCCGCGCGCCCTGGCCCGCGAGGACGTCTACCACCACCTCAGCACCTGGATCATCGACGGCACCCTGCAACCCGAAGAACCGCTGCGGGACCTCGACATCGCTGAGCGCCTCGGTGTCAGCCGCACGCCCGTGCGCGAGGCCCTGCGCCGCCTGGAAGACGAAGGGCTCGTCGAAACCGCGCTGAACCGCTGGACGCGCGTCTCACCCCTCAGCCTCGTTCAGGCCACGGCCCTCTACCCGGTCGTCGAGGCCCTGGAAGTCCTCGCGCTGCGCCTCGCCGCCACCACCCTCACCGCCTCCGACCACGCCCGACTGCACACACTCAACACCCGCCTCACCCTGGCCCTTCAGGCCCGCGACGCCGGCGCCGCCGTGGACGCCGACACCGCCTTCCACGACCTCTGGATCACGAAGGCCGGCAACCCGGAACTTCAGCGGACCCTCGAGGGCCTGAAACGCAAGCTTCGGCGCATCGAACGCGCCTACTTCGATGCCAGCAGCGCCGGCGAGGCCTCCGTCGCCGAGCACACCGCCATCACCCACGCCCTTGAAGCCGGCGACCTCGACCGGGCCCTCCAGGCCCTCCAGGCGAACTGGCAGGGCAGCCTGCAGCGGCTGCACGCGCGGGCCGAGCGGTAACCGCAGCACTTCCAGTTGCCGGGAGTTCACCCTGCCATGATCGACTCCGTGAATCACGCACCCTGCCGGAGGAGCCACGGGGCCCACTGCAGGACAGATGCCGGGGCTGTCATGCTCACCTGAATACCCCGATGCCCGCAGCGGCCACCCTGAGTCGCCCGTCCCTTCCTTTCCGCCCCCTGCCCGAGGCCTGATGCCATGAAACTCCTGATCGTCGAATCCCCCACCAAAGCCCGCAAGATCCAGGGGTACCTGGGCGCCGGGTGGCGGGTGATGGCCTGCCTGGGGCACGTGCGCGACCTGCCCGCCACGAAGGATGAGGTGCCGGAAAAGCACCGCGCCCTGCCCTGGGCCCGGCTGGGCGTGAACACCGCCGGCGGCTACGCGCCGCTGTACGTCGTGCGCCCGGGGAAGCAGGCGACAGTCAGGGAACTGCGCGCCGCGGCCAAGGCCGCGGACGAGGTGTTCCTCGCCGCCGACCCGGACCGGGAAGGGGAGAGCATCGCCTGGCACCTCAGCGTTCTGCTGGGTCTGAAGGAAGCGCAGCGGGTCACCTACCAGGAAATCACCGCGGCGGCGCTGCGTCAGGCCGTGGCTCACCCGCGGCCGCTGGACCTGCGGCTCGTCGCGGCGCAGGAGACCCGCCGCACCCTGGACCGCCTGGCCGGGTACGGCGTCAGCCCCCTGCTGTGGGCGGCAGTGGGCGGCGCGCAGTCCGCGGGGCGCGTGCAGTCGGCCGCGCTGCAACTGCTCGCGCAGCGGGAACAGGCGCGGCTGGCCTTCGTCCCGAGTGCCTACTGGCGCGTCACCGCGGACGTCACCGCCCGCCCGGCCTTCCGGGCGGCCGTTACCCACATCCGGGGCACGCCGCTCGCCGCCGCCTCAAGCTTCACGAGTACCGGGCACCTCAAGCCGGACGTGACGGTGACGCAACTCGACGCCACCAAAGCCGGGCAGCTCGTGACCTACTTGAACGGCCGCCCGGCCGAGGTGACGGCGGCGGAAATCACGCCCGTGACCCGCCGGCCCCCGCCGCCTTTCACGACCTCGACCCTGCAGCAGGCCGCGAACGCCCGCCTGAAGCTCGGGGCGGCCGAGGTGACGCGCCTCGCGCAGGCACTGTACGAGAACGGCCTGATCACGTACATGCGCACCGACTCCCCGGCGCTGTCCGACGAGGCGCTGACACTCGCCCGCGCCGCGGTGGAGGCCCGCTTCGGTCCGGCCGCGCTGCCGGCGAAACCCCGGCAGTACGCCACCCGCAACGCCAACGCCCAGGAAGCGCACGAGGCGATCCGGCCCGCCGGGGCTTTCCTCGCCCCGCCGCAGACCCGCCTTGCCGGAAGCGAACTCGCCCTGTACACGCTGATCTACGAGCGGACGGTCGCCTCCCAGATGCTCGACGCGGTGGGAGAGAAGACGACCCTGACGCTTCAGGCGGGCGTGGTGACCCTGGAGGCGACCGGCACGCGGCTCACGCAGCCCGGGTTCACCGCGCTGTACGACGACGAGATCCGGGATCAGGACGATCAGGCGCTGCCACTGCTCGAGGTCGGCTCCCGGTTTCCCCTGCAGAACGCGAAGGCCGAGGAGAAACGCTCCCCGCCGCCCGCCCGGTTCACGGAGGGGAAGTTCGTGCAGGTGATGGAGAAAGCCGGTATCGGCCGCCCCAGCACCTTCGGCCACACCCTGGAGACGCTGCAGAAGCGCGGGTACGTGGCCCTGCGCCGCCGGCAGCTGCACGTGACGCCCCTGGGCTTGATGATCGCCGTGTACCTGCAGGGTCAGGTGCCGCAACTGGTGGACACGGCGTTCACGGCGGGCATGGAAGCGGACCTGGACCGCATCGCGCGGGGCGAACTGACCCGCGTGGCTTACCTGGACCGGGTGTGGAAGGAGGAACTCGCCCCGGCGATCTCGCGGGCGGCGAAGGCCGTGCCGGCCGTGCCCGCGCCGCACGTGCCGGTCGTGTTCACGCCCCGGGCCGGTGAGGTGCAGGCCCGCATCGGGGACCGGTCCGTGCCTCTGCCTGCGGGCCTGCTGCTCGAGGACCTCACGCCGGACATGCTGCCCGCCCTGGCGAGCGGAGCCTGGACGCCCGCCCGGGACAGCGAAGGGCCCCGCAAGCCCCGGGCGAAGTCCGCGGCTGTGAAACCCAGACGGAAGAAGGCGGCTTCAGGCTCTGCCGGGGCGGAGCGCAGGCCCCGCCGGAAGAAGACGCCGCCCTGACCCGGGCGGGGCAGGCCCCCTCTGGCGGTTCGGGAGGGTCCTGTGATGAAGGCCGTGATAGACCGCTGCCCATGCCTGCCTGCCCTGATCCGGCCGACCCTACCCGTGGTGCAGCGTGTGACTGCGCGGCACTGCGCCCCCCGGACGCCCTCCCGGCGGGCCTGTACCTGCATTCACCCGCCCACCATGTTCGCCAGCTGCTCAAACGGGCCATGCGCGACCAGGGCATCCCGCACCAGGACAGCCCGGCGGGTGTGTTCCTGCCTCACCTGGACGCCGACATCCTGGCCGCCCTGCTGGGGGCCTTCACGCCCACGGAACGGGCGGAACTGCTCGCCGCCCCCGCCACCACGCCTGGCGGCCCCCCCGACGCCTGGCAGGCGTCGCCCCTGGAGCGCTGGGCGCAGCAGCTCGGCACCCCCTGGTTCTTCCCGGCGGCGGAGCAGCTGCGCTTTCACCTGCAGCCCATCGCCGACCTGTGCAGTGGGCAGGTGTACGGCTACGAGGCCCTGGTCCGCGCCGACTGGCAGGGCGACCTGATCGGCGCCGGACCGCTCCTGCAGGCTGCCGCCGCACACGGCCAGGCCCGCGCGTTCGACGCCCTCGCCCGGCGCGGCGCGATCCGTCAGGCCTACCCGCACCTGAAGCCGGGGGAGGTGCTGTTCATCAACTTCGCGCCGGGCGTCATCTACAACCCGGACGTCTGCCTGCAGACCACCTTCCAGGCCTGCCGGGAGGTCGGCGCCGACTTCTCCCGACTGCTGTTCGAGGTCACGGAAAGTGAGGCCTTCCCGGACCTGAACCTCCTGCAGCGCATCCTGGAGCGCTACCGGGCCGAAGGAGCCCAGGTGGCCCTGGATGACCTGGGTGCGGGACACACCAGCCTCAGCTTCCTTGACATGCTGCGGCCCGACATCGTGAAACTCGACCGGGCCCTGATCAGCGGCGTGAGGGACGACGACCCACGCGTCCTGCTGATTCAGGCCCTGATCCGGTACGCGCACGACCTCGGCATCCGGGTGGTGGCTGAGGGCGTCGAGACCGAGAGTGAACTGCGGCTCCTGAAAGAACTCGGCGCAGACTACGCCCAGGGCTACTTCCTGGGACGCCCAGCTCCGGTGCCCGGCGGCCTCTCGGCCCAGAGCGCGGGCCTGTGGAACTCTGCCTGAACTACGCGTGGGTTGGGCCGCTCACCTCGTTTACCCCCCATGGATGGAGTGCGGTCCGGTGTGCCCCGCAGTGCGGATGGGGGGCTGCGTTTCGGCTCAGAACTTTGTGATGCCGGAAGTCATAACGTGAAAAACCTAACGGATGGGTCGCCTGGCCCGCACTGGTGCTCCACATGGATCACCTCCGGAGGCCCCCCACCCCATGACCCCACCTGCATCCCCCCTCACCCTTTCCGACGCGCTTGACTACCAGGCGCTGTTCGAGCATGCCGGCGTCGGCCTGCTGGAAATCGCATTCGACGGACAGATTCGCCGCATCAACCCGAACGGCGCCGCGTTCTTCGGCCAGTCGATGACCACCCTGGTCGGAAGGAACGTCACTCACGTCACGCATCCTGAGGACATCCCGAGAACGCTGCACGCCCTCGAGCAGGTCGTGAGCGGGCAGGCGCCCCTGGCCGTCCTCGAAAAGCGCTACCTGCGGGCCGACGGGGAGATCGTCTGGTCCCGGTCGCGCGTGTCGCTGCTGCCCGGCCGGTCCGGTCCGTCCACCTCCGTGGTCGCCGTCATCGCCGACATCACCGACCTCAAGCGCGCCCAACAGGAACTTGAGGCCCTGAACGTCAACCTCCAGGCCACTCTGGAAGGCGCCCTGCTGGGCCTCGGCGTCGCGCTGGAGGCGCGCGATCTGGAGACCTCCGGACACACCATGCGCGTTATGCAGCGCAGCCTGCAACTCGGTGAGGCGCTCGGCCTGGACGCCGTGACCCTCGGCGAACTCAAGCACGGCGCGAGCCTCCATGACCTGGGCAAACTCAGCATTCCGGACGCGGTGCTGCTCAAACCCGGCCGCCTGGACGCCGAGGAATGGGCGCAGATGCAGACCCATGCGCACAACGGGTACGAAATCGCGTCCCTGATTCCCACCCTGCCCCGCCGGTCGCTGGAGATCATCCGGCATCACCACGAGCGCTGGGATGGCACGGGCTACCCGGACCGCCTGGCCGGGGAGGAGATTCCTCTGCTTGCACGGATTTTCGCTGTGTGTGACGTGTACGACGCTCTGACCAGCGACCGGCCGTACAAGCGCGCCTGGTCATCCCAGGCGGCATTGGCGGAAGTGGCCGCTCAAAGTGGCCGGCAGTTCGACCCCCGCGTCGTGACCGCCTTCCTCCAGCTGTTTGGGGGCGCGCTTCAGGCCAGGTCAGAGGACGCAGAACTGGTGGCCTGAGCTTTCCGGATCAGGAGACGGTGTCCTGGTCTTGCACATCTGATCAATATGGCGGAGTCACCGGTCCGGTCGCTGGGTATTGCCGGTTCGGAGCTGCTGGTCCCGTGACGATGAAGTTTGGGAACTGTCGAGGCCAACTTGTCGGGTCGCCCGCGTAACGGGGCTACTGTGGCCGCCTGCCCGTGCACGAGTGGGCGGCCAGAGGGGATGGTTGATGTCCGGGGGCGTCAGGAATAGCGGAGGTCGGAGATGGTTTCGAAGGTTTCGATCACGCTGCTGCTCCCCATGGCGTCACGCGGGGCCCCTTCGGGTAGGGCATGCGAAGCGCGGAAGCTGCCGGACTTCATCCAGTCCTGGAAGGCTTCGGCGCTCTCCCATTCCATGGTGGACACGTAGGGCTGGTCGGGTTGCCTTGGTCGCTGCAGGGTGGTCCGGGTGAGTCCTGGGAAGGATGCCAGGTGTTTGAAACTGTCAGTGAACATCTGCTCGAAGGTGCTGGCATGCTCGGCAGGGACGGTGATCCGGTTATGGACGACAAACATAGGGCCTCCTCGACTGGTAATTTATTACTAGTCATTTATGACTATAGTAGTCTACCGGAACCATGGTCAAGACCGCCTCCCGCCCCGCTGACGAGCGGACACTCCTCCTGCTGGGTCTCCTGCACGCCCAGGACCGCTACGGGTACGAACTCCACGACTTCATCGAGAACAACCTGCACAGCGTCACCGACCTCAAGCGGGCCACGGCCTATCAATTGCTCACGCGTCTGGAGCGGTACGGTGACGTGCACAGCCGCACCGAACAACATGGTCAGCGCCCCACCCGCACGGTCTACGCCCTCACCACGCAGGGACGGGCCTACTTTCAGCAGCTGCTCCGGCAGTACCTCAAGCAGGCCGACCTTCCCCGCCCACCCGGCAACATCGCCCTGCTCTTCCTCGAGCACCTGAGTCCCGCCGAACTCCTGCCTTCACTCCGCGCCCACCGCGCCGCACTGGAAGCCCAGGTCAACACCTACCGGGACATGCCGCCCCATCCTCACGCCATCGGGGCGGGGCTGGCGATCGCCCGCACCTCCGCCCTGCTTCAGGCCGACCTGGAATGGTTCACACAGGCCATCCGCCAGCTGGAACGCGAACTTCCCGAAGGCCGCGTGGCCGACCAACCCGGCTGAGCCTCAGGGCGCCGGTCAATCGGGCGTCGCGCGTCCTGCCCCCTGGTCAGGTCCCTGGCAGGTCAGGGGGAGGCGGACCACCCTGACCCTGAGGCAGGTGCGGCGCGGATGGACTGGCCTGCCCGCGGCGCCGGTACGTGGTCTGCACGAAGCCGCTGACCGGGTAGACCCTGGCGGCCGTCACGTCCCACCACTGGTCGGCCTGGAGACTCATGTCACCGAACAGCGGGAGCCCGGTCCCCAGCAGGACGGGCAGCCGGGTCACGGTCATTTCCTCAATCAGGCCGTGTTGCAGGAAGGACCGGATCACCTGCCCGCCGTCCACATAGACACCCCGTGAAGCCGCGAGGTTGGGCAGCAGGTCCGGAATGCTGCCCGCGTGGAGCTCCGCCCGGTGCTGCAGGTTCCCGGGCAGCTCCCTGAGGGTGCGGCTCAGGACCAGGACGCGCCGCCCGTCGAAGGGCCACGGCTCGAAGCCCTTGATCTTGTCGAACGTCCTCCGCCCCATGACCACGGTGTCCACCCGCGCCATGAACGCCGCGTAGCCGTGGTCCTCGCCCGGCGCGGTGGGCGCCTGGGTCAGCCAGTCGATGTCGTCGTCTTTCCGGGCGATAAAGCCGTCAAGGCTGCAGGCGATGAAGACCAGAAGCGGAGGGGTCATGGGGTCACCTCCCGAAACACAGCGCCGAAGAACATGGGATCGGCGTCAAGACGAATGCCCAGGCGGCGCAACCAGGCGCTGAGCACGTAGCGGTGGTGGGCGTCCACGGTCAACACGTGCGCCACCATGCCGCCCAACGGGAAAAGCTCAGGTGGCTCGCAGAGCCGGTCCTCAAAGGTGTCGTGCCAGCGGCCCCCGAGGTGAACTTCCTCGACCAGCTGCCGGAACTCCCGGGCGACCACGTCGTGCCGCCATGTCAGGCCGTCAAGCGTGCGGGGGCGGTCGTCGGGCGGTGCGGGGAGGCCCCGCACGGCGGCCACCCAGACCTCCTTCGTGAACACCAGGCTGTCCAGCAGGTGCCGGACGGTCCGGTCCGGTGGATTGAAGTCCAGCGGCTGTGATTCTCCCAGGGGCTCGTCCAGCATACGGTCAGGGACGTCTCGTAACTGCAGCAGGGCGTGCCGCATGAACTGCTCGTCGAAAGCCAGGAGATGCGTCAGCAGGTCGGCGCCCCCTCCCGGGTTCGCGGGTGGGCCCACCGGCTGAAAGTGAATGCCGCTCGGCGCGGGCAGCAGATGCGACTGAGACCCGCGGCGACGGTAGAGGCTCGGGGGCACGCCGAACCCCCGCCTGAACGCCCGGGCAAAGCCTTCCGCGGACCGGAAGCCCGCATCAAGGGCCACCTCCGTGACGGGCCGGGCCGTCACCCGCAGCGCGTACGCGGCCCGTTCCAGGCGCAGGCGCTTGCGAAACTCCGCTGGCGATTCGCCGTACCGCGCCCGGAACGACCGGACCGCGTGACTGCGGCTCAAGAGCGCCGCCTGCGCCGCCTCACGCCCGGTCCGCGGCTCATCCAGGTCGGACAGCAGAGCGCTCAGGAAACGGTCAAGCCGGTCGGTCATTCCCACCCACCGTAGAGGAAACGCGGCCGGGTCGCCTGACCGTTTGTGCGGTCCGGACCCCGGACGCTGCGGCCCTCAACACGGCGTTCCCTCCGGGGCCGCGCCGTTTATCCTGCCGGCGTGACGCCCCATTTCCTGCCCCGGTCCGCATTCCTCGCGCTCACCCTGACCTTCGGGACCACACAGGCCGTGACCTGCATCCCACCGAAAAGCATGGCCCAGGGCCGCCTGCCCGCTTCACCACTTCTGAAGTACGACTGCGCCGCGACACAGGACCTGAAAAAGGCGTACAGCACCTCCAAGGTAAAACCCAACTGGGTGGAGGTGTACCGCGGACCGATGAATAAGGCGTCCTCCGCTCTGGTGGCCCGCCTGTTTACGGTCCTGAAGAAAGAAGGCTTCAAGGTCGAAGTCGACGCCAGTGACCCGGACGTTAAGGGCTTCACCTTCAAAAAGGGGAAGCTCGTGCTCGGCGGCTCGCTCATCGTGGCTCAGCTCATCTCAACGGACACGCCGGGTGAACTCGTGTTCGCTCTGGTCGGACGCTGATCGGATGGCCCGAAAATGTGGAATCGCCGCCCCGGACACCCGTCCGGTCCTCACGGGAAGACGGGCAGGCCAGTTGACCGGCCTCGCCGTCATGGGGCTCTGCACCGCGGTGGCTGCCCTGGGGGCGCCGGCCTTCATACCAGCGCCAGCTGCACCAGCCTGGGTGCCGGGCTGCCGCGCCACTGGTCCTGTCGCCGCCGCGGTCCAGCCGCTCGCTGCCACGCCCGTCCCGGCCGTCGTCACCGGCCGGGTCGCCTTCCATGCGTTCTTAGCGACCCCCGGGAAGGGCGTGCAGCGGTCCATCTCCCTCGGAGATGTGGACGCCGTGTTCCCACTGGCGAGCGCCTTCAAACCGCTGGTCGTCCGCGGAATCCTGCGC
>JAANMV010001452.1_pt1 | contig 26127 bp, 28 predicted proteins | sample 7279661 | NCBI WGS metagenome assembly JAANMV01 (sample SAMN14094540, study PRJNA606508) | bioreactor metagenome | isolation source: A lab-scale SPAN reactor treating ammonium-rich wastewater day 121 | place: Ireland: Galway | collected 2017-05-16
AACCGCGGCATGGAGGGCGCCATGGAGTCCGGCGAGCGGGCCGCCCTGGAAGTCGTGCAGGCCGCCTGACCGGCGACGCCGCGGGCCGTCCGCTGTCGCGCCCGGCCGCGGCTCAGTCGCGCAGGGCCCAGACCGTGGTGCCCGCGGTCGCCATGTGTGCCAGCAGACGCGCCGGTGGCAGGGCGCGGATCGCGCCCACCACCGTCGCCTGCAAACCGCCGAGCGGCTGCTGCGCGAGGACATCGAAGCGGTCCAGCGTCTGGAAGCCTCGCGCGCGCAACCAGCGCGACAGGCCGTAGTACGAGAACCAGTTCACCGCCGGGTAACGCGCATGGTTGGCCCATTGCGGGTGCGTCGTCAGCGACCGGCGCACGCACCAGCGCTTCACCGGCCCCGGGTACCAGGAGTATCCGGGCAGCGTGAATTCCTCCTGCCGCGGGCACAGCCAGCTGGTCGTCGACAGGTAGAGCAGTCCCCCCGGCCGCAGCGTGCGCACCGCTTCCCCGAGGCAGGCCTCCCACTCGGCCACATGCTCCAGCAGTTCGGGAAGCAGCGCCACGTCGACGCTGGCGGAATCGTAGGGCAGTGCCGTCGCCGAGCCGACATCGAAGCGGATCGGCAGCGAACGCTCCGCGGCGCGTCGCCGGCCGAGCACGACCAGCGGTTCGTTGACGTCGATCGCCGCGACCTGGTGGCCCAGCCCGGCCCAGAGCATGGCCTGGGTGCCGGCGCCACAACCGATGTCGAGAACGCTGAAGGGTCCGTGGCGGCCGCGCCGCGCCAGCAGGGCCAGCGCGCGGTCACGCACGCGCTCGAAGCGCTGCACCGTCCCGGCGGACAGGCTCTCGCGCGCGTAGTAGTCGAAGAAGCTGGGGTCCGAGCTGTGGTCGAATCCCGTGGGCTGTGGCATGAGCTGCTTTCGTGATTCCCCGCCGGACGGCTGCCCGCGAACCTAACAGCAAAGCACCGGCCGGCCAAGTGCGGGGGTCGCAGCCCGCCCATCACGCCCGGGCAATCCAGTAGACTGTGCCCCACGCCATGGATGTCACCAACCCGGAATTCTGGATCGCCATCGGGCAGATCATCCTCATCGACATCCTGCTCGGTGGCGACAACGCCGTGGTGATCGCGCTCGCCTCCCGCCGCCTGCCGCAGGAGCAGCGCCGGCAGGCGATCTTCTGGGGCATCTTCGGCGCCGTGGCGCTGCGCGTGGTGCTGATCTTCTTCGCGCTCCAGCTGCTGCGGGTTCCCTTCCTCAAGCTGGGCGGCGGCCTGCTGCTGCTGTGGATCGGCGTGAAGCTGCTGCTGCCGCAGGAAGAGGGCGCAGGGCGCGACATCGATGCCAGCGCCAACCTGCTCGGCGCGATCAAGACCATCATCGTCGCCGACGCGGTGATGAGCCTGGACAACGTCATCGCCATCGCTGCCGCCGCCAAGGACCACGTCGGCCTGGTGGTATTCGGCCTGGTCATCAGCGTGCCGATCATCGTCTGGGGCAGCCGCTTCGTCCTCAGGCTGATGGACCGCTTCCCCATCGTCATCGTCGGTGGCGCAGCCCTGCTCGGCTGGATCGCCGGCGACATGATCGCCCACGACGTCGCCATCCACGATCATGTGGCAGGCTTGCTGCCGGGTCCGCTCGCCTGGGCGCCGCCGGTGGCGGGGGCGCTGCTGGTGGTGGTCATCGGCAAGCTCCTGGCGGCCCGCCGCCCGCCCGTCGCGGCGGCCGGCCCGGTGGACCTGGCGCGCCGGGATACCGAGTGAGGAGACCGACATGCTGATCCTGCTGGTTGCCGTCGATGGCTCGGCCTACTCCGACCGCGCCCTGGGCTACGCCATGGCAAGGGTGGCGAACTCGCGCGAAGCCGTGGAACTGCGGCTGCTGAACGTGCAGCTGCCGCTCGGCGGCGTCAACGTGAAATTGTTCATCAGCGCGGAGAGCCAGCAGGAGTACTCGCGCGAGCAGGGCCTGGAGGTGCTGGCCGCATCACGCGAGCGCCTGGCGCAGGCCGGCATCGCCTGCCAGCACCACATCGGCGTCGGCGATCCCGGCCAGGTCATCGCCGACTACGCCCGCAGCACCGGCTGCGCCGAAGTGATCATGGGCACCCAGGGCCGCGGCGCGCTGGCCGGGGCGGTGATGGGCTCGGTGGCACAGAAGGTGGTCAACCTGTCGCCGGTGCCGGTGGTGCTGGTGAAATGACCTGATCGGGAGCCGTCACATGGCCGAAGACATCCATGTCGATCCCACCCGTGCGAGCTTCGATGCCTTCAAGGCGTTGCCGCGCGACACGCCGATCCACATGCTGAACCTGCTGCGGTTCCGCAGCCTGGCCGAGTACCCGGCCGGACACGGCCATGCCGGCCGCGGCCTGACGGGAGCCCAGGCCTACGACGAGTACGGGCGCGCCAGCCAGCCGGTCTTCGCCAGCGTCGGTGGCCGCATCGCCTGGCGCGGTCGCATGGAATGCATGGTCACCGGCCCGCAGGACAAGCAATGGGACCTGGCGTTCATCGCCGCCTACCCGAATGCGGCTGCGTTCCTCGCCATGATCACCGATCCCGCCTACAAGCAGGCCGTCGTGCACCGGCAGGCGGCGGTGCTCACCAGCCGGCTGATCCGCTTTGCGCCGCTGCCGGCAGGCGCCAGCTTCGGCTGAGGAGGCATGACCATGGACAGGCAGATGATCCGCCGGCTTGCTGCATCCACGCTCGCTGCGGTGCTGCTGGCCGCATTGCCCGGTTGCGCCACGGCCCCCGCCGCAGCGCCGGATGCCGTGTCGGCCGCCAGTGTCCGGCGAGCCCCGGCCACACGCTATCTCGAGGCGGGCCAGCCCGATCTCCTGCGCTTCCTGCCGCCACCGCCGGCCGCCGACTCGCCGGAGCAGGCCCGGGATCTCGCCGCCGTGCTGGCGAGCCAGGCCGCGCGCACCCCGGCGGAGGTCGAAGCCGCGCGTCGCGACCAGACCGTCTCGGTCGCGCACTTTGCCGATGTCCTCGGACCCGCATTCACCGCGGAGAACCTGCCACGAAGCTTCGCGCTGGCCGGCAAGGCCTGCCGCGAAACGAGCTTCGCGGTGGCGGCGGCCAAGCGCCACTGGGATCGCCCGCGGCCGTTCAGGGCCAGCGCGGAAGTCAGGCCCGTGATCGGCAACGTCAGCGAGGGCTCCTACCCGAGCGGCCACGCGGCCTGCGGCTACCTGTGGGCCATCCTGCTGGCCGACCTGCTGCCGGCGCAGCACGATGCGCTGTTCGCCAGGGGCATCGCCTATGGCCAGAGCCGGGTGGTCGGCGGCGTGCACTACCCGACCGACCTCGCTGCCGGCCGCCTGGCAGCCGCCGTGGTCGCCGCGCAGATGTTTGCCAGCGCGACCTTTCGCGCCGACCTCGAGGCAGCAAGAACGGAAATGGCCGCGGCCGGCCTGGCGCCGACCCCCTGACCGCGCGCGGGAGTTACTGCTGCGGCACCTGGATCCGCGCCAGCGTGGCACCCGCCTGGTCGTTGCGCAGTTCGTACTCGGCCACGGAGGTCGTGATCCGCCCCCCGCCCGGTCCGGGCTGTACCCCCGTGATCCGCAGCAGGACGTCGGCGGAAACGTTGGCGTAAGGCCCGATCCGGTCCCGCACTCCCTGCGCCTCGGCTGCCGGCACCTTCCAGGTCTGCGCGACCAGGCCGTTGTCGAATCCGACATCCACCTTCTGCCCGAACGCGCTGTAGGTCACCAGCGAACTCGGTGCCAGCGCCCTGACGGTGAACTCGCCGTAGGTCGGGTCGTAGTCGCTCAGATTCGCGGCCATGGTCACGCGGAGCAGGCCGGCGCCACGTACCGCAGCCGCAGCCGCCTCCAGCTCGGCCCTCACCGCCGCACGCTGGGCAGCCTTGTCGATCGCCGGCGCGAATCTCACGCGGTTGTCGTCCTCGACCCAGCGGTCGAGTGGCAGGGGCAGGCCCGCAAGGTCGTAATAGAGGAGCACCATGGTGCTCTCGTCCGGGTTGACGAGCTGGCCACTGCGGCTGGCGAAGGCACCGCCACCCGTGAGTGCCGCCGGGACTTGCGGCGCCGCTGCAGCAGACGAGCCAGGCGCGCCGGCCGCGGGCGCTGCGCCGGCCGCGGCATCGGCAGCGGTGGCACCCGGCCCGGGAGCGGCCGCCGGCGGAGCCGGGTTGCCGCATCCGGCCATCGCGCAGGCGAGGATGGCGAGTCCCGAAAGTCTTCGCATCATGGTGACTGACCTCACAGGGTGGGCGAGCCGGCGTTCTTCGACGCTTCCTCGACCGCTTTCGAGCGCTTCTGCTGCTCGGCCTGCTCGAGGGCCTGCTCGGTCGAGGTCACGAGCTGGTAGCCGCCGGCCTGGTCGACCACGCCGACATCCATGGAGCGGGCAAGGCCAGGATTGTCCTGCATGGGAATGACGTGCGCCTCGATCACCAGGCCGCAGTCGGGCGAGAGGTTCACGCCGCCGGATGCGCCCGTGCCCACGCAGCTGTTGAACAGCGGCGAGGTCTCGGTGACCGGCCGGCCGCGCGGGTCGTAGATCCAGCGCATCCAGCGCTGGCCCGGCTGGTCGATGTTCATGCCCGGATTGCCGTACTTCTTGATGAGGGCATCGGCGACGGCGGGCATCGCGGGATTCTTGCCCTCGGCGAACCATTCCTCGCGGCCGGCGGCAATGACCTTCTCCGCGCCGGGCAGGCCCATCGTGGTGACCGTCCACTTCGCCTGCCCCGGCTTGAGGTCGTAGCGCACCGCGTTGCCGCTGCGCGCCATCATGTCGTCCTGCATCTCCTCCATGATCTGCTTGCTGGTCTTCTCCACCCTCGGCTCGGCCAGGCGCGCCGTGAAGCCCTGGCGCAACGGCGTCCCGTAGGTCTGGATGTTGAAGCCGCCGGTGCCGCCGCTGGTGACGACCATGAGTTCGTTGCTGCACATCACGACGTTGGCCGCCTCCTCGTAGGTCATGCCCGGCCGGACCCCGACCACGTCGGCGACCGGCGCGCCGGCAGCCGGCGCCGGTGTCTTCACCTCGGCCGGGCAATCGACGTCGCCCCGCACCTCCTCGGCGACTTCCTCGGCCGTGGCATTGCCGGATGCGGCTGGCCTCGGCGCCGAACCCGTCGCGGCCGGCCCGGCGCCAGGCGTCGCGTCATTCTTGCCGCCACAGGCGGCGAGCAGGATCATCGATGCGAGAGCGATGAGGACATTCACGGTACGCATGCTGTCTACCCCCCTGGTTGTCAGCAGTGGCCGCAGGCTGTCCCGGCGGGACGATGCGGCGCAGCATGGCGGCATCTTAATGCAAGGCAGCTCGTCCGGAGCAAGTGCCCCGGCCAGTCGTTCATTCAGGGCCGGCCGGTGCACCCGCTGCCGTGGGGACCGGCAGCAGCGACACATCGTCGAGCCCGTTGCTGTTGTCACCGGCCGGGTCGCGGTTGATGAACGCAATCGTCATGGTGCTGCCCGCGGCGACCACCGGCATCCGGAACCGTCCCCAGCCCTGCTGGCCGGCAATGGACCGGTCATTGCGCGCGGTGCCGAGTGACTGGCCATCGACGAATACCTCGATGGTGCTGGAGGTGCCGAACCCGGCAGCGGCCACGTTGCCCACCCAGAACGCCAGCTCGTAATTTGCACCCGGTTGCGTCCTGACTGTCTGCTGCACGCCCGCCGGCTGGTTGGTGCCTGGCCCGGTCATGTCCAGCCACTGCTGGCCGCCATGGGCGAGGAAGCGGATGCCGCTCTGCGCGTAGTCGCCGCTGATGGGCGAGACGATGCCGGTACCGACCACCTCCCAGCCATCGAAGGCCTGGCCGACCGGCACGCTGAGGTAGCGGCCCCTGGCCACGACGGGCTGCTCGAAGCCCCCGTTCGTGATCAGGTTGCCCGCCTGCCCGGCCTTGCCAAGGGCACCGAGGATATCCGTGAGCTTCCTGAGACTGTCATCGCCGTGCCCGGCACGCGGCATGGCGAGCGATATGGCCAGGGCGAAGGTCAGGCCCAGGGCGGGAATCCGAGAGTCCAGGCGCATGTACCGCTCCCGTTCTTGTTCTTGTGCCGCCGATACTACTCCAGGAACCGGGCACAGGGCAGCAGCTGGACGCCGCCATCGCCGTTCTGCACACTGCGCCGCCCCGGAGAACGGAGGCGACCATGCCCACCCTGATCAAGCCCCTGCGCGGCCTGCGCCCGGCGGATGGCCGCGCCGCCGACGTCATCGCCCCGCCCTACGACGTGCTGAACTCCGCCGAAGCGCGGCTGCGCGCGGCCGGGCGGCCGGCTTCGTTCCTGCATATCTCGAAGCCCGAGATCGACCTGCCGGAGGACATCGATGTCCATGACCCGCGGGTCTACGCCAGGGGTGCGGAGAATTTCCACGCCATGGTGGCCAGCGGCGTGCTGGTGCGCGAGCCCTCGCCCCGCTACTACGTCTACCGCCTGCGCATGGGTGCGCATGTGCAGACCGGCATCGTCTGCACCGGCAGCGTCGCCGCCTACGATGCCAACCGCATCCGCAAGCATGAGTACACCCGGCCGGACAAGGAAGACGACCGGGTGCGACAGATCACGGCGCTCAACGCCCAGACCGGCCCGGTGCTGCTCGCCTACCGCGCCAGTGATACGGTGCGCGGCATCCTCGCCGAGGTCGCCCGCGGCAGGCCGCTCTGCGAGGCCACGGCCGACGACGGCATCGTGCACACGCTCTGGCGCGTGGACGACGCCGGCACCGAGCGGCGCCTGACCGGCCTGTTCGATGCCATGGACGCGCTCTACATCGCCGATGGCCACCACCGCTCGGCCGCGGCCTCGCGGGTCGCGGCAGAGCTGCGCGGCCGCAGCGGGGCTGCAGGCGGCGAGCAGCCCTTCGAATATTTCCTCTGCGTCGCCTTCCCGCACGACGAGATGCAGATCCTCGACTACAACCGCGTGGTCAGGGATCTCAACGGCCACAGCCCGGAGGCGTTCCTCGCGGCCGTGGCATCACGCTTCGACGTCGAGCCGGCCACCGGCCAGGCGCGTCCGCGCCAGGCCGGCGAGTTCGGCCTGTTCCTCGCCGGACGCTGGTATCGGCTGCGCATCCGGCCGCAGCATGTGCCGGCGGATCCGGTGGCGAGCCTCGATGTCAGCCTGTTGCAGGACAACCTGCTGCAGCCCCTGCTCGGCATCCACGACCCGCGGACCGACCGGCGGATCGACTTCGTCGGCGGCATGCGCGGACTGGGCGAACTCGAGAAGCGCGTGGGCAGTGGCGAGATGGCGGTGGCCTTCGCGCTGTACCCCACCAGCATGGCGGCGCTCATGGCGGTGGCCGACGCCAACCAGGTCATGCCGCCGAAATCCACCTGGTTCGAGCCGAAGCTGGCCGACGGCCTGGTCTCCCACGTCCTCGATTGAGCTCAGACCGGTCCGTAGACCGGGGTCCAGGCAACACGGCGCCGGGCCCGGCGCTCTTCCACGGTCTCCGGGCCGCAGCGCTGCGGCCTGGCGCTGGCCAGGCCGCGCGGCCGTTCACGCAGCGCGTTGACGTGGATACTGGCGACGGCGCCGCTGCCGGTCATCAGCACCGCGGCGATGCACACGCCGCACTCCCTGCAGATGAGGTAATCGGCCGTGCGCAGGCCGAAGCGATAGCGGCGCAGGCGATCGGGATACACGTAGCGGAAGTGCACCGCTCCGGCAGGATCCGCGGTGGCGAGTGCCCCGTGGCCGCGGCAGAAGCCGCACTGGCAGGCCTGCACCACCCAGGCGCGTGGCGAGCGGCGCGTCTCGAAGGTGAATTCCAGCGCCCCGCAGTGACAGCTCCCGTCGTAGCCACGCAGTGCGGGAGCGGCGCCCATGGCCCGTCAGGGCGCCGTGCCCGCCGGGGCCGGCACCGGGCGATCCACCGCCATCGGCGCCTCGCTGGAGGCCGGCTCGTCGGGTGCGGGCGCGAGGAATTCCGCATGGGCGTAGCCCGAGGGGATGGCGAACTCGGCCGCCGCCAGGTCGCGCTGGGCCAGTTCCACGACTTCGCGATCCACGCGCTCGCGCTCTGGCGGCGTGCCGCCGGGTCCGCCCTGGCGTTCCCGCTGGATGATCTGCCTGAGCATCAGGCCGTGCGCCTGCATGCGCTCCACCGCGGCACGCATGTCCGGCGCCGCCCAGCCGATGCCGGCATCCTCGCTGACCCGCAGGCGCAACCAGGTTGCCGCCAGGTGCGCCCCGCCAGGCCACGGTGCGGCCCAGAACTCATGGCGCTCCTCCCACTGGCGGCTGCCTTCCGGCGCCGCGGCCGCCGGCGGCGTGTGCTCCAGGTAGCGCAGTCGATAGACATAGTGGCGTGTCGCCAAGCCGTGGACCACCGGGCCGGCCTCATCCAGGTCCTGCAGCAGGCTGACCTCGGCAATCGTCTGCACGGCGGCGTCACCGGGAATCTCGGACACGGGCTCCATGCCGGTGGTATCCAGCGGTGTCACCATGCTGCGTCCCGGGTCCACCTGGAAGGCGTCGTTGCCGTTGGCGACGATGTAGGAGCCAGCCGGCGCCAGGCTGTCGCCGCCCTCGCGCACCACCACCTTGCAGTCCGTGCCGGCAGCGAAGACTTCGCGCACCTGGCGGAACGGGCCGGTTGCGGCCTCGATGGCCTCGGACTCGCGGAACACCAGGGCGGCGGATGCCGCGGCCATGCCCATCGGCACGAACAGCAGCAGCGCAGCCGCCGCGGCCCGCCAGCCCGGGGGATGCACTCCTGCTGCCACGCGCGCAATGCGAACCACCGCTGACCCGCTTCCCGGCCCTGGATGGCCGGCCCGTGGCCATTCTCCGCCCTGCGGGCGGGCCCTGACAACGGCCGGCTGCGGGCAGCCCGGACAGCCTCGGCCCGTCAGGCAGCGGTATCGCCGGTTCGCAGTGCGGGCGGCTGCCGGCGCTCGCGGCGGATGAGGCTCAGGTTGCGCCCGTAGACCAGGAAGCCAAAGGCCTGGCCGAGCGTGAACACCAGGTCGTGCCGGTGCAGGGCGTAGGCCAGCAGGATCACCGAGCCACCGATGCTCAGGTACCAGAAGCCGAGCGGCACGATGCTGCGCCCCTGCCGTTCACTGACCAGCCACTGCACCACGAAGCGACCGGCGAACAGCGCCTGACCCAGCAAGCCGACGCTCACCCAGACGGTATCGGTGGTCAGATGGGAAAGCAGGCCATCGATGAGGCTCATGACGGGGATGACTCCGGTTCCTCGACCTGCCACTCGGTACGGCGGTTGCGGCGACCGAGCCAGGCCACGCCAAACAGGTCGACGACGCCGACGAACAGGCGGTTGGCCACGCCGTACTTCGACTGCCCGCGCAGCCGCGGGCGATGATTGACCGGCACGGACAGCACCTGCCCCCCGCCCTGGCGCACCAGCACCGGCAGGAAGCGGTGCATGTGGTCGAAGTACGGCAGGGCCAGGAATGCGTCGCGGTGCAGGAGCTTCAGCCCGCAGCCGCTGTCCGGGACGCCATCGTGCAGAAGCGCATTGCGCGCGGCATTCGCCACGCGGGACGATGCGCGCCGCAGCCAGTGGTCACGGCGCCCGGCGCGGCGATCGCCGATCACCAGCTCCACCCTGGCCGGCAGCCCGGGCCCGCGCAGCCGCGCCAGCATCCGCGGGATGTCGGCGGGATCGTTCTGCCCGTCGCCATCGAGGCTCGCCACCCAGGGGAAGCGCGCCGCGCGCACGCCGGTGACCAGCGCGGTGCTCTGTCCCGCGCGGCATCGGTGCCGCACGACACGGACCCGGGAACCGAGCTCCGCGCGCGCCTGGTGCATCTCCGCCAGCGTCGCATCGGTGCTGGCATCGTCCACCATCACCAGCTCGAAGTCCTCGCCGTCCAGTGCAGCGAAGACTTCGCGGGCCAGCGGCAACACGTTGCCGCCCTCGTTGAAGAACGGGATGACCACCGATATGCCCGGGCTCATGTTGCATGCCTCCGCTCGCCCTCCCAGGCCAGGCCGGGACCGCAGCTCCACAGCCGCAGGGTCAGACCGCGGAAAGGCGCGTGATAGAGCGGCGCCGCACCCGGTCTCGGGGGACTGCCCGGCTGGCGCCGGTCGATCACCAATCCCTCCGGGTGCCGCGCGCACCAGCCCGCTACGCCACCGGCACCCACGTTCTGGACCGGAACCGTCAGGCGGGCGAAGAAGCCGAACTCGCCGTTGTAGGCAGAGGTGCTGGCCAGCGGAGCCCCGGCGCTGGCATAGCGTCCGATGACGCGGGCCGCAGGCCCGACGTCGTAGCGGGTCGCCAGCGGCGCGGTGACGAAGATCACCAGCAGCAGCGTCAGCACCAGGCTGCCCCCCGCCGCCATCCAGCGCACGCCAGCCAGCGGCGGCAGGCGGCGCAGCGCCAGGGCCACCGCCACGGCGACAGCGGCCAGGCCACAGACTAGCGCCCAGGGCAGTGATACCGCCGCCGCGCCGCCGGCACGCAGGATCACAGCAGCGGCCGCAACAATCGGCAGGGCGATCCAGACCAGGGCCGGCACGGCCAGCGGCACGGCTTCTCCATCCCGGCTGGCTGCAGCCAGCCCGGCGGCTGCCAGCAGCACCACGCCCGGCAGCCAGGGCAGCAGGTAGTGGATCTGCTTGCCGCTGATGGCGCTGAAGCCGATGAACACCGGCACCAGCCCGCAAAGCAGGAAGCGCAGGCCGCGGTCACCCTGCTCCAGCAGCCGGCGCACCCCCGACCAGACCCGCGGCCAGATGCACCAGGGCAGCGCCAGCAGCGGCAGCGCCAGAAAATAGAACCACCACGGGCGCCGGTGCGCGAAACTGTCGGTGACCCGGCCGGCGGTCTGGGTCCAGAGGATTTTCTCCCGATACGCGTCGCCGCCGAACAGTGCCGCCGGCACCACCCACAGGCCGGCCAGCAGGATGCCGCCCGCCACGGCCGCTGCCGTGCGCCGGTACCAGCGGCGCAGATCGCTGGCGGATGCCAGCCAGAGCGGTGCCAGCAGCGCGGGCGGCAGCAGGTGGAGCAGGATCACGGGTCCCTTCGCCAGGACGCCGAGGGCGATGGCCAGCCCATACAGCGCATGCCCGCGCCAGCTGCCCGATGCCGCCTGCACCAGCCCGATCAGGCCGAGCAGCACGCAGCTGGCGAGCAGCATGTCGAACATCAGCGCCACGGCGAAGATCATCCAGGCCAGCGTGCCGGCCATCATCCAGGTGGCGAGCTGGCGCAGCTGCGGCAGCCGCGGCCAGAGGTGCGAGGCCAGCACTCCCACCAGCGCGGTGTTCGCTGCGGCGAGGAGCGCGGGGATCAGCCGCGGCCACCATTCGCTGACGCCGAACAGAGCCCAGCCGGCGTGGATCATCCAGAAGAACAGCGGCGGCTTGTCGGAGTAGGCCTCGGTGTTGAGCACCGGGACCAGGAAATGCCCCTGGGACCACATTTCCCAGGCGACGTTGATGTAGCGGGTTTCGACCGGTGGTATCAGCGGGCGCAGCAGCAGCGCCAGCGAGGCCGGCAAGGCCAGCACCAGCACCCAGCCCCAGCGGCCGGGCGCGCCTGCATATGGTGGATCCATGCGCGTTGGACGTCCCGGCGGGCCCGGATCAGTCGCCGCCGGCCGGCCATGCCTTCACCGGGCCGGCTGGCGCGGTTGTGCTGCGGTAGCCCCGGCCGCAGAATCCCCGGGGTTCAGGCAAATCACCCTGAGAGGAGAATGACCTTGAGCGTTGCCAAGACGATAGAGATCATCGCCAGCTCGAAGAAGGGCTTCGACGACGCCATGCGCAATGGCCTGAAGACCGCCGGCAAGACCCTGAAGAACGTCTCCGGCGCCTGGATCCAGGACCAGGACGTGGTCGTCAGCAGCGGCCGCATCACCGAGTACCGCGTGCGCATGCGCGTCACGTTCGTCCTCGAGTAGCGGCGGCCGGTGCCGGCCGGCCGCGCGCCGCCCGCGGGCTAGCGGCTTGCGCCTGGCGGCTCCGTGGCGCGCAGGTACGCCGAGTAGCGCGGATTGTCGATGGCGAGTTTCGCCAGCACCGTCTTGCGCAGGTGCTGCAGCAGCGCCGGGTCGTCCACGGCGATGGCCTGGCTGCGGATGCGCTCGCAGAGCTGCGCATTGAGCGCGGCGGCATCACCATCCTCGCCGAGCATCGCCGCGAGGCGTGTCCGCTCGCCGGCGAGCAGCGTTTCGCCGTGTTCCACCTCGCGCCGCACCAGCCGCAGCAGGCTCAGCGCGATGCGCGTCTCGTAGGTAGCCGTTGCCGCATCCCTCTCGCCCTCCAGCACGCCGAGGATGGCATCGAGCAGGCGCAGCCGGTCCGGCGGATTCAGCGGCATCACTCCACTCCCTCGATCAGGTCGAGCAGGTCGAGCTCGGTCTCCGCCACGCGGCGACCGATCGCCGCGCGTTCGATCAGCGGCACCTCGCCGGTGATGAACTGGTTGCCGAACCACTGGCAGATTATGCCCCAGCGCAGGGTACCGAAGACTTCCCAGAAACGGACCCGCTGCCGGTCCACGGCGGTTGCCGTCGCCGCCTCGTAGGCCTGGAACAGCTCCTCGCGCCCGCCGAAGCCGCCCACCGGCTGCGCGATCTGCCCGAAGCGCCAGGCATTGAGGCACATCCAGCCGAGGTCCTCGAGCGGATCGCCGAGATGCGCCGCCTCCCAGTCGAGCACGGCGACGAGCCCGCCGCCGTCGACGATGAAGTTGCCGTTGCGGAAATCCCCGTGCACCAGCCGCTGCTCCACCGTCGCCGGCAGGCGTTCCTGCAGCCAGGCAAAGGCCAGTTCGAACACCGGCAGCCGGACGCCGAAGCCATCGTGCGCGCGGCGCAGGCGGCCGATCATCGCCGTCGGCTGCTCTGCCGGCAGCGGCGGCAGCCCGTCGCGGCCCATGCGATGGATGTCGGCCAGCGCACGGGCACACTGTCCCGCCAGCTGCCCGCGGGCGCGCGCCAGCTCCGGGGCTCGCGTGATGCGCTGGCCCAGGGTCTCGCCGGCCACGAAAGCGGAGACGAAGCCCTCGCCGAGGCCGTCGGCGGCCTCGAGGATGAGGTCCACCCGTGGCGTGGCGATTCCCGCATCGTGGGCCGCGCGCTGCACCAGCCCCTGCGTGCGCTTGTCGAGTGCGGCGGTGAACTGCTTCTCGCCGGTAAACCGCTGCAGGATCATCGGCTCGCGGGCACCGCCGGCGATGCGCTCGAAGCGCCAGGTCTCGGCCGAGGCGCCTGCGGACAGGCGCTGCAGTCCATCGATGCGTACCGCGGTTGCGGCCTGGCGCCGGTAGGCTCCAGCCAGGCGCTCTGCGAGCTCGGCCCCGTCCACGGCTCAGAGGCTGCTCAGCAGGTGCCCACCATCGGCCACCACGACCGTGCCGGTCATGAAGCTGCCGGCCCTGCTCGCCAGCAGCAGCAGCGGCCCCGACAGCTCCTCGAGGTTGCCGGGCCGGCGCAGCGGAATGTTGGCGACGATGCGGCGGCCTTCCTCGGTATCGAGGAAATCCGCGGTGATGTCCGTGCGGAAGTAGCCCGGCAGCAGCGCGTTGACGCGGATGTTCATGCGCGCCCATTCCAGCGCCAGGGCATGCGTCAGGTGGATCAGGCCCGCCTTGGATGCCATGTAGGCCGCCACCGCCTTCTGCGCGCGCAGGCCGAGGATCGAGGCGACGTTGACGATGGCACCGCCCTTCTCCGCGCGACCCGGTTGCAGGGCGAAGGCCCGCGCCGTCATGAACGCCCCCTTCAGGTTGGTGTCCACGACCGCGTCCCAGTCCGCGGCGGTGAGTTGCGTTGCGAACATGGGGCGATTGATCCCCGCGTTGTTCACCAGGATGTCGGGCAGGCCGAGCTGCGCGCTGACCTCGTCCAGCGCCGCCTTGATGCTCGCCTCGTCGGTGACGTCCATGGCGACGCAGATGACGCGGCGGCCCGTGCCGGCGAGCAGCTGCGCCGTCTCGGCCAGCTTGTCGCGCCGGCGCGCGCACAGCGCGATGTCGGCACCGGCCTGGGCGAGCGTGGCGGCAAAGGCGCGGCCGAGGCCGCTGCCGCCGCCGGTGACCAGCGCCACCTGGCCGTGGAGGTCGAACTGGTGCGGGACTGGCGTGGTTTCAGCTGTGTTCACGGCAATGCTTCCGCCTGCTGGCTGACACTGGACTAGTAGACGAGAGGCGGTCTAGCATGTCAATGTATTTGACTATCTGCCAGCAGCACTTCCGGCAGCACCACAACGGCAGCAAGGGGACAGGATGGGCGGCAGCGTGACCCAGGCGGCCGGCGCACTGCGCTTTGACGGGCGCACCGTGGTGGTGACCGGCGCCGGCTCCGGGCTCGGCAGGGCCTATGCCCTGGAATTCGCGCAACGCGGTGCGAACGTCCTCGTCAACGATCCCGGCGTGGCTGCAGACGGCACCCGCAGCGCCATCGCCGTGGCGGATTCCATCACCGTCCGGGGTGGACGGGCCGTGGCCAATACCGACTCGGTGCTCGACGGCGGGCACATCATCGCGGCGGCGATGGATGCCTTCGGCAGCGTCGACGTGCTCATCAACAACGCCGGCATCATCCGCGACCGCAGCTTCGGCAAGATGACCGAGGACGACTGGCGGGCCGTCAATGACGTGCACCTGACCGGCGCCTGGCGCATCACCCGGGCGGCATGGCCGCACATGACCGGGAGGCAGTTCGGGCGCATCCTGTTCATCGCCTCGGCGGCCGGCCTCTACGGCAACTTCGGCCAGGCCAACTACGCTGCCGCCAAGCTCGGCCTCGTCGGCATGATGCGCACGCTGGCGCGGGAAGGCGCGGCGAAGAACCTGCTGAGCAATGCGGTGGCGCCGCTGGCCGCCACGCCTTTCACCAGCGGCGTCATGCCCGCGGAACTCGCCGCGAAGCTGCAGCCGGGGCAGGTGGTGCCGCTGCTGGTCGTGCTGGCCCACGAGGACTGCCGCGAGAACGGCGCGCTGTTCGAGGCGGGCGGCGGCTGGTTTGCCGGCCTGCGCTGGCAGAGGAGCCGCGGCCTGCGGCTGGACGCCGGCGACGCACTCACTGCCGAGGCGGTCCTCGCCCGCTGGGGCGAGGTGACCGGCTTCGACACCGATGCCGACTACCCGCAGGCTGTCGAGGATTCGCTGCGCCGGGCGCTGGGAGCCAGGGCATGAGCGCGCAGCGGCAGCTCGCGCTCGAGCGCGACGGCGCCGTCGCCGTACTGCTGCTCGACCGCCCGGAGGCGCTGAATGCCTTCACGCGGCAGCTGCGCGGGGAACTCGGCGAGGCGCTCCACCGCCTTGCCGGCGACGAGGCGATCCGCGCCGTGGTGCTGGGCGGCCGTGGCCGTGCCTTCTGCGCCGGAGCGGATCTCAAGGAAGCCGGCTCGGGGAATGTCGAGCGCGAGCTGCTCGAGGAATACCTGCCCTGCTTCGAGGCGATCGCCGCGATGGACAAGCCGGTGATCGCCGCCGTCGCCGGCCCGGCCTCGGGGGTGGGCATGTCGCTCGCCCTGCACTGCGATCTGCTGCTGATGGCCGAGGACGCCTACCTCAGCGCCGCCTTCAGCCGCATCGGCCTGGTGCCCGACGGCGGCGCCAGCTGGCTGCTGGTCCGCCAGCTGGGATATCGGCGCGCGCTGCAGCTGGCGCTGGAGTCCGAGCGCATCCCGGCCGCTCGTGCACTGGAACTGGGACTCGCCAACCGGGTGGTTCCGGCGGCGGAGCTGATGGCGGAGGCCGTGCGCTGGGCGGGCCGGCTGGCTGCCCTGTCGCCCGCGGCCGTGGCGGGCACCAAGCGCCTCATGCGCCTGGCGGCCCAGGCCGGTTTCGACGAGGTCTTCCGCCGCGAGGCGGTGCTCCAGGAAGCATGCGGGGCGAGCGCATACTTCCGCGAGCGCCTGGAGGAATTCCGCAACAAGCGTCCTGCCACGAAGTCGGTGGCGGGCAAGGATGGGGAGCGACGATGAGACAGGGACACTTCGACGACGACCACGAGATCTTCCGCGAAGCCACGCGCCGCTTCTTCTGCAACGAGATCGCCCCGCATGCCGAGGCCTGGCGCGCACAGGGCCAGGTCGACCGCGAGGTCTACCGCAAGGCCGGCGAGCAGGGACTGCTGTGCATGTTCCTCGATCCCGCCTACGGCGGCGCCGGCGTGGAGGACTTCCGTTACGAGCAGATCGTCATGGAGGAAAACTTCCGCCATGGCGATGCCGGGCTGTTCCTGCACTTGCACAGCCGGCTGGTGGCGCCCTACATCGCCGTGCTCGGCACCGAGGAACAGAAGCAGCGCTTCCTGCCTGCCTGTGTCCGCGGCGAGACCATCCTCGGCATCGCCATGACCGAGACCGGCGCGGGCAGCGACCTCGCCGGCATGCGCTGCCGCGCCGAGGATCGTGGCGACCACTACCTGCTGAACGGCCAGAAGACCTACATCTCCAACGGCATCATCGGCGACCTGTTCGTCGTGGCGGCGCGCACCGACCCGACCGTGCCGCGGCAGATCGGCCTGTTCCTGGTCGAGCGCGGCATGGAAGGCTTCTCGCGCGGGCGCCGGCTGAAGAAGATGGGGCTCGATGCCCAGGATACGGCCGAGCTGTTCTTCGACAACGTGCGGGTGCCGAAGGCCAACGTGCTCGGCGACCCGAAGCGCGGCTTCTACTACCTCATGCAGTTCCTCGCCGAGGAACGCCTGCTCGGCGCCTGCACCTACGTCGCCAATGCCCAGGTGGCCTTCGACATCACCTTCGACTTCATCCGCGAACGCCGCATGTTCGGCCAGACGGTGGCCGACTTCCAGGTCAACCGCTTCAAGATGGCCGACATGCGCACCGAGCTGGATGTCGCCCAGGTGTTCGTCGATACCTGCGTGCGGCGCCACAACGCCGGCCAGCTCACGGCCGACATGGCCGCGCGCGCCAAACTGTTCGCCAGCGAGGTCGAGGGGCGCGTGCTCGACGAGTGCGTGCAGCTGCACGGCGGGGCCGGCTACATGGAGGAGTACCCGATCTCGCGCATGTACCGCAACGCGCGCGTCTCGCGCATCTTCGCCGGCTCCTCGGAGGTGATGCGCGAGATCATCGCCCGGTCGATCGGCCTCGACCCGCGGAAGAAATCCGCAGGTCCGGGCGGCGGCAAGGCGTCATGAGCCAGGGTCCGCTCGCCGGGCTGCGCATCATCGAGGTGGCCGGCCTCGGTCCCGGGCCGTTCTGCGGCATGATGCTCGGCGACATGGGTGCCGAGGTGCTGCGCATCGATCGCCCGGGCACCAGCGCACAGCAGCGTCTAGACCCCCTGTGCCGCAATCGTCGTTCGCTGCTGCTGGATCTCAAATCCCCGCGCGGGGTCGACGTGCTGCTGCGGCTGGCAGCCGGCGCCGACGCGCTCTTCGAGGGCTTCCGCCCGGGCGTCGCGGAGAGGCTGGGCTTCGGCCCGGAGGACTGCTTCGCGCGCAATCCGCGGCTGGTCTATGGGCGCGTCACCGGCTGGGGCCAGGATGGGCCGCTGGCATCCGCTGCGGGCCACGACATCAACTACATCGCGCTGGCGGGGGCCCTCGCCGGCATCGGCCAGCCCGGTGGTCCGCCGGTGCCGCCGCTGAACCTCGTCGGCGACTTCGGCGGCGGTGGCATGCTGCTCGCCTTCGGCCTGGTCTGCGCACTGCTGGAGGCGCGCCGCACGGGGAAGGGACAGGTGGTGGACGCGGCGATGATCGATGGCAGCAATGCCCTCATGGCCACCTTCCACGGCATGCGGGCGATGGGCCTGTACGACGACCGCCCGGGGACCGGCTTCCTCTCCGGTGCCGCGCACTACTACGGTACCTACGAGACCCGCGACGGCAAGTACGTGGCCATCGGCCCGCTGGAGCCGCAGTTCTATGCCCTGCTGATCGAGAAGGCCGGCCTCGATCCGGCGCGCTTCGCCGCATGCGGCTTTCGCATGGAATCGGGCCAGGCCAGCCGGGAGAACTGGCAGGCATTGCGGGCGGAACTGGCGGCAGTCTTCCGCAGCCGTACCCGCGAAGAATGGTGCGCTCTGCTCGAAGGCACGGACGCCTGCTTCGCACCGGTGCTGACCGGGCCGGAAGCGGCGCGCCATCCGCACCATGTCGCACGCCAGTCGTTCATCGAGGTCGGCGGCGTGCTGCAGCACGCGCCGGCACCGCGTTTCAGCCGCACGCCGCCCGGCACTCCGCAGTCCCCACCCCTGCCGGGCAGCGACTCGCGCGACGTGCTGTCCGGAGCGGGCTTCGCTGCCGCGGAGATCGATGAGCTCGCCCGGGCCGGCGTGATCGGCGGCTGAGGCGGTCCCCACTTCACAGCCAACGAGAAGACCGTGAACAAACCCGACTGGAAGGACCTGCGCCGCCGCGTGCTGCGCTTCGTCGAGGATCGCGTCTATCCGGCCGAGACGGAACTGGACCAGGGCACGCGCACCCAGCGCAACCTCGTCATGGCCCGGCTCATCGAGGAAGCCAAGGCGGCGGGCCTCTGGGCCCTCGGCCACCCGCGGGAGATCGGCGGCCAGGGCATGCCCTTCCTCGACTATGTGCACGTGAACGAGGTGATCGGCCGCTCCTTCCATGCCATGCAGGCACTGGGCACGCTGTCGCTGCAGGACTCGCTCATGTTGCATCGCCACGCGGCCCCGCAGTGGCGCGAGCGCTACCTGGCCCCGCTGGTCGCGGGCGAGATCATCCCGAGCTTCGCAATGACCGAGCCGGACGTCGCCAGCTCCGATCCGACCCAGCTTCAGACCACCGCCAGGCTGGAGAACGGGCAGTGGGTGATCAACGGGCGCAAGTGGTTCACCACCGGCGCCGGGGATGCGGAGTACACCACGGTCATGTGCCGGACGGAGACCGATGGCCCGCGCCACGAGTGCTTCAGCATGATCATCGTGCCGACCAGCACGCGGGGCTACCGGATCGTGCGCGAGACGCCACTGCTCGGCATCGCAGGGGGCCACTGGGAGGTCGTCTACGACGACGTGCGCGTCCCGCAGGAGAACCTGCTCGGCCCGCGCGGCAAGGGCTTCAGCATCGCCCAGCAGCGCCTGGGACCGGGGCGGATCTTCCACTGCATGCGCTGGCTGGGGCAGGCGCAGCGGGCCTTCGACCTGATGTGCCGGCGGCTCAACGAGCGCATCGCCTTCGGCGAGCCCCTCGCCCACAAGCAGCTGATGCAGAGTCATGTATTCGAGAGCGCGGCGGAGATCCAGGCCTGCCGCATGCTGACTCTCGACGCCGCCCGGCAGCTCGACGCCGGCCTGGAAGCGCGCGAGATGATCGGCACCATCAAGGTGGTGGGCGCGCGCATGCTCCACAACGTCATCGACCGGGCGATCCAGGTGCACGGCGCGCTCGGCCTCACCGACGACACGCCGCTCAGCCGGATGTACCGGCATGCCCGCGAGGCGCGCATCTACGACGGCCCCGACGAGGTCCACATCCAGTCCGTGGCGCGACGCTACCTGAAGCAGTACCGGGCCGGCGGGCCGGGGGTCGACTTCGGCGATGCCGACGGCGGCTGAGCCACGCCAGTCGCGGATTCCGTCAACCATATTGACAATTCTTCCGCGCCGTGGGACGCTTCCCGGGCGATGGATGCCCGGCCCTGCCCCGGGCGCCGCCCCACGCAGCAATCAGAGGGAGCATTCACCGATGAGCAACGCAGCCCAGACAGCCAGCACTGGCGCCCTCGCGCCGATCAGCAGCATCCATCACGCGGCCTACCGTTGCCGCGACGCCGAGCAGACCCGGTGGTTCTACGAGGATGTCCTCGGCCTGCCGCTGGTGGCGGCGATCATCAACGAGAAAGTCGCCGGCCTGGAGAAGGACATTCCCTACCTGCACCTGTTCTTCGCCCTCGCCGACGGCAACACCATCGCCTTCTTCGACGAGCCGGACGGCGCCTCCGAGGGGCAGTTCCAGCGCACCGCGGGCTTCGACCGCCACGTGGCTTTCCTGGTGAACACCGAGAAGGAGCTGCTCGAGTGGCAGAAGCGCATCAACGCGGCCGGCGTCAGCTGCCACGGGCCGGTGGACCACGGCATCGTCCGCTCGATCTACATGTACGATCCCAACGGCCTGCAGACCGAAATCTGCCTGCGGGCACCGGGTTATGACGCAGCCATGGCCGAGCAGAAGAAGGTCGCCGGCGAGAACATCCGCAAGTGGAATGCCCGCACACGCGCCACCAAGGAGGCCAAGTTCGGAGCGGCCGCCCTCGACCGGCGTACCGCACAGCCCTCCACCAGGAAGAAATAGTCCGGGCCAGGGTGCAGCCCGCCAGACAGCCGCTTCCGACTGGTCAGAAATGGGGCGGGAATGACCCCTGCCGGGACGGCAGCGGGACCGGCGGATACCTGCCACCGCCGGTTCCGCTGTTTTTACGCACTATCGCCACCGGATGGACGGAACAGGCGGAATTCGGCCGCGCAACGCATTAACATAGCGGCCAGCCGCAGCAGCCCCGGACGAACGATCCGCGCGATCGATCACCGGCCCGGGCTTCGCGGTTCCACCTGAGTTTCCGGGTCGCATGCCCAGCGCGAGGCCACATGCCGGTACCTGACAAGTCGTTGATGAGGGGATTGCTGCACGCCTTCTACTGGTGCGACGAAGGCCTGCAGAAGAGCCTGGCCGCCGATGGCTGGCCGTCGCTGTCCCGCACCCAGTCGATGATCATGGTGAACCTGTCCGATGGCATCACGCGGCCGTCGGACCTCGCCCGTGCCATTGGCGTCAGCCGGCAGGCAGTCCAGCGCACCCTCGTGGAAATGGAACGTGACGGCCTGGTGAGACTGGTGCCCGATCCGGCCGACGGGCGTGCCAAGATCGTCGAGCCCAGCAAGGACGGCAAGGGCATCTACACCGCAGCCTTGCGCACCATCGCCGCCATGGAAGCGGAACTCGAGCGACGGCTGGGCAAGAAGGCCATCAGCGACCTGCACCGGATGCTCTACGCCGACTGGGGGCCGGTCATCGTCACCACCCGCGCCAGGCGCTCATCACGGCCACCGACCCCGCGGATCAGGACCTCGCGCTGGCGCAAGAGCAATCTCTGAGCCCGGACGGGCTGCCTGCTCAGTAGGCTGCCAGGTCCTCGCCGAGATCGACCGGCCCCTGGTAGTGCTTGCGGATGCCGGCGATGATCGCGTCGCGGTCGATCGCCTCCACCCCCGGGGCCGTGCCGAAGTGCGTGAGCACCACGCGCTTCACGCCGGCAGCTGCGGCCAGGCGGCCGATGTTCTCGGGCGTCAGGTGTTCCTTCTCCATGTGGTCGATCAGCGGCTGCTGGTCGACCCCGGTGGCCGCCTTGCGTGCCTGCAGGCTGGCGATCACCGAATCCAGGTCGATCAGCTCGCTGACGAGGACGTCGGCACCCCGTGCCAGCTCCTCGACGGCCCGGCTCGGGCCGGTGTCGCCCGTGATCACGACCGAACGACCAGGCATGTCGAAGCGGTAGGAATAGGCACGATCGATGCCATGGTCCGTCCTGGGCATTTGCATCGTGCTGTAGTGGGAATTCTCGACGGCGCGCACGGTGATGGTGCCGTCGCGATACACCTCGCGTGCGGTCGTCACCTCCCAGTCGTGCCCGGAGAACACCGAGGCCATCTCCGGCAGTCCCGGGATCTGCAGCCGATAGATCACTTCCCCGGTCTTCAGCGCCTGCAGCGTGTCGTGGACCAGGGACTGCGTCCCCGGCGGTCCGTAGATTTCCACCGGCTTCTGGCGGCGATCGGTCCAGTCGAGGGCAAGGAAGCCCATGAGGCCGGCAGTGTGGTCCAGATGCAGGTGGGTGAAGAACACCGCATCCACGGCGCTGGGCTTCACGCCGGCCCGTACCATCTGGCGGGGCGTGCCCTCGCCGACGTCGATGAGATAGGCCCGGGTCCCGACCTGCAGCAGCGTGGCCGGCTGCGAACGCCCGATGCGGGCGATGGGGCCGCCGCCGGTGCCGAGCAGCACGATCCGGCTGGTCGCCGACGCGGGTGACCCCGCGGCAGGGGCGGGTTTCGCCCGGGAGTCCGCGGCCTGCGCCGCCAGCGCCCCGCCGGGAATCATGAATACGGAGGCCAGAATCAGGCCAGCCAGCCGGGAGATGTTGCTGTTCATCGATACCCCCCTGTGCAGCGACTGCGGGCAGTGCGCTGCGCATGCGTCCTTCTCGTGCAGACGCCGGCGGGAACCGGACCCGCCGGCGTCCATCATGCGCCTGATCAGAAGTTGTAGGTCACCTCGACACCGATTTCGCGGAACCGGTCGGTACCGTCGACGTAGGTGGTGCGCCCCGCAATGATGTTGGCGGGGAACGGGAACGGGTAGTTGTGCGACTTGGTCTTCTCGTCGGTCAGGTTCCTGCCGTACAAGGCAAACAGCCAGCGGTCGTCGTCGGGACCCACGGCCACCCGGGCATCGATCCAGGTCGTGGCATCCTGCTTGTTGTAGGCCGGGCCCCTGTCGCCAGCGGTGTCCAGCCACACATCGTCACGATACTGGGCGGACAGGGTCGCCCTGAGCAGCATGCTGTCGGCCAGTATCTGCTCGTAGGTGAGGGACAGGTTGCCGCTCCATTCCGGCGCCCAGCCCAGTTGCGCGCCCTTGAGGTTGTTGGTCGCCGGGTTGCACGTCGGGTTGTCGAACGGACATGGGGCCCCGGGGAAGTCATCGTACTGGGCATCGAGGTAGGCAAAGCCGCCCTGCAGGGTCCAGGGCTCGGCGATGCGCCAGGAGCCGTCGACTTCCACGCCCTTGGAATTGGCCTTGGCGGCGTTCTTCAGCGAGAACGCCGTGCCCGTCCACTGCGAAACCTGCAGGTTCTCGAAGTCGGTGTCGAAGACCGTCACGGCAACGAAGGCGCGGCCATCCAGCAGCTGCGCCTTGACGCCCGCCTCGATGTTCTCCGAGGACTCACCCTTGATTTCCCAGGTGGCCGCAGTCAGGTCACGCGCATTCCCCTGCCAGCCACCGCTCTTCGAACCCTCGGCATAGGACAGGTACACCATCAGGTCCGTGCTGGGCTCCCACTTCAGCTTGACCGCCGGGTCCAGCGTGCTGTCGGTCCGGCGTCCATTGAGCGTCTGGGCACCCCAGCTTGGCGGCGTCACCCCGGAAATGGTGTGCCGCTCCTGCATGGCACTCTTGCTGTCATCGGTATAGCGCAGGTCGCCGGTGAGGCTCCACTGATCATTGATGTTCCAGGTCAGGCTGCCGAACAGCGAATAGACATTGTCGTCCTGACGGTAGGTGACCTGGTGCTTGGCAGTGGCAGACGTGCTCAGCGGGATCTGCACCTGGCTCATGGCGACCAGCGGGTCGATCTCGTTGTAATGGAAATATCCGCCAAAGAAATACTCGAACAGTCCGCCGGCCGGCGAGGTGTAGCGCAACTCCTGCGAGAACTGCTGGAAGTCCTCGCGGAAATTGGTCAGCCAGGCGTTCTGCGGCATCTGGTCTGCATTGATCCACTTGTCGTAGTTGAAGGTCGAGTAGGCAGAGATCGAGGTCAGCATGCCCTGGCCGATGTCGAAATTGAAGGTCAGCTCGAAGTTGGCCGCCTCGCTGTGGTCGACATCCTTGTGCCACATGCCGCCCTCCTCCTTGCGGTCATCGATGGAGTAGTACTCCGGCATCAGGTAGCGCTGGTAGTTGCTGCCGTAGGTATCGAAGTTCGCATACTCCAGCTTGGCCAGCGCCGAGATGGCATCGGTCGGCTGCCAGGCCAGGGAGCCGCGGATCAGGAAGTTCTCCGACTCCGGCTCGTCATCCCCGGTGATGGTGTTCTTCAGGTAGCCGCCGATGTCCTTGTAGTTGACCGCGAGGCGGCCCTGCAGCCCGTCCATGAGCGGACCGGAGACCACGCCGTCGAGTTCGTAGGAGTCGTACTCGAACTCATAGCCCGCCTTGACGTGCGCGACGAAGTCCTTGGTCGGCTTCGCCGTGGTGACGCTCACCGCGCCGGCGCTGGTATTGATGCCGAATATCGCGCCCTGTGGTCCGCGCAGGACTTCCACCCGCTCGACGTCGAGGAAGGGTGCCATGAACTGCCGGGCGCGGCCGCTGTAGACACCGTCGACGAACAGCGCCACGGACTGCTCGACCGTGAGGTTGCCGGCGGTCGAGCCGATGCCGCGCACGAACACCGCGTTGTTGCCCGGCGTGGAATTGATGTAGAGGGACGGTACCGGGCGGTCCATGTCGTCCAGCGCGGTGATCTTGAAGTCCTCGAGGACGTCGCCACTGACGACTGCCACCGACACGGGAACGTCGACGAGGCGTTCCTCGCGCTTCTGCGCCGTGACGATGATCTCCGGCAGCGCAAGACTGCTGCCCTGCTGCTGGGCCTGAACCGCCGGACTGGCCATGGTGGCCAGGGCGACTGCTGCGCCGATAACGACACTTCCCATCCTGAACTGAGACATGACACCTCCCCGGTGAACCCGACCCCTGCATACAAGCGCCTCGCAGGCCAGCCGCGCGAAGCGACAGGCCCGGAAGCAATGCAATGATTTAAGTCACTCCTTTTGTCAACCTACTTGATCAATCACAGGCTGTCAATCGGTGCCGGCATCATTGATTGCAGACCCTGCCACTGCCCGACAGGTGCTCCGCCACCCGCGCCTTCTGCACCTTCCCCATCGAATTGCGGGGCAACTCGCTGGCGAAGGCAAACTGGCGCGGCACCTTGTACCCCGCCAGCCGCGACCTGCAGAACTCGAGCAACTGCCGGGTGTCCGGCGCCGGGTCGTCCACCACCAGCAGCGCACCGATGCGCTCGCCCCAGCGCTCGTCGGGCAGACCGACTACCGCGCATTCGCGTACCGCGGGATGCTCGAGCAGAACTCGCTCGACCTCCATGGTGTAGACGTTTTCGCCGCCGGTAATGATGACGTCCTTCTTGCGGTCGACGAGGCACAGGCGCCCGTCGGGCTGGAAGACGCCGATGTCGCCCGACATGAGGTAGCCCCGGTGGAAGGCTGCCGCGGTCGCCTCGGGGTTGCCGAGATAGCCGGCGAAGGGTACCGGCCCGCGCACGCCGATCTCGCCGGCCACGCCGACGCCGCAGGGTTCGCCATCCTCGCCGAACAGCGCCACGTCGGCGCCGAGCGCCGGCCAGCCGACACTGTTGGGCAGCAGGTCGTCGGCCTGCTTGACCTCGTAGGTGGCGAACGAGCCCTCGGTCCAGCCATACATCTCGGCAATCTTCGCCGCCGGGAACATCTGCATGATGGTGCGCAGCAGGCTGGCCGTCACCGGCGCACCGGCACTGATCAGGTGGCGGGCGGCACCCATGGGCGGACGGCCGCGCTGCTCCCACTCGTCGGCCAGCATGCGCAGCATGGTCGGCACCAGGAAGGCGAAGCTGCAGTGCCGGTCGAGTTCATCGAGCGCCATGGCCGCGGAGAACTCCGGCATGATCCGCACCCGCGCGCCGATGGTCAGCCCCGCGAGGGCGAAGCCGGCGTAGGAGATGTGGAACATCGGACCCGCGATGAGCACGACATGCTCGCCAGAGAGGCCGAATGCCCAGCCCCAGCGGTAGTTGTTCATCGTGTAGTAATCGTGGGTGTAGACCGCGCCCTTGGGAAAGCCGGTGGTGCCGGAGGTGTAGCCGACCACGCAGGGTTCGGCACCCGCATCACGGCGCCCGAGCTCGGGTCGCGCGGCATGCGCCGGGGTCGGCAGCGCTGCGGCATCGATGACCTCCAGCGGCAGGCCGCTGGCCGCCTGGCGCGCGATGCCGAGGAACTGCCCGGCGGTGAGCAGCAGCCGGCAGTCGGCATCGATGAGGATGTGGCGCATCTCCGGTGCCGTCAGCCGCCCGTTGAGGGGTACGGCGACGACACCGGCAATCTGGCAGGCGGCGAGCGCCAGGGCCGCGTCCGCGCCGTTCGGCAGCAACAGCGCCACCATGCGGCCGTGGCGGCCGGCAGCACAACCCGACACCGCGTCCGCCAGGCCGCGGATGCGACGCCAGACCTCGCCATAGGTCAGGGAAACGCCGCCGACCACCTCGATGGCGGTCCGCTCCGGAGAGGCAAAGCAGCGCAGGACGATGCTGTCGGCTATGCCCAGCAGCATGGTCAGCCCTGCCGAGTGGCGGAGCGTGGGCCGGGCGGCGCACGGCTGACCAGCAGCGCCGAGTTCTGGCCGCCGAAACC
>JAANMV010001453.1_pt1 | contig 26120 bp, 19 predicted proteins | sample 7279661 | NCBI WGS metagenome assembly JAANMV01 (sample SAMN14094540, study PRJNA606508) | bioreactor metagenome | isolation source: A lab-scale SPAN reactor treating ammonium-rich wastewater day 121 | place: Ireland: Galway | collected 2017-05-16
CGGCGCCCGGCGGGCTGGGCGGGACCTATGCCGGCAACCCGCTGGCCATCGCCGCCGCGCTGGCGGTGCTGGAGGTGGTCGAGGACGAAGACCTTTGCGCCCGCGCCGAGGAAATCGGCCTGGCCATCCGCGCGCGCCTGCAGAAGCTGGCGGGACGCTTCCCGGCCATCGGCGACGTGCGCGGGTTGGGGGCGATGAACGCCTTCGAGCTGGTGCAGGCCGGCGACCGCCGCCAGCCCGACCCGCAGCTGACCGCCGCCATCGTGGCCGAGGCCGAGGCGCGGGGGCTGATCCTGCTGTCCTGCGGCACGCGCTATAACGTCATCCGCCTGCTGCCGCCGTTGACCATCCCCGACGCGCAGCTGTCCGAGGCGCTGGCGATCCTGGAAGCGGCCATCGAGGCGGCGCTGGTCCCGGCCTGAAAGCGGCCGGCTCGGCCGCTCCTTAACCCATGCCGTCCCGCGCCATGCGGGCGGCGATCCAGTCGCGAAAGGCCGCCAGCGGCTTCAGCCCGGCCTTGCGCGCGGGCCAGGCCAGCCAATAGGCGCCGCTGCCCGGCACCCCCTGCCGCAGCACCGGCACCAGCCGGCCCTCGGCGATCTCGACCTGGGCCAGGTAGTCGGGCAGCAGCGCGATCCCCAGCCCCGAGATCGCCGCCTGGATCATCATCGAGAACTGGTCCATCATCATACCCTCCAGCGGCGCCGGCGGCTCGGCGCCCTGGCCCCGGAACCAGGCCTGCCAAGCGTCGGGACGGGTCGGCAGTTGCAGCAGCACCATCCCGGCCAGGTCGGCGGGCGCCATCACCCGCCGCCGCGCCAGCAGATCGGGCGCGGCGCAGGCGGTCAGCCTTTCGTCGAACAGCTTCAGGTGCTCGGCCCCCGGCCAGTCGTCCCGGCCGTAGAAGATCATCGCGTCGAACGGCTCTTCGTCGAAGCTGAAGCGGCGAAAGCGCGTCGTCAGGTTGATCGACACGCCCGGATGCGCCGACAGGAAATCCGGCAGCCGTGGCGCCAGCCAGCGCGTGGCAAAGGTCGGCAGCACGGCCAGGTCCAGGCTGCCGCCGTCGGGATTGGCGATCAGCGACATGCTGGCGCGCTGGACCAAGTCCAGCGCCGCGGAAATGTCGCGGAAATAGCGCTCGGCCGCTTCGGTCGGGGTCAGGCGCTTCTTGTGGCGGATGAACAGCTCCTGCCCCAATTGCGCCTCCAGGCTTTGCAGCAGCCGGCTGACCGTGCTTTGCGTCAGCCCCAGGTCCTGCGCCGCGCCCGTGACCGAACCCGTGCGCATCACCGCGTCGAAGGCCAGCAGCAGGCTGAGGTTCGGAAGAAAGCGCCTTTGCCGCAAGAACATTCATCCCATGCATGAAGTAATGAGGATTATCCATTTTCCGGCCCGGTTTGAAAGCGGTAATGAATGAACCGACAAGCATCAGCGCATGAGGCATCACCGTGACGACGAAATCGCACAAGGGCGGCCCCTTCTCGTGGTCCGACCCGTTCCTGCTCGACGACCAACTGACCGAGGAAGAGCGGATGATCCGCGACAGCGCCGCCGCCTTCGCCGCCGACCGGCTGGCACCGCGCGTCGAGGCCGCCTATCTGAACGAGGAAACCGATCCCGAGATATTCCGCGAAATGGGTGCCTCGGGCCTGCTGGGCGTCACCGTGGACGAAGCCTATGGCGGCGTCGGTGCCTCTTACGTCGCCTATGGGCTGGTCGCGCGCGAGATCGAGCGCATCGATTCGGGCTATCGCTCGATGGCCTCGGTGCAAAGCTCGCTGGTCATGTTCCCGATCGAGGCCTATGGCAGCGAAGAGCAGAAGCAGAAATACCTGCCGAAACTGGCCTCGGGCGAGTTCATCGGCTGCTTCGGCCTGACCGAGCCGGACGCGGGCTCGGACCCCGCCGGGATGCGCACCGTGGCCCGCAAGACCGGGGACGGCTATGTGCTGAACGGGTCCAAGATGTGGATATCGAACGCGCCCATCGCCGATGTCTTCGTGGTCTGGGCCAAGTCCGAGGCGCATGGCGGCAAGGTGCGCGGCTTCGTGCTGGACAAGGGCACGTCCGGCCTTTCGGCGCCGAAGATCGAGGGCAAGCTGTCGTTGCGCGCTTCGATCACCGGCGAGATCGTGATGGAGAATGTCGAGGTGGGCGAGGACGCGCTGCTCCCGAATATCGAGGGCATGGGCGGTCCCTTCGGCTGCCTGAACCGCGCGCGCTACGGCATTTCCTGGGGCGCCATGGGCGCGGCCGAGGATTGCTGGTTCCGCGCCCGGCAATACGGGCTGGATCGCCACCAGTTCAACCGCCCGCTGGCCGCGACGCAGCTTTACCAGAAGAAACTCGCCGACATGCAGACCGAGATCGCCTTGGGCCTGCAAGCCAGCCTGCGGGTCGGGCGGCTTTTCGACGAGGGCAAGTTCGCGCCCGAGATGATTTCCATCGTCAAGCGCAACAATTGCGGCAAGGCGCTGGAGATCGCGCGGCAGGCCCGCGACATGCATGGCGGCAACGGCATCCAGATCGGCTATCACGTCATGCGCCACGCGCAGAACCTGGAGACGGTGAACACCTATGAGGGCACGCATGACGTTCATGCGCTGATCCTCGGCCGGGCGCAGACCGGCATCCAGGCGTTTGCGTGATGGATCAGCCGGCGCTGAAGGGGTTGCGCGTCGTCGAGCTGGCGCGCATCCTGGCCGGGCCGTGGATCGGCCAGACGCTGGCCGACCTGGGCGCCGAGGTCATCAAGGTCGAGGCGCCCGAGGGCGACGACACCCGCCGCTGGGGTCCGCCCTTCATCGAGCGGCCGCGCGCGGACGGGACGACCGAACGGGTCGCGGCCTATTTCCACGCCGCCAACCGCGGCAAGCGTTCCGTCACCTGCGACTTCAACGATCCCGCCGATCTGGAGCGGCTGCGGGCGCTGATCGACCAGGCCGACGTGGTGATCGAGAATTTCAAGCTGGGGGGCCTGCGCAAGTTCGGGCTGGACTACGAGACGCTTTCGGCGCGCAATCCGCGGCTGGTCTATGCCTCGATCACCGGCTTCGGGCAGGACGGGCCGCGCGCGGCGCAGCCGGGCTATGATTTCCTGATCCAGGGCATGTCGGGCATCATGGACCTGACCGGCGATCCGGCGGGCGAGCCGCAGAAGGTCGGCGTGGCCTGGATCGACATCTTCACCGGGCTTTACGGGGTGATCGCGGTGCAGGCGGCGCTGGCCGAGCGGGCGCGCTCGGGCCTGGGCCAGCATCTGGACCTGTCGCTGCTGGATTGCGGCGTCGCCGTGCTGGCCAATCAGGCGACGAATTACCTGCTGGGCGGCGCGGTGCCGCACCGGCTGGGCAATGCGCACCCGAATATCGTGCCCTATCAGCTGTTCCCGGCCTCGGACGGGCACCTGATCGTCGCCTGCGGCAACGACCGTCAGTTTGCCGCCCTCTGCCGGGTGCTGGACCTGCCCGATCTGGCCGTGGCGCCCGACTACGCGACCAACCCGGCACGGGTGGCGAACCGCGCGCAACTGGTGCCGCTCTTGGCCGATGCCACGCGCCGCTTCACCCGGAGCGCGCTGATCGCCGCGCTGGAGGGGGCGGGGGTGCCCGCCGGCCCGGTCAACGACGTGGCCGAGGCGCTGGCCGAACCGCAGGTGCAGGCCCGCGACCTGCGCATCGCCCCCGAGGGCATTGCCGGGCTGCGCAGCCCGCTGCGCTTTTCGCGCAGCCCGCTGGTGACGGAACGCGCTGCCCCGGCGCTTGGCGATGGCGAATGGCGCTTCCAAGGGTGAGCCCTGGGTGTGTGTTCCGATGATTTGATGGGGCGATTCCCGCCAATGAATGGAGCGGTTCGTCGCAGCCTGCAGCCTTGCCCGCAGGGGCAAGACGCTGAACGGCCTCATGCCATAGGAATGCTTCGGCAAGGACCACACCGATTCATCGGTGATCCGATCCACCAGATGCAGAAACCGAACGGCTAGCCCTGCCGCCCGGCGCGGCAGGCGGCGCGATAGCTGCTGGGGGTCTGGCCGAACATGGCCCGGAACAGCCGCGAGAACTGCGCCTGGTCGCTGAAGCCGAAGCGATAGGCGATGGCGGCCAGCGACAGGTCGCCGGGCATCTGCAACATGTCCCGCGCCGCCTTCAGCCGCGCCTCGCGGATGAATTGCGCGACCGTCGTCTCGGTATCCCCGAACAGGTCGTGCAGATAGCGTTTCGAGATGCCGCAGGCCGCCGCCACCGTCTGGGGCGACAGGGCCGGATCGGTCAGGTTGCGCAGGATCGTGTCCTGCGCGCGCTTCAGATGCGCGGCGCGGATCACCGTGGCGGCGCCGGCATCGGTCTCCGCCTGCCGGTCCAGCGCCAGCGCCAGTAGCTCGACCAGCTGCCGGCCCAGCACCTCCGAGGCGGCGGGGTCCGCCGGCATGGCATGGGCGCGGCGCACCGTCTCGGCGAACAGCCCGCCCAGCCCCTCGCGCCCGTCGAAGACCGTGGCGCACAGCCGGTCGGGCTGGCGCAGTCTTTCGGCCAGCGCGCCGCGGGCGATCTTCATCACCAACAGGTCGTTGCGCGCCTGATAGGCGAAGCGATAGGGCTCGTCGCCGCGCTCGACGATGAAGCCGCCGGGGGCGCAGGTGATGTCGCGGCCCAGCTGGCGAAACAGCACCGCGGCAAGGCTGGGGATGGTGACCAGGTATTCCTCGGCCTCGCCCTGCCGGATCAGGCCGGGCACCCGCTCATAGCGCGCCGGCTCGGTGCGCAGCCGCGACAGCGACACCCGCCCCATGCTGCGCCGCTCCAGCCGGCCCTGGAAGGTGGCGGGGTCGCGATAGCTCAGGTGCAGCGGGAAATAGGTATCCGCGATGATCGCCGACCAATGCGCCGCGCGCTCGGGCGGGGCGATGGCGGCCGTGCCGTAGCTTTCCAGGGTCATGATGCGCCTCCCCGCATCGCTTGGGCGATTCGTAGCGCGCCGCGAGCAATCGGGCAAAAGAAAACTGGCATGGCGGGCAGGAGGCTGCGCCGCGGCGGCCGATCCTGCCGCTTGGATCGGCAGGACTGCACCCGGCGACAAGTTTATCCGCACCCAGCGCCAAGACCGGCCGCCGCCCAGGCCGCACCATGGTCCGACCGAAAAGATGCCGCGCCAGGCGGCACGCCGCAGGGAGAAGACCGTGACCAGCCGATTCCTGGCTGCCCTGCCCGTGTGCGCCCATGCGGCCCCAGACAGGGAAAAGCCATGACCAGACCCAAACCCGACCCCATCACGCTTTCGGTGGTGCGCGGCGTGCTGGAGACCACGCAGCGCGAGATGACGCTGACGCTGGAACAGACCGCCCGCAGCTCGGTCTTCAACCTCGCGCATGACTATTCGACCGCGCTCTTCAACCACACGCCCGAGATGATCCTGCAAGGCCAGGACATCCCCATCCACTTGGGCAGCCTGATCCCGGCGATGAAATCGGTGGCGCGGTTCTTCCAGGGCGACATCCACGAGGGCGACCTGATCCTGCACAACGACCCGGCCCATGGCGGCAGCCATATCATCGACACCTGCATGTATTACCCGGTCTTCTACCAGGGCGAGCTGGTGTTCTGGACCGTCTGCAAGGGCCACCTGACCGATATCGGCGGCCCGGTGCCTGCCGGCTACAACCCCAACGCGACCGAGATCTATGCCGAGGGGTTGCGCATCCCGCCGGTCAAGCTCTGGGACCGCGGCAGGCCGCGCCATGACGTGATGAACCTGATCCTGACCAACATGCGCGCCCGCCGCGACCAGGAGGGGGACTTCAACGCGCTGATCGGCGCCTGCCAGGTCGGCGCCCGCAACCTGGTCCGGCTGATGGACAAATACGGCAAGCAGGTGGTGCAGGACTGCATCGCCGAGCTTCTCGACATGGCCGAGGCGCATATGAGGAAGCTGATCGCCCAGGTCCCGGACGGCACCTATACCGGCACGGCGGTGCTCGAGGATGCGGGCCACGGCTTCGGCGACATGGACATCACCGCCACGGTGACGATCCAGGGCGACGGCTGCCACATCGCCATCAACTCGCCGCCGCAGGTGCCCTATTTCATCAACAGCTACGAAGGCAACAGCCATTCCGGCGTCTACCTGGGGCTGATGATGTTCGCGCAGCTGCCGCCGCCCTATAACGAGGGGCTCTATCGCTGCGTGACCACCGACATGGGGCCCAGGGGCACGCTCTGCAACGCGAAATCCCCGGCGCCGCACATGAACTGCACCACGACGCCGATGGAGACGCTGACCGATGCGGTGCGGCTGGCCTTCGAACAGGCCGCACCCGCCAAGGTCTCGGCCTCATGGGGGCACGCCAACGGCTGCAACATCGCTGGCTGGGACAAGCGCCATGACGAGGAATACGTGACCATGGTGCTGGCCTCGATCATCTCGGGGGCGGGGGCCACGGCCAGCCAGGACGGCTGGCACGCCTGCGGGCCGGAATGCTGCTTCGGCGCGCTGACCTCGGGCGACATCGAGATGCTGGAACACAGCTATCCGATCATCATCCACCGCTATTCCCTGATGCAGGATTCGGGCGGCGCCGGCCAGTTCCGCGGCGGCTCGGGTACCTGCTGGGAGGTCGAGCCGCTGGACAGCCCGATGACGCTCGTCACCTTCGGCGAGGGCCGCCGCATCCCGGCCATGGGCGCGGCCGGGGCGAAATCGACGCTGATCCCGCCCAAGGTCGGCCGGCTGGAAGTGACCCGCAATGGCCAGACGCAGGTCATCACCGAAAACGTCATCGAGACCATCCAGCCGGGCGAACGCGCCGCGAACCGCAACCCCGGCGGCGGCGGCTACGGCAACCCCTACCAGCGCCCGGTCGAGAAGGTGGTCGAGGATGTCAGGAACGGCCTCGTCAGCCTGGAAGGGGCGCGGCTCGACTACGGCGTCGTCATCGCCGATGCCGCGACCCTTGCCGTCGATCACGCCGCCACCGCGCGCCTGCGCGCCGCGTAAGGCTTTCTCCGTTTTCCAAATACCCCGCGGGGGTCCGGGGGCGCGAAGCCCCCGGCGCCGGACCCGCGGACCGCAGCCACAGATGGAACCCGCCATGAAACACCAATATCGCCTCGGCATCGACGCCGGCGGCACCTTCACCGATTTCATCCTCGCCGACCGCAAGGGAGAGCTGCGCATCTTCAAGGCGCTCTCCACCCCGCAAGACCCGACGCAAGCCATCCGCAACGGCCTCGCCGTGATCGAGGAAGAGACGGGGATCGCCCCGCGCGAACTGGTCTCGAACGCCGATCTCTGCATCAACGGCACCACGGTCGGGCTCAATGCGCTCATCACCCATACCGGCGCCAAGACCGGCCTGATCGCCACCAAAGGCCACGAGGACAGCATCGAGATCCGCCTCGGCCACAAGGAGGACGGCTATCGCTACGACCCGGACTATCCGCCCGCGACCATGCTGGTGCCGCGCTACCTGCGGCGCGGGATCAGCGAGCGGGTGATCTCGACCGGCGCCGTCCACACCCCGCTGGACGAAGACGAGCTGCGCGAGGCCTGCCGGCATTTCCTGCGCGAGGGCGTGCAGTCGGTCGCGATCAGCTTCGTCTGGTCCGTGCTGCATCCCGATCACGAATTGCGCGCCGCCCAGATCGTGCGCGAGATGATGCCGGGCGTGCCGCTGACCGTCGGCAGCCAGCTCTATCCGCAGCTGCGCGAATACACCCGCACCTCGACCGCGGTGGTGAACGCCTATCTGGCGCCGATCCTGTCGCGCTACGTGCAGGCGGTGGACGGCTATTTCCAAAGCCTCGGCGCGCGCCAGCCGGTGCGCTACTTCCAGTCGAACGGCGGGCTGGCGCTGGGCTCGGTGGTGTCGGACCGTTCGGTCTATGCGATCAACTCGGGCCCGGCCTCGGCGCCGCGGGCGGCGCTTTACCTGGGCGCGCCCTACGGCCTGAAGGACATCATCACCGTCGACATGGGCGGCACCAGCTTCGACATCACCCTGACCCGCGACGGCCAGGCCAATGTCTCGAAGAACATCGACTTCCTGCGCTATCGCATCGGCATCCCGATGATCCAGGTCGAGACCCTGGGCGCGGGCGGCGGCTCGATCGGCTGGATCGACTCGATGGGGCTGATGCAGATGGGGCCGCAATCTGCGGGGTCCGAGCCCGGCCCGGCCTGCTACGGCAAGGGCGGCGAGATGCCGACCACGACCGACGCCAACCTGGTGCTGGGCTACCTGAACCCGCAGGGGCTGGTCGGCGGCCGCCTGCCGCTCGGCGTCGAAAAGGCACGCGAGGCGATCCGCAAGCACCTGGCCGAGCCCCTGGGCATCAGCGTCGAGACGGCCGCCTACGGCATGTTCACCATCGTCAACAACAACATGGTGAACGCGATCCGCCGCGTCTCGGTCGAGCGTGGCTACGACCCGCGCGACTTCGTGCTGAATTGCGCGGGCGGCGCGACCGGCGCGCATATCACCGCGCTCGCCCGCGAGATGGGAATCGGCAAGGTGCTGGTCTCCAAGCTCGCCTCGGGGCTTTGCGCCTTCGGCCAGATCATCTCGGACGTGAAATACAACTACATGGCCCCCATCGCCGCGCGGCTGGAAGGGGCCGAGGCGGCCAAGCGCCTGAACCAGACCTTCGCCCGGCTGGAAGACAGGGGCCGGGCCGAGCTGATGGCCGACGATTTCGCCCCCGACCGGATCGGTATCCGCCGCAGCCTCGACATGCGCTATGTCGGGCAGGTGCATGAATGCACGGTCAGCGTCGATCCCTTCCCGATCGACGAGGCGGCCCTGGACCGGCTCAAGGCCGCCTTCCACGCCCGCCACGAGGAGCTTTACACCTATGCCGAGCCGCACAGCCCGGTCGAGGTGGTGAACGTGGAAAGCGCCGTCTCGGGCGCGGTCGAGCGTCCGGCGCGGATGTGCATCGCGCAGGGTGCAGGCGCCCATGCGGCGCTGTCGGGCACGCGCGAGATGATCTTCGACGCCTCGGGCCGCAAGCACGAAACCCCGGTCTATGACGGCGCCAAGCTGGGCGCGGGCGATGTCGTCACCGGCCCGGCGGTCATCCAGGAGGTGACGACCACCATCGTCATCGAGCCGGGCTGGGTCGCGGAACTGGACGGCAACGGCGTCTATGTCGTGACCGCGACCAGCGGCGCGGCGCAGGCGCACAAGCAGGCCAGGGCGCTGGCCGAGGCCTGACCCCAAGGCCGGGCCCAAGGCCGGGCGGGGCCGCGCAAGGCCCCGCCCATCCCCATCCAATCACAAAAATCATGCAGGGAGCTTCAGCCATGGCTGGATCTTTGGACAATTCGGAAGAACTGGAATTTTCGGACCGGCCGGTGCCGCGCGACCAGCGCATGGGCCGGCTGCCCCTGACCATGGCCTGGTGGTCGGTCTGCTCGGCCATGTTCTATCTCGTCATCGCCGCCTCGCTGGCGCTGGCCTATGGGGCGCGCAACGCCATCATCGGGCTGGTGCTGTCGGTCATCGCCTATGCGGCGGTGAACGCGGTGCTGGTGCGGCACGCGATCCGCACCGGGCTCAGCGTATCGCTGTTCTCGCGCATCCTGCTGGGCCGCAGCGGGGCGGCGGTGGCGACGCTGATCTTCTTTGCCACCGCGATCTATTACGCGGTGTTCGAGGGCTCGGTGATCGCCGTCGCCCTGCGCGAATATGCCGGCATCTCCTATCCGCTGGCGGCGCTGGTGGTGGCGGTCTATTCGGTGGCGCTGATCTTCGGCTCGATCCAGAACTGGCTGGACAAGTTCAACGGCGTGCTTCTGCCCTTCTACCTGCTGGGGCTGGTCGCGGCGGTGGTGCTGGCGGTGGCGGAATACGGCTATTCGGACGCCTGGCTGAACCTTGGGCCACAGGGCGGCGCGCCCGCCGGCGGCTGGTGGGATTGCTTCGTCGCCTATATGGGCGTCTGGATCCTGATGATGTTCACCTATGACTATGCCCGCTTCGGCCGGCCCGAGGACGCGCGTTTCCACGCCACCATCAACTTCGGCGCGCCCTTCTATGCCGTGGCCTTCCTGCTCAACGGGCTGGTCGGCATCTTCCTGGCCGCCAGCCTGCCGACCGAGGGCGGGGTTTCCGAGGTCTCGGTCGTCTTCGCGCTGGTGCAGCTGATGGGCGTGGGGGGCCTCGCCTTCGTCTGGATCTCGCAGACCCGGATCAATACCGCGAACTATTACCTCGCCGCGGTGAACATGGAGAGCTTTGCCCAGACCGTCTTTCGCCTGCACCTGCCGAAATGGGTCTGGGCCTGCGTGGTCGGCGCCGTCACCTATGCGCTGATGCTGGCCGATGTCTTTGCCTATATCCTGCAGGCGCTGGCCTATCAGGGCATCTTCGTCGTGGCCTGGGTCGGCATCGCGCTGGTCCATATCGCGACGGATCGCGGCGCCGGCGACGCCGATCTGGCGCAGGCGCGCGCGGTCAACCCGGCGGGGCTGGGGGCCTGGCTTCTGGCCTCGGGCGCGGGGCTGGCGCTGCATTTCGCCGGCGGCACGGCGGCCTCGCTTTCGGCGCCGGCGACCTTCCTGGTCGCGGCGGCGGGCTATGCGGCGCTGGCGGGCCGGGCGGCGGCGCGCCGGGCGCTGTCCTGACCCCTGGCACAAGGCCGGTTGCGCGCAGCCGGCCTTGCTGTCAGATTCCGCCGCGGAGGAAGGAAGGGGGCGGAGCCATGCCTTGGATGCACGGGTCCAGATGCGGATAGGGCCGGCCTTGCGCAAGCCGGTTGCGGGCTGCTGGCCGCTGGCGCTGTGCCTGGCCTGCGTGGCGGCCGTCCTGTGGCTGGGGGCGCAGCTGGCGCATCAGCATTACTTCCGCGAAGGCCACGCCCGCGCCACCACCGCGCTGCGGCTGACGGTGAACGCGCTCAACGCCGACCTGGCGCGCTACGAGGTGGTGCCGCAGCTGGTCGCCGACCTGGACCTGATCCGCCAGCTTGCCGCCGATCCCGGCAATGCCGCGCTGCGCCGGCAGACGAACCGCTGGCTGGCCGAGCAGAACGAGGCCGTGCAGGCCTCGGACATCTACCTGATCCTACCCGATGGCGAGACCATCGCCCATTCCGGCTACCTGGGCCCGGCCAGCTTCGTCGGGCAGAACTTCAGCTACCGGCCCTATGTCATCGACGCCATGGCGGGCGGGCAGGGGCGGTTCTACGGCATCGGCACCACCTCGGGGGTGCGGGGCTATTTCTTCTCGGCCCCGGTCGAGGACGATGCCGGCCGGATCAGCGCCGTCGTCGCGGTCAAGATCGGCGTCGACCGGATCGAGGCCTCCTGGCGCGGCAACCAGTATCGCGTGCTGGTGACCGACCCCGAGGGCACGGCCTTCCTGTCCTCGGAGCCGAGCTGGCTTTACCACAGCATCCGGCCGCTGACGCCCGAGCGGCTGGCGCGCACCGAATCCTCGCGCCGCTATGCCGGCACGCCGCTGGCCGAATTGCCGATGCAGCGGCTGGCGCTGCATGGCGCGCCGGTGTTTCGCCTGCCGCCCGCGCTTGGCGGCGAGGAGGCGCGCAGCCACGACTATATCGCCGCCTCCGAGGACATGCCGGGGGCGGGCTGGACCGTGCATGTGCTGCTGGACAGCGCCGACTTGCGGGCCGAGGCGCGGCTGGCGGTGCTGAGCCTGGCGCTGCTGATCGCCGTCGCCGGCATCGGGCTGATGATGTGGCGCCAGCGCCGGGCGCGGATCGCCGACCGCCTGGCCGCCACCGCCGAGCTGGAGCGCCGCGTGGTCGAGCGCACCGCCGACCTGGCGCGGGTCAACAGCCAGCTGGAGCAGGAGATCGCCGAGCGCCGCGCCACCGAGGCCGAGCTGCGCGCCGCCCAGGCCAGCCTGGTGCAGGTCGGCAAGCTGGCGGCGCTGGGGCAGATGTCGGCCTCGCTCTCGCACGAGATCAACCAGCCGCTGGCGGCGGCGCGCAACTATGCCGACAGCGCCGCCATCCTGATCGAGCGCGGCGACCTGGCCCGCGCGCGCGAAAACATCGCCCAGATCCTGGCGCTGGTGGACCGCATGGCCGCCATCGGCAAGCACCTGCGCCATGCCGCGCGAAAGCCCGACGACCGGCTGGGCGCGGTGGCGCTGGCCGGGCTGCTGGACGAGACCCGCACCATCGTCGCTGCCCGGCTGGCCAGCAGCGGCGCGGTGCTGGAGCTGGACGTGCCGCCCGACCTGCCGCCGCTGCGGGCGGGGCCGACGCGCCTGCAGCAGGTGCTGGTGAACCTGATCACCAATGCCGCCGATGCGGTCGAGGGCGGGGCGAACCGCCGCATCACGCTGTCGGCGCGGGCCGAGGCGGGCCGCATCGCCATCCGGGTGCGCGACCGCGGCCCCGGCGTGCCCGCGGCCATCGCCGCGCGCATCTTCGACCCGTTCTTCACCACCAAGGGCATGGGGGCGGGGCTGGGCCTGGGCCTGTCGATCACCGCCAATATCGTGCGCGATTTCGGCGGCGAGATCGCCTGCCGCAACATGGACCCCGGCGCCGAGTTCTGCGTGATCCTGCCCGCCGCCGAGGCTGCCGAGGCCGCCGCATGACCCGGCGCGTGCTTCTGGTCGAGGATGACGAGCAGATGCGCAGCTCGACCGCGCAGGCGCTGGAACTGGCGGGTTTCGCCGTCGAGCCGCTGGCCTCGGGCGAGGAGGCGCTGGCGCTGGCCGGGCCGGGCTTTGCCGGCGCGGTGGTCAGCGACATCCGCATGCCGGGCATGGACGGCATGACCCTGCTGGGCCGGCTGCACGAGGTCGATCCCGAGATCCCGGTGATCCTGGTCACCGGCCATGCCGAGGTGCCGCTGGCGGTCGAGGCGATCCGCGGCGGCGCCTATGACTTCATCGAAAAGCCCTTCGTGGTGCAGGAGCTGGCCACGGTGATCCGCCGCGCCATCGACCATCGCGGGCTGGTGCTGGAAAACCGCCGGCTGCGCGCCGTCGCCGGCAAGCGCGACGATGTCGAGGCGCGGCTACCCGGCCGCACCCAGGTCATGGTCGACCTGCGCTATCGGCTGCGCGCCATCGGCGCCTCGGACGCCGATGCTCTGGTGATCGGCCCGACCGGCGCCGGCAAGGAGGTGGTGGCGCGCACGCTGCACGACATCTCGGCCCGCGCCGGGCGGCCCTTCATCGCCATCAACTGCGCCGCCCTGCCCGAGGCGCTGATCGAATCCGAGCTGTTCGGCCACGAGGCCGGCGCCTTTCCCGGCGCGCTGCGCCCGCGCTATGGCAAGTTCGAACATGCGCGCGGCGGCACGGTGCTGCTGGACGAGATCGGCTCGATGCCGCTGGAATTGCAGGCCAAGCTGCTGCGGGTGCTGCAGGAACGCACGATCACCCGGCTCGGCTCGAACGACCCGGTGGCGCTGGACGTGCGCTTCATCGCCGTCAGCAAGGCCGATCTGGAGGGGCTGGTCGCGCAGGGCCGCTTTCGCGAGGATCTGTTCTGGCGGCTGAATGTCGCCGTGCTGCACGTCCCGCCGCTTTCCGCCCGGCGCGAGGACATTCCGCTGCTGTTCCTGCAGCTCCTGCGCGAAGCCGCCGCCCGCCACAACCTGCCCGAGCGCCAGGCCCCCGCCGCCTTCCTGTCCGGCCTGGCCGCGCGGGAATGGCCGGGCAACGTGCGCGAATTGCGCAACCTGGCCGAGCGTTTCGTGCTGGGGCTGGAAGGGGTCGAGCTTGGCCCGGTGCAGGGTGCGCGCCTGGCCGACCGCGTGGCCGCCTTCGAGCGCAGCCTGATCGCCGGCGCCATCGCCGCCCATGACGGCAAGCTGCGTCCGGTCTACGAGACGCTGGGGATCTCGCGCAAGACGCTCTACGAGAAGATGCAGAAATACGGGCTAGACCGCCGGCTGATCCTGGATGCGCCTGAGGACGAGACAGGCTGAGCGAAAAATGGGTGGAAATCCACCCATTCCTGCCGGGCGATGTTCCCCTTTCCACCCATTTCCGGCGCATTGCGGCAATATGCGCCGCATGGTCTGCGTTTTTGATTTGTGCCGCGGTCCGGCCCGCCGCAGGCTTCACCCGGTGGCCGCGCCGGGCAAGGCGCCGGCCGGCATATCCTTGGGGAGGGAACATGGCTTATCCGAAGCTTCTGGGCGCGCTTTGCGCCGCGACATTGCTGGCCGCGCCGGCCTTTGCGCAGGACTGGCCGCAGCGCCAGATCACCATGGTCGTGCCGTTCTCGGCCGGCGGGCCGACCGACACGGTCGCGCGCATGGTGGCCGAGCGCATGTCGGCCGACCTGGGCCAGCAGATCATCGTCGAGAATATCGGCGGCGCCGGCGGCACCCTGGGCGCGGCCAATGTCGCCAAGGCCGATCCGGACGGCTATACGGTGCTTTTGCACCATATCGGCATGGCGACCTCGGCCACGCTTTACCGCAACCTGGCCTATGACACGCTGAACGCCTTCGAATATGTCGGGCTGGTGACCGAGGTGCCGATGGTGGTGACGGCGCGCAAGGATTTCGAGCCGGCCGATTTCACCGCCTTCAAGGACTACGTCAAGGTCAATGCCGACCAGTTGACGCTGGCCAATGCCGGCATCGGCGCGGCCAGCCACCTGTGCGGCATGCTGCTGATGCAGGCGCTGGAGGCGCCCTTGGTGACGGTGCCCTACAAGGGCACCGGCCCGGCGATGACCGACCTGCTGGGCGGGCAGACCGACATCATGTGCGACCAGACCACCAACACCACCCAGCAGATCAAGGGCGGCACGATCAAGGCCTATGCCGTGACCTCGCCCGAGCGGCTGGAGCTGTTCCCCGACCTGCCCACCGCCAAGGAAGGCGGGGTCGAGACGATGGAATTCGGCATCTGGCACGGCATCTATGCCCCCAAGGGCACGCCGGCCGAAGTGACCGAGCGGCTGTCGCAGGCCCTGCAGGTGGCGCTGGCCGACGAGGGCGTCGCCAAGGCGATGGCCGACCTGGGCACGGCGCCCGAACCGGCGGAAAACGCCACGCCGGCCGCGCTCAAGGCCAAGCTGGAATCCGAGATCGCCCGCTGGAAGCCGGTGATCGAGGCCGCCGGCGTCTATGCCGACTGAAACGGAAAGCGGCCCCGCCCCTTGCGGCGGGGCCCGTCACTCGGGGGGAGGAACGCATGTCCGCAAAACCCAAGGATACCACCGACATCGTCGCCGGGCTTTCGATGATGGCGGCGGCGGCATTCTTCGGCTGGCACACGGCCGGGCTGGAAATCGGCACTTCGCTGCGGATGGGGCCGGGATATTTCCCGATGGTCCTGTCCGGCCTTCTGTTCGTTCTGGGGCTGATCATCCTGCTGAGATCCTTCGGGCGCGAGGATGACGAGCCCTTCGGCAAGGTCGCCTGGCGCGGGCTGCTGTTCATCCTGCCGGCGCCGATCTTCTTTGGCCTGACGGTGCGCGGCCTCGGCTTCGTGCCGGCGCTGTTCTTCACCACGCTGATCGCCTCGCAGGCCTCGATGCGCATGCGGCCGCTGGCGGCGCTGATCCTGGCGGTGGCGGTGACGATCCTGTCCACGCTGATCTTCAGCTACGGCCTTGGCCTGCCCTTCCGGCGCTTCGGTCCCTGGCTGGGCATGTGAGGGCGCGATGGAACTTTTCAGCAATCTCGCCCTTGGCTTTTCGGTCGCCTCCTCGCTGGAGAACCTGGCCTTCTGCCTGATCGGGGTGCTGCTGGGCACGCTGATCGGCGTGCTGCCCGGCATCGGCGCCACGGCGACCATCGCCATGCTCTTGCCGATCACCTTCCAGCTGGAGCCCGTCAGCTCGCTCATCATGCTGGCCGGCATCTATTACGGCGCGCAATACGGCGGCTCGACCACGGCGATCCTGATCAACATGCCGGGCGAAAGCTCGTCGGCCGTCACCGCCATAGACGGCTACCAGATGGCCCGCAAGGGCAAGGCCGGCACCGCGCTGGCGCTGGCGGCGCTGGGGTCGTTCTTCGCCGGCTCGGTCTCGACCTTCCTGGTGGCGCTGTTCGCCCCGCCGCTGACCGCGGTGGCGCTGAAATTCGGCGCGGCCGAGTATTTCAGCCTGATGGTGCTGGGCCTGGTGATGTCGGTGGCGCTGGCGCATGGCTCGGTCCTCAAGGCGCTGGCCATGGTGGTGCTGGGCCTGCTTCTGGGCATGGTCGGCACCGACATCTATACCGGCGCGCCGCGCTTCACCCTAGGGATCACGCAATTCGCCGACGGGCTGAACTTCGTCGCCGTCGCCGTGGGGGTCTTCGGCATCGCCGAGATCCTGCGCAACCTCGAGGACGAGCATGACCGCCAGGTCATGACCAAGAACATCAACCGGCTGTTCCCGACGCGCGAGGAGTTGCGCCAGATGATCGGCCCCGTCCTGCGCGGCACCGGCATCGGCTCGATCCTGGGCATCCTGCCGGGGGGCGGGGCGATCCTGGCCAGTTTCGCCAGCTACACGATCGAGAAGAAGGTCTCCCGCCACCCCGAGGAGTTCGGCAAGGGTGCGCTGGCCGGCGTCGCCGGGCCGGAGAGCGCCAATAACGCCGGGGCGCAGACCAGCTTCATCCCGCTCTTGACGCTGGGGATTCCGGCGAACCCGGTGATGGCGCTGATGATCGGCGCCATGATCATCCAGGGCATCGTGCCGGGGCCGAACGTGGTCAGCGAACAGCCCGCGCTGTTCTGGGGCATCGTGGCCAGCATGTGGATCGGCAACCTGATGCTGGTGGTGCTGAACCTGCCGCTGATCGGGCTGTGGGTCAAGCTGCTGAGCGTGCCCTATTACGTGCTGTTCCCGATCATCATGGCCATGTGCTCGATCGGGGTCTATTCGGTGAACTCGAACAGCTACGACCTGTTCGCCGTCGCCTTCTTCGGCCTGCTTGGCTATGTCATGTCCAAGCTGCGCTGCGAGCCGGCGCCGCTGCTGCTGGGCTTTGTCCTGGGCCCGCTGCTGGAGGAAAACCTGCGCCGGGCGATGATCCTGTCGCGCGGCGATCCCACGACCTTCCTGACCCGTCCGATCAGCGCCACCCTGCTGGTGATGTCGCTGATCGTGCTGGTGCTGGTCTTCATGCCGCAGATCCGCAAGCGCCGGGACGAGGTCTTTACCGAAAGCGACGCCTGAACATTCAACTGGGAGGAAACCATGACCGCATCCATCACCCGCCGCCTGCTGCTGGGCGCCGCCATGGCGCTTGGCCTGGCCGGCGCCGCCGCCGCCGAATACCCGGATCGCCCGATCACCCTGGTCATCCCCTTTGCCGCCGGCGGCTCGACCGACGTGGTCGGGCGCATCGTCGCCGAACGGATGAGCCAGGAGCTGGGCCAGCAGGTCATCGTGCAGAACGTCGGCGGCGCCGGCGGCAGCCTGGGCGCGGCCCAGGTCGCCAAGGCCGATCCCGACGGCTATACGATCCTGATGGCCACCGTCGCCACCCATGCGCTGAACCCGCTGATCCTGAAGCAGAAACCCTACGACCCGGTCGCGGATTTCGCGCCGGTGTCGCTGTTGGTGCTGGTGCCGAACGTGCTGGCGGTGAACCCGGAGCTGCCGGTGAACACGGTGCAGGAACTGATCGACCTCGCCAAGGCCGAGCCGCTGGCCTATGCCTCGTCAGGCAACGGCACGCCGCTGCACCTGTCGGGCGAGCTGTTCAAGGCCATGGCCGGGGTGGACATCACCCATATCCCCTACAAGGGCTCGGGCCCGGCGCTGACCGACGTTCTGGGCAACCAGGTGCCGATCATCTTCGACAACCTGCCCTCGGCCTCGGGGCATATCGCCTCGGGCAAGCTGCGGGCGCTTGGCGTGACCACCGCCGAACGCGCGCCCAGCTTCCCCGACATCCCGGCCATCGCCGAGACCCTGCCGGGATACGAAACCTATACCTGGAACGCGCTTTTCGCCCCCGCCGGCACGCCGCCCGAGGCGGTCGAGGCGCTGAACAAGGCCGCGCTGGCCGCCATGGCCGACCCGGCGGTGGCCGAGCGGATGAAGGAGTTCTCGGCCACCATCGTCGCCTCGTCCCCCGAGGAGCTGGCCGAGCATGTCAAGGCCGAGATGGCGAAATGGGAGCCGGTGGTCCGCGACGCCAATGTCAGCCTGGACTGAGCGGGGATAAAAGGGCCGGAACCCGGCCCTTTCGCCCCTAGCCCCCTGTGGCGGGGGCGGATGATCTGGCGCCGGCCGCGCGCGTGCCGGCGCCGCCGCCGTTCAGCCGGCGCAGCGACAGGTCCAGCCGCGCCTCGGCCTCGCGGATCTCGCGGCTGGCCTGGCGCAGATAGCCGATATGCTCGCCCGCCGCCTGCCGGGCGGCCTCGGCATCGCGGGCAAGGATCGCCTCGGCGATGGCGCGGTGCTGCTGGCGCAGCAATTCGCGGATGGCCGGCACCGCGAACAGCCGGCTGCGGTTCTGGATCACGTCCGAGCGCAGCACCCCCGCCAGCGCCTGCATGATCTGCAAGAGCGTCAGGTTATGGCTCGCCTCATAGATCAGCAGGTGCAACTCGGCATCCGCCTCGGCTTCCTCGCCGGTATCGGCGCGGGCATGGGCGCGGTCGATGCGGCCAAGGCAGTCGCGGATGCGCGCCAGTTCGATCTCGGTGGCGCGGCTTGCCGCCAGCCCGGCGGCCGCGCTTTCGACGATGCCGCGGAATTCCAGGTAATCGTCCGCCGCCTCGGCATGGCGGGCCAGCATGGCGATCAGCGGATCGGTGATCGCCGCGCTGCCCAGGGCCGCCACCCGGCTGCCGCGCCCGCCGGCGCTGGTCAGCAGCCCGCGCTCCTCCAGGATCTTCAGCCCGTCGCGCAGGGTCGAGCGCGAGACGTTCAGCCGCTCGGCCAGCTCGCGCTCGGGCAAGAGCCGCTCGTCGGGGCGCAGCGAGCCCTCAAGGATCAGCGATTCGAGATGCTGGGCCACGGCCTCGGCGGCGCGTTCGGATTTTACGGAAGCGTTGGTCATGGGCGCTCGTGCGATTTTGTCGGATCGCTGCCATGTAAGCACAAATCCGGCGCATTGGTCCAGAAAAATACCGATTGACTAATACGGTCTGAAAATTATACCAAGAATGCAGGGGCAGAGGACGGCCCCGCCACCAAGGGAGGAGAGCTTGTCCGGTATCGCCATGCCCAGCCCCGATGCGGCCATCCTTGCGCGCGCGCCGCAGATCGTCGCCGCCCTGCGCGACGTCCTGCCCGCGGATGCCGTGATCTCGGACCCCGAGGAGACGCGGGCCTATGAATGCGACGCGCTGACCGCCTATCGCTGCCCGCCGCTGGCCGTGGTGCTGCCGCGCACGACCGAGGAAGTCGCGGCCGCCATGCGCATCTGCCACGAGATGCGGGTGCCGGTGGTGCCGCGCGGTGCGGGAACCTCGCTGGCCGGGGGGGCGCTGCCCACGGCCGATTCGGTCATCATCGCCACCCTGCGCCTGCGCGAGGTGCTGGAGATCGACACCGCGAACCGCATCATTCGCGTGCAGACCGGCGTGACCAACCTGTCGGTCAGCGCCGAGCTGGAGCCGCATGGCTTCTTCTATGCGCCCGACCCGTCCTCGCAGTTGGCCTGCACCATCGCCGGCAATATCGCGATGAACTCGGGCGGGGCGCATTGCCTGAAATACGGCGTCACCACCAACAACCTGATGGGCGCCACCGTGGTGCTGACCACCGGCGAGGTGGTCGAGCTGGGCGGGCCCGAGATGGGGCCGATGGGCCTGGATCTGATGGGGCTCATCTGCGGCTCGGAAGGGCAGCTGGGCATCGTGACCGAGGCCACCTTGCGCATCCTGCCGCGCCCCGAGGGTGCGCGCCCGGTGCTGATCGGCTTTGACGGCGCCGAGGTGGCCGGCGAATGCGTGGCGCGCATCATCCGCTCGGGCGTGCTGCCGGTTGCCATCGAATACATGGACGACGTCTGCCTGCGCGCGGTCGAGGCCTTTGCCCATGCCGGCTATCCCGATTGCGCCGCGGTGCTGATCGTCGAGGTCGAGGGCTCGCCGGCCGAGATCGACCACCAGATCGCCCGCATCCGCGAGATCGCGGGTGCCCTGAACCCGGTCGAGTTCCGCGAAAGCCGCAATGCCGACGAAGCCATGGCGATCTGGAAGGGCCGCAAGTCGGCCTTTGGCGCCATGGGCCGGCTGGGCGACTATATCTGCCTGGACGGCACCGTGCCGGTGGGCCAGCTGCCCTATACGCTGAAGATGATCGGCGAGCTTTCGCGCCAGCACGGGCTGGAGGTCGCGAATGTCTTTCATGCCGGCGACGGCAACATGCACCCGCTGATCCTGTTCAACGCCAACAAGCCCGGCGACCTGGAGCGGGCCGAGGCTTTCGGCAACGACATCCTGCGGCTTTGCGTCGATGTCGGCGGCTGCCTGACCGGCGAGCATGGCGTGGGCATCGAAAAGCGCGACCTGATGGGCAAGCAATATGACGGCCCCGACCTGGAGATCCAGATGGCGGTCAAGGACGCTTTCGACCCGCGCTGGCTGCTCAACCCGGCCAAGGTCTTTCCGCTGGACGCAAGCCAGCCCTGGCGCGAGGAGGCAGCCGCCCGATGACCCCCGACAACCCCAGCGGCGCGGGGCTGAGCCCCGCCAGCGAGGCCGAGCTTGCCACCCTGATCGCCGAGCGTTTCGCCGCTCGTCTGCCCCTGCGCATCGCCGGCGGCGGCACGCGGGTCGAGACCGGCGCCGTGCCGGGCGAGCTGCTGTCCACCGCCGCGATCGGCGGCGTCGTGACCTATGAGCCGGGCGAGATGACGCTGATCGCCCGCGCCGGCACGCCCCTGGACCAGATCGAGGCGATGCTGGCCGCCGAGGGCCAGGCGCTGGCCTTCGAGCCCGCCGACATGCGCGGCGTGCTGGGCCGTAACGGCACGCCGACCATCGGCGGCGTGGTCGCGGCCAATGCCAGCGGCCCGCGCCGGCTGCTGGCCGGGGCCTGCCGCGACCATCTGCTGGGGGTGCGCTTCGTCGACGGCCAGGGCCGGGTGCTGAAGAACGGCGGCCGGGTGATGAAGAACGTGACCGGCCTCGACCTGGGCAAGCTCCTTTGCGGCGCGCATGGCACGCTGGGCGTGCTGACCGAGGTGGCGCTGAAGACCCTGCCGCACCTGCCCGACCGCTGCACGCTGGGCTTTCACGGCGTCACGATCGAAGAGGCGGTGGCGATCTTCTCGGCCGCGCTGGCGACGCCTTTCGAGGTCTCGGGCGCCGCCTTCCGCGACGGCTCGGCCTGGCTGCGGGTCGAGGGGCTGGGGCCGCAGATGACCTATCGCCGCGACCGGCTGCTGGCGCTGCTGGCACCGCGCGAGGCCGAGGTGCTGGACGATGCCGCCACCCTGGCCCTGTGGCGCGAGCTGCGCGACCTGGCGCATTTCGCCGGTGCGGACGCGCCGCTCTGGCGGGTGCTGGTCAAGTCCAGCGACGCCCCGGCCGCGGCGCGGGCCTTGCAGGCGCTGGGGGGCGAGGCGTCGCTCGACTGGGGCGGCGGGCTCGTCTGGTATTGCGGGCCGGGGACGGCCCAGGCGGTGCGGCAGGTCGCGCCCCATGCCACGCTGGTCCGGCGCGGCGGGCTGGACGGCCCGGCCTTTCCGCCCGAAGCCCCGGCCGTCGCCCGGCTCTCGGCCGGGTTGCGCCACAGGTTCGACCCCGCCGGCATCCTCAATCCCGGCCTGATGGACAGCTGACATGCAGACCAATTTCACGCCTCGGCAATTGGCCGACCCCGGCACGGCCCACGCCAACGAGATCCTGCGCAGCTGCGTCCATTGCGGCTTCTGCACAGCGACCTGCCCGACCTACAAGGTGCTGGGCGACGAGCTGGACAGCCCGCGCGGCCGCATCTACCTGATCAAGGACATGCTGGAGAACGGCAAGATCCCCGATGCCAAGACCGTCGGCCACATCGACCGCTGCCTCAGCTGCCTTTCCTGCATGACCACCTGTCCCTCGGGCGTGCATTACATGCACCTGGTCGATCACGCCCGCGAATATATCGAAAAGACTTATCGCCGCCCCCTGGGCGAGCGGGCGCTGCGCTGGCTCTTGGCGCGCATTCTGCCCTATCCGGGGCGCTTCCGACTGGCGCTGATGGGCGCGAAGATCGCGCGGCCCTTTCGCCGGCTGGTGCCGGACGCACGGCTGCGGGCGATGCTGGACATGGCGCCGCGCGACATCCCGCCGCCCAGCCTGAACGACCGCCCGCAGGTCTTTGCCGCCGAGGGGCCGCGCCGCAAGCGGGTGGCGCTGCTGGTCGGCTGCGCGCAAAGGGCGCTGAACACCGACATCAACGACGCGACCATCCGGCTTCTGCGCCGGCATGGCTGCGAGGTGGTGATCCCGTGCGGCCTGGGCTGCTGCGGCGCGCTGACCCATCACATGGGCAAGACCGACGAAAGCCACGCCATGGCCGCCGCCAATATCCGTGCGCTGATGGCCGAGATCGCGGGCGAGGGGCTGGACGCGGTGGTCATCAACACCTCGGGCTGCGGCACCACGGTCAAGGACTACGGGCACATGTTCGCGCATGATCCGCTGGCCGCGGATGCCGCGCGGGTGGCCGGCTTGGCCAAGGACATCACCGAGGTCATGGCCGAGCTGGGCTTGCGCGAGCCCGGCCATGCCGAGCCGCTGCGCGTCGGCTATCACGCCGCCTGTTCGTTGCAGCACGGCCAGCAGATCCGCAGCGCGCCCAAGGAATTGCTGGCCGCTGCCGGCTTTACCGTGCTGGAGCCCAGGGACGCGCATATCTGCTGCGGCTCGGCCGGCACCTACAACCTGATGCAGCCGGTGATCTCGGCCGAGCTGAAGCGCCGCAAGGTCGAGACGCTGGAGGCGCTGACCCCGCAGGTGATCAGCGCCGGCAATATCGGCTGCATGATGCAGATCGGCTCGGGCACCGGGGTGCCGGTCGTCCATACGGCCGAACTGCTCGACTGGGCCACCGGCGGGCCGAGGCCGGGGGCGCTGGCGGACAGGGCCTAGCGCCGCCGCTTGGAAAAGCCCGACCCCGACATGCGAACGGCGGCCGCAACCCGGCCGCCGTTCTTTTGTCTCATCCGCGAAGGGGCGGGGCGTCAGCTCATCTCGCGCAGCACGTATTGCACGATGCGCTCGGCCGCGTCCTCGGGCGTCAGCTCGACCGTGTTCACAGTCAGCTCGGCGTTCTGCGGCTGCTCATAGGGGCTGTCGATGCCGGTGAAGTTCTTCAGCTGGCCCGACCGCGCCTTTTTGTACAGGCCCTTGACGTCGCGCGCCTCGGCCACCTCCAGCGGCGTGTCGACGAAGACCTCGACGAACTCGCCCGGCGCCATCAGGTCGCGCACCATCTGCCGTTCCGAACGGAAGGGCGAGATGAAGGCGGTCAGCACGATCAGCCCGGCATCGGTCATCAGCCGCGCCACCTCGCCCACGCGGCGGATGTTTTCCACCCGGTCGGCATCGGTAAAGCCCAGGTCGCGGTTCAGCCCGTGGCGGATGTTGTCGCCGTCCAGCAGGAAGGTGTGCTTGCCCAGGGCATGCAGCTTCTTCTCGACGATATTGGCGATGGTGGACTTGCCCGAGCCCGACAGGCCGGTGAACCAGACCACGGCGGGCTTCTGGTTCTTCAGCGCCGCATGGGCATCGCGGTTCACGTCCAGCGCCTGCCAGTGGATGTTCTGCGACCGGCGCAGCGCGAAATGGATCATGCCCGCCGCCACCGTGGCATTGGTCATGCGGTCGATCAGGATGAAGCCGCCCAGGTCGGGGTTCTGGGCATAGGCCTCGAACGGGATCGGCCGGTCGGTCGAGATATTGACTACCCCGATCGCGTTCAGCCCCAGCGTCTTGCTGGCCAGATGCTCCAGCGTGTTGACGTTGACCTCATACTTGGGCTCGGTCACGGTCGCGGTGACGGTCTGGGTGCCGATCTTCAGCAGGTAGGGGCGGCCCGGCAGCATCTCCTGCTCGGCCATCCAGACCACCGTCGCCTCGAACTGGTCGGCGACCTCGCAGGGCTGGTCGGATTGCACGATCATATCGCCGCGCGAGCAGTCGATCTCGTCGGCGAAGGTCAGCGTCACCGACTGGCCGGCGACGGCCAGGTCCAGGTCGCCGTCATAGGTGACGATCGACTTGACCGTGGTGGTCTTGCCCGAGGGCAGCACCCGGATGGCGTCGCCCGGCCGCACCATGCCCGCGCCGATCTGGCCGGCAAAGCCGCGGAAGTCCAGGTTCGGCCGGTTCACCCATTGCACCGCCATGCGGAAGGGCTGGTCCAGCATGCGGGTGTCGCTGACCGGCGCCTCTTCCAGGTGGCCCAGCAGCGTCGGGCCCTGGTACCAATGCATGTTCGGGCTTTTCTCGACGATATTGTCGCCCTTGAGCCCCGAGATCGGGATCGGCAGGAAGCTGTCCATGCCGATCTGCTTGGCGAAATGCGAATAATCCGCGACGATGTCGTAGAACCGCTCGGCCGAGTAATCGACCAGGTCCATCTTGTTCACCGCCAGCACCACGTTCTGGATGCCCAGCAGGTTCACCAGGTAGCTGTGCCGCCGGGTCTGGGTCAGCACGCCCTGGCGCGCGTCGATCAGGATCACGGCAAGGTCGGCGGTCGAGGCGCCGGTGACCATGTTGCGGGTATATTGCTCGTGGCCGGGCGTGTCGGCGACGATGAACTTGCGCTTGTCGGTGGCAAAGAAGCGATAGGCCACGTCGATGGTGATGCCCTGTTCGCGTTCCGCCGCCAGGCCGTCGACCAGCAGGGCGAAGTCGATCTCGCCGCCCTGGGTGCCCACGACCTTGGAATCGCTTTCCAGGCTCGCCAGCTGGTCCTCGAAGATCATCTTGCTGTCATAGAGCAGCCGGCCGATCAGCGTGGACTTGCCGTCGTCGACCGAGCCGCAGGTGATGAAGCGCAGCATGGTCTTGTGCTGGTGCTTCAGCAGATAGGCGTCGATATCCTGGGAGATCAGCGTGTCCGTGACATAGACGGGGCTTTTCATCTCGTGGTTCATCTCAGAAATACCCCTCTTGCTTCTTCTTCTCCATCGAGGCCGACTGGTCGTGGTCGATGGCGCGGCCCTGCCGCTCGGACGTGGTGGTCAGCAGCATTTCCTGGATGACCTCGGGCAGGGTCTTGGCGTTCGATTCCACCGCGCCGGTCAGCGGATAGCAGCCCAGCGTGCGGAAGCGCACGGATTTCATCATCGGCTGCTCGCCCTCGCGCAGGCGGAAGCGGTCGTCGTCGACCATGATGAGCAGGCCGTCGCGTTCCACCACCGGCCGCAGGTCCGAGAAATACAGCGGCACGATGTCGATGTTTTCCAGATGGATATACTGCCAGATGTCCAGTTCGGTCCAGTTCGACAGCGGGAAGACCCGGATCGATTCGCCCTTGCCCTTGCGGGTGTTGTAGAGCTTCCACAGCTCGGGGCGCTGGTTCTTGGGATCCCAGCGGTGGTTGGCCGAGCGGAACGAGAACACCCGTTCCTTGGCGCGCGACTTTTCCTCGTCGCGGCGCGCGCCGCCAAAGGCCACGTCGAAATTGAACTTGGTCAGCGCCTGCTTCAGCCCGTCGGTCTTCCACATGTCCGTATGCAGGCTGCCGTGGTCGAAGGGGTTGATGCCCTTTTCCATCGCCTCGGGGTTGTGGTGGACGATCAGCTCCATGCCCGCCTGCGCCGCGGCGCGGTCGCGCAGCTCGTACATGGCGCGGAATTTCCAGGTGGTGTCGACATGCAGCAGCGGGAAGGGCGGCGGGGCCGGGTAGAACGCCTTCTTCGCCAGATGCAGCATGCAGGCCGAATCCTTGCCGACCGAATAGAGCATCACCGGGTTGTCGGCCGCCGCCACGACCTCGCGCATGATCTGGATGCTTTCGGCTTCAAGCCTTTGAAGATGGGTCAGCGTGGCCACCTGACCCCCGGTATGTATGACGGATTGGCTGTTCATCTGGATGGCCCTTGTTCTTAGGATGCGCCGTCCTTGCCAGATTTTCCCGCCGAGACCAAGCCCGGCGCGGCGGAAACGGCGTCCCTTTGCCGCATGGACGGCGAAATTGCTGCATTGCGGCAACGGCGGGCAGTCGCGAATGGCTGCGCGGCGGCGTGGAAATGCCTTTCTACCTGCGGTTGCC
>JAANMV010001457.1_pt1 | contig 26035 bp, 27 predicted proteins | sample 7279661 | NCBI WGS metagenome assembly JAANMV01 (sample SAMN14094540, study PRJNA606508) | bioreactor metagenome | isolation source: A lab-scale SPAN reactor treating ammonium-rich wastewater day 121 | place: Ireland: Galway | collected 2017-05-16
CTCGCATCCAGAAACGAGTGCTTCGGGCTGCGGCCGCATAACAACTCGCTGGGGTAGGGGAACTCTATCCTCCTCCGCTATTCAGCAACGACTCTAATGGTGTGAGGCGCTGAAGGTGAAGCCCATGACCGGAACGAGTTTTGGGCGGAAGATGACCGAGCGATTTCCCAAGGAGCACAAGAGCACCGGTTGGGAATATGCCGGGTTTGGCATCCTGGCCGAACCACCCCCCCCCACCCTGTGACGGGTTGTGACGGGTTTTGGGCATTTTGCAAGACTTTTTCCATGTAATCTCTCGCGTAAGAAAAGTTTACGAAAAACCCGTCAACCCGTCACAACCCGTCACAACCCGTCACCCCCCCCTCGTGGATTTTCGACATGACTACCCCCCCCTGTCCTTCGCTTTTCCCCGACCCCGACCCCGGCCTGGCGCATGTTATTTCGCAGGCGCGCATCCTGAGCGCGGCTATGTGGCATGAGGCGGAAGCGGCGCACGCTGTTGCGAATCGTCTGTGCATCCTGGCCGGGCGCGCGGATTTGCTTGTGTGGGAATTGCAGAACCTGGCCGCCGACCCCGACGCCATAAAACGGGCTAGAATCGCCGCTACGGAGCATGGTATAGTTAAATGACCTGCAAGCCCGTTTGCGCCCGTCCTGGGCCGTCCTGGCGGCCCGCTTTTTACACGCTCCCCCCAACACCCATGCCCGACGCACTGACGACCCTAAACACCCGCCTATCCAGGTTGCGCGGCCTGCTTGTCGATTTAGATGACGTAGGCCGGCGCTATGACCAAACATCCCTGAGCGATGACGACGTGGCCCTGGCCTTGCAGCGCATGGCGCCCCACACTGACGCCCTGGCCGCTATTCTGCGGCCCCTCTTGCGTGATTTGCGTGACGACGATTGGCAGGCGATTGACCGCTGACCGCCGTCTTATTTTCCAACCAACCCTTCACCCTTTACTACACCGTCCGGGAGGGCGGAACCCATGACTCAATTGACCACGAAAGAATTAACGAAGTGGCAAGCAGCGCTGCAAAGCGGCATGGCCGCGGTGAACGCTGAAATTCCCGCTGTGGAGGCGGAGATGGCGGAGACGGCGGACGAACGGGCAGCGATGGAGGCGGAGCGGGAGCGGCTGGCTGCGCTGGCCCACGCTGCGCTGGCCGGTGTCGACCTGCCAGCGCTGAAGGCCGCAGCCCATGCGCGCGTGCTGGCCCAGACTGAGGAGCAGGCCGCCGCGGTCATGGTGGAAGAGCTTGATCGCCGACTGGCTGCCTTGGCCCAAAAGGTGGACGCACTGTGCCAACGGCGCGGGCAATTGCTGCGCGCAGTGCTGGAGATTGGCCTGAGGCAGTACAACGAGGCGGAATTGCTGCCCGCGTTGCACGCGGCCGCCGCCGCGTTGCAGGAGAACAAGCGGCGGGCACACGAAATCTACGACCTGACCGGCGGCACGTCTCAACAGATCATTGGCAACCTGCAAGAGTTGATCCAGAACAGCCTCGAAGGCTTTGCTAAACGGAACGAATACACCCCTGACCCCTCTTTGTTGACGGAGAAAACCCGATGAAAATGTCAGAAAACATGAAATGGCGGCTTGCTGTGCAAGAGCGCGCAGAGCACGCGTTACAGGCCGACATCTATCAGCAACAGCGCGCGCAAATTGCCGACATCCTGCGGAGACAGAACCTATCTGCAAGAGCGCGGGCGATGATGCGCCAGTCTGTGCTGCGCCGGGCCGCGGCCCTAGCCGCCGAAACGTTCCCGTCAGGACGGGAATATGAGAGGATACTATGAGAACCTGGGCTACGGGGGAGGGGGGCGCGAATCTCTACAGCCCGCGACCCGTAGACCGGCGGTTCAGCCTCGCGCACGCACCCGCGAGTAAGTGGAGGGGGGGTCGGCCCTCCCTTCACTTCAGCCTAGGCTTTTCAATTGCCCCTCTTCTGCTTCCCTGTGCGGGCCGGCGCGGGCCGGCGCGGGCCACCAGGTGCTCCACTGGCCGCAACTGCCGCACCGCACGCGCACACGCTCCGCAATCCACACCGAAAGGCTAACCCACATCCCCCCCGGCCCCATCATCCCCAGAACCTGACCGCAACGGCACCGCCAAGGGGTACCCACCGGCCCCGGCCCCGGCCCCGACGCCGGCCTGTATGCCCGACGCCCTGCGCGCAGGCGCGCATCGATTCAATTTCTCTACCCTGACCCGACCCTGAACCGAGAAGGAGCTACCATGCAAACCCAAACCCAAACCCCAACCCCAACCCGACCGCAGACATTAGGCGACCTGTACCCCGCTCAATGGCTGAGCGCCGCCGACCTGACCAAGCCCGCCCGCGTACGAATCGCGGGCGTGGAAACAGTGCAAGTGCACAACCAATTTGCCGGGGGCAAAGAATGGCGCGTGGCCTTGCGATTTTCCTACACAGACAGCAAGGGCGACGTGCACGAACTCAGTAAGCGACTTTTGGCCAACCGCACGCAATGCCGCAGCCTGGCAACCCTGGCCGGAAGTGATATTTTTCGCGACTGGGAAGGGCTGACCGTGACACTACGCCCGGCACCAACGAGCAATGGACGACCCACTATCGAGATTGCGCCCGCGTGACCCCCCCCGTGGCCATCCTGGCAGGCCCTGGGCGGCGCTGTGGGCCCTCGCAGGCCCTGGGCCATGGTCATCGAGGCGCAGGCCCTGGGCGCCCAGACCGGCGGCGCCGTGGCCGGCCTGGCAGGCCCTGGGCGACCCTGTGGGCCACAAGGTGGGGCTTCGAAGGCCCTGGGCGCCGTGGCCGCCCAGACCGGCGGCACCGTGGCCATCCTGGGCGGCCCTGGGCACCCTGGCCGGCCAGAGACCGGCGACGCCGTGGCCATCCTGGGCGGCCCTGGGCGGCCCTCGCAGGCCCTGGGCCATGGTCATCAAGGCGCAGGCCCTGGGCGCCCAGACCGGCGGCACCGTGGCCGGCCTGGCAGGCCCTGGGCCACGGTCATCGATGCGCAGGCCCTGGGCGCCCAGACCGGCGGCACCGTGGCCATCCTGGCAGGCCCTGGGCGGCGCTGTGGGCCACAAGGTGGGGCTTCGAAGGCCCTGGGCGCCGTGGCCGGCCAGACCGGCGACGCCGTGGCCATCCTGGGCGGCGCTGGGCGGCCCTCGCAGGCCCTGGCCATGGTCATCGAGGCCCAGGCCCTGGGCACCCTGGCCGGCGGCGCCGTGGCCGGCCTGGCAGGCCCTGGGCGACCCTGTGGGCCACAAGGTGGGGCTTCGAAGGCCCTGGGCACCGTGGCCGGCCTGGCAGGCCCTGGGCGACCCTGTGGGCCACAAGGTGGGGCTTCGAAGGCCCTGGGCACCGTGGCCGGCCAGACCGGCGGCACCGTGGCCATCCTGGGCGGCCCTGGGCACCCTGGCCGGCCAGAGACCGGCGACGCCGTGGCCATCCTGGGCGGCCCTCATTATGGCTGAGGAACGATGCACGAAACGCCAACTTGCCGCACTATTGACGCGCTGCTAATCCGCCTGGATGACATGGCCCAGGGCGGGCAGGGATTGCACTTGCAAGCCTTACGGGAACTATCCGACGCCCTGGCGGAAGCATGGGAAGCGCACCGGGGAAGCATAGTACGCTATCCGCAACCCCCCCCCCTTCCCCTTCCCCCCCTCCAACCCGTGAACCGTGACAAGTTGCGGCGCGCATGAGGTGGAAAATCTGATTGCGCGCGCAATCATGATTCACCTATTCCCCCCGTGGCCGACCTAGCTGTAGGTATCGAAGCGCGGCGCTGACCCCGTTTTGACAAATACAAGAATCTGTCATACACTACCAAAAGACGGGCCGGGGCAGTGTTTGAGCACTGGCCCCCGACCCTGACCACAACGCCGGACGAACGGCGCATGGCTGACCGTAGGATAGCAGAATCAAGCCATACACTCCAAGCCCGGCGAAGTGGGAATGCCCCCACCGACCGGGCTTTTGTGTTGTCTGGGAAGGTGGGGGGGGATGACAAGCAAGCTTGTCGCACTGTTTCACATTAAGCCCCACGCTCACCCTACAAGAGACATGCTACCCCTAGTAGTTAAGTCTTTCACACCCACTTCATCTTGTGCACCCCCGCCCCCGTAGCTCAGCGGCTAGAGCGACTGCCTTCTAAGCAGTATGTCGCAGGTTCGAATCCTGCCGGGGGTGCTGATGTGCCGGCGCTGCACCGGCAAAAAAGCCCCCAACCGCCAAAAGGGAGACGGTTGGGGGTGAAGATGGGAGGGGAATCGGGATCAGATGCCCAGGTAGGCGCGGCGCACCTCTTCGTTGTTCTCCACCTCATGCGAAGGGCCGTGTAGCTCGACTTTGCCCTCGCTGAGCACGTAGGCATAGTCGCTGACCTTGAGGGCCATGCGCACATTCTGCTCCACCAGCAGGATCGTCAGTCCCTCGCGGCGCAGCTTGCGCAGCGATTGGAAGAGATCAAGGGTGAGCACCGGAGCCAACCCAAGGGAAAGCTCGTCGATCATCAGCACGACCGGCTCGGACATGATGCCGCGGGCCACGGCCAGCATCTGTTGCTCGCCGCCGCTCATGGTGCCGGCCCGCTGGGTCGCGCGCTCCTTCAGGCGGGGGAAGAGGGTGAACACCTTCTCCAGGTTCTGGGCGGCGTGAGCGCGGGCGCGGGCCGGCGTGGCCCCCATCTCCAGATTCTCACGCACAGTCATGTCGGTGAAGAGCTGACGGCCTTCAGGCACCATGATCAATCCCATCTCCGCCTTGGCGTAGGGCGGCAGCTTGCTCACATCCTCGTCCTGGAAGAGCACCTTGCCCTGCCAGGGCTTCAACTGCCCCACGATGGCGCGCAACAGCGTGGTCTTGCCCGCGCCATTGGAGCCGACCAGGGTCGTCAATTGCCCCTGCTCCAGGCTCAGACTGGCCCCCCACAAAATCTGCAATTCTCCGTAACCGGAGGCGACGTCGTGAATTTCGAGAACAGCCATGCTATCGTTTCTCCTCTTCCAACAGGCGGGCGGCGAGTTCCGGGTCGCCCAGATAGGCTTCGATCACCTGCGGGTTTTGCGAGACCTCTTCCGGCGTGCCCGCGGCGATCATCTCGCCATAATTCAGCACGATGATGCGGTCGGAGAGATTCATCACCGCGTGCATGATGTGCTCGATCATGATGATCGTCACTCCCTGCTCCCGGATCTGGCGGATGGTGGCGATCATGCCGCTGACTTCGGCGGTGTTGAGGCCGGCCAGCACTTCATCCAGCAGCAGCAGGTAAGGCCGGGCGGCCAGGGCGCGGGCCATCTCCAGCCGCTTTTTCTGGGCGACGTTGAGGCTGCCGGCCAGCAGGTTTGCCCGCGCGGCCAGACCCACGAAAGCCAGCACCTCATCCGCCACGTGCTCGGCCTTGGCCAGGCCCAGCCCTTCGCGGCCATAGCAGGCGCCGACGATCACATTCTCGCGCACGGTCAGCTCATTCAGCGGGCGCACGATCTGGTGGGTGCGGGCCAGGCCCAGCCGGGCGGCGCGATAGGTGGGAGCGCCGGTGATATCCTCCCCGCGGAAGCTGACTTTGCCGCGGGTGGGCGTATAGACGCCATTGATGCAGTTGAAAAGCGTGGTCTTGCCGGCGCCGTTCGGGCCGATCAGCCCCAGGATCTGACCAGGGGGCAGATCGAAGGTGACATTCTTGACGGCGGTGAGGCCGCCGAACTGTTTGGTGACGTTGTTGACTTGCAAGATCATTCCAGCACCCTCCGTAGCGCCGCCCAGCGCGAGCGCAGCCAGCCCACGGCCCCGCTGGGGATGAAGAGGACGATGAGCAGCAGCAGCACCCCGGCCACGACCAACTGAATATCGCGGAACATGGGGCTGGTGAGCAGGGTGCGGCGCAGGCTCTGATATGCGGCCCCGCCCAGGGCCGGCCCCAACACCGTGCCCTGCCCGCCCAGCATCACCATCACCAACAACTCGATGGAGAGATGCAGGCGAAACGCGCTTTCCGGCTCGATCACACCATTTTTGAAGAAAAAGAGCACGCCGATCATGCCGGGGAAGATGGCCGAGAGCACATAGGCCCAGGTTTTGGCCCGTGGGGCCACCACGCCCATCACCTCGGCCGCGTCCTCGTCCTCGCGGATTGCCATCAGCCCCAGCCCGAATTTGGACTTCTTGACCTTGAAACTGACGAAGATCACGACCAGCGCCAGCACGGCCAGGCTCCAGAACACCAGCCACAGGGCGGCGTTGGCCCCGCCATACCCGCGATAAATCGCAAAGTTCAATTCCATGCCATTCGGCCCGCCAAAGAGGGCGAATTGCTTGGCAAAGGCCTTCATGGCCTCGTTGATGCCGATGGTGGCCAGGGCAAAATAGGCCCCACGCAAGCGCAGAATGGAGAGGCCCAGCAGCAAGGCCAGCAGCCCCGCGGCCACCCCGCCCAGCAGCGCCGCCGGGAAGAGATGCCAGCCCTGTTCATCGATCAGATAGAAACCGACATAGCCGCCCAGGCCAAAGAAAACGATGTGCCCAAAACTGACATAGCCGGTGTAGCCGAGGAGGATGTTCAGGCTGGAGGCCAGGGCAACGGACATCAGCACCGTGAACATCGATTCACGCGTGCTGGCGCTGCCCGTGATCAGAGGATAGACCGCGAACGCAGCCACGAGGAGCAAGGGGAGCCAAAGCCCCGGAGAACGCAGCGTCTTCATTTTTTCGCTCCGAACAGACCTTGGGGCCGCAACAACAGCAGCAGGACGAACAGGACGAATTCGAACACCGGCACCCACCCCACCGAGGTGAAAGCGGGGATGACCCCTTCGATCAATCCCAAGATCAACCCGCCGACCAGGGCGCCCAGGGGGTTGCCCAGCCCGCCCAACACCACGATCACGAAGCTCTTCAGCTCATACACCCCCCCCGAAAGGATGGTGAAGGGTAAGATCGTGCCGATCAACCCGCCGGCGATGGCAGCCAGCATGGTGCCGATGCCGAAACTCAGCGCCAAGACGCGCGTAGAAGGGATGCCCATCAACTCCGCCGCGGTGCGGTTGTTGGCCACAGCCCGGATGTTCTTGCCCGGTCGCGTGCGATACAGGAACCAATAGAGCACCCCCGTCACCAACAGGGCGATCAGCGCCGCCGCCACCCGCGTGGCCGGCAGCGAGATGCCCGCAGCCTGCAGCGTGCCCAACGAGTAATCGACATTGCGAAAGCTGGTCGACCAGATCGTGGTGCCGATGCCGATGATAATCATATTGACGGAGAAGGTGGCCAGCAGGCTGGAGAGATGCGGGGCATTCAGCACCCGGTGCACAGCCACAATATAGATGATAAGACCCAACAGCAGCCCCAACGCCGCTACCAGGATCAGAGCAATGAACGGATTCAGGCCCAGCACCGTGAAGCACAGATAGACCCCGAACATGCCCAGGGCGATGATAGGGCCGTGCGCCAGGTTGATCACGCTCATCACCCCGAAGATCAGGGTCAGACCCATGGCGGCGATGCCGTAGACCACGCCGATCAGCAGCCCATCGGCCAGATATTGCAGAAGTTGGCTCATGATTCAGGACACCTCCGGGAAGGGAGCGGCGCCCGCCCGGCGACAGACAGCCAGGCGGGCGCCGCCAGCGGGGGGAAGTTAGCGGGTGATGAAGGGGGCGGTGCGCCCTTCCGGCGGCCACACCACCTGTTTCATCAGGTTGCCAGCGCTATCCCGTTGCCATTGCACATAGACCATCTCGTGGCCGATCTGCAAGCCGTGGTTCTCGGCGCTGGTATCGAATTTGATGTGCCCGAAGAAGGTGAGCATGTCGGTGGCATCCAACGCCGCTTGCACGGCGGCGCTATCCAGCGTGCCGGCCCGTTCGATGGCGTCTTGCAGGATCAACCCGGCCACGTAGCCGCCGGCCGCGTGGTACGAAGGCTCTTCGCTGTGCGCGGCCTGGTATCTCTGCGTGAATTCGGCCCCGGTGATGCCCTTCCAGGCCAATCCTGCCGATTGGGCCGATTCCGCCGTGAACGCGGCCAACGGTTCCCACTGGCTAGGGCCAAAGATGCCCACCGCAGCGTCGCCCAACTCGGCGAAGGAGGGCTCCGGCGGCGCTACCAGCAGGCCCACGTAGGGCGTAGCCACACCCTTTTCGCTCAGTTGACGGGCAAAAGTGCTGCCATCCTGGAAGTGGCCGCCGCCCAGGATCGCTTCGGGATTGGCCGCCTGGATCTTGTTGATGAAGGGCGCGAAATCGGTGGTGCCAGAGTCATAGCCCTCGAAAAGGACGATCTCGAAGCCCAGGGCTTCGGCGTGCGTTTTCAGGGCCTCGGCCACGCCGGTGGAGAACTTATCGTTCTCATGCACGATGGCGATGCGCTTGATGTTCGGGGCCTCGGCCACCAGCAGATCGGCGGCGCCGGTGAGATACTTGCTATCGGGCGTGTAGGCCTGATAGACGAGGGTGTAGCCCTGCTGATAGTTGCTGGCCGAAGCCGCGCCGGTGGTGATCATCACCTTGCCATTCTGCTCGGCGATGACCGAGGCAGAGGAGGTGAGGCCGCTGGAATAGGGGCTGATCAGAAAATCGGCCCCGTCATCATTGGCCAGGCGGGTGTACAGCTCCTGCACCCGGTCGCCGTTGGATTCGTCATCGTAGAATTTGGAGGCGAAGGTGACGACTGTGCCATCGCTGAGTTTGATGCCGCCGGCGTTGTTGACATCGGCCATCCATAGGTTCAGGCCGTTGATCTGGCGGCTCGATTCGACGTTGTACTTGCCGGTCTGCGAGGCGGTGAACCCGATGGTGACTGTTTTGGTGACGGCGGGGGCGCTGCTGGCGGCAGTGGGTTCCGCGGCAGGGGCGGGCGTGGCGGCGCCGCCGCAGGCAGCCAGCGCCAGGGCTGCGATCAGAAAGACCGCGAGAAGGAAAAGTGATTTGCGAGACATACCATCTGCTCCTTTTGAGTGGCTGAGAAGACCTGGATCGGCTCCCAGGCAGGGCCGCGGCGTCTGCCGCGTAAGAATGACTTGCCGCACACTCTAGCGGAGGCCTGCAAACATCCCATAAAAACCGCCCGGCGAATATAAATTTTTTGTAAAAATCGCCCCACTCCCCTCCGCACCCCCTCAAACGCCAGGGATATGAAGCAAATGATCCCGGCCGGTCTCGCCAGATCGCCCGAAACGAGCGATTGCATTCGCCGCTTCCACGATATCGGTGAGGTAAAGTCGTTCATCCCGCATAAATAACCTCGGCGCTGGTTAGCACATCCTGGCGGAGTACAGGTTTGAGTCCATCCAGCGGCACCAAATCGACAGGGCGCTCCAAGAGTGCGGTTAATTCGCGCTGCATGCGACCGAGCGCCAAGAATCCGACTCTTGCGCCAGGTTCAAACTCAACCAGGATATCCACATCACTATCGGATCGGAAGTCAGCGCGCAAAACAGAGCCAAACAACGCCAGTGATTTCACCTGGTTGCGGCGACAAAAATCGATAATTTTTGCCTGTTTGCCGGTAATTTGTATTTTATCCATGCTTTCAGCTACTCCTGCTAGAAACGTAACAGTTCACCTAATGTGTCATTGCGAGCGCAGCGAAGCAATCTCCAAGGTGGTTCGTCAATTTTGTGGATGTCAATCAGCGTTGGGGATTGCTTCGGGGCTATTGCCCCTCGCAATGACGAAATAAGATGAATTGTTATCTAAAAATATTGTTTTATCGCTGAAAAAGGCTGATTCGATCATAGCTTTGCTCTCGCCGCGCAATTATAGCACGGTTATCCTGTTGCATTGCAACCCGGCGCCCGATTTCCCAATCTGCAGTGCGGGGGCGCGCGGATGGAAGTCAGCAGAACCTAAAACAGAGAACCCCGCTCCTCAAACCGGTATCCCACCCCATGCTCGGTCAGCAAATAAACCGGATTGGCCGGATCGTTCTCGATCTTGCGGCGCAGGCGGCCGATGTAGACGCGCAGATATTCGCTCTCCTCCCCATATTCCGGCCCCCACACCTGCTGCAAAATGCGCCGGTGCGTCAACACCTTGCCCGCGTGCTGCATCAAGAAATGCAACAGCTCGAACTCCGTGCGCGTGAGACGGAGGGGGCGGCCTTCCACCAGCACCTGCCCCCGCTCCGGCTGCAAGTGGATGCTGCCCAGGCGGATGCCCGCCGCCGGCGGGTGCGGCTCGCGGCTGCCGGCCCGGCGCAGCGCGGCCCGCACCCGCGCCAACAGCTCCTCCACCCCAAAAGGCTTGGTCAGATAGTCATCCGCGCCCAAATCCAGCGCCAACACCTTGTCATGCTCCTCATCCAGGGCGCTGAGCACGATGATCGGCACCTGCGAACTGCGCCGCACCCGCTGCGTCACCTCCAGCCCATCCAGCCGCGGCATCATCAGATCCAAGATGATCAGATCCAGCGGCTGCGATTGGAACACACCCAACGCCTCCAGGCCATTTGTGGCCTGCGTCACCTGAAAACCGCGGGCGCTGAGATTGCGGCTGATGAACTCGCGCAGGGGCTTCTCATCATCTACGACCAGGATGCGCGCAGTCATGCCGGGCCTTCCTCCGGTTCCGGCGGGGCCAGCGGCAGCGAAAAGGCGAACAGCGCGCCCGGGCCTGCATCCTCCACCCAGATGCGCCCCCCGTGCGCCTCCACGAACCCCCTGCTGATCGCCAACCCCAGCCCCGCGCCGCCGATGCGCTGCTCGCCGCCCCCTTCCACCTGATAAAAACGCTCGAACACCCGTTGGCGCTGCTCCAGGGGCACGCCCGGCCCAAAATCGCGTACCCGCACCACCACCTGACCATTCTGCTGCGCCGCGCTCACTTCCACCCCGGCCTCTGCCGGCGAATACTTGGCCGCGTTCTCCACCAGATTACGCAGCACCGTCTCCAAGCGGGGGCGGTCGATCCAGGCCGCCGGCAGATCCGCGGGCAGATGCAGTTGCACCCGCGCCCCCAGCCGCCGGCCCTCCCGTTCCGCCGTCTGCTGGATCACCGCGGCCAGCGAGTGCAACTCGCGGCGGATGCGCAGCGCGCCCCCCTCCAGGCGCGATAGATCGAGCAGATTGCTCACCAGCACGGCCAGCCGATCCGCCTCCTCGCTGATGATCTGCATAAATTCGCGCTGCGCTGCCGCATCCCACTGCACATCCTGCGCCAGCAGCGTGGTGGCAAAGCCCTTGATCGAACTCAGTGGTGTGCGCAACTCGTGCGAAACCGTGCTGAGCAGGGCCGATTTCATGCGATCCAGGTTCTTGTCGCGGGTGATATCCTGCCAATACTGCCCCCGCCCGATCAACCGTCCCTCGGCGTCGGTGACATCGAAGATGCGCAGCCGCACATCCTGTGTGCGCCCCGTCCCATCCCGGCGCTGAAAATCGACTACCCGCTCTCCCCGCCCGGCAAAGGCCGCCCGCGCCCGCGCCGTGACTGCCTGGGCGCCCACAGCCGAGGCCAACAGCGCCGCGGTCAGGTCATGGGCGCGCCGCCGCCGCGCCACCGACCGCCGCATCCCCAACAAATCCGCCGCGGCCTGGTTACAGAAGAGCACCTCGCCCTCCAGGCTTTCCAACACCAACCCGTCGGCCAGACTCTCCATGATCGCCTCCAGCCGGGAAGTCTGCTCCTGCAATTGCGCGTCCGAACGGGCAAAAAGAGCGGCGTGCTCCATGGCCATGGCCGCGTGATTGGCAAAACTGGCCACCAACTCCAGTTCCGTCTCCGAAAACTGGTGCGGATCGGTGCGGTAGATCAGCAATGCCGCGGGCGGCGCGTGTTGCGTCAGCAATGGCACGGCCAAAACCGCGCGGAAGCCTTCCATCCGCGCCCGCTGGCGCAGAGCGTCATAATTCGGCTCGATCTCCGTGTCCTGAATCTGCACCGGGACTTGCAAACGCAAGGCCCGCGCCGCGGCGGAATAAGGCTCGGAGGGCTCGATGCGCAATTGTTCGACGTAGGCTTCGGAAAGGCCGCGGCTGGCAGTGATGCGAAACACGCCCAGGCGCTTGTCCAGGGCGACGATCGCCGCCCGTTCCACCTTCGACAGCCGCTGCACCTCCTCCAGGATGCTGGCGATGACCTCATCCACATCCAACGAACTGACCACGCGGCGGCTGGTCTCCAGCAGGGTGCCCAGTTCCTCGAACCGCCGCTCGATGGCCTCGGCCATCACAGCCAGCGAGCGGGCCAGATGCCCGATCTGATCGCTACGCCCCTGCCAGACCTGCACGCCCTGCTGCGCTGCCGCGGGCGCGGCCTGGCGCTGCCCCACCAACTGGCTGAACTCGGCCAGGTGCTCCAAGGGCAAGATCACCCGTCGCGAGAGGGCCAGCCAGAAGAAGACGCCGCCCAGCAAGTACACGCCCCCCGCGGCCAGCAGCAGGCGATGAAAGCGGTTGATGGCGGCAAAAGCCACCAACGTGGGCCGCTGTACGATCACCCCCCAGCCTGCCACCGGGATAGGCACGAAGGAGCGCAGCCACTCGCTGCCATCCGGCGCCGCGGCGATGACGCTGCCCCTCTCCCCGGCCAACACTCGCGGCACCGCGCCATCGTCCCACCCGCCCCAATCGGGCAAGAGGTTGGCGGGCAGGCCCAGATCTTCCCCCCGTCGCACCGTCAGCAGCGGGTCGGAGATCAAATCTGCCGTGAGCAGGGCAGGATGGGCGATCACCTGGCCGCGGGCATCGACGATGCTGACGATCAGCCCCCGCGCCGCGCCGCCCACGATCACCTGCAATGTTTCGCTCAGCGAGGCCAGGGCCAGATTGGTGGCGACGACGCCCTGAAACGCGCCTGAGGCATCGATCAGAGGCATGACCGCGGTGGCCACCGGCTGGCCGGTGGTGGGCGAGACGCGGCCATCGGAAAAAACCGGCCCGCGGCTGGCGCGGGCAGCCTGGAAATACTCGCGGAAGGAAAAATCCACCCCCACCGTGCTGGGCGGGCCTTCAGGAAAGTGATAGTCCATGACGCCATCCGCGCCCAGGCGGTAGACCAAATCCACATCCGCGCGCGCCAGGATCAGATCGGCAAAGGTGGCGCGCATCCCTGCCTCTTCGCCGCGCTGCACCTCGCTGCGCTGCGCCAGGCTTTGCACCGTGCGCACAGCGTTGGTGAGGGTGGCGTTGGTCTCCAGGGCAATGGCCTGAGCCAAAGCCAGATCGGCCGCGCGCACTTCCTCCTCCAGATTGCGCTGCATCACCTGATCGAAGATGAACGCGGCCACCAACACCGGGCCGATGAACAGCACATACAAGGCCAGCAATTGCAGGCCCAGATCACGGCCCAGGCGCGCGCCCCGGAACCAGGGGGGTTGCAGTGAGCGCAGGCGGGTGAGCAGGGCACGCATGGCAGCAAAGAAAAAAAGGGCAGGGGGTCGCCAATTCGGGGGAATAGACTGCCACAAACCGCGCAAAGGGGCAACCCCACGGCAGCGGGGCTATCTTCCCCGCCCCAAATCGTTGTTGCCAAACCTGACCGCTGGGTGCTAGACTGCCCCCTTCACAAAACACCCCCCCTCCTTTCTCTCACACCCCCCACCATGCCCACCGAAACCATTCTCGATATCCGCCCCGTCCACCCCATGCACCGCCATCCCATGATCTTCGACCTGTTCGAGAGCCTGGAGCCGGGGCAGGGCTTCATTCTGATCAACGATCACAATCCCAAACCCCTCTTCTACCAGTTCCAGGCCGAGTTGCCGGGCCAGTTTACCTGGGAGTATCTGGAGCAGGGGCCGGCGGAGTGGCGGGTGCGCATCGGGCGCAGCCCCGCCTGATCCGCTGCCCGTCCATGCGCTTTCTCTACCTTTTTTCGGTCTGGCTGCATGTTGTCGCGGCCATCATCTGGATCGGCGGCGCCCTTTTCCTGGCGCTGGTGCTGGTGCCGGCCACGCGGCAGGCCGCGTACCGCGGCATCGCGCCGGCCCTGATCCAGTGGAGCGGCGCCCGTTTCCGCAGCATCAGTTGGGTGTGCTTGGCCACGCTGCTGCTCAGCGGCATCTGCAACCTGGCCTACCGCGGGTTTGGCTGGGCCGACCTGTGGAGCGGGCAGCTATGGCAGGGGCCTTTTGGCCGCACGCTGGGGATCAAGCTGCTGCTCGTGGCTCTGATCCTGCTGCTCAGCGCGGTGCACGATTTCGTCATCGGCCCCCAGGCGCGGGAGCGCTGGCAGGCGGATGCCACCGCGGCCGAGACCCTGCGCCTGCGCCGCCGCGCGTCCTGGTTCGGGCGCATCAACCTGCTGCTGGCTCTGATCGTCACCGCCCTGGGTGTGACCCTGGTGCGGGGCGGGATTTGAGGAGGCGAGGAGATCGAGCGGTCGGAGCGCTGCGAGCGCTCCGACCGCTGGGGTCGCGCCTCCCCGCCTCATCCTCTCACATCAGGCCCGCTTCGTGCAGGCGCTGGTGGATGTCGAGGAACGCGTCCGCCTGGGCCTGGGTGATGCTGCCCGCGGCCACCAGCGCAGCCAGCAGTGCGGCCTGCTGCTCCTCGGGGTTGCCGGCGCCGAACGCAGTGGGGTTGGCGGCCCGGTAGGCGTCCAGGGCATCGTGCACCGCCGCGAACGTGTCTGCCTCGGCCTGGGTGATCACGCTCTGGGCCACGGCTTGATCCAGCATCTCACGCTGCTGCGCGGCTTCGACCTGCGGATCGAACGCGGCCCCGCCCATGCCCCGCCGCGGGATAACCTGCCCGGAACCGAGGCCGCGCACATAGTGGATCACCGACCAGCGCTCTTCCTCGCTCAATAGCTCCTTCCACACCGGCATGGCCGTCTCGAAGGGCACACCGCCCTCGCTCACCCGCCAGAAGAGATAGGCGTCGCTCATCATCTGGCTGGTGTGGGCAATGGGCGCGGGCGCGGGATCGAGCACCGCGGCGGTGGGGCCATCCCCCATGCCGCCGTCGCCGTGGCAAACCGCACACTGCGCAGTGTAGATCTCCGCTCCCTCTTCCAACACTTCCGCGCTGGCGGGGATGGGGCTGGCAAGGTCGGCGTAGGGCGCGGGGATGGCGGCGCTGTGCCGCTCCATCATGCCCATGCCCATGCCCATGCGCCGGCCCATGCCCATGCCCATACCGCCGGCGGCAGCAGTGGGCGCGGGCGCTTCCGGCTCTGCGGAGTCGGGAGTGGGGATGGCAGGCATGGCGCAGGCGGCCAGCAACAACGCCAGGCCCAACAATAGCATCAGTTTCAGGGTTCTTTTCATGGTTCAGGGCGTCATAACGCCAATGCCGAAGGTGTAGACCAATTCGCCGCCGAACAGGCCAACGCCGACGATCAGGGCCACGCCGATGATCTGGATCAGCGTGTGCAGGACGCGCTTGCCGGGGCTGTACACGCCCTTGTTGCGCCAGGTGCAGAGGGTCAGCAGGCCAAACACCACCACGGTGGCGATGCCCAGCAGGCGATGGGTGCTCAAGGTGGCCAGGGCGGGGCTGTCCAAAGGCACAGAGCGGGCAGCCAGCAGGCCGGAGATGACAGCGAAAACGGCCCCGGCCAGCCCCAGCAACAGGGTGTACCAGGATGCGCGCTCGAAATTGTTGTGCTTCCAGATGCGCCCGGCCCAACTGAGAGCCACGCTGGTCAACAACAGAGCGATGGGGAAATGCACGATCAGGGGATGTGGATTGAGGGGCATGGGGTGTCCTTGATGAACGAGGAGAGGGGGGAGATCAAGCGGTCGGAGCGCTGCGAGCGCTCCGACCGCTGGGGTCGCGGCAAGAAGGCGATGGAGGGGGGTGGCGTTAGGATACCACGAGAGCCGATAAAAATACTCCGACAAAAGTCGGATTGGCGGGGCTTTGCAGCCGCCGCGGCCGCAGGTTGCGCACGCGTCCGCGTGCGCAGGTTGTAAAATTCCGCCCGCTGCGGGTAAAGTTAGGGCATGACCACGACGCCGATCGCGCTGACCCGCGCCAATACCATTCTTTATTGCCAAAACTGGGAAGAAACCGTTCATTTCTACCGCCAGTTGCTCTGTTTTCCAGTCGCTTTTGAAAACGACTGGTTTGTGGAATTTCATCTCGTCGGCTCAAACTATCTAAGCATTGCCCAAGCCGCCCGCGCCACCATCGCCGCGGTAGCCGGTCAGGGCGTCACCCTCACCTGGCAGGTGGAAGACCTGGAGGGGGTGGAGCGCTTTTTGCACAGGCAGGGGATTGCCACGACCCCGATCCGGCGCAAATGGAACGCCCGCGTCCTCTATTGCTATGATCCCGAAGGGCATCGCCTGGAGTTTTGGGCCAATCACATCGGCCAGAGCGCGGCCCCGGAGGAGGGGGTGAGGGGGTGAGGAGGCGGAGCCGGCCTGCCCAGCCCGATTCATCGGGCTTCGGTTGCCAGCCCGGCGATTCATCGCCGGGTGGATGACGATGAGGCGGTTTTCACTCCGTCTCATCGTCCATTTTTGTCTCTGTTCCTCCGTCTGACATGCCGCCAGCGCATGGCTGAGTTGGCGCGACGCCATAAAGATACAGATCGATCACCGGCGAAGCCGCATCTGCCGCGGCCCGCTCCACCAGAAAGTGGCTCCATCCGCCTGCGAGCCGCTCACTACAATCGGCATCCTTCACCAGCAGCCGCAGCATCGCGCCTGACCGCGCCTGCCGCTGCGCTTCCAGCGCCCGCCGCTGCACCTGATCAAGCGTGAGGGGGGGCAGGCCCAGCCCTGCCAACGCCTCGGCCAGGCCCGATAGTTCCGGATCATGCCGCGCGTCGCCGATCTCCAGCAGCACGCGCCACTCTTTCTCGTTCATGGGCGCTCCCGCGTCTGTCAGACCGCCGGCAAAGGTGCGGCCTGACAGACGCCGGCAAAGGTCAACGAACGGTCACGGTCAGGGTGTAATCCTGCACTTCTTCTGACCACCCCCCGACGCGGATCACATAATCCTGCGTGCGTGGGAGCACGCCCTGCCAACGCGGTTCGCCTACCTCCATGCGCTTGTAGATCTCGCCATCGTCGACGCCGATCAGGGTAAAGCTAACTTCGCCGGCAGAGAGGACCCGCACCTCCATGGTTTGCCCGGCCATGGCTCGCAGCACATACTCCTTGCGCTGCTCGCCCTGCACCGCGCCGTCGCGGCTGTCGCCATACGCGCCGGGCGCAAAGCGGATGCGTTCCGGCGGCGGCGCTTGCCCGTCCACCGGTTGGGTCAGGGTGCTCTGGGTCGAGACGAAGCAAATGCGGGAGAGGGTGTTGGCGCAGCGCAAGCGCCACCAGCCCCCATCCCGGCTGATGCCCGTCACCTGGGCGATCTCGCCCTGACGCAACTGGCCGACCACGTCGTAGGACGCGCCGGGGCCAGAGCGCACCCGCACCACAGTCAGTGCGGCCACCGCGGTGACGCTTGTATTCTCCACCGGAATCTCACCGGGGTCGGCGTCCGCGGGCCGCACGCACAGCCGTTGGCCCACATAGATGCGGTTGCGGTTGCTGATGCCGTTCAGACGCTGCAACTCGGTCACGCTGCGCCCGTAGCGGCGGGCAATGGCCGAGAGGGTATCCCCGCGCTTGACCGTGTACTGTTGGCCGCAGGCAGCGAGCTGTGGCCCGGCCTGCGCCGCCGGCGGCGAGGCAAAGGCCAAGCCGATCAGCAGCAGCAGAAACAGGGCGATCGATCGTAGATGTGTGTGGATGGACATTTTTGTTCTCTCCTTTATAATGAGAATGAAGTGGAATGGTGTTGTTGCATGCCATTGAACACCCAATCCCCCCCCGCCGGGTGACACCGAACCCTCCAAAAGTGTTACAAAAGTGTCACAGCGAGATCCCCAAATAGCAGAATCACCCCTATTTGGCGCGTGGTTGCGCCAGCGCCGGGAAGCTCTGGGCCTGACCCGCAAGGAACTGGCCTACCACACCGGCTGCTCCCTTTCCACGATCCGCAAGATCGAGGATGGCGAGCGCCGTCCCTCGCGCCAGATCGCCGAGTTGCTGGCCGCGGCCCTACGCGTCCCCGATACCCAGCGCGAGATCTTTCTGCTCGTTGCCAGCGGAGAGCGGGGCGTCGAGCGATTGTCTGCCCACCCCGTTCTGACCGCAGCGTCGCCGGCCCGCTGCATCAATCTGCCCACGCCCGCGACTCCCTTGATCGGTCGCGAGCAGGAGCTAGCCGAGATCCAGCGCCTGCTGCTTGACCCAGCCTGCCGGTTGCTCACCCTCACCGGCGAGGGGGGCGCAGGCAAAACCCGCCTGGCGCTGGAGGCCGGGCGGCGCTGCGCCTCTCTGGCAGATGCCCCCTTTGGCGATGGCGTCTGTTTCACGGCCCTGGCCGCGGTGCGCGCAGCCGAGCATATCCTGCCCAGTCTGGCCGCGGCCACCGGCTTCACCTTCTACGGCGCCACCGATCCGGCCCGCCAGGTGCTGGCCTTCCTGCGCGACAAGCAGATGCTGCTGATTCTGGATAATCTGGAGCATTTATTAGCCGCCGCGCCGCTGTTGGCCGAGATGCTGGCCCACGCGCCCGGCGTCAAATGGCTGATCACCTCCCGCCAACGCCTGCGCTTGCAGAGCGAGTGGGTTTTCGAGTTGCAAGGGCTGACTTACCCGGTGGACGCGCCGGCCCTGGCGGAAGAAAACCTGGAGATCTACAGCGCGATCACCCTCTTCATCCAGGCAGCGCGACGCAGCGATCGGGCGTTCCGGCTGACGCCCCACAACCGCGCCGCGGTTCTGCGCATCTGCCAGTTGGTGCAGGGGCTGCCCCTGGGCATCGAGCTGGCTGCCTCCTGGATGCGAACGCTGCCGCCGCCAGATATTGCCCAGGAGATCGAGCGGGATCTGAATTTCCTCGCCCTATCCGCTCCCGACCTGCCCGAGCGCCACCGCTCTCTGCGCGCGGTCTTTGATCACTCGTGGGAACTGCTCAGCGCGGAGGAGCAAGCGGCCCTGGCCCGGTTGGCGATCTTTCGCGGGGGGTTCCGGCGGGAGGCGGCCGCGGCGGTGGCAGAGGTCACCCTGCCCATCCTCACCGGGCTGGTGGAAAAGTCGCTGATTCATCACCGACAGGGGCGTTACGATTTTCATGAGCTGACCCGGCAATACGCGCTGGCCCAGTTGCGCGCAGATGCCCAGGCCGAGAGCGCCGCCCGAGACCGCCACAGCGCTTACTTTTTCGCCCTGCTGCACGCCCGCGAAACCCACCTGCGCGATGGGCGGCAAAGGGAAGCGCTGGACGAACTGGCCGCGGAGATCGACAATCTGCGGGGGGCTTGGGAATGGACCCTGGCCCAGAAACGGCTGCACCACCTCCGCCAGGCCGCCACCAGCCTGATGGTCTATCACGAGTTGCGCAATCACTTTCACGAGGGCGAGGCCCTTTTCCGGCGCGCGCTGCCGATCGCCCGCGCCTGCGTGGCACAGCAGCCCACAGATGCAACCTGCGCCATCAGCCTGGCCGATGTGCTGGCCCAGGCCGGGTTCTTCAGCTTCAGGCTGGGGCGCATGGCCCAATCGCGGGCAATGTTGCAGGAGAGCCTGACCCTGCTCCGCCAGCACGATGAGCAGATCCTGTGCGCGGATGTGCTCTGGTATTACGCCTTCGCCTGCTGGTTTAGCGGCGATTTTGCCGCGGCCCAGGTCGCGGTGGCAGAGAGCCTGGATCTGAATCGCAAGCTGGGCCGGGCATGGCCGGTGGCGATGACACAGATGATCCGCGGGGGCATTGCCTGTGAGGTGGGCGACTACGCCGCCGCCCACGCCCAATTGCAAGAGGCCCTCGCTCTTTGCCGGGCGGGAGGCGATCCCCGGCTGATCTCGATGACGATCAGCCTGCTCGCCCGCGCCCGCCACGCGCTTGGCCGCAGCGGGCAGAGCATCGAACTGCTGCGCGAGGGGTTGCAGCAGGCCTCCGCCACCGGCGACCGCTATGGCATGGGGCTGGCTCTGGAACAATTGGCCCGGGCTGCGCAGGCAGGCGGCGATCTGGCCGAAGCCCAGCGGCTGTTGTGGGAGAGCATCACCCTCTTCCGGCAGATCGGCGATGTGTGGAGCCTCTCGCGCGCCCTGAGCCAGGCCGGCTGGTTTTGCCTGGACGGCAAAGAGGAAGAGGCCGCAGCGGGCTATTTTCGCCAGGCGCTGGAGATCGCAACTCAAAACAACGTGCTGGCCCATGGCATGGACGCACTGGCCGGACTGGCCGCGGTGCAGGCGAGGGCCGGGCAGCGAAAGGCGGCGCTGGCCCTGATCACGCGCGTGCTCCATCACCCGTCCAGCAATGACGAAACCCGCCAGCAGGTCGCACGGCTGCGCCAACAGCTGGCGGCCCGTTCTCCCCTCCCTGCCGCGGCGGGGCACGCCGGCGCCGGGTGATCGGCCCCCGCCGCAGCCTTACTTACCGCGGCTGCGGCCAGGCCCCTTCCCAGGCTGCGATCATGGCTTCCATGCGCCGATCCAGTTCGACATCGATCACCTGGCGGGCCGGATCCGCATCGTACCAGGCGATCATCTCCTCCGCCCCCCGCTCGAAGGGGATGGCAGCGACAAAACCGGGCGCCAGGCGCTTGATCTTGCTGTTATCGAACAGCATGCTGTGGGTCTTGTCGCCCAACAGGCTGTCGCCCCAGCCGGCGTCGTAGGCGGCGATGAGGGTGGAGGGGATGTGCACCAGCCGCGGGGCCACGCCGGCCGCGGCGCCGACGATCTCGAAGATGCGATTCCAGCTCAGCCATTCATCGGAGGTGATGTGCACTGCCTCGCCCAGGGCGTGATGGTTGCCCAGCAGGGGCGTGAAGCCTCTGGCGAAATCGCGATGGTGGGTCAACGTCCACAAGGACGCGCCATCCCCGTGCACGATCACCGGCTTGCCCGCGCGCATGCGCGCCACCACGGTCCAGCCGCCGTGCATGGGCAGCATCGTCTGATCATAGGTGTGGGAGGGGCGGACAATGGTGATGGGGAAGCCCTCGCTGCGGTAGGCGTGCAGCAGCCGCTCTTCGCAGGCGATTTTGGCGCGGGAATAGGCCCAGAAGGGATTGTGCAGAGGGGTGGATTCGGTGACGGGCAGGTTGGCGGGCGGGGTTTGGTAGGCCGAGGCAGAGCTGATGAAGATGTATTGGCGGGCGCGACCGCGGAAGAGGGCCAGATCGGCCTCGATCTGATCGGGAGTGTAGGCCACCCAGTTGACCACGGCATCGAAGGTATGGCCAGAGAGGGCCGCGGCCGCGGCCTGGGGGTCGCGGATGTCCGCGGGCAGCACCCGCGCCGCTGCCGGCGCCGGCCGCTGCGACCGTCCGCGTGTCAGCAAAAAGAGATCGATGCCTTGCTCGAGCGCCAACTGTGTGCAAGCAGAACTGATGATGCCGGTGCCGCCGATAAACAGAACTTTCATGGATGCCAACCTTGGTCAGAGAGGGTGAAGGGAGTGGGACAGGATTGTATCACCTGCCGCCGCCGCGGCTCAAAGCCCCCGACGGCCCCGTCACGCCACCCTTGACCGCAGCGCCGACGAAGGATATACTAATGATTAATGATTGGGTATCTGGTATTGGATATTGGGTATTTGGTATTTGGTATTGGATATTGGGTATTTGGTATTGAAAGTACAGAAATTCAACACAAAATATCTAATATCTAATATCTAATATATAATATCTAATACCCATTATTTAATATCTAATACCCACTATCCAAGTTCTATCGCTAATTACGCGCGTGGATCATCGACAGCCTTCCATTCCTGGTGATTCGCCTCGTCTGCTGGATGCGCTGGCGCGGCTGAACCATATCGGCGCGGCTATCAATCGCCTCGGCGCAGACCCGCACAGCGACCTGGATGAGACCCTGCGCCTGATCGCCGAAAGCGCCATCGAAGTGGTGGGCAGCGATCCACTGGTTGCCGCGGCCATCCCCGGCCGCGCCTCCACCGTGATCTACACCTACGATCCCGCGGCGGATCGCTTCGATCCCCGCTCGCGCGTCTCTGCCGGCGTCCTCTCCCAACCGATCCCCGGGGATGAGCCGCGGCCCGCGGGCATGGGCATCCTGGCCGTGCGCCAGCGCCGCCGCCTGCTCTCCCCCGATCCCAACGCCGCCGCCGGCGAACTGGCCCTGCCCGGCATCCACCCGGCCCTGCAAGCCGCGGGCGCGCAGGCCATGGCCTGCTATCCCCTGGTCGTGGCCGATCAGCCGGTGGGCGTGCTCTACCTTTTTCTGCACGAACAGCGCCCATTTGGCCCGCTGGAACTGCTCATGCTCGACAACTTCGTCAACCAGGCCGCCATGGCCATCTATCAGGCCCAGCAATTGGCCCGCGTGCGCCGCGACCTGGAACGAAAAGAGGATGAATTGCAGCGCCTGCGCCGCGCCGATCTGCTCATCTCCTCTCGCCTGGGGCTGGAAGAGACCCTGGAGACGATCCTGCACATGGCCCTCGATGTCACCGGCGCCCGTTACGGCATCTTCCGGCTGGTGGATCGGGCGCATCAGGCCCTCATCACCCGCGCCATTGCCGGCGACGACTTGGGCCGGCCCGCGGTCGAGGCCCTGCCCATCGACGCCACCAGCATCACCGGCTGGGTGGCCGTGCATCGCCAGCCCCTGGTCATCGCCGATGTGCGCGCGGACAAATGGGCGCGGCTGTATTACCCGCTGGACCTCGATCTGGACATGCGCTCCGAACTGGCCGTGCCCCTGATCGGCGCCGGCGGCCGCCTGGAGGGCGTGCTGAACCTGGAAAGCCCGCAGATCGCGGCGTTCAGCGAGGATGACAGCCGCCTGCTGCAATCGCTGGCCACCCAGGCCGTGATCGCCATCCAGGAGGTGCGGCTGCTCGACGCCCTGCAAGAGATCTCGGAACGCCTGCTCACCCAGCCCGCGGGCGAAGTGCTGGATCGCGTGGTCGAACTGGCCGCGGATTTGCTGGATCTGCCCGTCAGCCTGCTGTGGACGCTGGCAGGCGAGGAGCTGATCCTGGCCGCGGCCGCGGGCTGGCAGGCCGAACGCCCTCCCCTGCCCCTGGCCGCGGACGCGGGCGCGCTGGCCGGGCGGGCCATTCGGGCGCGGGCGCTGCTCTTCTCGCCCGATGTGCGGGCCGAGGCGGCCTTCTGCGCGGCGGAATTCGCGGGCGCGCCCGATTGCACGCAGGCGCTGATCGTGCCCCTGCTGGCCGGCGGCGTGGGCGATCCGGTGGGCGCGCTCAGCGTCTACAACACCGCGGCCCGCGCCGGCCCGTTCAGCGCCTCCGATTGGGACAAAAAGGTGCTGACCTTCCTCGCCCACCACGCGGCCCTGGCCGTGCAGAACGCGGCCCATCAGCAGGCCCTGCAACTGGCCCGCAGCCAGCGGGCCGCGGCCGAAACCTTCGCCGCGGTGGGCGACATCGCCGCCAACCTCCTCCACCGCCTGAACAATAAGATCGGCGTCATCCCGGTGCGGGTGGAGGGCATCGCCGCCAAAAGCGCCGCGGCTCTGTCCGCAGACTTCTATCTGGCCCACAATTTGGCCGAGATCGAGGGCAGCGCTATCGAGGCCCTGGAGATCATGCGCGACAGCCTCTCGCACCTGCGGCCCGCGGCCCTAGGCCCGGTGGATGTGGCCGCGTGTGTGGCCGCGGCCCTGGCCGAGACGCCGCGGCCTGCGGGGGTGCAGGTGTGCGCCAACGGCTTGCAGGCGCTGCCGCCGGTGCTGGCGGGACAGCGGCAACTGGCCCTGGTGTTCCAAAATCTGTTGGAAAATGCCGTCGCCGCCCTGGCCGGGCGGGGCGAGATCGAGATCTCGGGGGCCGCGCGCGGGGGCTGGGTGGAGATGGTGGTGCGCGACAATGGCCCCGGCATCCCCCCGGCCCTGCACGAGCGCATTTTCGAGTTCAATTATTCGGGGGCCAGGCGGGCGTCGGGCAAGCTGGGCTTTGGCTTGTGGTGGGTGAAGACGATCATGGCCCGTTTTGGCGGCGCGGTGCAGGTGGAGAGCGATGGCCGCAGCGGGGCCGCGTTCCATCTGCGTCTGCCGGCGGCGCGGGCGGAGGCGATATGATCTCCCCCAGCCGCCCCCCGGCTGAGTTGACAACGAAGCCCCCGGCTGAGTTGACAACGAAGCCCCCGGCCCGGGCGCTGGTGGTGGAAGATGAGCCGGGCTGGCGCCAGATCCTGAGCGAGCTGCTGGGCGACGCGGGGCTGGCGGTGGATGTGGCGGACAGTTACGAGACCGCGGTGACGCTGCTGCGCGCCGCGGCCCACCGGCTGGCCGTGATCGACCTCTCCCTCGGCGGCAGCGATCATCGCAATCAGGATGGCCTGCGCGTGTTGGCCGCGGCGCGGCGGCTGGATCCCACCTGCACGCCCCTGTTGCTCAGCGGCTACGCCACGGTGGAGATCGCGGTGGAGGCGATGCGCATGCACGGCGCGCACACCTGTCTGCGCAAGGAGCGTTTCCGCCGCGCCGCGTTCCAGGCGCTGGTGCAGGAGATCCTGACCGCGGCCCAGGCGGCGCGGCCCGCGGACGGGGCCTCGCCCCCGGTCGCCGCCGCCCACGATGTGTTGATCGTGGAGGATGACGCGGGCTGGCGCAACCTGCTGGCCGAGTTGGCGGGCGACGCCGGCTGCCGGGCGCTGGCGTGCCGCAGTTTTGGCGAGGCTCTGGCCTGGTTGCAGCGGGCGCGCCCCGCCGCGGCGGTGGTGGATCTGGCGCTGGCCAGTTCGGCGGCCCCGGGCGAGAATGAGGACGGCTATGAATTGCTGGCCGCGTTGCAGCGGGCGCGCATCCCGGCCCTGGTGGTGAGCGGGGCCGCGTCCAGCCAGGCCGCGGCGCGGGCGGTGCTGGAATTCGCGGCCTTTGCCTTTGTGGAAAAGCAGGGCTTCGACCGCCAGGCCTTTGTCCACCTCCTGGCCGAGGCGTTGGCCAGCGCCGCGGAGGCGCCGGCCGAGGCCCATCTGGCCGCGCTCACCCCGCGCGAGCGGGAAGTGCTGGCCCTGTTGGCCCAGGGACTGACCAACAACGCCATCGCCGCGCAACTCATCATCTCCCCGAACACAGTCAAACGCCATCTCAAAGCCATCTTCGCCAAGCTCGACGTCGCCACCCGCGCCGCGGCCGTGGCCAAAGCCATCGGCGAAACGTAAAACGTGATGCGTGGTGCGTGGTGCGTGAAACGTAAAACGCACCACGCACCACGCACCACGCACCACGCACCACGCACCACGCACCACTATGAAACAACTCTTAATCATGCGACATGCCAAATCGGATTGGGACGCGGCCTACACCGCCGATTTCGACCGCCCGCTGAATGGCCGTGGACGCCGCGACGCGCCCCGCGTGGGCGACTTTCTGGCCGATCAAAGCGCGGAGCCGGATCTGATCGTCGCGTCCCCGGCCCGCCGCGCCCGCGCCACGGCAGAGTTGGCCGCGGACGCGGGCGATTTCGCCTGTGAACTGGCGTTCGATCAGCGCATCTATCAGGCCGACGCCGCGGCGCTGCTGGAAGTGATTGCGGATCTGCCGGAGTGGGCGGAGCGGGTGATGTTGGTGGGCCACAACCCCGGCTGCGAGGAACTGGTGGCCGATCTGTGCGGCGAGATCACCGCCATGCCCACCGCGGCCATTGCCTGCGTGGCCCTGGACATCACGGCCTGGACGGATGCGGCCAGGATCGCCGCGGCGTCTACGGGCGTATTGCAATGGCACATCACGCCCAAGGCGCTGCCCTAAGCGGGCCGGCCAGCGCGAGACAGAACACCGCCGACGCGGAGATCACAGCGTTTTTTTCGATTTTCCGCGCCCCCCCTGACACTCTGACACCTGACACCCGGCACTTTTTCATCTTGACACGATGAAAACAATCATGTAGGATGGCTGCCAATCATTCGGGCAAAAAGATCGCACGATCTTCCTTGCCTTTCGTGTCTCGCACGAGGATAGCATGTTGGCCGAAGTCGATATTCCTTCGTCTGTGCTCAGGACAAGCTTTGACACGCAACCGCAGAAACCCCTCTTCGTCGGTGTTGGAAAGGAGTTTGCCTATGAGATGTTTACCCTATTCCACGGCGTGTTATACCTCAAATTTGAGAGGTTTGCAAAATTCAAGTCTCAAATTTGAGGTTGA
>JAANMV010001460.1_pt1 | contig 25905 bp, 21 predicted proteins | sample 7279661 | NCBI WGS metagenome assembly JAANMV01 (sample SAMN14094540, study PRJNA606508) | bioreactor metagenome | isolation source: A lab-scale SPAN reactor treating ammonium-rich wastewater day 121 | place: Ireland: Galway | collected 2017-05-16
ATTGTTGATTGTTGATTGTTGATTGTTGATTGTTGATTGTTGATTGTTGATTGTTGATTGTTGATTGTTGATTGTTGATTATTGATTGTTGATTGTTGAACAACGATCCATCGTCCATCGTCTATCTTCTTACAAAACCGTGGCAAAAAGCAGGAAAACGCGTGATCTACTACGGCTGCGATATCCCCGAAAACCTCTATTATCACGCCGAATATGACTGTTGGGTGCGTTTCGACGGCCCAGACACGGCCACGATGGGCATGACCGACCTCGCCCAAACCCTGGCCGGCAAGTTGTTGTTCGTGCGCTTCAAGGAGCCGGGACGCGTGATCAAGGCCGGACGCATCGCCGCCAGCATCGAAAGCGGCAAATGGATCGGGCCCTTCAAACTGCCCTTCGACGCCGAACTGCTCGAAACCAATGAGGCCGGCTTTGGCCAAGATAGCGCGATCGCCAACAGAGACCCCTACGGCGCCGGCTGGCTGGTGCGGGTGCGGTTGCTCGACCCGACCGCTGCCCGCGCCGCGCTGCTCAGCGGAGAGGCGGCCACAGCCTTCATGCAGGAGAAGATCGAGCGCCAAAACATCCGCTGTTTTCGCTGCGCCGATTAATCAGGCGGCAAGACCCACATTTCACATCTATAGGAAGCCAGATTTATGTCTCGCACCATCCGTTTGATCGACTTTGGCGAAGTTTCACCGCTCAGATCGCAAACCGTATATCATGCTGCAGCCTATGCTTTGCGCGAAGATAGCCCGGATACGATTATTCTAGTCAGTTCGCAGACGCCCTATGTCTGCATCGGATACCATCAGGATCTGGAAAAAGAAGTCGATCTGGCCTACTGCCAGGCGCATGGGCTGCCGGTGTATCGCCGCGAGGTAGGGGGCGGCGCGGTCTATCTGGACAGCGGGCAGCTCTTCACCCAATGGGTTTTCCACCGCGATCACCTGCCCGCGTCACTGGAAGCGCGCTTCGATCTCTACATCCGCCCGCTGGTGGAAACCTACCAGACGTTGGGCATCGCGGCCTATCACCGCCCGATCAACGACATCCACGTGGCGGGCAAGAAGATCGGCGGCACCGGCGCCGCGCAGATGGGCATCTCCGAAGTGGTGGTGGGCAGCCTGATGCTGACTTTCGACAAAGCCACCATGGCCAGGGTGCTGAAAGTGCCCTCGGAAAAGATGCGAGACAAGATCTTCGAGAGCCTGGAGCAATACATGACCACCATGCAGGAGCAACTGGGGCATCTGCCGCCGCGGCAGGAGCTGAAGGAACTGTACGCGCGCAAATGCAGCGAGATCCTGGGGGTCGAGGTGCAGCCCGGCGTCTGGACGCCGGAAGAAGAAGCGGTAGCGGCGGAACTGGACGCCCGCTTTGCCTCGGAGGAATGGCTGTACCAGCAAGGCCGCCTGCGCCAGCCGGGCGTGAAGATTCACACCGATGTGCAGGTGGTGGAGACGGCCTTGAAGGCGCCGGGCGGCCTGATCCGCGTGGTCGTGCGCCTGCGCGAGGGCCGCATCGACGATCTCAGCCTCAGCGGCGATTTCACCATGTTGCCCTCCTTTGCCCTGGGGGCGTTGGAGCAGGCGACCCGCGGCCTGCTGGCCAAACGGGACGCGCTGGCCACGCGGCTGCACGAGGTGTATCAGCGCCTGGGCATCCAGTCGCCGGGGGTGACGCCGGGCGATTTTGCCGAGGCCATCGTGGCTGCTGCCAGCCCGCGGGGCTGAGAAAACCGGCGGAGCGGCCCCGCGCCTCTCCGCGCCCCCAACTCACCGGGCCGATCGCCGGCGCAGCAGCAGGGTGGTCGCCATCATCAGCGCCAGCAACCCGACCAAACCGTAGATCAAGGGCCGCAGCCGCGCCGCGGGGCGTGCGTCCTCCTCTGCCGCGGGCTGGGCAGCGCCGGCTGCATCTTCCTCGGTCAGGGCCGGGAGATTCTCTTCCGCCGCGGGCGCGGTTTCCGGCGCGATTTGGGCCGCCATCGCCGTTTCGGTGATCCCTTCCTCCGCCGCCACAGCCGCGTTCTCCTCTTCCACCGATGCCGGCGGGGGCGGGGGCGTGGGTTCTGGCGCGGCTTTGGCCGCCATTGCCGTTTCGGTGATCGCTTCCTGCGCCGCCATAGCCGCGTCCTGCTCTTCCGCCGGCGTGGGCGTGGGCGCAAACACGCGCAATGTCGTCGGGGATTCCTCGATCACGCGCGACTGGATGGCGCGTTCCTCCCCCTCCCCCTCCGCCGGCGCAGGCGTGGGCGTGGGAATCGGTTCCGGCGCGGCCATGGCCGCCATCGCCGTTTCGGTGACGGCCTCTCCCCCCGCCACAGCCGCTTCCTGATCTTCCGCCGGCGTGGCGGGGCCATCCGCGGGCGCAGCCTCGACCGCCATCTCCACCACAACCGTGGCCTGCGGCGGCGGCCCGGCCCGTTCCATCTCCCCGGCGGGGGCCGGCGCCAGGGCAATCTCCTGCGGCGCGGACGCAAGTTCATACACATTCTGCCGCGGCCAGGTGGCCAGCCCCACGGCCAACACCAGCACCGCGGCCACTGCCGCCGTGGCCAGCGGCATGATCGGGGTGAGGGCGTCGAGCAGACGGGTGAAGAAACTGGGCGCGCGGGCGCCGGCCACCCGCCCCCCGCTGGCCAGCACCTGCTGCTCCGAAAGCACAAAGGCCCGCGGGACAGGCGCAGGCGACGCTTGCCGCAACAGCGCCACCGTCATCTGCAAGCCGTGCAGCCGCTGCGCCACTTCCGGCGCCGCGGCCACCGCTTCTTCCACGCGCTGGCGTTCAGCCGCGGTCACCTGCCCGTCCACATAAGCAGACAGCAGCTCATCGCTGATCTCGAATCGAGCGCCGGAATGGGGAGAAAAAGTCATCGCAATCGTGTGCAGAGGGTGGGTCAAGAGGGAAAGCCGTCTGTTAGACGGTATTGTGGCGGCAAAAGTTCCTGCCGCGCTTGCAGGCTGTGGCGCAGCTTGGCGCGGGCGCGGCTCAGCCGCGATTTCACCGTGCCCAGCGAGGTGTCCATCACCTCCGAGATTTCCTCGTAGGAAAGGCCCTGGATATCGGAAAGCACGACCACCGCCCGCTGATCAGGGGGCAGCTGGGCAATGGCCCATTGCAGCAGATCGCCCAGTTCCAGGCGCTCGGCATGCTCCGCCGGGCCTTCCGCCGGATCGAGCACACGCCAGCTATGATCTGGATCCACCAGCAGATCCTCCAGATCGGTCGTGGGCCGGCGTTTCAACGCCCGCAGGTGATCGTAGCAGGTGTTGGTGACGATGCGCAGCAGCCATGACTTGAAATGACCCCCGCGAAAGCTGTGCAATCCCTTGTACGCCTTCAAAAAAGCATCCTGCGTGGCGTCCGCGGCCCCGTCCTGCGTGCCCATCACCCGGTAGGCGACGTTGTAGGCCAGGCCCTGATAGTGCAGCACCAACTGGTTGAACGCCGGCAGATCCCCCCCTTGCGCGGCCGCCACCAGCTTTTGTTCATCGATCATCCTGGCCTCCGCGCGCCCGCGCGGGCATCCTCGTCGCCGGCGGACAAGCGCATCTGCAATCGGAACCAACTTGACGTAGACATGGGCCTGGCTTATACTCGGAGACTCGAGCCGAAGTGGCGGAACAGGCAGACGCGACGGTCTCAAACACCGTTGGAGATAGCTCCATGTGGGTTCGAGTCCCACCTTCGGCATCGATTCCGCTATTCATCTTCATGCAGCCTCTTCCGACTCTCCTTTTTCAATCACAGATCACGCCAGATAGAGGATAGATACCGGGCAATTCCCTTCGTTTTTGATCGAACGAACTACAAAACCGCCTTTCTCCTGGGTGACTGCGGGATGATTCAAGAAGAACACCGGCATTATAACAGCAAACGCAGCGGTCTGCCAGAGGGAAATACGGCGGCGAAGAGGTTTCAGCGCCGCTCGGCTCCCTCTTTTTTTGCGCCGGTTGCGCGTCGTTGATCGCCGATCCTTCGTCCATCGTCCATTCCCCCCCTTTTTCGTATGAAACGTCAACAAACACAGTCAGGCAGGTGGCTGGCGCTCGGCGGCATTCTCGCCGCCTTTTTGATCGGCCTGTGGATCGGCTTCCGCCTGCTGCCTCGCCTGGCGCCGGCGGACCTCAGCAACCTCAGTGCGGCGCAAAAAGATGAGTACGTCGCCCTGGTGGCCCTGGCCTACAGCCAGAGCGGGGATCTGGAAGAAGCCAAAGCGCAGTTGGCAGCCCTGGCCGCGCCCAATCTGGGCCAATTGGTGGCCGGGGTAGGCGAGCGCGCCCTGAACAATGGCGGCCAACCCGGCCAGATCGCGGCGCTGGCGCAGATGGCCGCGGCCCTGGGCGTGCGCAACAGCGCCCTCAACCCCTTCCTGGCCACGCCCACCCCCCTGCCGCCGCCCCCGGCCACGCCCACGCCGGCGCCACCCACGCCCACGCCCCTTCCCCCCACCGCCACGCCCGAACCACCCACAGCCACACCGGAACCGGCCACCGCCACGCCGGTGGCCGCGGCCACCGCCACGCCCGAACCGCACACGCCCACCCCCGCCGCGCCAGAGGTCGTCGCCGATGGCCCCATCAATGTGCGCAGCGGCCCTGGCACCCAATACAGCGTGATCACGGCGCTGGCCGCGGGGCAGCGCGCCCCCATCCTGGCCCGCACAGCCGCGTCCGACTGGTGGCAGATCGATCTGGGCGGGCAGAGCGGCTGGGTAGCTGCGGCCATCATCGCGGTGAATGGCGACGCCGGCGCCGTGAACGTGGCCGCGGTCATCCCCACCCCGCCCCCGCCGCCGCCCACTCGCGCCGCGGCCCCCACGCCGGCCCCGGCCCCCCCTGCCGGCGTCGATTTTCGCCTGGTGTCGGTGCGACTGTGGGGCCCGATCGAAAATGGCGGCTATTTCGATGGGCCTTCCCTGCACTGCGGTGAAAAACGCCAACTGCGCGGCATCGTCCTGGACGCGGCCGGCCAGCCCCTCAATGGCGTCACCCTGCTCGGCGTCTACAGCGGGGTGGAGCAAGTCAGCGGCAGCAAAGGCCCCGGCGTGGCGGAATGGATTCTGGGCGGAGGGGACGATCTGATTGTGTTGCGCGATATCGATGGCCGCCAGGCCAGCAGCGAACGGGGCGCCAACCTCGTCACCGATGTGGGCCGCATCGCCGACGACCATCTCATCGCCTCAGGCTACTGCAGCGACGCCGGCAGCTGCGCCGGTCTGCGCGCTGCCAATGCCTGCTATGGCCATTTTTCCTGGGATGTCACCTTCCAACGCACTTATTGACCCTGCCAGGCCGATCCCCCTCCCCGTTTCCTGCCTGCGCAGTTTGCAATTTTTGCCAATCGTAATGTAAGCTAACCCGGCTTTTGCCAAGAAGGGAAGCTCCATCACCAAGATGGAAGCTTGCAGATTGGCCCGATTCGACGGCGTTTACACAGCCATTCCCCCATCCTCGCCGTCCCACCGAAGGAGGTAGTAACTACTCGTGAGCACGAACCTTTTGGAGCGTGCCGAACTTTTCGCCAACCTGACCCCGCCAGAACGAGCCCTCGTGGCCACCCATCTGCAAACGCAGAGCTTCGCCCCCGGCGAGGCTGTGTTCAGCGAAGATGAGGCCGCACGGGCGCTGTATCTGATCAAGTCAGGGGGTGTGCGTCTCAGCATGGGCCAGATCTCACTGGCTACACTGGCGGCGGGCGCCCTATTTGGCGAAACGGACCTGTTTCTGGAGCGGCGGCGCAGCATCGCGGCCACGGCCACAGGCCCGCTCGAAGTTTGGACGCTGTCAAATCACGACCTCGAACAGGTCATCCACACGCATCCGAGCATTGGCCTCAAGCTCTCTCTCAGCTTTGGCGAACGTCTGGTGCAGCTCAAGCCCTATCTGATCGAGGCGCGGCTGGCCGCGGCTCCCCTGTTCAGCGGGCTGCAAGAGGATGATCTCGCTCAGATCGCCAACTACTTCACGCTCAAATCTTTCCGCCAGGGGCGCACCCTCTACCGCGCCGGCGACCCGCCCGAAGCGCTGTTCTTGATCGAGCGTGGCCGCGTGCAGGTGGAACGCGAGCGGGAAAGTATCGAGCTGGGGCCAGGTGAAACGCTGGGGCTGATGGCCTTGCTGGCCGAGAAAAACCATCTCGAAAGCGCGCAAGCGCTGGAGGAGATCGTGGCCTGGGTGCTGAGCCGCGAAGATTTCACCGCGCTCAGCGTCGCCGCGCCGCAACTGCGCGCCCGCCTCAGCCAAAAGCTGCACACCCAGCTCAGCCCCGCGGATGAAGCGCTGGCGATCGAACGCCTGCGCGCCCTGCCCCTCTTTGCTTCCCTCGATCTCGACACCCTGCGCGGCGTGGCCCAGCGCTTGTTGCTGCGCCATGTCCCCGCCGGCGAGATCGTGTTCCAGGAAGGAGAAGTTGGCGACGCCCTCTATCTGGTCGACACCGGCCGCGTAGAAGTGGTCAGCAGCCTGCTGCGCCGGGGCGAAATCCTGGCCCGGTTGGGCGCCGGCGGTTTCTTCGGCGAGATGGCCTTGCTCACCGGCAAGAGCCGCACCACCGGCGTGCGTGCAGTCGAAGATAGCAACCTGTGGGTGCTCTACCGCCGCGACTTCGAAGAACTCACGGCCACGCATCCCTCGTTGGGGCAGGCCCTGGCCCGCACCCTCAGCGAACGGCTGCACGAAAGCGGCGAAACCTTCGCCGATCGCCATCTACGCAAGATCAGCCTCTTCAGCGGCCTGAACACCGCACAATTGGCCGATGTGGCGGAACGACTCTTCCCCGCCCGCTACCAACCGGGCGAGATGATCTACCGCCAGGGAGACAGCGGCGACCGCCTGTTCATGATCGAAAGTGGCGAGGCGCGGCTGGGCAACTCTGCCGGCGCCAACTTCCGCCTGACTGCGGGCGAGTTCTTCGGCGAGCGCTCTCTCCTGACCGGGGATGCGCACGCGGTCAGCGCCGTGGCCGAGAGTCATCTCGAGGTGTGGACGCTGGCCCGCGAGGATTTCGAGGCCCTGGCCCTGAAGTACCCGATCCTGGCCCTGAACCTCAGCCGCATCATCAGCCGGCGGTTGCAAATGACGGCTCCGGCGGCAGCGGCCCCCGTGGCCATTCCGCCCGCGGCAGTTCCTCGCCCGGCGGCCCGCCCGGCGACTCGTCCAGCGCCAGCGCCGGCGCCGGTGCCTGTCTCGCGGCCTCTGCCCGCGGCGGCCCGCCCGGTCGCGCCTGTGCCCGGACGCAAACCGAGCTGGACAGAGGGATTGGCCCTCTGGTTCGGCGGCCTCTCGCGCGGGGCCAAATGGCGGCTGGTGCTGGTGGCGCTGCTCCTGGTCTGGCTGGTGGGCATCGCCCTGCCAGCCACGGTGATCAACGCCTTGCAGACCTCGACCGCGCTGACCACGACGCCCGACAGCGCCCCGCGCCTTGCCCTGGCCTCGGCCAGCAGTAGCGTGGCGCCGGTTGCCGTGGCCCTGGCCAACCGCGATGTGGCGCAGATCGCGCCCGCGGCCACCGCCACCTACACGCCCGCGCCCACCGAGACGCCGCTGCCCACCGAGACCCCCACCCCCACCCCCACCCCCACCGACACCCCCATTCCCACTGCCACGCCGACGGACACGCCCGTACCCACCGCCACGCCCACCGATACGCCTGTGCCCACCCCCACCCGTGCGCCTGCACGGGCAGCAGCGGCGGTACGCGCGGCTGCGCCCACGGCCATCCCCACGCCTAGCGCCCAATTCAGTCTGGTGGAAATGCGCCGGCTGGACCCGTGTGAAAACCGGGGCAAGCACAACATCTACGTGCGTGTGGTGGATGCTGCCGGCAACGGCGTCAACGGCCTCTGGGCCATCCAGGCTTCGGCCGGCAACGCCGGCGAGGTGCTGGACAAACGGGTGACGGAGGACAAGGATTACTGGGTGATGGAACGACAGGCCGGTCGCACCGACTTCGCCATGTTCAAGGGCGCGGAGTACATGGTCTACATCTCCCTGGATGGCGTCAACCCCGCCAGTTCCGATGCAGCCTTGCCTCTGCACAGCAACTTCACCGACGAAGTCAATTGCAGCGATGGCGGCGGCGGCAACACCCTCTTCCACAACAGCTTCTCGGTGGTCTTCCGCAAGAATTACTAGTATTCAGTATTCAGTATTCAGTAATCAGTCGCTAACGCGCTAAACACCGAATACTGACCACTGAATACTGAATACTGAACACTGACCACTGACCACTGACCACTGACCCAAACGGGACCTGCTCACCCAGGTCCCGTTTCTTTTTGGGGCGGCTTTGTCGGCCCCTTCTTGCCTGTGCTACAATCCCCTGCCAGCGGTCCTTCCCCCCATCCCTGCCAGGAGCTTTTTCGCCCGTGCATTTCGTTATCATCGGCCATATCACTCGTGATGTTACGCCAGAGGGCTACACCCTGGGAGGGACGGCCAGTTACGCCGGGATCGCGGCCCAACGGTTGGGCGCAGAGGTGACGCTGCTGACACGGGCCCAGCCCGAAGATGTCCAGCACCCCGATCTCGCCGGCATCGAGATCATCAACCTGCCCTCCCCCCTCACCACGACCTTTCACAACGTCTACCGCCAGGGCGTGCGCACACAATATCTGCGAGCCGTGGCCGCGCCGATCCGGGCAGAAGAGACGCCCCCTCACCTGTTCAACGCGGACATCGTGCTGCTGGCCCCGCTGGTGCAGGAGGTGGATCCGGCCATCGCCCCCCGTGTGCGGGGGCTGCTGGGCGCCACCCCTCAGGGCTGGCTGCGCGAATGGGACGCCAACGGCCGCGTCCGCCCCACACCCTGGGTCAGCGCCGGACGCCTGCTCCCTCATCTCGACGCCCTCATCTTCTCCGATCCCGATATCGCCGGCGACCCCGGCATCATGCCCACGCTGCTGGAAGCCACGCCCCTGGTGGCGCTGACCCAATCCGCGGCCGGAGCCATTCTCTATGTGGATGGCGTTTACCATCACGCCCCGCCCCGCCCCGCCCAGGAGATCGACCCCACCGGGGCCGGAGATGTCTTCGCCGCCGCCTTCCTCATCCATCTGTTGCAGAGCCATCACCCCTTCCGCGCCGCCTATTTTGCCAATGTCGCTGCCAGCATGAGCGTGGAAGCGCCCGGCACCCACGGCATCCCCGATCGGGCCCGCGTCGAAGCCTATATCGCCGCCCACCCCTGCGCCGATCCTCCCCTGCCGGTCCCGCCATGACCTACGTCTACGCAATCGCCAACCAAAAGGGCGGTGTGGGCAAGACGACCACCGCCGTCAACCTGGGCGCGTATCTGGCCGCGGCCGGGCAACGCGTCTTGATCGTAGATATCGACCCGCAGGCCAACGCCACCAGCTCGCTGGGCCTGGTGGCCAGCCAGTTGCCCCGTTCGGTGTACGATGTGCTCAGCGGCGAGGCGGATCTGGTCGATGTCATCACCCTCACCAACCGCATGCGGCTGGATCTGGCGCCCAGCTCGCACAGCCTGGCGGCGCTGGAGACTGAGGCCGTGGAGGCGATCAGTGATGTATTCCGGCGCAGCTATCTGCTGCGCAACGCCCTGCGCCCCACCCTACACCGCTACGATTACATCTTCATCGACAACCCACCCAGCCTGGGGTTGATCACGGTCAACGCCCTGGCCGCGGCCACGCACGGCGTGATCGTACCCGTGCAATGTGAATATCTGGCCATGGAAGGGCTGGGGCAGTTGATAGCCACGATCGAGCGGGTGAAAAAGGCCCTGAACCCGCAGTTGGATATCGCCGGCCTGCTGCTGACGATGTACGACGCCCGCGTCAAGCTGAGCCAGCAGGTGGAGGAGGAGGTGCGGGCCTATTTCGGGGCCAAAGTCTTCCACACCATCGTGCCCCGCAACGTCCGCCTGGGCGAGGCGCCCAGTTATGGCGAGCCGGTCAGTTCCTACGCGCCCAATTCACCGGGCGCGCAGGCCTATCAGGCGCTGGCCGAAGAATTGCTGGCGCGCAACCGCGCGCACGGAGGGATGCAATGAGCCGGCGAGGACTGGGCCGCGGCCTGGGCAGCCTCATCCCCACCACCGCCGCCGCCGCCGCCACAGAGGAGGCAGCCGCGCAGCCGGGCGTGCGGCTGCTGGCGATCGACGAAGTCAGCCCCAACCCGCGGCAGCCGCGCCAGGCAATCCCGCCGGAGGCGCTGGCCGAGTTGGCCGCGTCGATCCGCGCGCACGGCCTGATTCAGCCGATCGTGGTCACTGCTGCCGCTGCGGGCGAGCCTACGCCCTATTTTTTGATCGCCGGAGAACGGCGCTGGCGGGCGGCGCGGCTGGCCGGGCTGACCACGGTGCCGGTGGTGATCAAGGAAGCCAGCCCACAAGAAATGCTGGAGTTGGCTTTGGTGGAGAACATCCAGCGGGCGGATCTGAACCCGCTGGAGGAGGCGGTGGCCTATCAGACGCTGATGGATGAGTTCGGCCTGACGCAGGAGCAGGTGGCCGATCGTGTGGGCAAGAGCCGGGTGGCGGTGGCCAACATCGTGCGGCTGCTGCGGCTGCCGCAGCCGGTGAAAAACGCGCTGATCGAAGAGACGATCCGCGAGGGACACGCCCGCGCCCTGCTGGGCCTGAACGATGGCCAGAGCATGGTCGAGGCGCTGCACGTGGTGATCAACCGCGGGCTATCGGTGCGGCAGACGGAGGAAATGGTGCGCCGCCTGAACACGCCGACGCCGACCCCCGAACCGGAGGAGGCGGGGGAAGTCAGCCCGGAGACCCGCGCGCTGGAGGATCGCCTGCGCCGGAGCCTGGGCACCAAGGTCACCCTCTTCCGCAGCCGCAAAGGAGGCCGCATCGTCATCCATTTTTATTCGGAAGAGGAATTATCGGGGATTTACGACAAGTTAATCGCAGATCCACTTTAACGGTTTTACTGGCGATGGACGATGGACGATGGACGAAAACCAAATACCAAATACTGAACACTGAACACTGAACACTGAACACTGAACACTGAACACTGAACACTGACTACTGAACACTGACTACTGAATACTGAACACTGAACACTGAAAACGCATGCGTCTGCTGGCGATTGCTCCAACTGGTTTTTTTGCGGATTACGGTTGTCATGTACGCATTCAGGGGCATTTGCGGGCGCTACAAGACCTGGGCTACCAGGTGCGGCTGGTCACCTATCCCGCCGGCCGCGACCTGCCCGGCCTGAGCATCCTCCGCCCGCCCCTGCCGCTGATCCGTAACCTGCCGGTCGGCTCCTCCCGACGCAAGCTCCTGCTCGACGCCCTGCTAGGCCCCACGGCCCTGGCCGCGGCCCTGCGCTTCCGCCCCCACATCCTCCACACCTATCTGCACGAGGGCGCGCTGCTGGGCTGGCCGCTGGCCCGGCTGCTGGGCGCACACCTCAGCTTCGATTACCAGGGCTCGCTCACTGCCGAGATGCTGGATCACCATTTTCTCCGCCCCCGCTCCCCCTGGCTGCCCCTGCTGCGCCGGCTGGAGGACTGGATCGAACAGCGCCCGCAGGTCATCTTCGCCTCCTCCGCCCCCGCCCGCGACCGTTTGCAAGCGCGGGGCCTTCCTCCGGCTCAGCGGGGCCTTCCTCCGGCTCGGCGGGGCCTTCCTCCGGCTCGGCGGGGCCTTCCTCCGGCTCGGCGGGGCCTTCCTCCGGCTCAGCGGGGCCTTCCTCCGGCTCGGCGGGGCCTTCCTCCGGCTCGGCTGCACCTGCTGCCCGACAGCGTCGACGTCGATGTATTCGCCCCGCGCCCCCCTGATCCTGCCCTGGCCGCCCGGCTCGGCCTCGATCCCGGCCAGCCGGTAGTAGTCTATCTGGGCCTGCTGGCACCCTACCAGGGCATCGACTTGCTGTTGGCGGCGATTGCGCACCCCTTGCTGGCCGCCACTCCCGCCCAGTTCCTGATCATGGGCTTTCCCGACGTCGATCGCTACCGGGCGCAGGCCCAGGCCCTGGGCGTGGCCGGGCGGGCGATCTTCACCGGAGCCGTGCCCTACGCCGACGCCCCCCAGCATCTGGCCCTTGGCGACATCGCCGTGGCGCCCAAGCTCTCCACCACCGAAGGCAGCGGCAAGCTGCTGCCCTACATGAGCATGGCCCTGCCCATCGTCGCCACCGCCACACCTGTGCACCGCGCCTATCTGGGCGAGGAAGGGGTGTGGGCAGAGGCGCCGGAGCCGGAAGCCCTGGCCCAGGCCCTGCGCTGGGCCCTGGAACACCGCCACGAACTGCGCGCCCGCGGCCAACGCCTGCGAGAACGCGCCCAAACGCACTACACCTGGGCCCACGCCGCCCAAATCATGCACGAAACCTTCACAAAATTAATGATTAATCATTAATCATTAATACCTAATACCCACTATCTAACCATGGATCATCCCTTTTCACCTATTCACTACCTTCGCTTGCTGCGGCGGCGGTGGCGCTTGATCCTGATCCCGACCCTCATCGCCCTGCTCACGGCTGCACTCCTCAGCTTCCTGACGCCGGTGCACTACACCGCCGCCGCCACCCTGCTGGCCCCAAGCCCGCAACTGGTGTGGCGGTGGGAGAACAAAGTCTCCGATGTCGTGGACACGCGGTTCGACTGGCGGGCCGAGATCCTGCCCCTGCTGACCACGACCAACCTGTCCGAACGGGGCCTGGCCAAAGTCGGAGATCAGTTGCAGCACCCGCTCGACGCCGCGACCCTGGCCGGCCGCACCAAGGCGCGGGTGGGCGCGGGCAGCCTCTTCACCTTGCAGGTGCGCGCCGCGTCGGCCGGCGACGCCCAACTGCTGGCCAACGCCCTGGCCGAGGCCCTGACCGAGGCCGCAGCCGATTACTACAGCGGCGATCTGGCCGCCAACCAGGCCGCGCTGCAAGAAACCCTGGCGCAATTCCAGGTGTGGGATGACGCTCTGACCGCGTTCCGCGCCCGCTCTGGCATGGGCCTGGGCATGAGCGGAGCCGCGGTGGTACTGAACGAGGAGGAGGTCATCGCCCTACAGAGCGCGGTCAAACAGGAGATGGCCCTGGCCAACTCTCGCCGCGCCGCCCTGCAACACGCCCTGGGCCGGGTGCAGATGGTGCTGGACGCGGGCGCGGCCGGCGAGCCGCTGCCCCGCACCCTGCTCAACGTCCCAGAGATCAACGCCATCTACGCCCTGCCCTACGATGAGGCCCTGCAATTGCCCGCCGGCGAACTGCTGGCCCGCTTGCGGGAGATCGCCGCGACCATGCAGCGCGATTACGCCCTGCTCAGCCAGCAAGCCATCGCCGCGCAGCAAGAAACATCCGAACTGACCACAGAATGGGAAAATATCTTGCGCGACCGCGGGGTGTGGCTGGAATCGGTCACCGCCATACAGCGCCGGGAGGTGGAACTGCAGATGAAACGCCTGATCGAAGGCTCGCGCGTCCGCCTGATCGACCCGGCCCCCCTGCCCGAACGCCCTTCGCAGCCCAACTGGCCGCTGAATCTGGGGTTGGCGCTGGCCGGCGGGCTGCTCTTCGGATTCCTGTTGGCCGTGGCCGCGGTCTATTTTGGCGAAGATCCCCTCTGACCGGGCCAGACGCAGACACTGGCTGCTGGCGCTGGGCCTGACTCTGGCCCACGGCCTGCTGTGGTGGGCGCTGACCCCGCCCTGGGCCGCGCCGGACGAGCCGGGCCACTATCTCTACGCCCGCCTGCTGGCCGACCTGGGCCGCGCGCCCACGCTGGCCGATCTCAGCCCTGCCGTGGAAGCGCCGCTGCTGGCCAGCCTGGTCGCCCACGAGTGGTGGGCGTACAATGGCCGGCCTCAGCCCCCCGCCCCCCCCGCGCGCTGGCAGGATGACCCGACACTGGCAGCCAGCGGCAACCAATTCGAGAACGAACCCCTCCTTTTCTACCTGTTGCCGGCCTGGTGGCTGCGTCAGGCGGGGGAGCGCTTCGGCGCCGACCCGGCCGCGGCCCTGCGCTGGCTGCGACTGTGGCCCCTGCTGCTGCGCCTGCTGGCCGTGGCCGCGGCCCTGGCCCTGGCGCAGCGCACCTGGCCGCAGCAGCCCCACCGCTGGCTGAGTGTAGGGCTGTTGATGGGGCTGCTGCCCATGGTCGGCTTCATCGGCGGCAGCTTCAATAACGCCGCCCTGGCCCTGGCCTGGGGCGCAGTCGCGTTTTGGGCCCTGGCCCGCCATCCCCGCCTGGCCCTGATCCTCATCCTGCTCGGCCCCCTGCTGGCGGATCTCAGCCTGCTCTTTCTGTGGCCGCTGGCCGCAGGGCTGGGACTGTGGCGGCTACAGCGCCGGCAGCCGCGGCTGGCTGCTGCCCTGATCGCAGGGCTGGCCCTGATCCTGCTGCTGCTCTGCCTGCCCCAACCAGGCTGGGCCGCGGGCTGGCGGCGCTCGCCGGGCGACATGATCAGCCGGGCGGGAGGAGGAGGCCTGGCCTTGCAGCCGCAGCCGGGCGACACCCACGCCCTCTCCCAAATCATCGCCGGCAAGGAACTGGCCGCGCTGAGCGGGCAGACCCTGCGCCTGCGCGCCGAGGTGCTCACCCAGCCGCGGCCGGCCCTGCGCCTGACCTGGCAGGATGCAGCCGCCGCCGTCGAGCAGGTGTGCAGCGAGAGCGTGTGCGATTTCAGCATCCCCATTCCCGCGCACCCCACCTTTCTGCGCATCGCCGCCGCGGCCGCGCAGCCCATGACCTTCCGGCTGGCGCTGACCGACGCGGCAGGACGCCAGTTGCTGGACAATGGCGATGGCCGCTGGCCCGCGCCGCGCGGCAGCACGCTTTTTCGCAGCCTGGAGCAGCGCCTGCCGGTGCCTGCCGGCTTTTTCGAGCGCCTCTACGCCCCCGCCACCTGGGACGCCGCCGCCCAATTCCGCTATCTGCTCTTCGGCGGGTTCACCTGGGCCAGTTTTTGGGGTTTTTTCGGCTGGCTGAGCCGCCCCCTGCCCTGGTGGATTTACCTGCTGCTGGCCGCGGCCAACGCGCTGGCCGGCTGGGGCCTGCTGCACGGGCTGCCCGCGGCAGTGCGGCGCCGGCGCTCCCCCTCCTCCGGCGATCGCTTGCTGCTGCTGGCCGCGCTGGCGCTGTTGCTGATCCTGGCGCAGGTGTGGGCGCCGATGCTGGGCCAGGCCTGGCAGCCGCAGGGCCGCTATCTTTTCCCCGCCCTTTTGCCCATCGCGCTCCTCCTCGCCGCCGGTTGGGAACAGGCCCTGCCCCCCGCCCACCGCGACCGATTGCCCCCCCTGCTCGTCATCCTCTTGACAGCCCTCAATCTTACAGCACTTTTCGGCGTTAGTTATTAGATATTGGGTATTAGACAGATCGCCATTCATCTACGTATATGGTTACCGAATACTGACCACTGAATACCGAATACTGAATACTGACCACTGAATACCGAATACTGAATACTGACCACTGAATACCGAATACTGAATACTGACCACTGAATACTGAATACTGAATACTGACCACTGAATACTGAATACTGAATACTGACCACTGAATACTGAATACTGAATACTGACCACTGAATACTGCCCCATGTCCATCCACGAACCTGCGGAACGACTGCTGATCATCGGCCTCGATGGCGGCACCTGGGACATTTTCGGGCCCCTCTGCGACCTGGGGGAGATGCCGAATCTGGCCCGGCTGCGCGCGGGCGGCGTCTGGTCGGAGCTGCGCTCCACGCAGCCCCCTTTCACTGCGCCGGCCTGGGCCACCTTTGCCACCGGCGTCAATCCGGGGCGGCATGGCGTGCTGCACTTCCTGCGCAAGCCGGCCGACCCGCTGCGTTCGCTGGCCGGCGAGGGCGCAGCGATCAACAGCACCCACGTGGCCGCCAACACCCTCTGGCACTATCTCAGCGCCGCCGGCCAACGCGTGGGCGTGATCAACCAGCCCCTCAGCTATCCCCTGCCCCCCTTCACCCCGCCGGCGGAGGGCTGCTTCGCCATCAGCGGCCTGATGACCCCGCCCGCGGCCCCCGATTTCACCTGGCCGCCAGAATTGGCCGCGCACCTGCGCGGCTACGTGGTCGATCTTGATTATGGCCGCGCCGGCCAACCGCTGCAGGCTGCCGATCTGCCGGCGCCGGCGGAGATGCTGGCCGACATCGCCCGCATGACCGAGCGCCGCGGCTTCCACACCCTGCGCCTGATGCAATCACAGCCCTGGGACACGCTGATGGTGGTGTTCACCGGCACCGACCGCATCTTCCATCACTTCTGGCGCTATTTGCAGCCGCAGGCGGGCGAGGAAGCAGACCGGCTCGATATCGCCCTCTCCGAAAAGCTGCGCCAGTACTTTCGCCTGCTCGACAACATCCTGGGCGGGCTGATCCGGAGCGCCGGCTCCAGGGCCAATGTCGTCATCCTCTCCGATCATGGATTCGGGCCGGCCGCGCAGCATTGGGCGCATCTCAACAACTGGCTGCTGGAGCTGGATCTGCTGCGCTTGCAGATGGCGGGCGGGGGCAACCTGGTGCACCGGCTGCGTCAGGCCGCGCCCTGGCTACGCGATATCGCCAAGCGCATCCTGCCGGCCGAGGCCCGGGCCGCGGTGCAGCGCCAGGGCCGCCTGGCCGACGCCGTGGACTGGCCGCACACCCAGGCCTGGGCCGAGCCGCTCTACAACAACGTGGCCGGCGTCTTCCTGCACCGCGCCGGCCGCTACGCCGAGGGCTGCGTCAGCCCCGCCGCCGTGGAGACGCTGCGCCGCCGTATCCTGGCCGCGGCTGCAGATCTGCGCATCCCCGGCAGCCGCCGCCCCCTGATCCTGGATGCGCAGCCGCGGGAGGCGGTGTACAACGGCCCCCACCTCGCCCGCTTCCCCGACATCCTCCTCACCCTCGACCCAGATTACGCGGCAGTGCCCACCCTCGGCGCCACCCTGATCACCCCGGCCGCCGGCCTGCTGCGCAGCGGCGATCACCGGCCCGCAGGCATGTTCCTGGCCTATGGCCCCAATCTGCGCAGCGGCCCGCTGGAACCGACGCCCGGCCTGATCGACCTCGCCCCCACCCTGCTGCACCTGGCCGATCTGCCCATCCCCGCCGGCATGGAAGGCGCGGTGCTGACCGGCATCTTCGACCGCGGCTACCTCGTCCTGCACCCGCCCCGCACCGGCCCCGATTTACCGCCGCCGCCGCCGCCCACCGACTTCAGCGCGTACGAGGACGCGGCCGTAGCCGACCGGTTGCGGGGGTTGGGGTATCTTCAGTAATTAGATATTAGATATTGAATATTGGATATTAATCATTAATTTTGATATGAAACTTCTTGTTATTGGCCTGGATGGGGCAGATTGGGGTATTCTTGATCCGTGGATCGCGGGGGGCGACATGCCGCACCTGGCCGCGTTGCGCGGGCGCGGGCAATGGGGGCTGCTGCGCTCCACCATCCGCCCCGAATCTTCCGTGGCCTGGGCCACCTTCGCTGCCGGCGTCAATCCGGGCCGGCATGGCATTTTCGGGTTCGCGGCGCAGCAGCCGCACAGCTACACCACCACCCTGAACACCGCCGCGCAGGTGCAGCAGCCCAGTTTCTGGCGCCGGGCCGCGGCCGCGGGCAAACGTCTGGCCCTGCTGAATGTGCCTATGACCTACCCGCCCCAACCGTTCGATGGCGCGCTGGTGGGCGGCATGCTCAGCCCCAGCATCCACAGCCAGTTCACCCACCCCCCCGACCTGCGCCGCCAGTTGCTGGCCGCGGCGCCCGATTACACCATCAACGTCGATCGCGCCGGCCTCAGCCTGCGCAGCTTCATCCGCCAAACCACCCACTCGATCGCTGCCCGCGCCCGCGCCGCCCACTGGCTGCTGCAACAGGACGCGTGGGACGCCTTTGTCGTCGTCTTCAGCGAGACCGACCGCTTGCAGCACTACACCCTGCACCTGCTGGCCCCCGATCATCCCCGCCATGATCCGGCGGCGGCCGCGGCGCTGCTGCCCGATCTGCTGGCCGCGTACCGCGCGCTCGACGCGGCCGTGGGCGATCTTGTCGCCGCCGCGGGGCCAGAGGCCGAACTGATCCTGCTCAGCGACCACGGGTTTGCGCCCTGCGCCCGCGCCTTCCTGCCCAACGTCTGGTTAGAACAGCAGGGCCTGCTCCGCCGCGATGCCGGCGGCGGGCCGCCAACGCCGGGCTTGTGGCGGCGTCTGCGCGGCCACGCCGGGCTGCGCCGCCTGAAAAACAGCCTGCCCCTGCTCCGCCACTGGCGCCGCCCGCCCCCGCCCGGCGACCATCTGGCCGGGGTGGATTGGGCGCAGACGCAGGCCGTCTACAGCCCCGCCGGCGGCATCCGCCTGAATGTGCAGGGCCGCGAGCCGCAGGGCGTCCTCACCCCTGCCGCGGCCGACCGCCTGCGCGGCGACCTGATCGCCGCGCTCACCGCCCTCATCAACCCGGCCACCGCCGCCGCGCCCCTGCTCCAGGTGCTGCCGCGCGAGGACTTGTACAACGGCCCCTTCCTGTCCCTGGCCCCCGATCTCATCCTCGAACCCCGCCGCGCCGACCCCGACCCCCGGCGCAACACCACCTGCTCCCCCGCCTTCGGCCCCCATTGCTTCGGCGATAGCGGCGAGCTGACCGGCAACCACACCCTCGACGGCATCTTCCTGGCCGCGGGGCCAGATATCGCGCCCGGCCGCCTGACCGGTAGCCACCTGCTCGACCTGGCGCCCACCATCCTCCACGCCCTCGCCGCGCCCGTCCCGGACGATCTGGAGGGCCAGATCCTGCCCCTGTGGGCCTCGCCCCGGCCCATCCTGCGCGCCGGCCCAGAAGAGGAAGAGAGGCTGGCCGCGGCCAGCAGCCCCTTCACCCCCGCCGAGGAAGCCGCGGTGGCCGGCCGCCTGCGTTCGCTCGGCTATTTGTGATCCGCGTCCGCGCCGGAGACGCGGCCGATCAGATAGTGCACGCCCTGGCTGGCAACCAGCGCCAGCCAGCCGCCCCAGCCCAGGAAAAAGAGCAGCGGCAGATAGCGCAGCAGCAGCAGCCACAGTCCCAACTGCGCCAGAAAGGAGAGCAGATACAAAGGGGCGCTGAACAAGAGCAGGGCCGTGTTGCGAAAGACCAGCCACACCGTCGGCGCCTGCAATTCCAGCAGCGTGGGCAGCAGATGCGGCAGCAGCGCCAGCCACAGCAGGCCAAGGTACAGCCACAGAAAACTGATGGCGCGGAAGAAATCTTCGCCCAGCCGGGCATAGAACCACACATTGATCACCAGCAGGGCCAGGACGGCCAGCCACACCCCCAGCACCAGATAGCTCAGCCGGGCGTAGGCGCGCACGCCCTCCTTGAAGAAGTCGAAATTCACCCGCTCTTCCCGCGCCATCCGCCGCGCTACCACGGCCAGCCCCGCGGCCACGGCCGGCGCCGGCAAGATCAGCAGCAAACTCAGCGCCAGCAGCAGGCTGAGGCCGAGCATCAGCGCCAGCTCGTCCCACAAGAGGAGGAAGCCGCGGGCCAGAAAGCGCCAGGGCGCTGCAAGTTGGCTCATCTCGCGCTCGCCAGATACCGCAACACCTCGGCCTGCACCTCGGCGTCGGCGTACAGGCGGGTGTGCAACGCGTAGGGCAGCAGATCGCCGATGCCGCTGGCCACGTTGGGGTCGGGGGCCTGGCCGATCTCCAGGCGCAGGTGCTTGCGGAAGGGCACTTCGTAGCTGGTGAAGGGCGCGTTGGGCAGCCGCGAGGCGCTGGCAGCGGGCACCGCCCCATCTCCCAGGCTGAGATCGAAATGGAAGAGCCGCCGCCCACGCAGCGCCGCCTCCACAGTCAGGCCCACATTGCCGTAGATCAGGTGGTAGGCGACAGCCAGGGGCATGGCCCCCGGCGCGTTGATGCGGGCGATGATCTCGCTATCCGGCTGGATCTGGCGCAGGGCCTCGCTCTCTTGCAGCGTCGCCTGGGCAAGCATCTCTCCCTCGGGGCCGAGGGGCATGGCGGGGGGCGCCGGCGCGGCGCCGAAGGCCTCCTCGCGGGCCAGGGCCAGCTCCCAGCGCAGTTGCTCCTGCCACTGCGCCACCAGGCTGGCCGGGCGCGCCTGCAAAAAGGGGAGGCGCTCGACCAGGCCGAGCAGACGCCAAATCCACGAGGCCTGATCGAGCAGATCCACGGTGTCGGAGAGGGGCGCGCCCGTGTGCGGGGTGCCCAGGGTGATCAGCCGGGCCACATCGCCGGCGTAGCACGTGCCCAACGCATCGGGCGCGGCGCAGGAGAGGTAGTAACGGGCGATAAGCCCGCCCAGGCTGTGGCCGATCAGCGTCACCTGGCCCGGCCCGCCCGCGGCCAGTGCATCCGCGGCCACTGTTCCCACCGCCGCGGCCAGGCGCTGGGCCAGGATGGCGACATCGCCGCGGTTGTCATAGGCGCCATCGGGGGCCTGGCCGTAGAGGAAAGGCCGCACCAGGTGTTCATCCAGCCCGCCCTGCGCGATCAGCGCCGGCGCGAAACCAGAGTCGTACCAGATCTCCGGCCCGCTGTTGAAGCCATGGATGAGTAAGATCGGTTGCGCGTTCATCGCGGATCAAGCCAGGCGCAGGCGTTGGAAGAGCCAGGGGCCAAGGCCGGGCACCACGAAGCCCACCGCGGCGTAGCGCACGAAGCGGAAGGCCTGCGCGGTCAGATAATTGCCCTGGGAGAAAGGCTCGAAGAGGATGTCGAGGCCGAGGAAGGCGGCCAAGACGAGGACGTGACCGACGACATAGCGCAGCAGGCGCTGCGTCCAGGGGCCGCGGACGCTGAAATGCAGCCGGTGGTGATCCCAGATCAGCCCCAGCAGCAGGCCGAAGAAGACGGCGGTGGTGAGCACGCCCGACTCGGCGGGGCGGCGCCCCTCCCAGTTGCTGGGGAAGATGGCCAGCAGCGCCACTATCAGCAGCAGGGCGGCGAGGAGTTGGCGGCTGGCCGGCCACCGGGCCAGACGTTCGCCCCAGGGTTCGGCCAGTTTCAGCACCAGGTACAGCCCGATCAGGCCGACGATCCAGCCGCCGATCACATCGGCAGGATAGTGTACGCCCAGATAGAGGCGAGAAAGGCTGACGCTGAGGCCGAGTAGGAAGAGGGGCAAGGCCCATTGCCAGCGCCGCACCGCCACCATCATCATCCCCCACACCCCGGCTGCGGGCGCGGCGTGGGTGCTGACAAAGCCGGGCGAGGTCTCCTCCCACAGCCGCACCACCGGCGGAGAAGGGGGGCGATCCAGTTTGAACGCCCACTTGATCATCTCGCCCACGTACAGGGAAAAGATCAGGCTGAGCGCGGTCAAAATGCCCCAGCGTTTGGAGACGCACCAGTAGAGGAAGGGGAAGAAGAGGATGTAAAAGTACTCGACGCCGAGCCAACTCATCAATGAAAAGAAGGAAGTGAGGCCATCGCTGGCAAAGCTCTGTAGCCACACCAGGAAGGGGACGCTGGCCTCATTGAGGGAACGGATCCATTCAATCATCATGACCTCCTTGATAGAGTGGGACGCCAGCAACCTGCTGGCAAATGAGGGTGATCAGCACGCGGGCAGAATCGACGAGATCCTGCACCGCGATGTGCTCGGCGGTGGTGTGGACATCGGCCATGCCGGTGGAAAGCACCACGCAGGGGATGCCGGCGGCGGTGTAGATGTTGCCATCGGTGCCGCCGCCGCTGGGCTTGGGCCGGAAGGGGAACCCCAACTGCGTGATCGCCTGTTGCGCGGCCCGGTACGCGGGCTGATCCGGCGTGATGCAGTAGGTCTCGTAGGAATGGCGCACGGCGATCTCGACCTGGGCGTTGTGGGCGGCAGCGGCCTGCTCCAGGGCCGTGGTCATGGCCGTCAGTTGGGCGTCCAGGCGTTCAAGATTGCGGCTGCGCGCCTCCCCGCGCATCGTCACCCGGTCGGGCACGATGTTGGTGGCTTCGCCGCCGGCGATGACGCCGATGTTGGCCGTGGTTTCAGCATCGATACGGCCCAGGGGCATGGCTACGATCGCGGCTGCGGCCACGACAATGGCGTTGATCCCCTTTTCCGGCTCTGCCCCGGCGTGCGCTTTCTTGCCCAGCACGGTGATATCCAGCACCCGCTGCGAGGGCGCGGTGTAGACCATGGTGCCGATGGGGCCGCCGGCGTCGAGCACCACGCCCCAGGCCGCGGTCAATTGGCCGGTATCGACCTGTTTGGCTCCGGTCAGCCCCACCTCTTCGCTGACGGTGATCACGATCTCGAGCGGGGGGTGCGCCCAGTCGGGATGGGCCTGCAACACTGTCAGGGCCTCCAGAATGGCGGCCACGCCCGATTTGTCATCCGCGCCGAGGATGGTGCGGCCGTCGGAATAGACCACGCCATCGCGCAGCAGCGGCCGGATGCCGGTGTCGCTGCCCACGGTATCCATGTGCGCGCTGAGCAGGAGGGTGGCCTCGCCCTGGCCGGGCAGCCGGGCAATGAGGTTGCCGGCGCTATCCTGGCTGACCGCGCAGCCCAGGCCGCGCAGGCGCCCGGCCAGGTGCCGCCCGATCTCCGCCTCCTGGCCGGTGGGGCTGTCGATCTGGACGAGTGTCAGGAAGAGGTCGAGCAGGCGTTGGGGGTCGATAGCCGCGTCAGGGGGCATGGGAGGGCTCCTGGGAGTGAGGGGGGTGGGGCGTGATGCGTAAAACGTAAAACGTAATGCGTAAAACGTAATTGGGTAAAACGTAATTGGGTAATGATTTGCCTTATTTTGTCATTACGAGGGGCGATAACCCCGAAACAATCACCAACTTGGCTAATTAGAGATTATTTTGCCCTTACAAGACTCACAATGATACAACAGGTAAACAGACACTACCAATCTACCAATCTACCAATTTACCAATCTACCAATTATGGGGTACGTTCTACGCGTTTTTGCGGAAAAAGTGCGGAAAGGAGGGTGAGGAGGGCGACGACGAGGCAGGCGATGCCCAGCCAACGCAGCAGCACGGGCACGCCGAGGTAGTCGGCCAGCAGAGAAGCGGCGATCAAGGGGGCCAGGCCCAGGAGGTTGGCGATCATGAACTGCACGGTAAAAACGCGCCCGCGCAGGCTGGGCAGGGAATCGCGCTGGATCGTGGTCTGGGCAATGGTGTTGATGGCGTAGAGGCTGAAGCCGAGAAAGATGGAATTGATGGCGACGGCGGTGCTGAGGGGGACGATGCGCTGCGGGTAGAGGTCGAAAATGGGGATGCGGGCGTTGGTGTAGTCGCGGCTGAGCAAGCTGAGGATGCCAAATGTGAGCGCGGCCAGGAAAAGCATGCCGGTTTGCAGCCAATCATGGCGCAGCCGGTTGCCCCAGCGGGACAGAGCAATGATCGCCAGGCCCATGCCCAGGCCCGCGGGCGCAAAGAAGAGCACAGCATCTTCCGGGGTCAGCCCCAGCACGCGCGAGACCAGGGCCGTGGACATCATGGCCAGGATCATGATCAGCGTCACCACCAGGGTGATGTGCAGGATGCCCATGTAGATGGTGCGATTGCGGATGACAAAGGCCCAGCCCTCGCGGAACTCGCGCAACAGGCGTTCGCGGCCGCTGGCGGCGCTGAATCCCTGCACCCGGCGGCCAGGATCGCGCGGCAGGCGCAAAACCAGGAGGAAGGCGATGAGATAGAAGGCGCCCATGAGGCCAAAAGAGGAGGAAAGGCCCAAAATCTTGACGGCGGCAGGAGCCAGAACCACCAGGCCCACGATCTGAGAGCCGGCGATGGTGATGTTGAAGAGGGAATTGGCCATCATCAACCGTTCCTCGCCCACCAAAAGGGGCAGTTTGGCCAGCACCGCCGGGTTGAAGAAGACGCCGACCGAAGCGCCGGCAAAGGTCACGGCATAGACGATGAGCAGGAGGATGAGGGTGTAGTTGCCCGCTTGTACATCGGCCCAGCGTAGCAAAAAGATGTAGCTGAGGGCCAGCAGGCCGCGCAGGAAGTTGGAAAGGACGATGATCCACTTCTTGGGCACCCGGTCGATGACGACGCCGGCAAAGGGTGAAAGCAGCACCGAGGGCAGAGTGAAGACGGCGACCATGACCCCCGTGTGCACGCTGCGCCCGGTCAGCCGCTCGATCAGCACCAGCTGGATGAAATGGATGCCATTTTGGGCGGTCAGGGCGAGCAACTGGCCCAGCCACAGCATCTGAAAAGCCGGCAGCCGGAGGATGGCATTGAACCCGCCAGGTTTGGAAACGGACATGAGGGGCAGCGAGGGGGAATGGGATTAAGCCTCTGCCGCAGCAGCAGGGTCTGCCTCGACGGCAGGGGGGCCGGCGTGACGCACAAAGGCCTTGAGGGCGTGACGGAATTTATCGCGGGGCAGCATCAGCCGGCGGCGGCAGGTCTGGCAAACCAGGCCAATGTCAGCGCCGACGCGGTAGACTTCCCACTCGAAGCCGCCGCAGGGGTGTTTCTTGCGCAGGCGCACAATGTCGCCGGTGCGCACATCCAGAAAGGAGGGGGAGCGTGGACGGTTGTCGGTTGTCATGGGCCGATGGGCGGCAAAGGGAAGGGGGTGATAATTGATAATTGATGAACCATGCCGCAGGGATTATAACAGAGATGGGCGTGACCTTCCTCTCAGGCCCCGGCCATCACCTGACGATAGGTTTCCAGGGTTTCGCGGGCCGCGGCCTGCCAGGAGAAGGAGGCGGCGCGGGTGAGGCCTTTGTGGCGCAGTTCCTGGCGCAGGGCGGCGTCGTGCAGCAGGCGATGCATGGCCACAGTCCAGGCCTCCACATCTTCCGGCGGGGCCAGCAAGGCAGCGCCCCCTGTCACCTCTGGCAGGCTGCCGGCGTTGGAACAGAGCACCGGTGTGCCGCAGGCCATCGCCTCCAGCGGGGGCAGGCCGAATCCTTCGTAATAGGCCGGGTGCACCAGCAGATCAGCCAGATTGTAGAGGGCGCGCATTGCCTCGGTGCTGGGGATCATGCCGGTGAAATGCACGTGCTCCCACAGATCCAGCTTCTCGACCAGGGCATGGACATCATCGAACAGCCAGCCCGAAGCGCCGGCCAGCACCAGGGGACAGCGCACCTCGTACAATTGGCGCAACTGCCGGTAGGCGCGCAGCAGGGTGCCCAGGTTTTTGCGCGGCTCGATCGTGCCGACGAACAGCAGAAAACGCTCTGGCGTGGACACGCCCGCACGCAGCAGGCAGGCGCGGGCCTCGGGCCTGGCCATGGGCCGGTACTGCGGGTCCGCGGCCTCGTAGATGACGTTGATCTTCGATTCGGGCGCGCCCAGCAGCCGCACCAGATCCACGCGGGTGGCATTGCTGACGGCGATGATGCGGCTGGCCCGGCGCACCGCCAGCTCGGTCTGGCCATAATAGCGGGCCGAGTCGGCAGTGACGAAATTGGGATAGAGCAGGAAAGCGAGATCGTGCACCGTGATCACCGCGGGGATGCGGTTGTGCAGCGGCGGGATGAAATCGGGGCTGTGGATCAGATCCAGCCCCAGGGTCAGCGTTTCCAGGCTCAGCGGCCACGGCTCGAAACGGTGATGCACCGGCGTGAGCAGGTTGGCGACGGTGAAATTGGGCGCATCCACCACCGGCTGGGGCTGGCGGCGGTGTTGCAGCAGCACGTACGTATTCTCCTGGTCGATCTCGGCCAGGGCCTGCAACAGCCGCAGTGTGTACCAGCCGATGCCGGCCTGGCGATGGTAGAGCAGACGAACGTCGATGCCGATGCGCATGGGTCGAGGAAAGGGCGGACAAGCGCGGCGCACAAACGGGGGCCGTCACATTGTCGAATCATCCACCGCAGGATACAATCAGAGTTGGAGTTGCCGAAATGTTGAGAGAAACGCTGCAAACCATCATCCGCAAGATCAAAAACAGCCCTGATTATACCATCGACCCCGATTTACCCACGACCGCGCTGATCACGTTGCTGAAGGAGCGGGGGCTGGCGTGGGGCCGCGGGCTGTGGCGGCGGCCCA
>JAANMV010001461.1_pt1 | contig 25903 bp, 39 predicted proteins | sample 7279661 | NCBI WGS metagenome assembly JAANMV01 (sample SAMN14094540, study PRJNA606508) | bioreactor metagenome | isolation source: A lab-scale SPAN reactor treating ammonium-rich wastewater day 121 | place: Ireland: Galway | collected 2017-05-16
GCTGATCACGCCAGTGGCGTTGGAGAAGGAAATGCGGTTCGCGATCCGCGAGGGCGGCCGCACCGTCGGCGCGGGCGTCGTCACCGAGATCATCGAATAGAGGAACTATGGAAACCCCAGGACAAAAAATCCGAATCCGGCTCAAGGCCTTCGATCACAAGTTGCTGGACCAGTCGGCTTCCGAAATCGTCGAGACGGCGAAACGCACGGGCGCCCGCATCGCGGGGCCGGTCCCGCTGCCCACCAAGATCGAGCGCTACACGGTGCTCCGCTCGCCGCACGTCGACAAGAAGTCGCGCGAGCAATTCGAGATTCGGACCCACAAACGTCTTTTGGATATTCTCGAACCGACCCAGCAGACCATCGACGCCCTGATGCGGCTCGACCTGTCGGCGGGCGTCGAAGTCGAGATTAAAATGGTATGAGCAAGAAAACGATCAAGCCCGGCCTCATCGGGAAGAAAATCGCGATGACCCAGATCTTCGCGGACGGGGGCGACTATTACGGCGCGACCGTCCTGCAAGTCGGGCCCTGTTTCGTGACCCAGGTCAAGAACGGCGCCAAGGAAGGTTACAACGCCCTCCAGCTCGGTTTCGGCGAGCTCGAATTCCGCCGCGTCAACCGCGCGACGCGCGGGCACTTCGAGAAGAAGGGCCTCAAGGCCTTCCGCCACCTGAAAGAGATCCGCGTCAGCGACGCCGGGGCCTTCCAGGTCGGCCAGAAGCTCGACGTGTCGGCCTTCCAGGTCGGCGACCGCGTCGACGTGACCGGCGTCTCGAAGGGCAAGGGGTTTCAGGGCGTCATCAAGCGGCACCACAAGGCCGGCGGTCCCGCCAGCCACGGCTCCTGCTTTCACCGTTCCACGGGCTCGATCGGTCAGCGTACCTATCCCGGCAAGGTCTTCAAGCTGATGGGGCTGCCGGGTCATATGGGCGACGAGCGCGTGACGGTTCGCAACCTGAAGGTCCTGCGGGTCGATGCCGAGCGCAACCTGTTGGTGCTGAACGGCGCGGTGCCGGGCGGCGAAAACGCGATCCTCTTGGTCCGCAGCGCGGACCCTGGCTTCGAGAAGCGCTTGAAGTCGCAGGAGGCCCCGAAGGCCGCCGAGGCGGCGCCGGCCGAAGCCGCGCCCGCGCAGGAGGCTCCGGCTTCGTAGCGGCGAACCTCGTGTTCGCCCGGCGGAGGACCGAAGGATAAACGAAGGATCGAATTCGTAGGGCAAGCTCCCCGCGAAAGGGGGCGGCGAACGCAAGCTTCGCCTCACAGGATGGAAATTTTATGAGCACATTAGCTTTATACAGCCAAGCGGGCAAAAAAGTCCGCGACATCGAAGTGGCCGAGGGTCTCCTGGCCGGGCCCATCCGCAAGGGCCTGCTTTACTACATGGTCCGCAACCAGCTCGCCAACCGGCGCGCCGGGACGCACGCGACCAAGACCCGCGGCATGACCACCGGCTCCACCAAGAAGATCTACCGCCAGAAGGGAACCGGCAACGCCCGACACGGCGACATCAAGGCCCCGATCTTCGTCGGCGGCGGCCGCATCTTCGGGCCGCATCCCCGGGACTACAGCTACACCACCCCCAAGCCGGCCAAGCGCCGCGCCCTGCAGACCGCCTTGGCCCTCAAGAACAAAGAAGGCGCCCTGCGGGTGGTCGAAAATCTGACGTGGCAAGAGATCAAGACGAAGCAGGCCGTCGAGTTCTTCAAGGCCCTCGAATGCAAGTCCGCCTTGCTGGTCATCGCGGGAGCCGACGACAAGATCGAGAAATCGGTCCGCAACCTGAAGGGTTTCAAGGTGCTGCGCGCCGAGGGCCTGAACGTCTACGACATCCTGAAGTACGACCAATTGGTATTAACCGAAGACGCCTTGAAGGCGGTCGTCGAGCGCCTCGGCGAGACGATTCAATAGCGAGTTGTTTTATGGAAATGCACGAAATCATCCGCCGTCCGTTGATCACCGAGAAGGGCACCCAGCTGCGCGAGGTCCAAAACCAATACCTCTTCGAGGTCGACCAGCGGGCGAGCAAGCACCAGATCAAGGGCGCGGTGGAGAAACTCTTCAACGTGCACGTCGAGGACGTGAAGACCCTGGTCGTTCGCGGCAAGATCAAGCGCGTCGGCCGCAGCATCGGCAAGCGTTCCAACTGGAAGAAGGCCTACATCACCCTGAAAGAGGGCGAGAAAATCGAATTTTTTGAAGGGGTCTGAGGCAGGCGTTAAGCGAAGCCCAAGCACCCTAGAACCGAGTTTTTTATGCCAATGAAAGAATACAACCCGATCACCCCCGGCCGGCGGCAGATGAACGTCTCGGATTTCGCCGAGATCACCAAGAAGCGCCCCGAGAAGTCGCTCTTGGCGCACAAGACCCGCTCGGGCGGGCGCAACAACCACGGGCGCATCACCACCCGCCACATCGGCGGCGGGCACAAGAAGCGCTACCGTATCATCGACTTCCGCCGGGACAAGCTCGACATCCCCGCCAAGGTCGCGGCCATCGAGTACGATCCCAACCGCAACGCGCGGATCGCGCTGCTCTTCTACGCCGACGGCGAAAAGCGCTATATCATCGCGCCGCAGTCGCTGAGCGTCGGAACCCAAGTCGTCGCCTCCGAGGGCGCCGACATCCTTCCGGGCAACGCGCTGCCGCTGCGCAACATCCCGGTCGGCACCAATATTTACAACATCGAGCTCAAGGTCGGGAAGGGCGGCCAGATCGCCCGCAGCGCCGGCACCTTCGCCCAGCTGATGGCGAAGGAAGGCAAGTACGCCCTGGTCAAGCTGCCTTCCGGCGAGGTCCGCAAGGTCTTCATCGATTGCATGGCGACCATCGGCGAGGTCAGCAACCCCGAGTTCGAGAACACCACCTGGGGCAAGGCCGGCCGCACCCGCTGGCGCGGCATCCGTCCGACGGTCCGCGGCATGGTCATGAACCCGGTCGACCACCCGCACGGCGGCGGCGAGGGTTGCAGCAAGGGCGGCAACCATCCCAGCAGCCCCTGGGGCACCCCGGCCAAGGGCTATAAGACGCGTCAGAACAAGCGGACGCAAAACATGATCGTGAAAGACCGGAGAAGCAAACTGTAATGTAGGGGCCGTTCGCAAACGGCCCCTGCGGAGATCGTAACAACCGCACGTTAGGATTCATTATGCCTCGTTCCTTAAAAAAAGGCCCCTGGGTCGACCTCTCCCTGCAAAAGAAGGTAGACGCCCAGCAGGACCAAAGCAGCAAGAAAGTGATCAAGACCTGGTCGCGCCGCTCGATGATCACGCCCGACTTCGTGGGCCTGACCTTCGCGGTGCACAACGGCCGCAAGTTCATCCCCGTCTTCGTCACCGAGAACATGGTCGGCCATAAGCTGGGCGAGTTCGCCGCGACCCGCACCTTCCACATGCACTCGGGCGACCGGAAGACCAAGGAGGCCAAGTAGCCATGTCCGCCAAAGCCTGCATCAGCTATCTTAGGGTGACCCCGCGCAAGGCGCGGCTGGTGGCCGACTTAATCCGCGGCAAGAAGGTCCAAGCGGCCCTCGACCTGCTGTCCTTCACCAACCGCTACGTCGCCAAGGATTTCAAAAAACTGCTCCGTTCCGCCCTGGCCAACGCCGAGCAGAAGGGCGGCATGGACCCGGACAACCTCATCGTCAAGACGGTGATGGTCGACCAGGGCCCCACGATCAAGCGCTGGCAGGCCCGCGCGCGCGGTTCGGCCTACAAGATCGAGAAGAAGACCAGTCACATCACTTTAATCCTGGAAGAGAAATAGGCAGGAATAGGAAGCACTATGGGTCAGAAGGTTCATCCAATCGGGTTTCGCGTCGGGATCACCAAGCCGTGGCTGTCCAAGTGGTACGCCAAGCGCAACTACGCCGAGTTCCTGCACGAGGACATCAAGTTCCGCCGCGAGGTGAAGAAGAAGCTGTACTCGACCGGCGTCTCCAAGATCGAGATCGAGCGCGCCGCCCGCAAGGTGAAGGTCATCATCCACACCGCGCGCCCCGGCCTGGTCATCGGCAAGAAGGGCGCCGGCATCGACCAGCTGCGTGCCGAGCTGGCCAAAAATAGCAGCTGCGAGGTTTTTCTCGACATTCAAGAGGTCCGCAAGGCCGAGATCGACGCCCAGCTGGTCGCCGAAAACATCGCCATGCAGCTCGAGCGCCGCGTCGCCTTCCGCCGCGCGATGAAGAAGGCCGTGCAGTCCGCGCAGAAATTCGGCGCCAAGGGCATCAAGGTCATGGTCGCCGGCCGCCTGGGAGGCGCCGAGATCGCCCGCACCGAGTGGTACCGCGAGGGTCGCGTGCCCCTGCAGACGCTGCGCGCCGACATCGATTACGCGACCGCCGAGGCCAACACGACTTACGGCCTGATCGGCGTCAAGGTGTGGATTTTCAAGGGCGAGATCCTGGGACCGGTCGAGAGCAAGGCCATTCCGTTCCAGGCCTCCACCACGCCGGCTCCGGCCGCGGCGGAAGAATAGAGCTTATAAAGGGATTTGAATCATGCTGATTCCCAAAAAGGTTAAGTACCGAAAACAACAAAAGGGCCGGATGCGCGGCAAGGCCTATCGCGGCTGCAACCTCAACTTCGGCGACTTCGCGATCCAGGCCGTCGACTGCGGGCGACTGACCTCGCGCCAGATCGAGGCCGGCCGCATCGCGATCAACCGCTGCATCAAGCGCGGCGGCAAGCTGTGGATCCGGGTTTTTCCGGACAAGCCGATCACCAAGAAGCCCCTCGAAACCCGCATGGGCAAAGGGAAGGGCAACCCCGAGGAATGGGTGGCGGTGATCAAGCCGGGACGCATCATCTACGAGATGGAAGGCGTCGAGAAGGGCATCGCGATCGAGGCCCTGACCCTGGCCAAGCACAAGCTGCCCGTCCGTACCAAAATCGTGACCCGGGAGGGATACCGTGACGCCAAGTGAGATCCGCGAGAAGAATTTGAAGGAACTGGCGGTCCTCGAAAAGGACCTGCGGGAAGAGCTCTTCAAGCTCAAGATGCAGAACGCCACCGGTCAGCTCGAGAAAAACCACCGGGTGACCGAGGTGAAGCGCGATATCGCGCGGGTGCTGACCGTGGCCCGCCAAAAGCGCGCCGCCGAGAAGGGAGCGAAGGCTTAATTTATGTCCGAGAAGACCCACAAAAGAAAAACCAAAGTTGGCACCGTCGTCAGCAACAAGATGCAGAAGACCGTCACCGTTTCGGTCGACCGCCTCGTGTTGCACCCGACGGTGAAGAAATATTACAAGCGCCGTTCCACCTTCAAGGCCCACGACGAGAAAGGGCTGTGCAAGGTGGGCGACCAGGTCCAGATCATCGAGACCCGGCCGCTCTCCAAGACCAAGCGTTGGGCGGTGCAAGCGATCCTCAAGAAGGCGGAAGGCCTGGAGTAAGCCATGATTCAGCAGCAAAGCATTCTCGATTCAGCCGACAATTCCGGCGCCAAGAAACTGATGTGCATCAAGGTGCTCGGCGGCACGCGCCGCAAATACGCCACCATCGGCGACGTCATCGTCGTCTCGGTGAAGGAGGCGATGCCCGACTCGAAAGTGAAGAAGGGCGACGTCAAGAAGGGCGTGATCGTGCGCACCCGCAAAGAGATCAGCCGCGTCGACGGATCATACATCCGCTTCGATCAAAACTCGATCGTCCTCATCAACGACGCCGGCGAGCCGATCGGCACCCGCATCTTCGGGCCCGTCGCCCGCGAGCTGCGCGCCAAGAAGTTCATGAAGATCATCTCGCTGGCCCCGGAGGTCCTTTAAGATGCCGAAGCAAGGTCACATTCGCAAAAACGATCAGGTCATGGTCATCACCGGGCGCGATAAGGGCAAGATCGGGCGCGTGCTCCGAGTTCTTCCCAAAGAGGGAAGGGTGGTCGTCGAGAAAGTCAATGTGGTGAAGCGCCACACCAAGCCCTCGGCCAAGAACCGCCAGGGCGGCATCCTCGAGAAAGAGCTCAGCATCCACGTCTCCAACGTGATGCTGCTCGACCCGAAGAAGGCCGAGCCGACCCGTGTCGCATTCAAGGTGACGGACGGGAAGAAGGTCCGCGTCAGCAAGAAAAGCAAGGAAGTCATTGAAGCTAAAAAGTAGGCCTGCAAGGTCCCCTTGGGGACATGCAGCCCGAAGCATGAAAAGCAGGTAATCCCGTGGCTACGTCGAAATACGAAGAAAAATACAAAAAAGAGGTCGTTCCGGCCCTGATGAAGGAGTTCAACTACCAGAACGTCATGCAGGTCCCGCGGCTCGAGAAGATCGTCGTCAACATGTCGCTCGCCGAGGCGCTGCAGAACAGCAAGGTGCTCGACGTGGCGGCCGAGGAGATCAAGTCGATCACCGGGCAGAAGCCGGTCATCACCAAGGCCAAGAAGTCCATCGCGTCGTTTAAGCTTCGCGAAGGGCAGAAGCTGGGCGTAATGGTCACCCTGCGCAAGGACCGTATGTACGAGTTTCTCAACCGGCTCTGCAACATCGCCCTGCCTCGCGTCCGCGACTTCAAGGGCATCAGCGGCCGCGCCTTCGACGGGCGGGGCAATTATACCCTGGGTATCACCGAGCAGATCATTTTTCCGGAGATCAACTACGACCGGATCGACAAGATCCGCGGGATGAACATCACCATCGTGACCACGGCGGTCAACGACGAGGAAGGCAAGGCGCTCCTTAAGCATCTGGGGATGCCGTTCAGGAATTAATTCGTACCGACAGGAAGACAAAATGGCAAAAACATCGTTAATGGTCAAAGCGGCTCGCAAGCCGAAATTCAAGGTAAGGGCTTACAACCGGTGTCCCCTCTGCGGGCGTCCCCGGGCGTTTCTCAGGAAATTCAAGATGTGCCGCCTTTGCTTCCGCAAATTGGCCCGACAAGGCGAAATCCCCGGCGTGACCAAGGCCAGCTGGTAAGAAATTTGGAGACAGGCAGATGACAGATCCCATTGCAGACATGCTAACCCGAATCCGCAACGCGGCACGCGCCCGTCACGAGGTGGTGGAAATCCCCGCCTCCAAGATGAAGATCGCCGTGGCGCAACTGCTCAAGGACGAGGGCTTCATCAAGGACTTCCACGTGGTCGACCACAAGAACCAGGGAAAGATCCTCGTGAACCTCAAGTACCGCGGCAAAAACCAGTCCTGCATCATCGGGCTGCGCCGCATGAGCAAGCCCGGCCGCCGCGTTTACGTCGGATACGAAAAGATTCAACCCGTGCTCAACGGTTTGGGCGTCGCCATCCTTTCCACCCCCAAGGGCATCTTGACCGACAAGAAGGCCCGGGAGCTGAAAGTCGGCGGAGAACTCCTCTTAAGCATTTGGTAAAAAACTATGTCGAGAACTGGACGAAAAATCATTCCGATCCCGGACAAGGTGAAAGTGAAGCTGGCGGGCGAGGCCATCGAGGTCGAAGGCCCGCTCGGCAAGCTGAGCCGAAAGATCCATCCGATCATCAAGGTGGTCCAAAAGGACAAAAGCCTCGAGGTGCAGCGCAGCGACGATCAGCCGCAGACGCGTTCGCTCCACGGGCTCACCCGCGCGCTGGTGGCCAACATGGTCCACGGCGTGACCGAGGGCTTCACCCGCGAGCTCGACATCCAAGGCGTCGGTTACCGCGCCGAGGTGAAGGGCAGCGATCTCAACCTGACCCTGGGCTTCTCGCATCCGGTCGTTTTTCCGATCCCCGCCGGGATCAAGATCACGGTCGACAAGCAGACCCACTTGGTCGTGAAGGGACAGGATCGCGAATTGGTCGGCCAAGTCGCCGCCAACATCCGCGAGCTGCGTCCCCCTGAGCCCTACAAGGGCAAGGGCATCCGTTATTCCGACGAAGTCGTGCGCCGCAAGGCGGGCAAGACCGCCGCGGGAGGTAAATAATCATGAGCGCCAGCAGCAAAGTCAGCGGCCGCATCCGCCGCAAACTCAGAATCCGCAAGAAAATCACCGGCACCCAGGGGCGTCCGCGCCTGACGATCTATCGCAGCCTGAAGCACATCTACGCGCAGGTCATCGACGACAGCACCGGCCGCACCCTGGTCTCGGCTTCGACCAACGAAAAGGGTCAGCCCGAGGGGCGCCGCAACAAGGCCAGCGCGACGGACTTGGGCAAGCGCATCGCCGAAAAGGCCAAGTCGGCCCAGGTCGAGAAGGTCGTCTTCGACCGCAACGGATACATCTATCACGGCTGCGTGAAGGCCTTCGCCGACGCCGCCCGCGAAGCCGGACTGCAATTTTAAAGAGAAAGAAATAAGCTTATGGCAAGACGATTAGAATCCAACGACAGCGAACTCACCGAGCGCCTGGTCAGCATCAACCGCGTGGCCAAGGTCGTGAAGGGCGGACGCCGCTTCAGCTTCAGCGCCTTGGTGGTCGTCGGCGACGGCAAGACCAAGGTCGGCATCGGCCTGGGCAAGGCCAATGAGGTGCCCGAGGCGATCCGCAAGGCCACCGACCAGGCCCGGAAGACGATGGTCTCCGTGCCGGTCCTCAAGGGGACGATTCCCCACGAGATCGTCGGCAACTACGGCGCGGCGCACGTGCTGCTCAAGCCGGCCAGCGACGGTACCGGCGTCATCGCCGGCGGCGCGGTCCGCGCGGTGGTCGAGTCCGCGGGCATCCACAACATCCTGACCAAGTGCATCGGCACGAACAATCCGCACAACGTGGTCAAGGCCACCTTGAACGGCCTCACCATGCTGCGTTCGGTCGAGCAGGTCCAGGCGACGAGAAGGGCGGGTTGACGTCATGGCAGGTTTCCTCAAAGTCGAGATGATCCACAGCGCGATCGCCCGCGACCAACGGCAAAAAGACACCTTACGCGGGCTCGGCCTGCGGCGCCGCCACCAGCAGCGCATCCTCGAGGACACGCCAGCGGTGCGCGGCATGATCCGCAAGGTCTTCGACTTGGTCCGCTTCGAGCCGGTCGCCGGCAAGCCGGCCAAGGCCGCCGAGGTCGTGACCTACAAGCTCGGTCCCAAGCCCGACGCCGCCCAGGTCAAGGTTTCGAAGACCCAGGCCCGCAAGGCCGCGCGCGTCGCGGCCGCGGCCCAGGGCGGGGCCCCGAAGAAATCCAAATCGGCGAAGCCGACCGCCGCCAAGGCCGATGCCGCCAAGCCGGCGAAGGCCGCAAAAAAGGCGCCGGCCAAAAAATCCAAAGGATAAGTTATGGGAAAATTCTTAAGCGAGATGAAGCCGCCCCGCGGCGCCGTCAAGAACAAGAAACGCCTCGGCCGCGGCGACGCCTCCGGTCACGGCGGCACCTCCACCAAGGGACACAAAGGGCAGAGGGCCCGGGCCGGCGGTTATCACAAAGGCCCGACTTTCGAGGGCGGTCAGATGCCCCTGGTCCGTCGGGTGCCGAAGCGCGGCTTCACCAACATCTTCCGCAAGGAATACACCGTGGTGAACCTGGACGCCTTCGAGGGCATCCCGGCCGGCACCGTGGTGGACGCCGCGTACCTCAAGGCCCAGCGCCGGATCCGCAAGCTCGGCGACGGCCTCAAGGTCCTGGGCGACGGCGAGCTTAAGGTGTCCCTGACGATCGTGGCCGAAAAGTTCTCCGAGACGGCCAAACAGAAGATCGAAAAATCGGGCGGCACCGCGAAGCTCGCGCAGGCCGCGTCTTAACCTCAATTTTCTCTTAAAAATACATGTCCAGTATCGGAAACATCACCAAACTGCCGGAGCTGCGTAAGCGCATCCTCTTCACCATCCTGATGCTGGGCGTCTACCGCATCGGCGTCTACGTCCCGACCCCGGGGGTCAACCCCGAGGCGATCGCCAAGATGGTCAACCAGGGCACCGTCTTCGGCATCTTCAACCTGTTTTCGGGCGGCGCGCTCGAAAACTTCTCGGTCTTTGCGCTGGGCATCATGCCCTACATCAGCGCCTCGATCATCTTCCAGCTGCTCGCGGTCGTCATCCCGGCCCTCGAGAAGCTGCAGAAAGAGGGCGAGTCCGGCCGCAAGAAGATCACCCAATGGACCCGTTATGGCACCATCGTCCTGGCGGTCATCCAGGGCTTGGGCATCAGCTACGGCCTCGAGCAGCAGGGCGTCCTGCTGCCCGGCGCGGGCGGGCTTTCGTTCTACATCCTGACCGTCACGACCCTGGCCTCGGGCACCGCCTTCATCATGTGGCTGGGCGAGCAGATCACCGAGCGCGGCATCGGCAACGGCATCTCGCTGATCATCTTCGCGGGCATCGTCACGCGCATTCCCGGCGCGATGCGCGACGCCTGGAACGTCAAAGAGCAGTTCGGCAGCCTGCTGGGCTTCCTGCTGCTTCTGGCCTTCATCGCGGCGGTCATCGGCATCATCATCTTCTGCGAGCGCGGCCAGCGCCGCATCCCCATCAACTACGCGAAGCGCGTGGTGGGCCGAAAGATGTACGCCGGGCAGTCCAGCCACTTGCCGCTCAAGATCAACACCTCGGGCGTCATCCCGCCGATCTTCGCCTCCTCGCTGATCCTGTTCCCGGCGACCATCGCCCAGTTCGTGCAGAACCCCAAGATCCAGGCCCTGGCCAGCAGCCTCTCCTCCGGTTGGCTGCACACGGCGCTCTACGTCTCGCTGATCATCTTCTTCTGCTATTTCTATACCGCCGTCACCTTCAACCCGGTCGACGTCGCCGACAACATCAAGAAGTTCGGCGGCTTCATCCCCGGTATCCGTCCCGGGAAGCCGACCGCCGATTACATCGACCGCGTGCTCTCGCGTATCACCCTGGGCGGCGCGATCTACGTGGCGGCGATCTGCGTGTTGCCCGAGATCCTGATCACCCGTTTCGGCATTCCCCAATCGTTGGCCGTGACCTTCGGCGGCACCTCGCTTTTGATCGTCGTCGGCGTCGCGATGGATACCGTCGCCCAAATGGAATCGCACCTGCTCACCCGCAACTACGAGGGCTTCCTCGGCGCCAAGGCAGGCAAGTTCAAGGGAAGAAGGCGATAGACGATGAACCTCATTCTCCTAGGCGCTCCGGGTGCCGGCAAGGGCACCCAATCGAAATTGCTCCAGGAGAAGTGGAATATCCCGCAAATCTCGACGGGAGACATGCTGCGCGCCGCCAAGCAGGCCAAGACGCCCCTGGGCCTTCAGGCCGAGACCTTCATGAACGCCGGCAAGCTGGTCCCCGACGAGGTGGTGATCGGCCTGATCCGCGAGCGATTGGCCGCGCCGGACACGGCGAGGGGCTTCATCCTCGACGGCTTTCCGCGCACCGTCGCCCAGGCCGAGGCCTTGGGAGGACTGCTGAAAGACTTGAACCGCCGTCTCGACGCCGTGGTGAACCTCGAGGTTCCCGAGGCCGAGCTGGTCGAACGCCTGACCGGCCGCCGAACCTGCTCGAGCTGCGGGACGGGCTTTCACCTGGTTTTTTCGCCCCCGAGGCAGGCCGGGGTCTGCGATCGCTGCGGCGGCAGTCTGATTCAGCGGGAAGACGACCAAGAGGCCACCATTCGGCGCCGTTTGAAAGTTTATCTCGAGCAGACGGCCCCCCTGGTGGCCTATTACGAGCGGGCCGGCCTCTTGAGGGGCGCCTCCGGGATCGGATCGACCGAAGAGGTCTTCGCGCGCTTGTCCTCCATCGTGGGCGGCCTTTCCATTGCAGGGGCCACTGGGTAGAATTTGCGGCATGTGGAAGGTGGTAGCGTGATTACCCTTAAGTCCAAGGATGAGATCGAGAAGATCCGGCGCGCCGGGCAGGTGGTGGCCGAGTGCATCCTGCGTACCGCCGAGCAGGTCAAGCCGGGGGTCACGACCTTAGACCTCGACCGGATTGCCGAGGAGTATATCGTCTCCCAGGGACTACGGCCGGCCTTCAAGGGCTATTTGGGCTTCCGGCACACCCTCTGCCTCTCGATCAACGAGGAGGTGGTTCACGGGATCCCCTCGAAGAAGCGGGTCCTGAAAGAGGGGGACATCCTGGGGATCGACTGCGGGGCGATTTACGAAGGATTTTATGGGGATAGCGCTCGGACTGTCCCTTGCGGACCAGTGGGACCCGAGGTGCAGCGCCTGATGGACGTCACCCGGGAATCCCTCGACCGGGGGATCGAACAGATGCACCCCCATAAGCGTCTGTACGATATCGGGGCGGCGGTCCAGGCCCACGCGGAGGGTCAGGGTTTCAGCGTGGTCAAGGAGTACGTCGGTCACGGGATCGGCCGGGCCCTCCACGAGGACCCCCAGGTGCCCAATTACGGGACCCCGGGGACCGGGATGCGGCTGAAAGAGGGGATGGTCCTGGCCATCGAACCCATGGTCAATCTGGGGGGCCAGGAGACCTATATTTTAGGAGATGGTTGGACGGTGGTGACCAAAGACGGCAGTTTTTCGGCACATTTTGAGGACACCATTGCCATCACAGAAAAGGGCCCAGAGATCTTGACGCGTTTAAAATAAATGTGTATACGGCGAAACCTTTTTTTAAAGGCTTACGCCCACTTATATCGCGAGGTTTATGTCCAAAGAAGAATCTATCGAGGTCGAAGGGACGGTTTTAGAACCCCTTCCCAACGCCATGTTTCGGGTTCAGCTCGAAAACGGACACAAAGTGCTCGCTCATATTTCTGGAAAAATGCGGATGCATTTTATTAAGATTCTGCCCGGCGATAAAGTGAAGCTTGAACTTTCTCCCTACGATTTGAGCCGCGGCCGCATCACGTACCGCGCGAAGTAGAAGAAACGATAAAGAGTACCCTATGAAAGTCCGTTCCTCGGTTAAGAAAATTTGTCCCAAGTGCAAGATCATCCGTCGCGAGGGTGTGGTCCGCGTGATCTGCGAAAACCCCCGGCACAAGCAGAAGCAAGGTTAAGGATTTTTTATGGCACGTCTCGCGGGAGTCGATCTCCCCAGTAAAAAACGCATCGAAATCGCCCTGCAATACGTCTTCGGCATCGGCCAGACCCGCGCCAAAGAAATCCTGAAGGCGACCAATATCGACCCCAACCTCCGCGCCGAAAAGCTGAGCGACGCCGAGGTCGCCCAGATCCGCGCCTACATCGATTCCAACTTCAAGGTGGAAGGCGACCTGCGCCGCGAGATCTCGATGAACATCAAGCGCTTGGTCGATCAGGGCACCTACCGCGGCTTTCGGCACCGCAAGGGCCTGCCGGTCCGCGGGCAGCGCACCAAGACCAACTCCCGTACCCGCAAGGGCCCGCGCAAGACGGTGGCTGGCAAGAAGCAGGCGCCCTCGAAAGGTTAATCTCAAATAAAGGCTTAAATCATGGCGAAAGAGCAGGCCCCGGCGTCCGCAGCCCCCGAAGCGGCGGCAAAATCCGGGAAGAAAGTCAAAAAGAAGAAGAAGGTCAAAAAGAACGTCGCCATCGGCGTCGTTCACATCAACGCGACCTTCAACAACACGATCATCACCGTGACCGATCCCTCCGGCAACGTCATTGCCTGGAGCACCTCGGGTGCCAAGGGCTTCAAGGGTTCCCGCAAAAGCACGCCCTTCGCCGCGCAGATCGCCGCCGAAGACGCCGTCCGCAAGGCGATGGAACACGGCCTGCGCACCGTCTCGGTTTTGGTCAAGGGGCCGGGAGGCGGCCGCGAATCCGCGCTGCGCGCCATCGCCAACACCGGAGTGCGGGTCACCTACATCCGCGACGTGACGCCGATCCCGCACAACGGCTGCCGTCCGCCGAAGAAGCGAAGGGTTTAGGTAGAGGTCATTATGGCACGTTATAACGATTCCGTCTGTCGTCTCTGTCGCCGCGAGGGCGTCAAGTTGTTCCTCAAGGGCGATCGCTGCTACACCGACAAGTGCGCCATCGAGCGCCGCGCCTACGCCCCCGGCCAGCACGGCCAGGCCCGCACCAAGTTTTCCGAGTACGGGACCCAGCTTCGCGAGAAGCAGAAGGTCAAGCGCATCTACGGCCTGCTCGAGAAGCAGTTCCGCCTCACCTTCGGCGAGGCCGAGCGCCGCAAGGGCGTCACCGGCGAAAACCTGCTCAACCGCCTCGAGTCCCGCATCGACACCTTCGTCTACCGCGCGGGCTTCGCGAACAGCCGAAACGAGGCGCGCCAGCTGGTGCTGCACGGGCATTTCAAGGTGAACGGCCGCAAGGTCAATTCGCCTTCCAGCGTCCTGCGCGCGGGCGACGTCGTCGAGCTGCGCGAGAAAAGCCGCAAGGTCGAGCGCATCGTCAAGGCCCTCGAGGCCGTCGATCGCCGCGGCCTGCCCTCGTGGGTCGAGCTCGACAAGGGCGCCTTCAAGGCCACGGTCAAATCGACGCCGGTCCGCGCCGAGCTGACCTTGCCGATCACCGAGCAGCTGATCGTCGAATTGTATTCGAAATAAAGAAATAGAAAATCGGAGGATGGATCGACATGGCTAATGCGATCGTCGCGAAAAATTGGCGCAGTCTGATTAAACCCAAAATTCTCGAGGTCGAGAAGGAAAGCCACACCTCGACCTACGGCAAGTTCATCGCCAAGCCGCTCGAGCGCGGCTTCGGCCTCACCATCGGCAACGCCCTGCGCCGCATCTTGCTTTCCTCCATCCAGGGCGCCGCGGTCACCTCGATCAAGATCGACGGGGTGCTGCACGAGTTCACGACCGTCCCCGGCGTGAAAGAGGACGTCACCGACATCATCCTCAATGTCAAAGAGCTGAAGTTGAAGCTCCATACCGTCGACGAGGACGTCATCCGCATCGAGGCCAAGGGCGACAAAGAGGTCAAGGCCGGCGACATCGTCACCACGCAGAACGTCGAGGTGCTCAATCCCAACCTGCACATCGCCACGCTTTCCCCCGACGCCAAGCTCAACGTCGAGATGAAGGTGAAGATGGGCAAGGGCTACGTCGCCGCCGAGTTCAACAAGACCGAGGGAGATCCCGTCGGCACCATCGCGATCGACGCTTTGTTCGGTCCCATCCTCAAGGTCAATTACAACGTCACCAACGCCCGCGTCGGCCGCAGCACCGACTACGACCGCCTGACCCTCGAGGTCTGGACCGACGGCAGCGTGCTCCCCGAGGACGCGGTGGCTTACGCCTCCAAGATCCTCAAGGACCAGCTGTCGATCTTCATCAACTTCGAGGAAGAGGTCGAGCCCGAGGTCATCGAGGTTTCCGAGGATCGTCCCAGCTTCAACGAAAACTTGAGCAAGCGGGTCGACGAGCTCGAGCTCTCGGTGCGCTCGGCCAACTGCCTGCAGAACGCCAACATCAAGTACATCGGCGAGCTGGTGCAAAAGAGCGAGAGCGAGATGCTCAAGACCAAGAATTTCGGCCGCAAGTCCTTGAACGAGATCAAGGAGATCCTCTCCGAGATGGGCTTGGGCCTCGGGATGAAGGTCGAGGGCTGGATCATGCCGACCGGCGGCTCCGAAGAGCCTCCGCCTCCCCCGGAAGACATCTAAAGTAAAGGTTCGTTATGCGTCATCAAGTCCGTAAAAAGCGCTTCGGCCGCACCACCTCGCACCGTATGGCGATGTTCCGCAACATGGTCACATCGCTCATCATCGAAGAGCGGATCACCACGACGGTGGTCAAGGCCAAAGAGCTGCGCCGCTTCGCCGAAAAAATGGTCACCCTCGCGAAGACCGGCACCCTGCACGCCCGCCGTCAGGCCGCCGCCTTCGTCCGTACCAACGACGCGGTGAAGAAGCTCTTCGCCGAGCTGGGACCGCGTTTCCAAGAGCGCAAGGGCGGCTACACCCGCATCCTCAAGCTGGGCAACCGCCTGGGCGACGGGGCGCCGATGGCGATCATCGAGTACCTGGGCTATCAGGCCAAGCCGAAGAAGGCGAAGGCCGAGGCCGGCCAGGGCGCCGAGGAGGCCCCGAAGGCCGAAAAGAAGGCGAAGGCCCCCAAGAAAGAAAAAAAGGCGGAACCGAAGGCCGAGAAAGAAGCCAAAAAAGAAGAGAAGAAGCCCAAGGCCGAGAAGAAGCCCGCCAAGAAGGCCGAGAAGCAAGAGAAGCCCAAGAAGAAAGAAAAATAGGGCTCGGTATTCAAGCTTTAAAACGCCCCGCCCGCGCGGGGCGTTTTCATTTTCGCTATGAACAAACGCGCCGTCATATTCATCCTGCTTTTCGCGATCGCCGCCTCGGGGATCTACCTGCTCTTTCGGCGGGACTTCGCCAGCGGCCCCAAGCTGGGCGCCTTCGCGCCCGAATTTACCCTGAAGGACGCCCAACAGCGGGATATCCCGCTCGCCTCGCTGCGCGGCAAGGTCGTCCTGCTCAACTTCTGGGCCACCTGGTGCGGGCCCTGCCAGGAAGAGATGCCCTCGCTGGAGGCCCTCTATCAGCGCTACAAGGACAAGGGCTTCGTGGTGGTCGGCGTCAGTCTGGACGAAGAGGGCTGGCCCGCGATCGAGGCCTTTACCAAACGCATCCCGGTGAGCTTCCCCGTCCTCCTGGACGCGCAGCAGGCCACCAGCGACCTCTACCAGGTCTACCGCATCCCCGAGACCTACCTGATCGACCCCAGCGGGAAGATCGTCGACAAGTTCGTCGGGCCGCAGGATTACGATAAGGAGATCTTCTACAAGAAGGTGGAGCGGTATTTGCCGTCTTCGTAGGGGCGAACGAAGGGTTCGCGGGTTTTACTTTTTGAAGTACTTCAGCCCCTGCGACTTCTCCGGCACGATTTGATTGTGGGCGTCGACCAGGACCACCTTGGGCTGGTGGCCGGCGAGCTTCTCTTCCGGCAGGCTGACAAAGCTGGTAATAATGACGATGTCGCCCTTCTTGGCAAGATGGGCGGCGGCGCCGTTGATGCAGACGGTGGCTGAGCCGCGGGGGGCGGCGAGGGCATAGGTCTCGAAGCGGTTGCCGTTGGTGACGTCCCAGATATGAACGTGCTCGTGGGGCAGGATGTCGGCGGCCTCGAGGAGATCGAGGTCGACCGAGACGCTGCCCTCGTAGTGCAGGTCGGCGTCGGTGACCGTGGCCCGGTGGATTTTGGATTTTAGTAGATTTCGAAACACGCTTTCAGCCTAATATGTCCCGAGAATGGGTGTCAAGTCGGCATGATGATTAGGAAAATCCTCCAGCGCGCCTCCAACTGGGCCCATAGTCTGAGCCATTTCGGCAACTTGGGAAGGATCGCCGCGACCCGCGCCTTCCTGCGCAAGGAGCGCAAGAAGCTTTTAATGAAGTTGGGCGAGCGGGTGGTGCTGTGGGTGCAGGATCATCCCGAGGCGCCGGCGGAAGTCCGGCGCGCCGTGGAGCAGATTCGCAAGTTGGACGCCCTTTTGTCCAAGCGGGATTTTGGGGGAGAGAACGGCGCGGACTTCGTTCCGCCTCCCAAGCCGCGCGGGGCGAGAAAGCGTAAGCCCTAAACGCCCTTCCTTTTAGGCCGTTTTCACGGACTATTTTGGAACTCCTCCAAAACGGCCTTAACCTCCTGAATCGTCGTTGCCAGCAAGGCTTGCTTGGCCATTTCCGCGGCCTTCCGGTGACTCAGTGCCCGAATGACCCGCTTGGCCGCCGGAATGAATGCCGGTGTCATCGAGAGGTGGGTGATTCCCAATCCGACCAATAGAGGGATGATGGCGGGGTCGCTGGCCGCCTCTCCGCAGACCGCAACGGGTTTCTGCGCCTTTGCCCCCGCCTCGGCCACCCGCGCGATGCTGGCGAGGACGCCGGGGTGCAAGATCTCGAAGTACGAGGCGACATGTTCGTTATTCCGGTCCACCGCCAAGGTGAACTGGATCAAATCGTTGGTTCCGATGCTCAAGAAGTCGGCGTGCCGGGCCAGCAGGGGGGAGAGATGGACGGCGCTGGGAATCTCGATCATGACGCCCAGCTCGATCCTCGGGTCGAAGCGAATGCCCTGCTCGGAAAGATCTTGTTGGATCGCCCCCAGCATTTTCTGGACCTCGCGGATTTCTTCCATACCCGAGACCATCGGGATGAGCAGGCGCATGGGCCCGAAATGCGAGGCCCGAAGCAGGGCTCGGAGCTGGGCTCCCAAGATGTCCGGCCTGGACAGCAGGAGGCGGATCGATCGATTGCCCAGGAAGGGGTTCTCTTCCTGGATGGCGTGGAGCGCCGCGATCGGCTTGTCTCCCCCGGCGTCCAGGATACGGAAGGTGATGGGCAAGCCGGCGGCGTCTTCCATCATTTGCCGGTAGAGATTGAATTGCTCCTCCTCGTCGGGGAGGGTCGACCGCTTCAGGAAGAGGAACTCGGTCCGGAACAGGCCGACGCCCTCCGCGCCGAGATTGCGGAGGGTTTTCAGGTCGGCCGCGAAGCCGAGATTTGCCTCGAGGCCTATCCTTCGCCCGTCGCGGGTGGCGGCCGGCTGGAAAGCGACGGCGTCGAACTCGACCATCGATTCGATGCGCCTTTCTTCCAGCGCCTCGTATTCGTCGAGCGTGGCGGGGTCGGGGTTGAGGATCACCCGCCCCTTGTCGCCGTCCACGATCAGAAGGTCTCCCGGAGTCGCGCTCTCCGCGATGCCCGGAACCCCCATCACGGCGGGCACGCCCAGCGAACGCGCCAGGATGGCGGCGTGGGAGGTGGGGCCGCCCGTCGTCGTGACGATGCCCAGAATTTTTTGCGGATCCAGCCGCGAGGTGTCGGAGGGGCCGAGAGATTTTGCCACCAGGATGCCCGACCAATCTTCCCTCAGGCCCTGAACGCCGATTTTTAAAAGATTCCCCAGGGTTCGTTCCCGTAGCTCCTCGAGGTCGACGGCTTTTTCCTCGAAACCGGGACTGGGGTTCGACCGGATCGCGCGGATAAACTCCGAAAAGACGTCGCCGGCGCTCTGGAGCGGGCTTTTTCCGTTTTTCACCTCGGTTTCCATTCGGAGCAGGAAGTCGGGGTCGGAAAGCATCATCCGGTGGCTGCCGAAGATATCGGATTCGCGTTTCGAGGACTCCTTTTCCACCCTCCGCTCGAGGCCGAGCAGGTCCTGCGACGCCTGCTCGAGGGCGCTTTGCAGGAGTTCCCATTCGTGCGCGACGTCGTAGGATCCTTGCGCGACGGGCGTCGCAAGGCCCCCGCCGCGGAGGAGCAGCGCGGGGCCGATGCCGAAGCCGGGGGAGGCGGCTATTCCTTCGAATACCACCTGGCCCGGCTTGCCCCGCACTTGACGTTTGGCGCGTTCGAGGGCCGCAATGGCCGGCAGGGTGCCGGCGAGCTGCAGCGCGATGAATTCGAGGAATCGCGCCTCCTCGGGCTTGAGGGGCTGGGGACGGGCGCTTTGCAGCACCAGCAAGCCCGAAATTTCTTCCCGATGGATCAAGGGAACGGCGATACAGGAGCTGCGGCGGTCTTCCAGGAAGGCCGTTTCCATTTTCCGGGTCGCGAGCTCCAATAGCTTCAGGTGGGTCGCCGGGAGCACATGGCCGACGGCGCCGAAATCCACGGCGTCGGTCGCGACCAGCTTCAGCTGTTCCTGGTTGAGCTCGTAAAGGGAGCACAGCTCCACCTTGAAATGGCCCCTGATTACCTTGACGATTTGGGTCAAAGAACTCGATGCGTGGCTGGAGACCTTGAGGGCCTCCATGATGAGCGAAAGGGTCCTGGCGGCTTGCGATTGGGGGGACATAAAACACTTTATCATGATTCCGAGGGAAGATATAGGTAAAGCCAGCCGCGCGATTTTCATGTATGGTCTTCATAGGACGGAGGATTCGTGATCCTGAACATCGACAACCTGAGCGTCTCTCTGCGGAATGCCTGGGCGGACCTTGCCGCCTCTTTGGAGAGACTGGGCTACGACATCAAGGTCTTTTCCGGCAGCAAGGGCGCCAAGGTTTTTGCGAAAGAAACCGGCGCCGAGGCCGGCGAAATCAGCGCGGAGATGGCCGCGGATGAAGAGATCGACTACATTCTTTATTCGAGGTTGAACCTCAAGCGAAAGGCCGAAGAGACCGGGGGCTGAGCACGCCTTCCCACCACATCGTCGGGCCTTCATCGGACTCATCCAGAGGAATGGATCACCCTTGGCACGGAAGCCCAGCCGCAAGAAGAAAGGAGCTCCGCTCGAAATCGCCGGGCGTTACCGCGTGGTGCGCCCCTTGGGCCAGGGAGGAGGCGGCGCGGTTTACCTGGTGCAAGACCGCCTTGCCGGCGACCGGCACCTGGCCCTCAAGCTGGTGGAGGGCCTCTCCGAAAGCGCCCCGGCCGTCGCCGACCTGAAAAACGAATTTTCCACCTTGAGCCTGCTGCGGCATCCCCACCTCGCCGCCGTCCACGACCTCGGCGCGACGGATCGCGAGATGTTCTTCACCTCCGAGTGGATCGACGGCCGCGACCTCCTGCAGGCGACGGGGGAGGCCGACCTCAACACCGTCTTCCAGCTCTTGGTCCAGGTCTTGCGGGCCCTCGACTTCCTGCACCAGCGGGGCGTCTTGCATCTGGACCTCAAGCCCGCCAACATCCTGGTGACGGCCCCGGACCGCACCGGCGAGCTGACCGTCAAGCTCATCGACTTCGGCATCGCCCAATGGAAGCGGCGGGGCCTCGCGCAGGCCGGGGGATTTTCCGGGACGCCGCCCTACGCCGCGCCGGAATGCCTGCAAGAGCGCGAGCCTTCCCCCGCCGCCGATATCTATTCCCTCGGGATGCTGCTGCATCAAATCTTCGCGCGGCGCTTTCCCTTCGCCTCGCAAGATCCCTTCGAGATCCTTCCGCTGCAAACCTATAAGGACCCCGAGCGCGTCACGGGCCTGGATCCGGCCCTGCCCGACGCCTTCGCGGACCTGCTGCGCCGGATGGTGCTGCGGAAGCCGGAAGAGCGCTTCGCCAGCGTGCGCGAGGTGTTGGAAGAGCTCAACCGGATCTTGGGCGAGAACTTCAGCCTGCGCGGCCAGCAGGCGCCGGGCCGCATCCTGGAAGAATCCGACCATCTCTTTTACCCCGAGATCCTGGAGGCGCTGTCCGCGGCCCTCGCCGCCGGGCGATCGCCGCGGCTCGCCGGACCGGAGGGCGCGGGAAAGACGCGCCTGCTCGAGCGGCTCAAGGCGCAGCTCCAGCTGCAGGGGCGGCGCCCTTGGTATTTTTGGGATCGGAAGGCCTGGGAAGAATTCGCCGCCGCCGCGGAGGCGGCGGACGACCGGCCCATCCTGTTGGATTTAGAAGACGCGTCTTCCGGCGACATGGCGGCGGGGCGGGGCGGGGCTCCACGAGTTTGGACGAGCCGCGATGTGGGAGAAGCTTTGCTTGGCGAGGATCTTTTGCGAGTCCCGCCTCTCGACGAACCGAAGGTTCGGGCCTTTTGCGAGGCGGAAATCCAGGGCGCCCCCGCGGAGCTCGCGGGGCAGTTGGCGCGCAGCACGAAAGACCTTTACCCAAGGCGTTTCGGCGAGCTTCTGCAGGCCCTGCGGGAAGAGGGGGCGATCGCCTGGGAGCAGGGCGGCTGGCATTGGCGGGGCAGCCTGCCGGTGGACGGCGAGGCCTTGCGGAAGCGCCAATCCCATCGCGAGGCGAAACGAAAGTCCGAGGTTCGCGAGTTCTTGGCCGGCTCGGGCCTCAGCCTGCCCGCGGCGGCCTTGGAGGGCATGCTCGGCTTCGAGACCGGGGCCCTGCGGGACGCCTTGGCGGGCTGGATCGGCGAAGGATGGCTGAGCGCGGAGCCGGTGAACGGCGTGCTCTGCTATCGCATCGTCGCCCCCGGAGCGGAGCGGGCCTCCGCCCGGGCCGCGGATCCGGCGGGCCTCGCGGAGGCGCTGAACGCGCTCTACGACCAGGGCAAATTCGCCGCCGGCATCGCCTGGTTCGAGGAGGCCCTCCAGGCCTCGGGCGGAGCGGCGGTCCCGCCGCCGGTCCGGCTCGCCGGCGCGCGGCTCCACGTCGCGGAGGGCCAGGCCGAACGGGCCTTGGAGCTGCTGCAAGACCTGTCCTTCGATGCCGCCGACGCGCAAGGCCTGCTCTTCGAGACGCGGGCCCGCGCCGAGAATCTCTTGCATCGCTTCGATCGGGCCAGGGCCGACCTGGCCGAATGCGATCGGCATTACTCGGCCTCGCAAAACCTGCGCGGCCTGGCGCGCGCCTGCAACCTGCGCGGCCTGCTCTTTCGCGTCGAGCGTCGCTGGCCCGAGGCCGAGAAAAACCTGCGACTGTCGGTGCAGCACGCCGTCGCCGCGGGCGATCTGTACTGCGCGGGCATGGCCCAAACCAATTTGGCCCTGGTCTTCCAAGAGCAGGGCCGGGTCGAGGACGCCTATGCCGGCTACCAAGAGGCCTGGGACTACGCGCGGCGCGAGCCGCACCCCTTCCTGCTGCAGTCGCTGTATCAGAAGTGGATCAACCTCCTGCATCACGGCGGCAAGTCGGCCGAGGCCGAGGCCGCCTGCTACGAATGGATGAAGCGGGCCATCCAACACGGTTACCGGGACCAACAGGCCATCGCGCTGAATTATCTCTCGCTCATCGCCGGGAGGCAGGGGCGTCCGGAGCTGCGGGTCTCCTACCTGGACCAAGCCATCGCCCTGCTGGACGGGAAAAAGCACCCGCGCTTCCGCGCGCAGTTCCTCGTCAACCGCGCCTACCTGCACTGGAGCCAAGGGCGTTTCCTCCCCGCGCAGCTCGACGCCGAGGCCGCCCTGCAGCTGGGGCGTCTGTGGCCGGACGACCGGCTCTTGGGCTGGCTTTACATCATCCTGGGGAAGGTCTACCGCGATCGCGCCCAGCCCGACCTGCCGAAGAGCGAGGAGTTTTTCGAAAAGGCCCGCGACAATATCCTGAAGAACGACAATCGCGAATCGCTGTGGGAGGTGGAGTACAACCGCGGCCTCCTCGCGAAGGCGAAGGGCGAGATCCCGAAGGCGCGGGAGCGGCTCCTGGCGGCGAAACAGGCCGCCCTGGCCTACGCGGAAAAATTGCCGGAGGCCCTGCGGGCGAGCTACCTGAGGGACCGCAAACTCGAGAGCGTCCTGCAAGAGCTGGCGGCCCTGGAAGGGGAGTGATTCCGGGGCCCCGGCGGCGGGGGCAACTCTAGGAGCCGATTCTCCGATAAACCTTGTGGGTTCCTCCGAGCAGCGCTTTACTATAAGCTTATCGGAGCATCGGATTGCCGAATGGGGGGCTTCCTTGACGCGGATTTTGCCAAATAACATATCGAAATTATTTAATAATTTAGCCATCGGCGGCTTTGTCGCCCTTTTGGTCGGCTGCGGGGCCATGTCCGGCTCTTCCAATCAGGCCGACGGCGGCGGCCCCCAGGGCATGGCCTTGGACGACATCGCCCAAAACGGGGTCGGCGGCATCGGCTCGGGCGGCGCGATGGCCGGCGGGGGCGGCTTGCCCGGCCTCGACCCTCGCAATCCGGGAGGCGGCGGCGCCTTTCCCCCCGCGGGGGGCGGTTCCTCCGATCCTTTCAGCGACGTCGGCGGCGGCGGGAGCAGCGGCCACGCGAGCGGCTCGGGAACCGAGTGCAGCGGCGGGGTTTGTGCCGGCGACACGCCCGTGGGCAATCTGTTCGGCGCCATCAAGATCTCGGTGAAGCTGCACTTCAGTCCGGAGAATCCGACCGGGGATTGCAATACGCTGTGGCCGCCGAAGGAAGAGCGCGAGGTCTGCGGCTTCGGCGAGTATCGAACGCAACCCAGCGGCGGCGGCCTATTTTCGAATTTATGGATCCGCGAGGCCCAGGCCTTGCCGGTGGGCGGCCGCGACATCCGGACCGAGCCGACCAAGGCCGTGATCTGCGGGACGGAGACCGTGCAGCCGCCGATGGACGCCAACCTCGTCCCCAAGGTGGCGGTCGAGGCCCAGCGGCCTTTCTATTCGTATTCCAGCGAAACCTACAAAAAGACGCTCGTCGCCACTTGCGGCGCCGACGGCAAGTGGCTGGCCGAGACGGAAAACATCCGCGTCCCCTTCAGCCCCTACCCCGACGGCAACAACACCTGGGATTTCAAGATCGACGCCCTGTTTCCCCAAGAGGGGGTCTGGGTCAGTCGCGGGACCCGCGACCTGAAGATCAAGTGCTCCTGGGACCCCCACCCCACGGAGACCCGCATCAAGTGCGAGGAGCAGTTCGTCCTTCCCGCCGTCAAGGGGGATACGGCCTTGCCGGTGATGCAGCTTCGCTGACATTCCGCCGCCCGATTTATCCCCCCTGGAATGAAGCGGATTTCACGGGGTTTCCAGCGGTCTTTTCTTTCCTTTTCGCGGTTCCTTCTTCAAAATTCTCCCCATGGCCGCCTCTTGGACCGTCAATCTCGAGAAGATCTCGCGGGTCGTCAATTTCGGCCTTCCCGCGCTGACCCTCGTCTTTTTCTTGGCGGGGTATTTTTCCTCGTTTTATTTCCACTTCCTGACGGTCTTTTTCCTGCTGATGACGCTCATCAATATTTTTTACCGCCGCGTCCAGAAGGACCACGCCCTCTTGACCAACTTCGGCTGGGTGGCGCAGGGCCGCTACCTCCTGGAGAGCGTCGGCCCGGAGCTGCGCCAGTACCTCTTCACCACCGACACCGAAGAGCGGCCCTTCTCGCGGGTGGAGCGGATGGAGGTCTACCGCAAGTCGAAGGACATCGACGCCTCCTCGGCCTTCGGCTCGCAGCTGGAATTCGACGGCGGCGAGTACAAGCTGCGGCATTCGATGTACCCGACCCTGGTGGCCGAGGCGGAGCCCTACACCCTGACCTTCGGCGAGGAGCGCGGACTGGCCGAGGCCTACACCATCACCAAGCCGGTGATGATCAGCGCCATGAGCTATGGCTCGCTGGGCAAGAACGCGGTGCGGGCCCTGGCGCGGGGCGCGCGGAAGGCCGGGATCCCGATGAACACGGGGGAGGGCGGCCTGCCGAAGTACCACCTGATGGAGGGCTGCGACCTGATCTTCCAGATGGGCACGGCCAAGTTCGGCTGCCGCAACGAGGACGGTTCCTTGCACGAAGGGCGCCTGCGCGAGATCGCGCGGCTGCCGCAGGTGAAGATGATCGAGATCAAGTTCTCGCAGGGGGCGAAGCCGGGGAAGGGCGGCCTGCTGCCGCGCGAGAAGATCACCCGCGAGATCGCCGAGCTGCGCGGCGTGCCGATGGACCGCGACGTGATCTCGCCTCCCTCGCACGTGGAATGCACCGACCCGGACGCGACGGTTCGTTTCATCGGACGGGTCCAGGATATCTCCGAATTGCCGGTCGGCATTAAATTCTGCTTGGGCCGCGAGGCGGAGTTTCGCGCCCTGGTGCGGGCGATGGCGCGGCACCAGATCTTCCCGGACTACATCGCGCTGGACGGGGCGGAGGGCGGCACCGGCGCCGCGCCGAAGTCCTTCATGGACGACCTGGGGATCCCGATCCTGACGGCCCTGCCGGCGGTGCATCAGATCCTGAAGGAAGAAGAGGTGCGCGACCGCCTCAAGCTCTTGGCGGCGGGAAAGCTCATCAATCCCGGGAAGCAGCTCATCGCGCTGTCGCTGGGGGCGCAGGCGGTCTACACGGCGCGGGGCTTCATGCTGGCCCTGGGCTGCATCCAGGCCCTGACTTGCAACCGCAACACCTGTCCCGTCGGCATCACGACGCACAACCCGGCCCTGCAGCGGGGCCTGGACATCGAGGTAAAGTCGGAGCGGGTGAAGAACTACGTCGTCAACCTGGTGCACGACCACTACGAGCTGCTGACCTCGCTGGGGAAGCGCTCCTTCCGGGAGCTGAACGAGGACAACCTACTGCTGCCGACGGCGACGGGGACGGGACGGGGGAGCTTATGAAGAACAAGCTGCTGTGGATCTTTCAACTCGTCCCCGCGCTGATCTTGTTGGGGACCGCCTACGGGAAGCTCAGCTCGAAGCCGAGCGAGGTGCAGTTATTTTCCGTCTTGGGGATGGACCCGACCGGCCGCTTCATCATCGGGATCATCGAGGGCCTGGCGGCGCTGCTGCTGCTGTCGCCGCGTTATTCGGCCGCGGGCGCCTTCTTGGCCCTCGGCACGATGCTGGGCGCCCTGATCGCGCACCTGACCGTGATCGGCTTCGACCTGAAGCACACCCTC
>JAANMV010001462.1_pt1 | contig 25897 bp, 22 predicted proteins | sample 7279661 | NCBI WGS metagenome assembly JAANMV01 (sample SAMN14094540, study PRJNA606508) | bioreactor metagenome | isolation source: A lab-scale SPAN reactor treating ammonium-rich wastewater day 121 | place: Ireland: Galway | collected 2017-05-16
CGTTTTTCAACGGGGGTTTTGAAAGTATTTAAACTGATCTAAAAAAGTTTATTTAACCAGCATCATTTTTTTGGTATCAGTAAAATCAGCTGTAATGAGTTTGTAGAAATAAATTCCGCTGGATAAGCGTGAAGCATCAAAATCAGCTGTATAAGAACCTGCATTCAGGTTTTCATTTACCATTGTAGCAACTTCCCTGCCCATAATATCAAATACAACAAGTTTTACATAACCTGATTTAGGCAGGTTGAACTTGATATTTGTAACCGGGTTGAATGGATTAGGATAATTCTGGGATAATGAATAATTATTCGGAATTTCGGTTCCATTTTGGTTAATACCGGTTATTAAGCCTTCCTGGTTAGCATATATATTTGTAGGACCAAAACCTGCATATGAAAAAGCGCATAAGCTTGTTGTAGGTATTGGTGAATAAACTATGCTGGTCGGAGATACAGATGTTGAAGCAGTATTGCTGTTTCTCTTGTATACTGTAGCTCCAAGGTTACCTATTCTTCCGCCAACTCTTAAATTAATTGAATCACCATCAGATGATACCCAAATTGCATTAAATGGTTCATTACCACTTGGATTGGAGGAACACCAGGTAAAAGCTTTATTGTTACCGTTACCGGTACCGCCCAATGTAAAGTCAGTACTCCATGAGCCGCCGCCATTAACAGTCGGGCAATAATAAGAAACTCCATTTTTAGTAACTGTAAACATTGCTGAATCACATGTTCTGTTCTGTTTTACCGTTAAAGCCGGTTTTTCATATTTAACGTTAGCTCCGCCAGAGGTAACAAAATATGTGTTATTTGAAGCTGTTGGTGTCCAGGGGGTTCTGATTACCCTGATCTCATATTGTGTAGCACCAAATCTTCTTTCAACAGCAATCCATACTGAATCAGTAGACGGACCTGAACCCGGGCGCAATTCTGCACTTGGGTAAAAATCATCATAACCTGAACTGAATGTAACACCTGTCCAGGATTGGCCCCAGTTAACACTTCTGTAATATCTGAATGCATTTGTTGTTGTTAAAGCATTATTAGATTCAGTGCACATTACAGAGATCCATGTTGCTCCGGAATAAAAAGCTCCATCACTAACTGCTGAAGCAAATGAATATTCCTGACCTGCAGGAGGAGATGCAATATTGCCGTTATACCATGCAGTTCCGTTACGCCTCCAGCTGCCGAATGCCATTATAGCTCCATCGTTGTTAGATGCTGCTGCAACTGTATAAAATACAAATATTCTTGTTGAATCCATATTCCCGCTGTCTCTTAACTCAACCAGCATGCTCACTGTACCAATGTAGCTTCCTGCATACTGAATACCATTTGTATAAACCCAGGTAGCACCGCCGTTTGAAGATCTGTATACATCAATTCTACCGTTAGTACCTGAAACCGGAGCTCTGTTTAATGCTACATAAATATTGCCGTCTTCACCCATTTTCATATCAATCTGTCTGAAATACGGGTCACCAAATTTTATTGATCCTGAATAAATTGTTACATCAGAGTTGTACCAATCCTGATTAAAGGGAACAGGAGCAGTTTTAGTTTCTGTTGGCGTTTCAACATTCGGAAAATTTCTTGATGAATTAAATTTGTTTTCTACAGGTATTCTGCTGTCCATTTCCTGCATAATCCTGTTAGCTTCAACAGTATTGCCGGATTCCTGAGCAGCCTTTAACTGATCATCCCATTGTTTGGGGTAAAAAGAATCCCCTTCGTTAAACTGACCGCGCTGCTGCTCTATTGCAGTAGGCTGGTTTGTGCTTACGCTTGAACCGATGTTATCCTGCGAAAAAGATACACCGGTCAAAATAAATGCAGTAATTACTGCAATTAGTTTGAAATGTTTCATTTTTAGTTCTCCTTTTAATTGTTTTTGATTCCCCCAATTGCTACAAATATATACTCTGCAGAGAACTATTCCAAATATAAACTTCTGATATTTAAAGGAAATTTTTATCGAAATGTTTTAAGAAAATTTTTAACACGGAATTTTAAAGTTAAAAAGCATAAGGAATTAGGAGAAAACTAGAGGTTTTGCGGTATCCCCAGATCTTTCCAGTAAATACCTGTTATGTCATAAGTATTTAATAGTTTCCCTATCTTTACCAACTGCATATAAAACGGAATTATATCAAAAGGGTACTGAAAGGGCTGAATAAATTCAAAAATTTCAGTGTTTATTATATGAATCCCGCAAAAAGCTTTATGCATGTACTTATCATTCGTTAAAGTATATATCTTATCAATGCTGCCTTCTGTTCTTCCGATTAATTTTCCATCCGTATCTGTTAATAAATAGCGTGAAGTTTTTCTGTCCTGCACGCATAATGTAGCCATTGCTTTAGTATCAATATGGGTTTTAACAACCAATTCAATTGGTACATCGCTATCAACATCAGTATTATATATTATAACATAATCTGAATTTTTCAGAAAACTTTCAGCATTTTTAACTGCACCACCGGTACCTAAAATTTCAGGTTCATGAATTAATGTTATTTTCTCTTCACCAACCCTGTTTTGAAAATATTTTTCCATCATCTCAGAAAAATGATGGGTATTAATTAATATTTCTTTAAAACCGGCAATACTAAGCCTGGAAATAACGTTTTCGATCATTGGTTTACTTTTGTAAGTGACAAGGGCTTTCGGAAGATTATCTGTATATGGTTTCAGTCTTGTTCCAAAACCAGCAGCCAGAATAAAAGCTTTAGTATTTTTATTTTCCATTAAAACTTCTGAATTCCGGTTTAAGCCTGAAAACCACATCATCGCATTTATATTTATCTTCAGGTGCATTGAATTTTTCATACCTGGGAGCAATATCTTCATCTGTAAACCCGGCGTACCCGATGATAAATTCAGGGTTTAAAGACAATACATATTCGATATCAAACTTTTTATGTCCTGCCTGCAGCCTTTTTGATTCGGTTTTAGCAATATAATCATTATTTAGTCCCCACATATCAATAGTGTATAATTCGCTGTAATATGGTATTTTCCCGGCAGGACCTACCGCAATAACAGTATTAGGGTCGGCATTCAATTTCAGCCATTTACCGAACATTGACCATTGCAATTCATACCTGGCATTATTGTCTTTAATAATAAGCTGCTTATATTCAAGCAGGCTTAATGTAGAAACGAATAATAATATTGCAAGTACTGCTGAAGATATTTTAGCAAATTTTTGAGACTTAACAATATCATTATAATAAATTCCGATTTTTGAAATAACATTAATAAATCCAACAACACTTAATATATAGAGCATTGGAAGAATTGGTACAAAAAACCGGTTTGCAATCATCCAGTCTCCTCCAACCATTACCAGGTAAACAATGTAAATAAAAACAAAACTTAATAAGTACGATAATTTAAACTCTCCAAATGCCTTTTTAAACGGGATAAACAGGATAAAAATAAAAATGTAAATTCTGGTTCCAATGCACATTGCCAGATATTTAGTACCCAATACTATGTTCATTTGCAGATCAGTTACACCTTTGGCATAAAAAGTATTAGGTATCAGCTGACCATAATACAAAAATTTAAACCCGTAATAAACTGTACAGAAAATTGCATACCAGATTATTATTCCTAAAAATACTTTTTTAAATTTCAGAATACTTTTTCTGAATAAAAACATGTGTATAAGTGTTATAACCACTATCATATTTCCTTCAGGGCGGGTAAGGGTACATAGCATTAAAAATATTATCAAGTAGTATAGATGTGATGATTTTTCATTTAACTTAAAATAATTATAAACAATTCCTAAAATGAACAATGTATAAACAGGAAATTCCATCCCTCCAATTGCCCAAAATGCAATTGAATCATCTATTGCCATGAATAACGGAGGAAGTAAAATTAAGTATTTATAATATATATGGGTACCTCCGTTAAATTGCTTTGCTATTGCTGCCAATAATAAAATGTTTAATATCGAAAACATTAATCCCAGCGAACTGGAAAAGATTGAAACATCAATATCTTTTATTTGTGTAAACGGTGATGTAATTACTGTCCATAAAAAATTTGTATACCCTTCAACATATTCACCCTGATTATATACCAAACCTTTCCCTTCCATCAGGTTTTTACCATACCTGTAGGAAATGTAAGCATCATCCACATTTTGGAATAAAAAGCTCCAGCTTAGAAAAAAGCAATAAAAAACAAAGAAAATAAGTATAATTAAAAAGTATTTCCGGTGTTTACTCAAATGATTACTATATATTTTACTGCAAATTTACATTTATGATAATAAAAAAGTATGCAAAATTTAAACATTTAATTAATTTCCGGGAATTATTATTTTTATATGAAAGTTAAAAATAATATGATTTTACAAGAAAATCCGGTACCCTATTGAATATTAGCTGGCGTAAGAATTTATATATAATTTGGTCTGCGCAATTAATTGCGATGATCGGAATGAGCATGGTCATCCCCTTTCTCCCATTATTTGTGAAAGAACTTGGCGTAACGGAAACAACCGAACTAAAAAGGTGGAGCGGGCTCGTTGTTTCAGGAGTTTTTATTACAGCATTTATTGCAACACCTGTATGGGGCTGGCTTGGTGACCGGGTCGGTAAAAAGAAAATGGTTCTCAGGGCAATTTTCGGACTGGCAGTTTCCCAATTTCTGGTTGGATTGTCACAGGATGTTGTACAGCTTTTCATTTTCAGAATGGTACAGGGAGCTCTCAGCGGCTTTATTGCCGCAGCGCTAGCGCTGGTTTCTTCTAACACTCCCAAAGATAAGTCCGGATACGCAATTGGATTTCTGGCAAGTTCTACCGCAGCAGGTAATTTACTTGGACCATTTCTTGGTGGTTTGATGGCCGATGCATTCGGATACAGGAATGTTTTCTTTATCACTTCCGCTATGTGCGCAGTTAGCGGTATTCTTGTTTGGGTTTTTGTAAAGGAAATAAATAAATCAACCAGCAAAGATGGTGACATTTGGGATAATTATAAATTCGTTTTCAATAATTCAAGGTTAAGAAACTCTGTATTTTTATTAATAATTTCAGCAGCAGCAATTTCAATGATACAGCCTCTTTTTGCGCTGTTTATTGAAAGAAAAATAACCAATACTGAATATATTGCAACTATTACCGGTTCAATTTTCGGAGTAGTTGGTTTATTCCAGGTCATTTCATCATCATTTTGGGGAAAACTTAACGACAAACGTCCTATAAGGAAAAATCTGGTCTGGGCATTGTTAGGAGCAGGTGCAGGGTACGCCCTGCATGTTGTTTCAACCGGTGTATGGGAATTAATTCCTATCAGGGCATTACTTGGATTATGTATCGGGGGAGTAATGCCGTCTTTATTTTCATTTATCAACAAATGCATACCCGATGTTAAAAAAGGCGGCGTAATGGGTATTGCATCCAGCTTCACTATGTTTGGTAATCTAATCGGACCTCTTTCAAGCGGGTTTATTGCTTCGGTCACAAGTATTGACTTTATGTTCATATTAAGCGGTATTGTACTTGCTTCAAGTTCACTTTTTGCATATTTTAGTTTAAAAGAGATAGCTCCGCAGCAGTCTATTAAGCAAAAAGATAAATCATTAATTAAAGAAGAAATTGCTGCCGGTTTGTATGAATAATCGTTTTTAAAACAATCAATTTATTTATTAACATTTATGAGAATATTTTTCATTTTAATCATTTCCCTGATTTTTCTTCAGGAAATAACATCGCAGAGTATTTTTGAGCGCTGGCATAAAACAGATCAGCTTATCCGTGACCGCAAAATTGATGAAGATGATGCCATCGACTCTATCAAGCTTTATGTTAAGCTTGGCAAAGCTGAATTTAAGCAATACGGCATTGCGGGCACAAAACGCAGCGACTGGGTTTTCCCGATGAGCGATTTCACATGGTATTCCTACCGCGCTGATGGCAAAGATTACAAAGATGACCGGTTCAGTTATTTTCAGGGAGGTGAATTTAAAGGGCATCCTGCTCACGATATTTTCATCTTAGATAAGGATACAAATTCCCTTGAAGACTCCACCGGTAAACATGTTCCTGCTATATCTATGGTAAACGGGATAGTTATATCCACTTATGACCGCTGGTTCAGGCAGGATTACCTACGAAGCGGTAATTACATCAAGCTGTTCGATCCCGAAAGTGAAGCTATGTTCTATTATTCCCACCTCGATAGTGTGTTTGTTAAACCGGGCGATCTTGTAAAAGCCGGTGATAAGATCGGATATATCGGCAGAACAGGCCGTAAAGCCATTTACGGGAAAACACATATACATATAGCGTATTATAAGATTGAAGACGGTGAACCTATCCCTGAAGATATCCTGAACGATCTGTACAGGTCGCAAAGCAGAATGAAAAAAGACTGATACGGATAAATTTTTCATAAGGTAAATTAAGTTTACTTAACCTTCCCCGGATTACCGGGGAAGGTTTTATTATTTTACAAACAGATCAGAACCTGATCGTAACTTTAGTACCCAAATTCCGGTCTACTTCCAATGTACCGTTCAGATTTTTGGTCAGCATGCCTGCAAGCACCATGCTGAAAGAATGCGGTTTGCCCTTGGCTGATATTACACCTGGCCCGTTATCTCGGACTGAAAGCACATATTTGCCTTCGGTTTCTTCGTGCATATCAATTGTAACATTACCTTTCTTTTTATGAGGGAACGAATGCAGCAATGAATTGCTCAGCAATTCATTAATTATCATTGAGCAGGTTATTGCCTTATCAATTGGCAGCTTTACATTCTTTACATTTACATATGTTGATACCCTGTTAAGGCTTATTTCAAACTGCTCGTACAGGTGCGGAATAAGTGTATACAGGAAACTTTCCAGCTCTACATGGCTAACGCTCTCCCTGGCGTACAGCTTATCCTGTATCATTGAAAGCACCTGTGCGCGGGTGCGCGCTATCTTAAAATACTCATGATATATCGGGTCTTTAACATAATCAGACTGGAATTGGAGCAATGAAGATATTATCTTCATATTTTCTTTAACACGGTTTGATGCTTCCTTAGCCAGTGTATCACGCTCGGCAGAAAGCCTTTTCATTGAATCTTCAAGTATGTTCTTTTCTCTGGCATCGTTAAGAACTTCACTGTACAGGATGGCATTTTTATTTGCTATGGCAGCCTGGTTAACCATGGTTTCTATCCACGTCCGGTTGCGGTCATCAAATTCATTTTTATTTTTGCTCATCAGAGTTATAAAGCCCAGAATATTTCCGTTATGCTTTATCGGCACTATCATAGCTGTTTCAATTATATACTCTTTACCAAGATCTTTTTCTGCTAGATTGCCTTCATTGGTAATATGGTATTTTACTTTTGACTGCTCAAGCCGCTTCTGGTAATCATTAACTATTATTGTATCATTACGGCGGATAGCTTCGCTTAATATACCCTTGCCTTCAGGCGCAAGCGGTATTTCAGGAATTACAGTTACATCGATATTTTTATTATCAAGTACACTCCTCAGGAAAATATACTTTATTTTCCTCTGCTTCGCATCGAATTTTGCAACAAACATATCCTGTATATCTGCTATATTTCTGACTACATCGAAAAGCTTGTTGTAAAGCTCGGTTATATCAAGTGTGGTTGAAAAGAAACGGGAAGTTTCGTAAAGGAGCTTCAGCTCCTTGTTCTTGAGATTGAGAACTTCAATAATATTTTTTATTGAATCTCGTTCACGGATATTCTGCATGATAGTTGTCCCCCTAATGCGTTTTGCAAATATAACAGTATATTTACTAATTGAAATAACGTGAATGTGTTAAAAATTCCAGTAAGATCAGTTAACATAAAGGCATTTGGCAATTTCTGCCGAACATTCCGGCACATTGGATTTTCATAATTTATAATATCATAAAATTAAGGTTCTCTGATCACTTATTATTCATCCACAATAGCGCACATAAGCTCAGCTTCGGCGGCAAGCTCGCCATTAATGCTGTTCTTGTATGCGCGCGCTTTAAGCTTGAATATATTCCGCTTGCGGTCTGTCACCTCAACATCAAAAAACAATTGGTCGCCCGGTATAACCTGCTTGCGGAACTTCGCTTTATCAATAGAAGTAAAGTATGCCAGCTTGCCTTCGTAACTATCGAAAAAATTTAGAATAAGCAGGCCTCCCGTCTGCGCCATTGCCTCGATAATAAGCACACCCGGCATAACAGGCTTCTGGGGGAAGTGGCCCTGGAAGAACGGCTCGTTTACGGTCACATTCTTTACGCCTACTATGCGCTTGCCGATATCGATATCAACTACTTTATCAACCAGCAGAAACGGGTACCGGTGCGGAAGCATCTTCTTGATGGCGTTTATATCGAATATCACGTTACCCGATGACTGCGCCTGGTATTTCATTTTAAGCTTGTTCTGCTTGTAAAGATTGCGGAGCATCTTTACGAACTCTATATTATGCTTATGCCCCGGACGCGCTGCCATGATATGCCCTTTTATAGGCGCGCCAATCAGGGCAAGATCGCCGATAACATCCAATAATTTATGACGGGCTGGTTCATTGGTAAATCTAAGCTGAGTATCGTTAAGTATTCCGTTCTGACCCAAAACTACACTGTCCTGAATACCGAGTTTGTTCATGAGGTTCTTAAGCTCACCGGGAGACAAGTCCCTATCCACAATTACCACTGCATTTTCAAACTTACCGCCGCGGATAAGTCCCTGCTCATATAAATTTTCAACCTCATGTAAAAAGCAGAATGTACGCGCAGGCGCAAACTCGTTTGCGAACTCATCCATGTTGAATAAGCTTGTGTATTGCGAGCCAAGCGCGGGATTGCGGTAATCGATCATCACGGTGACCTTAAAATCATCATGCGGAAAAGCCACTATATCAACTGTGCCGTCAGGCGCGCGGTAATGCAGTGTATTTTCGATAACCAGGTAATCCTTAGGCTGGTTCTGCTCGGTAAACCCGGCGGAGATCAGCAGATCGATAAACGGCTTTGCGCTTCCATCGATAACCGGAGGCTCATTGGCATCAAGCTCTACTATTAAATTGTCTATTTCAGCCCCCATAATTGCAGCAAGAACATGCTCGACGGTTTTAACCTCGGCGGTGCCAACCGCTATAGTTGTGCCGCGGGATATGTCGATGACATGGTCTATATCAGCGGGAATTTCCGGTGAACCGGGGATATCTACCCTTTTAAACTGAATACCGTAATCTTCAGGTGCGGGTAAAAACCGCAAATTTGACTTATTTCCGGTATGCAGGCCGATTCCGGATATTGATACTTCTTTTGCTATTGTGCGTTGTTTTGTGAGCATGTTTTCTTAGTAAATTCTACTAAAATACTGATTTTTATGTAAAGATTAAATATGGTTAAATAGTTGATTGGTTTATAAAGTTTTAAAGTTATAAAGTTAAAAAGTGCATTAGCCTGCTTCCTAAACTCCGGTTTGGGAAGCCCTAAGGTATTTTCATTACCAAAATCACTACCAATATGCACTGTTTTTTTTGAGACTTTTGGCGAAGCGTTTTCGTAAAAACAGCGTTTTTTTCGTATGCGGGGCTGCTGAAAACCTGTTATTGGATATGACATTGGTTTTGACATTTGCGTTGACATTGATTGAACAGTTAAACAGTTAAATGGTTAATAAGTTAAATTTGAATCCACGTTTATAGAATAATGCTTATAGGAGGAAATTAAGTCATAACATCTACACTTTTGCTGAATGTGCGGCTTAGGTTAACCCAATGGGACCTGCCTTCACAGGCGGTGGTTTTTTATACACCGGCATAAATTTCAAGTTAATTTTTGATATTTTAATAAGAATTACAGATAAACAAAATATGCATATTGCATATTATTGCAATATAATATATGCTAATTGCATTGTCAAGACATAAAAACAATAACCGGACACGAAGCATCAAAGATCCGAAAGGTGCACAAAGCTGGGTTTTTAAATGCTTTTGTTTTTAACCCCGTAGTGATTTAATGTTTGTAACCCCGCCATTTATGGCGGGGAAAAAATGCCTCTCTCCCGCAAAAAGCCCCTTTATGGGCGGGATAAAAAATCAGAATAGGTTAACCACCAATTACACTAATTGCACTAATTTTTTCCATCATAGTTATCATTAAAAAAAGCCATAGACACGAAGGCTCTGAGGCTCAAAGGTACACAAAGTGGAAATTAAAGTGTTTTTTTGAACCCCGGAGGGGTGATATATTTATAGCTTTTGCATTTCCATATAAACAGAGCCCCGTAGGGGCGAAATGTTAAAAATCAAAAGCCTGCAACAACAGAGAAACAGAGGCACAGAAGGTTAAATTTTTTTTTAACCCCGCTTGACCGCCAAGGCAGTTAGGGATGAAATAGGTTTTGTTGTTGGTAATACCAAAGGGACTAAAAACACCAACAACGGGGGGAAAAACAACAACGATAAGAGATGCATTGAAGATGGTCGAAGAATCAGGCGCGAAACTAGATTATGAATTAGGGCAGAAACTGTGCCTGAATCATAAAGTATTCGTATATTTCAACTGGAACTGCAGAGAGCATCACACATGGAAGACCTGATTGCACACTTCCGGATCTTATCAATACTTCATAAATACTTCATCACTGTAGCACCATGCCCATGCTTCGCCGGGCTCCGCTGATATTACTACTGAATGTTTAGTGCTGTAGTAATGTTTGGTTGCGTGTTTATTGGGTGAGTTATCGCAGCAGTGTGTGCCGCCACAGGTCTGGCAGGTGCGCAGGTGTACCCAGCTGCTTCCGGTTTTTATGCATTCATCGCATACATATGATACGGGCTGTTTAATATTTGAAGGATCAAAATGGCTGCAGTTTGGCATGATGGATTTTGTTTAATTTATAAAATGAAGTTAAATAATAAAATTTCGTCTGCGCTGTTGCAGAACCTGCCTGTTCAGGCAAGGGCGCGGCTCCTGACTTGTTGCTAAGTTGTCTGCCTTTTACGTTGTAAACCTGTTTTTGCATGAGACTGCTTCCCCAAAGGTGTAAACGCTTCGCTCGCAGAAGTACATTCTGAAATTATCTGCGAGGAGCGAATGCGACGAAACAGACTTATCAATATAATATTCAGACCATCCTCTATGAGTCTTTGACTTAAAGAATCGTAGACAATACCTTGCGGTATTTGCTGCTTTCCCCTTTTAAAATGGGGGGGAGCTTTTAGTTCAGCTTGGCGGATTTGAGGATCATGGTATTCAGCCCGTCGATGTACATATCCGCAAGCTTTTTGTTCTTCAGGTAAACTATCTGGTTGTAATATAAAATTATCCACGGCGCATCTTCCAGAACTATCTGCTCCATCTGGTTATAAAGCTTTACGCGCGTGCTAAAATCAGTCAGCCGCATGGCAAGCTCATATAATGAATCAGCCGCGGCATTTTGGTAATGCGTGTAATTGGGTCCGGCAGGTGAATGGTTTTTGCTGTAAAACAGCGCCATAAAGTTTTCTGGGTCAAAATAATCAGCGCCCCAGTTGCCGCGCCAGAATGGAAGCTCTCCCCCCACCTGTGATGAGCGCATTGTAGATGCCTGCATAAAATCAAGCTGTGCATCAATGCCAATATCCTTCAATTGCGCCTGCACTGATTCACCAATGAGCTTCTGTGTATCATCGTTCGATACCACTAGCTTTATGGAAAGACCTTTACCATCGGGATAGCCGGCTTCAGTAAGCAGCTGTTTAGCTTTGGCTACATCGAAGCTGTAACCCTTAAGATCTTTATTAAATCCAGGCATACCGGGCGGGATGGGTCCGTTAACCCCCGGCGTTCCGCGAAATTTAAGCACATAGTTAATTATCTTAACTCTATCTATAGCGTAATTTATTGCCTGCCTTAATTTGCGGTTGTCCGAAAGCACGTTATTCTTTCCGCCGGGTGAATTTTTATCAAGCTGAATGCCAAGGTAAACCGTGTTAAGCCACGGCTGTTTAACAAGCTCCATAGTTTCGCTGTATTCAGGCTTCAGGTTTCCGGCTTCATCGGTAACCTGGCTTAACACTTCGGGAGAGGGTTCGTAATAATCAAACTTGCCCTGCTGAAAGTCGAGGAATGCCGTTTCGCTGGATTTAATGAAGCTTACCTTAATGCCATCCAGAAATACTGAAGGCTTGCCCGCCTTGTTGAGGCTCCAGTAATTTGGATTGCGCGTCATTTCAAGCTCGCGCTCATGCTCCCACTTTACGAATTTAAAAGGTCCGGTGCCAACGGGGTTGTAGCCGAAGTTATCCTTGTAAAACTCTACAGCTTCGCGCGGATAAACGAATGTGTACTGCATTGTTAGTATGCTTAAGAACGGAGCGAATGGTTTTTCCAGCGTGATAATAAGCGTTGTATCGTTTGGCGTTTGGATGCCGGTAATTTCATCTACGTTATTGTGTTTTTCCTTTATGGAGTTGATGTACTCAGTTGCGCCTTTTACCTTATCGCGGAAAAGCCACGCTCCGCGTGTCTTTGTCCTGGGGTCGCACAGCCGCTGGAAGCAGTACTTAAAATCTGCAGAGGTCACTTCCCTTCCCTTCCCGCCGGGAAAGCATTCGTTATCGTGGAAGAACACTCCGCGGCGTAAAGTAAAAGTGTATGTTAAACCATCTGCAGATATTTTATATGATGATGCAAGATTAAGCTCCAGGTTCATAGCGCGGGTGTACTCCAGCAGCCCTTCCAGCATATTCTGCAGGGGCCAGCCGGCTGCATAATTGCTGCACATAACGGGGTCAAGGTTTTCTATACCCTGCGGCTCATTATAGCGGAAGATGCTGCCTGCGGTTTCCTGCCTGGAGCAGGAGGAAAAATAAAATGTGAGAGCAAAAATTATTACGGCTGAGTACAGTTTTAATTTCATTGGCTGAAGAAAAGTTTTAAAATTTCTTCCCGCCGTGGCGGGACTTCAAATACACTTCGTGTATTCTTGTGTGCAAAGATAAAGGATATGGGAGAAAGGTGAAATGGCAAACGTCAAATGTCAAACGCCAAATGTGAAATGTCAAATGTGAAATATCAAATGTGAAACACATTTTTCATTCTTCAGAATATTTTAGAAGAATTTTCGCGCAAAGGCGCAAAGACGCGAAGAATTATTTTGCGAGGACTACTTTAAATTGAAGAATAGAAAGAGGAAAAAAGACACCCCCCCTGATTTAGATCATTCCTGCTATTTATGAACAAGGGGGTTTCAACCCCTTGTTCTTTTTTCTGTGTTTAGCAACGGGACTGCTCCCCTCTCCCCAAAGAGGCAGTTGAGACGATGTGGCTTTTCTGAATAGCCCAAAAAGGCTATAAAATTGCATTAAAGTGCAATTATAGGCTGTTTTAAAATACCGCTTTTTGGTTAGGTCATTATATTAACTAAAATCTATATTTGTAGGAAATTACATCAAATGATTTGGGGATGTATCAACAGGTTCAAAAAAATATATTTATTTACAAGTTTCTCAACGGTTTAACCCCGGTTGGATTCACTAAATATACAATAAGTTATGTATCTTTTAAACCGAGGGATAGACAGAGTTACTTTGGTAAAATTGAAGGAGGAGCGTTCCGCGAGAAGCTTGAAGGCAAGATAGTCATCAAGGCGTGGAAAGAGCTTCCGGAGAAATTTCCCGTGTGCATACTGGGCGATTACTCAATTACACCGGATACTTTCAGCGGAATTATGATGATAGATAATTCACAAGCGCTGGATAAACCTGGCAAATATATCCCGAAGATACTTTCCGCATTCAAAAACCGATCAACAATTCTGCTGAACCAGTTCCACGGAACACACGGCAGGGTATTCTGGGAAAATTCATTTGAACAGATAACAATAGACAGCGTAGAGTCATTTAATAAGGCATTAAGCCTGCTTAAAAACGAGTACTGAACAATACAGAGCAACACAATGTAACAATAAAAAAGAGCGTCCCGGTAGGCGCTCTTTTTTTAGTCACGTTTGTTTGCGAGAACACCAACAAATTGGATAAGTGTACACCTCACCCCCAGCCCCTCTCCTAAAAGGAGAGGGGGGAAATGTGTGTTAATTTTATTGGGGTATATAGATTAATTTTATTGTGCTGGTAGTTTAATTATGGCTTCTGTGCCTTTGCCGGGAGAGCTTAAAATACTTAGTACACCTTTATGAGCATCAACAATTTTTTTGCAGATGGAAAGTCCAAGCCCGAAGCCGCCTGTAAGGCGTGAACGTGACCTATCGGCACGGTAAAACGGCTCAAAGATATTTTTAAGGTCCTCTTCTGAAATTCCCACACCTGAATCCTTAACGGATATTACTGCTTCGCCTTTTTGTTCTGTTACGGAAATATCTATTTTACCGGCTGAATATTTCAGAGCATTATCAATCAGGTTCCTGAATACGACCTGCATTTTATCCATATCAACACTAGCAAAAATATCTTTTGCCGGCTTAATGAAATTAAGCCTGTCCTGTTCTGCATATTCCATCACGGTTTCTTCGAGCAGCTGTGAAAGCTCTGCTTTCACAGGCTTTATGCTTGCGAAGCCTGAATCGTTGCGGTAATTTTCAAGAAGCCCTGTGATCATGCGCTCCATTTCAATTACATCTTCCTCAATTTTTTCCTTTGAAGAGCCGACTTCAAGCCCCAGCTTAATACGCGTTAGCGGCGAGCGCAGCTCGTGTGATACATCAATTAAAAGCTGTTCCTTCGCCTTAACTGAAGAATTAATTTTTCCCGCCATATCAGTAATTGAATCAGCCAGTTCGCCCAGCTCATCTTTTCTTCCTTTTGGCAGGGAAATATTGTAATTCCCCGCGCCAATGCTTTCAACTGCCCCTGATAGATCTTTTAGCGGACTGAAAAGCCGCCTTAACAGGAAATACAGAAGTATTATTACTATACTGATAAACAGAATAAGCATTATAATTGCGCGCTCAGGTTTAAAGAAAACCTGGGGCTCAAAGGGTTTGATGATAAATACTCCCTGAGGAAACCGAATAACTGAATATGGCCTTCCTTTAAAGCCAACAATAATTGACTGGTCTTCTTCAAAACGCAGCTTATTTTCCGGATTCATTAATATATCGCCAAGATGCGGTACATCTTCGTTAGATGCCCAGTTGTTATCAGGAGAAACGCTGGATTCAAACCGCATTTCAATTTCAAGATCGCTGCATATCTGTTTAGCTTTATCGCGGTCAGGGGGAATTCCGATTTCATGAATTATGCTGCGCTCCATACGGCGGGAAAAATCACGCAGGAACTTACGCGGTTTTTTATCCTGGTTTACCTGGAAAATGAACAATACAACTATATTAAGCAGAATACCGAAGACAAATACTATAAGTATCAGCTTAAGGAATATAGAAAGATTAGGAGACCTGAACTTCAAGACAAATCTCCTTTTTAAATTTCTGTGCAGTATTTATTAAATGAAAAATCATTTTGATGATGCCTCTTCAAGAAAGAACATATAGCCTATGCTGTGAACAGTTTTAATGACCTGCTCCTTATCCTTTTTGCTGCCAAGCGATTTGAATTTATTGCGCAGCCTTGATACCATTACATCAACAGAGCGGTCAAAGCTCATCCAGGAAATACCGCGTGTGTTCTGCATAATTTCATCGCGCGAAAGTACCTTCCCGTTATTTTTAACGAACAGCAGAAGAAGCTCGTACTCAGTAGAAGTGAGCTCCATATCCTTGTTATTATAGGAAGCGGAACGTTTATTCTGGTCAACAACCAGGCTTTTTAGCAGGATGTTCTCATTTTTTTTGAGCTTCAGCTCGCTGCGGCGCAGCACTGACTGAATCCTCGCCAGCAGCTCTCGTGGTTCGAACGGTTTGGGCAGGTAATCATCTGCGCCAAGCTCAAGCCCAACAACTTTATCGGTCACTTCTCCCCTTGCTGTAAGCATTACAACCGGCGTTTCATGGTCTTTCCTTATCTGCTTTACTGTTTCAAAACCGTCCATTTCAGGAAGCATGACATCCAGAATTATCAGGTCAAAGTGATTATTTTTAAGCTTCACCAGCCCGTCTTTGGGATTTTCGACAGCAGTTGTTATAAAATTATTTTTGCCGAGGTATTCCTGCAGAAGCTCGTTCAGCTTGTTATCGTCATCTATTATCAGTATTGATTTGGACATATTTCTCTTTTTATTTGGGACAAGGGGTATTTAACCCCTTGTCCTGATTTTATGCAGCTTAAAAATACTTATCGTTAAAGAAAGTTACTATTACAAAAATTAATTCGCCTGTAAGCTGTGCAAATCAGGAAATTATTTTCTGCCGTCTTCTTTATTCCATTTATCACGGTTTTCTTTTCTCTTTTCGCGGAATTCCTTAAGCTTATCTGCAGCTTTGTTGCGCTGGTCAGGAGTTAAAATAGCATGGAACTTAGCGGTCTGATCAAGCATAAAGCTGCGCATTTCATCGCGCTTTTCATCATGTTTTTTCATAAGCTCAAGCGCTTTTGATTTATCAAAATTATCGCTGCGGAACATCTGTTCCATTTCTGTCATATCATTTTTACGGTCTTCCCTGTTCTGTTCCATTTTTGCCTGTATCTCATTTTTTATCTTTTCAACCTCCTGTTTCTGCTGGTCGGTAAGGTTCAGATCCTGCATTGCGATTTTCATTAAAAAACCAAGCGGACCTTTACCGCCGGGGCGGTGTTTATCGATAAAATCGTTTGCGGAACCAAGAGCTGCAAATCCGGTTATAAGAAAAACCACAATTACCGAAATTATGACAAGTTTCTTCTTGCCGGAAAATTTTTTATCCGCAATTTTCAACTCAGGCGGATTGTTGAATGTCTGCATATCTGACATATTTATACTCCTTATAAAAATAAATTAAGTTAATTTCAAAACAAAAATAGCTTTTAACAATACAAATATTATGATTTTAATGTAATCATACTGTAAATAAATGTTACAGTAAAACGGTTAGAAATTACTTAAATATTACACTAAAACAGTCCAATTTTCTTATTATTTTTGAATAAATAAACAATCTAATTATGAAAATATTTTTCGTTTTTACAGTTGTTCTATTACTAAGCATTTCCCCTTTAAAAGCGCAGGATACATTTTCAATAACAGCGGTTGACCCGGTTACGGGTCTGGTAGGAAGCGCAGGGGCATCATGTATAGCAGGTTCAAGAATATTAAGCGATCTGCATCCTAACCGTGGTGTGATTCATACGCAGGCGTATTATATTTCAGCAAATCAAGTTTATGCCCGAAATCTTATGATCATGGGCTTATCTCCTCAGCAAATAATTGATTCACTAATTGCACATGATGCTCAGAATAATCCGACACGAAGACAATATGGTATAACCGATTTTGTTGGTAACACTGTAAGAACAGCCGGATACACAGGAGTAAATACTGACCCATATAAAAATCATAATTTAGGACCAACGTTTACCGTTCAGGGAAACATTCTGTTAGGGCAGCAGATACTTGATTCAATGTACAACAGATACATGAACACACCGGGAACAATGGCAGAAAAACTGATGGCGGCTTTGCAGGGAGCTAAAGTGCCCGGTGCAGATACAAGATGTTTACCTACAAACAGGTCATCAATTTCTGCCTTCATCAGGGTAGCAAAACCTACTGACCCGCAAAGCGGTCCCTATTGGCTTGACCTGAATGTGCAGATGGTTCCGGCACCAATGGATCCGATTGATTCATTGCAGGTGCTTTTTAACCAGTGGCAGATGACGGGAATTTCAAACAACCAGGGAATATACCCGGAGACATTTTCACTGGAGCAGAATTATCCGAATCCATTTAATCCAACGACCAATATTACATTTGATATCGGCACGCTTTCATTTGTGAAGCTTGCAGTTTATGATCTAACAGGGAAAGAAGTTTCTGTACTTGCCGATTATAATTTTCACCGCGGAAGGTATACAATAAATTTTGATGCATCGGGTCTGGCAAGCGGTGTGTATATATACAGGATATTTGCAGCAGATGTATTGAATACATCGAAGAATATTTTTACAGATACGAAGAAGATGATTTTATTAAAGTGAAAAGGCAAAAGTGAAAAGTGAAAAATAAAAGCAAAGAAAAACAAAGAATTCAATAATATAATGAAAAATTAAATACAACATTTGCCGCAGATAGTTACAAATTATATTGAGCTTCATATTTGCAGAAGAACGGAAGAAGGGTTTGAATTCCTGCTGCTTAAGCGCGCGGATGATGCAAAGATCTACCCCGGTATATGGCAGATGATAACGGGCACAATAGAATCACATGAGCATACAAAGGATACACTTTTGCGCGAGCTTGAAGAAGAAACAGGCTTAAAGCCTGAAAAAATTTACAGTATTCCCAGGGTGAATACTTTTTATCTGGCGATAGCAGATAAGATTTGCATGTCGCCTGTTTTTTTAACGATAGTTAATGATAAAAATGTCAGGATATCGGACGAACACAGTGAGTATAAATGGACAACAATTGATGAGGCAAAAAAGCTTATTCACTGGCCAAACCAGGTGGATTCGCTGGAATTGATAGTGCGGTATTTGAATGATGAAAGTTTGTTTGAGAAGCTTGTGGAGGTTTGAATACAATTTACAATGAGCAATGAACAATGATTAATTAACAAATAGCAGAATTCAGGTTACAGGTTGCAGGTTTCAGGTTTTGACAGAAGAATAGAGATTTTTGAATACATAAAATTTGATGAATAATTCCGGCAGGATATTGTTTGACGAGAAATTTATGCAGCGGTGTTTTAAGCTTGCTTTAAAAGGCGCGGGAAATGTATCCCCTAATCCGCTGGTTGGATGTGTTATTGTTAAGAACGGTAAAATAATTTCCGAAGGCTGGCATAAAAAATACGGCGGTTTTCATGCTGAGCGCGATGCAATCACCAAAGCTTTAAAAAAAGGGATTAACCTTAAAGGCTCAACACTGTATGTAAATCTGGAACCCTGCTCTCATTACGGCAAAACTCCACCCTGCTCTGACTTAATAATAGAAAATAAAATTTCCGAAGTTGTTATCGGCTGCAGGGATCCCTATAAAGAAGTATCAGGCAAAGGGATAAGCAAGCTTAAAAAAGCAGGCGTAAAAGTTAAAACCGGTATACTTGAAACTGATGCAGCAGAATTAAATAAATTTTTTATCAAATATGTTACAACCGGGCTCCCCTACATAACATTAAAAGCTGCGCAGACTATAGACGGAAAAATAGCTGATGATACATACAGGTCAAAGTGGATATCATCACCTGAATCAAGGAAAACAGTTCATAAACTGCGCGCAGTTTATGATGCTGTGTTGACAGGCACAAACACTGTGATTTACGATGACCCGAAGCTGAATGTGCGGGGGGTTAAAGGCAGAGATCCGTACAGGATTGTTATAGATAAAAATCTGAAGCTTAAGGAAAAATATAAAGTATTTAAATATACTGACGGCAAAACAATTGTTCTGTTTTCAGAAAAAACGGATAATAAAAAAATTGCAGTTTACCCCGGGGACGGAATTACATTTATTCCGTGCAAAGTAAAAAACGGCAGGCTGGATCTGAGGGATGCAATGAAAAAACTGGCGCAAATGATCATTGCAAGCATAATGGTCGAAGGCGGGGCATTTACATATAATGAATTCCTGAAAAATGAAATGGCAGATGAGGTTATGATTTTTGTTGCGCCCAAAATTATGGGAAAAGGTATTAAAGCATTTAATGATAAACAATTGTTTGGCAGATTTACAGATGCAGAATACAGCGCATCCGGGACAGATCTATTGGTGAATTTAAGAAAAAACATTTCACGCGAAGACGCGGAAATACGCAAAAAAAAAGATAAAACAGTACAGACGTGACGCTGGCACGTCTCAAAAAATGTAAATAAAGCAGTATTAATCAGGATTATTTAAAGTTAAACTGGAGAAATACTGAAAACATAATAATTAATTAAATAAATTAAACAGGAGATTCCCGGTTAAACGGGAAAATGAAAAATGTTCACAGGAATAGTAGAAGAAAAAGGAATAGTTGTAAAAAAAACAAAGATCAATGAAGGTTATAAATTCAGGGTACGCTCTAAAGTTGTAGGCAAAACACTTGCTAAAAGCGACAGCGTATGCATAAACGGCGTATGCCACACCGTTACCACAAGAAGCAAAACGGAATTTGATTTTGTAAGCATGCATGAAACACTGAAAAAAACCAATATCGGCGAGCTGAATCAGGGTGATGAAGTTAATCTTGAAGGCTCACTTACAATGCAGAAAAAGCTTGGCGGTCATTTTGTTTTCGGGCATGTTGATGATACGGGAGTTGTTACCGAGGTTAAACAGATAAAAGCCGAGAAGAAAAAGGATTCAGATAACTGGGAATACAGGATAAAGATGCACAAAAAACATGCAAAGTTTGTGATTTATGTAGGATCGATCGCTGTTGACGGCGTAAGTCTGACAGTAGCTGAGGTTACAAAACCAAAGGGAAATTATTTTGATATGAAGGTGGCGATAATTCCCTATACCTACAATAATACCGTATTCGGCAGGTACAAGGTTGGCGACAGGGTTAATATTGAATTTGATTTTCTGGGTAAGTATGTGCTTAATTTGCTCGAGTCGAATCCGAAAATAAAGAAGATGCTGAAGTAAGGAATAAACCTTTTCGTCAGGTCTAAGGACCTGACGAGAGCGGGAATTCACATAAACCTGCCGGGTGTTTTTAAACGGCAGGTTTTTTTATAAGATTGCTTCGTCGCTTTGCTCCTCGCAAATTGGGTTTTGAGATAGACTGCGGAGTTTGGGAAACAGGATATAAGCCTGTCGGGTATTTTAAACAGCAGGTTTTTTATTCTCCCGCGAAGCCGCAAAGGCGCAATTTTTGTTTTACCCGTCAGGTCTGAGGACCTGACGAGAGCGGGAAAAACATATTTTCACATGCCGCTCCTACCCCGCAGGAGCTCCTTCGGAGCGAAGCTCTGCTATAAAATCAACCAAATTTTCTGCAAACATTCATCTCATGCGAAGCTAATTTGAATTTATTTAGTTTTGCTGTGATCAAATATTGGATTTAAGAATAAATCACAGTATTTTTGAGCTTTCGTTTTATTGCTGATTGAAACAGCTGAATTATGAAAATTATTTAATAAGAAAATTTAAAATATTTATATATGATAAAGAGCAAATTACTGCAAATGCACAATATGGGAATTGTTGTGGAATCGCTTGATAACGCCATCGCTTTTTTCGAAGAGATAGGCTTAAAACTTGAAGGACGGGCAATGATCGAGGGTCAGTGGGCTGGACGCGTAACCGGACTTGGCGATCAGACAGTTGAAATAGCTATGATGGTCACACCGGACGGCCACAGCCGGCTTGAGCTCTCCCGGTTTCTTTCACCTGAAGTAATTTCAGATCACAGAAGAGCCCCGGTGAATTCGCTTGGATACCTTAGAATAATGTTTGCAGTTGATAATTTAGACGAATTGGTTTCAAGGCTTAAGGGACTTGGCGCTGAACTGGCAGGTGAAATTGTGCAGTATGAAAACATATACAGGTTATGTTACATACGGGGAGTTGAAGGACTTCTTATAGGACTTGCAGAAGAAATAGGAAAAAATAACTAAATCACAGCATATATCACAAAACAATATGAAAAACAAACTGGCACATTTTGCATTTTACATTGATGACATTGAACGGGCAAAAAAATTCTATGAAGAAGTTTTTGACTGGGGTTTCAGCTCATACGGGCAGGCAGATTTTATGCAGATCAAATCCGAAAAATCTGAAAACGGCGAGCTCATCGGCGCATTGCAATCGAGAAAATATTCGCCTTTAAAGGAAAATGTAACCGGTTATGAGTGTTCTTTCAGAGTTGAAAACATTGAAGTCCTGATAGAAAAAGTTAAAAATAGCGGCGGGAAAATTTTAATGGCAAAAACTGCAATCCCATATGTTGGCTGGGTTGCAAAGTTTCTGGATACAGAGGGGAACCTGTTTTGCGGAGTTCAATACGATAGTTCTGCTGCATGAAAAATTCAAGACCTATACACCCGGACTTTCAATTTTTGCTTGATTATAAAGATCCGCATATTATTGAGATATTCATCAGCCTTCGGCAGTTTATTATAGATTTATACCCGGACTGCAACGAACTTTTATATCATACACATGCTTTAACATCGGTTTTTTCTGTTTCAGATAAACTTTCTGATGCATATTGCATGATCCCCATTTACACAAATCATCTAAACCTGGGCTTTAACAAAGGTACTCTATTAAAAGACCCTGACAAATTATTAACAGGTACGGGGAATCTTATCAGACATATAGATATAAAAAAGCCGGGTGATTACCGAAATTTAAAAGTGAAAGCTTTATTACATGAGGCAATTGATTTTGCGGTTAATGGCATGGATAAACCAGCCGGAACAACCGGAAAGACAATATCTAAGATAAAAACGAAATAAAATAACTGTCTATGAAAAAATTTGTGATCCTGAAATTGACCGGATTGGCTCTGCTGACAATGATAACCCTGGTAATAATCTCTTTCATTGAAGTTGCCGTATATTCATATCTTATTAATCCGGGCCAGGCAGAAGGAGTTTATGAAGCACATGCTCAGTTTTCCGCCCCATTTATATCGGGAATTTTCGGGTTTATAATTTTCTTCCTTGTTGCAGGTTATTGGAAGAAAAAGGGATATCAGAATTTACTTAAACTGGTACTTTTGTTTCCCGCTATTTATGTTTTGATTGATATTATCATAATAACTTCAGCAGGTGTCAGCTGGGCGGATTTTTATTTGATCTTTATCCTGGCAAATGCTGCAAAATTCCTGGGCAGTTACTTAGGTTATAAGCTTACGAAAGCAAGCGCGGATAATTCCGGGAATGAAATTACGACCCAATAATCCTTTATAAGCACAATTTTGCAGAATTCTTTCAGGGTATCAATTGTGAATAAAGGAAGCACCGTGTGGGAATATGTTTAAAAATACTTCAAACCTGCAGATAAATAAAACCTAATGGTTCTTTTTGTCATGCAAATAAAACTTCCAAATCATTCATCTGTTTTACATAATATATCTCCTGGTTGAATAGTTAATTCAGAAAAATATTTTTTAAAGTAATGTATGTACTTTTTGTCTTGATACAAAAAGTACCAAAAAAATCAAGACTGCTGAAAATTTCCTGAAATTATTTTCGCTTTACAGGAAAAGAACTCGTCCCGGTTGATGCGCACCTCAGGTGCGATTTGCGGGACTCAAACAGCTTTTCCTGTGTTGATTCTGCTCAAATAATTTCCCCTGACTGCCTAAGGCAGTCGGGCGGAAATTTTCAGATGCCGTTTATATGTAACAGTTATTATGTTCTGGCGGGTACAGAGAATGGAAAAGGTTTAACAATTCCTTAATAATTATTTAATTACTTGTTTGAATATTTGAAGTAAATTGAAGTGAAAACTTAACAATTTAAAAACAAACTAATAAAATCAGAATTGATTATTTAGCGTGTTTTGGCTATTTTACGTCTGCAAATTGAGGGTTATTTGCAAACTGCTGAAAAATTTGGTTAAGCTTTATTTATTTTAAGGCTATAGCAGTTACCACATCGGTTCATCTAAAAAAGGTATAAAATTATTGAATGAGAATTTTTACAGGTTCTTTATTTAGCCGTATTATAAAATATTCCACCACCTCCCTTTTAACATGCATTATTATGTATGGCGGATTTGCCACAGCCGACGACGACATAAATAAATATACAAACGTTGGAAACATAGGATTAACAGTAACAAACTTCGGTACAATAGGCCACGGTTTCACTTTATGGCCGGGTCAGCCTTCGCTTGAATATCCAAAAGGTTCACAGATCGAGCATTTGTTCGATGGCGGCCTGTGGATAGGCGGCAAAAAAAACGGTGTAATAAGAGTTACTACAGGAGCAATAGATGCATCATCATCCAACCGCGGTGAAGGTTTTGAATACACTAATGCAGCAGGACAGATCATAACACAGCGGTCATCGCTGTTAACATCGCCATATTACTCACAGCTTGCTGTTTCTCACCAGGATTTTATCTGCGAATACACCGATACTGCAACAACGATCGGCGGACAGCTGATTGTAAATCACAATCCATTAGGATTAAAAATCATCCAGTCATCATACTGCTGGAACTATCCCTATGCAGATTTTTTCGTCATTATGCGATACAGGATAATAAATATCGGCTACAGGGGTGATACTTCGCCAATTGACAGTGTTTTTACCAGTATGTGGACTGACCTTGTAGTAAGAAATACACAGATAACACGTCCGGGCGGTTCATCATTTTATACCAAAGGGGGCAACGGATGGGATTCGCTCTATAATATGGGTTATGAATTTGATGCCACGGGCGATGTAGGATATACAAACAGTTATGTGGGAATAAAGTTTTTGGGTTCAACTCCGTACGGCAGAACAATGGCAGATACGCTGCCGACCGGCAGAAATTTTGTATCATGGCAGTTCCGTAATACAGTAGACCCTACATACTTTGCACCTTTAACCGATGCAGACGGTACCAATTTAGGAAGATACAGCAAGATGAACGGCTATTTTACTGCCGGAGTCAAAATGAATTCAACCATAAACAGCCAGATAAAGCAGCCTTCAAACAGGTCAGTTTTGGTTTCAAACGGTCCCTATACATCACTTAACTATTTAGATACACTTGAAGTAGTATTCGGAGTAATTTGCGCAAAAAAAACCGGCAACGACCCGCAGAGCTGGGATTCTTCATACCAGCGTACAGAACTTAGAAGCCATGCAGACTGGTGCCAGAAAGCATATAACGGCGAAGATAAGAACGGAAACGGCAGGCTTGACCCGGGTGAAGATATAAACGGGAACGGTATATTAGACAGGTATTTGCTGCCTTCGCCGCCTAACCAGCCGATAACAAAGATCATAAATGATAATAACAAAGTAACAGTTTACTGGGCAGCAAATGCTGAAAGCAGCATTGATCCTATTTCATTAAAACAGGATTTTGAAGGATACAGGATCTACAGGACAAATGCGGGGGCAGATATTGACCCGACTACTCCCCTGCTTTCATCATTTATTCTTAACGGAGATTTTGACAGTATTAATAATATAGGCAACAATACCGGATTCAATTTTATTAAGCTTCCTCAGGCAATTACATTTCCCAATGATCCAAATCAGTACTGGTACAGGTTTGAATACAATAACCAGTTAAGGGGCTGGCAGTATGTTTATGCATTAACTGCATATGATAAAGGCGATACTGCAAATGATCTGGAATCTCTGGAATCAAGCCTGCTTTCAAATTCATACAGGATAATACCGGGCACCGGTTCGCTGGAAGATGAAGCAACTCCAATCGGCGTTTACCCTAATCCATATTACGTTAATGCTGCGTGGGACGGTTTGCAGGAACGGGAAAGAAAGATTTATTTCTTTAACCTGCCTGAGCTTGCCGAAATTACAATTTACACTGTAGCCGGCGATGTTGTTGACCGTTTTACGCATGATGCGCGCAGTTATACAGGAAGCGATATACAGTGGTTCAAAACATTTGCAGACGGAACGCAGATCCTTGCAGGCGGTGAGCATGCATGGGACCTGATAAGCAGGGATGACCAGGCAATTGCAACGGGGCTGTATTTATTTACGGTTAAAAACCAGAAGACTGGATTTATAAAAAAGGGTAAGTTCCTGGTGATAAAGTGATTTATCACTGAAGGTGTAAATATAATATAATTCCCCTCTTGAGAGGGGTGCGGCTTTAGCCGCGGGGTGTGTAAAAGAAAACGTTCCGCAATAATACAGTCATGAAATAAAAAGGGGTGCGTTTATG
>JAANMV010001463.1_pt1 | contig 25897 bp, 29 predicted proteins | sample 7279661 | NCBI WGS metagenome assembly JAANMV01 (sample SAMN14094540, study PRJNA606508) | bioreactor metagenome | isolation source: A lab-scale SPAN reactor treating ammonium-rich wastewater day 121 | place: Ireland: Galway | collected 2017-05-16
GGAGGGACAGCGCTATTTCGCTGCCATGCAGTGTGCGGCGAACATGTCGTTCGCAAACCGCCAGGTGATCCTGCACCGAATCCGCGAAGTGTTCAGCGACGTCTTCGACCTCAAGGATTACAAAACATATTTGAAATAATTGTAGAAAAAGCTGTTGAAATGATGGATTCAGTCACGCATGATAGTGCCAAGTCAAAAAAGATTTTTCCTATTGTTTTTACTATTTTTTTATTTATTTTATTGAATAATTGGTTAGGGTTATTACCCGGAATAGGATCAATTGGTTTTATTGAGACTAGTCATGGTCATAGTGCTTTTATACCTTGGTTTCGGGGAGCCACAGCTGATTTAAATACCACTCTAGCCTTAGCTATTTTTTCAGTGTTAGCTGCCAATTTTTTTGGTATCATGACAGTAGGCGGTTGGAATTATTTGAATAAGTTTATTAATATCAAAGCTTTAGTTGAAATTCCTGGTCGAGTGATTAAAGAACCAGCCATAATAATTGTAAATCCAATTAAATTTTTTGTTGGTTTAATTGAAATAATTGGTGAAGTAGCTAAAGTTGCTTCTTTATCATTTAGGTTATTTGGCAATGTATTTGCGGGTGAGGTGTTACTGGCTGCTATGGCAGCAATTTTTGCTTTTGCTATACCAATTCCATTTATATTTTTAGAAATAATAGTAGGAATAGTTCAAGCATTGATATTTGCTATGTTAACCTTGGTTTATTTTACAATTGCCTCAACCGCTGAGGAACATTAATTTTATTAAATAATTATTAATAATTAATTTATTTATTATCACCGACTATAAATTAAAAATAAATTAAGTCGAGTAGAAAATAAATAAGAAAGGAAAAAATATGGATTTAACATTAGTAGCCAAAGCCTTAGCGATTGCTATCGGCGGTATTGCTCCAGCCATTGCCATTGGTAAAATTGGTTCAATGGCCATGGAATCAATTGGACGCAACCCAGAATCAGCTGGTAAAATTTTAGTACCAATGTTGCTGGCAGCTGCGTTTGCTGAAGCTATTGCTATTTACGCTTTGGTTATAGCTTTCAGTATCAAATAGTATTTTTATGTACGAGAGATTAAATTTATTAGTCTCTCGTGATAAAAACATTATTTTTTAATAAATTATAATATGGAAGAATTAGTAAAAACATTTTATATTGATTGGAAATTGTTATTGGCACAATTAATTAATTTTTTTATAGTACTGGGAGTTTTATGGAAATTTGCTTTAAAACCATTACAAAAGGTAATGAATAATCGTAGTAGAGAGATAGAACTTAGTTTACAGCAGGCTAAAGAGATTGAAAAAAAATTAAAAGAAACTGATCAGAATAAAATTGAAACGATTCTAAATGCCAAAAAAGAATCACAAATAATTATTGAACAAGCTAATAAAGAAGCCGTTAGTTTACGTGAAAAAAAGATTGCTGAATTAAAGCAAGAAATGGAAAAAATCGTTGCCCAAACTAAAGCTAGTTTATTAAGCGAAAAAGAACAAATGCTTAAAGAAACTAAAGCAGAAATCTCTGATTTAGTAATTGCTGTCAGTAGTAAAATTTTAGAAAAAAATATTGACTTATCGGGAAATAAAAAGTTAATAGATCAAGTTTTAGAAAGTGTTGAAAAATAAGTATGAAACATATTTCTTCAAAAAAATACGCAGTTAGTTTATTGGTAGCTTTGCAAGAAGTGAAAACCAATGAACAATCCGAGTTGATTGGATCTTTTGTTGAATTACTGGCTAAGCATAAAATGTTTAGTCAAGTCCATAATATAATTAGTTATCTTGAATTATTTATGGACCAAAAAGAAAATATTAAGTCTGTAAAGGTTAGTTCTGCCGAGCCACTGGAAAGTAAATTAAAACAAGAGATTGTAAATTATTTAGAAAAAGAATTAAAACATAAAATCGAAATTTTCGAAATAAAAAAACCAGAACTGATTGGCGGGGTAATTATCGAATATGATGACATTAGAATAGATGGTAGTATAAAGAGAAAGTTAGAAGTTTTATCGCAAAAATTACATTCATAAATATAAAAATAATAAATAATTAATATGTCAAACAAAGATTACATTATCGAACAATTAAAAAAGCAAATTATTGATTTCAAATCATCAGTTGCTAAAGAAAAAATCGGAACAGTTGAAGAAATTGGCGATGGTATTGCCCGCATTTCTGGATTGTCTGAAGTTATGGCTTCTGAAATGATTGAATTTTCCAATGGTAAATATGGTATGGCTCTAAATTTAGAAGAAGATACAATCGGAGCTGTTATCTTAGGTGATACAGAAGGTATTACAGAAGGTGATTCTGTAAAAAGTACGGGTAGGATTTTGGAAGTTCCAGTTGGTGAGCAATTGGTTGGTCGGGTTGTAAATCCTTTAGGCGTGGCTGTTGATGGTAAAGGAGAGATAAAAACTAATACTTATTATCCTGTAGAAAAAATAGCCCCGCGGGTTATTACCCGTCAAAAAGTTACTTCTCCTTTGCAAACTGGTATCAAATCTATTGATTCCATGATTCCGATTGGTCGGGGACAAAGAGAATTGATTATTGGTGATAGGCAAACTGGTAAAACAGCGCTCGCAATTGATGCCATCATAAATCAAAAAGGTAAAGATGTAATTTGTATTTATGTAGCCATTGGTCAAAAAGAATCTAAAATAGCCCGCATAGTTGCAGATTTAGAAAAGTATGGCGCCATGGAACATACAATTGTAGTTTTAGCTGGAGCCTCTGATTCAGCTTCGCTATCTTTTATCGCCCCTTATGCTGGTTGTGCTATGGGTGAATATTTTATGGATAAAGGACAGGATGTATTAGTTGTTTATGATGATCTTTCAAAACATGCTTGGTCATATCGTGAAATATCACTCTTATTAAAACGTCCACCAGGACGAGAAGCTTATCCAGGAGATGTGTTTTATTTACATTCTCGTCTTTTGGAAAGAGCTGCTAAATTGAATAAAAATTACGGTGGTGGATCCTTAACAGCCCTGCCGATTATTGAAACTCAAGCTGGCGATATTTCCGCTTATATTCCTACTAATGTAATTTCCATAACTGATGGGCAGATTTTTTTAGAATCTGATTTATTTTATCAAGGTATCAGACCTGCGCTTAATGTTGGTTTGTCAGTTTCTCGTGTCGGTAGTGCAGCTCAAATTAAAGCCATGAAAAAGGTAGCGGGTAAATTGAGATTAGATCTTGCTCAATATCGAGAATTGGCTGCTTTTGCTCAATTTGGTTCAGATTTAGATGAAGTAACAAGAAAACAGATTGAACGGGGTAAGCGGCTGACTGAAATTTTAAAACAAGGACAATATGTGCCAATGCCAGTAGCTAATCAGGTAGCTATTTTGTATGCGGCAGTTAATGGGTTAGTTGATGATGTTCCGGTTGAACGTATTAAAGAATTTGAAAACGCTTTTCATAATTTTATGAATAATTCACAAAGTAAACTATTAGATAAAATTTTACAAGTCGGTGAGATAAATGAAGAAATAGATAAAGAATTACTTCAGGCGATTGACGATTTTAAAAAAACATCTGATTTTACTTCAACTAGTGAAAATTTAGAAGAAAAAAAATAATTAAATTAGATAAATAGCAATTTGTTTTTATGCCATTAGCAACAAGAGAAATTAAAAGACGTATTAGATCAGTTACTAGTACTAGAAAAATTACTAAAGCCATGGAGTTGGTATCTGGTGCTAAAATGCGTCGTGCAGTTAAAGCAGTGCTGCAAACCAGAAGTTATGCTAACTCTGCTTGGGAGATAGTTAAGGATTTATCTGCTAAAACTGATTCCCAAAAGCATCCGCTACTGCAAAAGCGAGAAAAAGTAAAAAAGGTGGGGGTAATACTTATTTCTTCCAATCGAGGATTATGCGGTAGTTTTAATCGTGAAATTGTGGAATTGGTAGCCGATTATATCAAACACCACAAAAGTGAAAATATTGACATTGAAGCTGAGGTATTTTTAATGGGTAGTCGTGGTAAAGATATTATGTTTAGACATGGTCATGAAATAATTGCTGAATTCACAAAATTAGATGTAACCACAAGAGTTAGTGAAGTTTCACCGCTCGCTAAGATGGCTATTGCTGATTATATTTCAGGTAAATATGACAAAATAGTTATGGCTTACACTGATTATAAGTCAGCCATTGTCCAGAAACCGGCAATTAGAAAATTATTACCTATTGATCGGGAAGATAATGAGTTAGGTTATGCTGGTAAGAATGATAAGAAAATCGAAGATAGTGAATATAAAAAATTTGAAGAAAATGAATATATTTTTGAGCCATCACCTGATGTTGTTTTAGAACAAATGTTACATCGGTTGATTGAATTACAGATTTATCAAGCTTTACTAGAATCAAATGCTTCTGAACATAGTGCGCGTATGATGGCAATGCGTAACGCTTCTGATGCGGCATCGGATATGATTGATGATTTAACAATGACCTTCAATCGCGCCAGGCAACAAATCATTACTACCGAATTGGCTGATATTTCAGCCGGTAGAGCAGCTGTTGAATAACTTATTTTATAATAAAATTAATTAATAATAATATGGCACACACAGGTAAAATAACACAAATCATCGGTCCGGTCGTGGATGTGGCCTTTACCGAAGATTTACCAGAAATTTATACTGCCCTGGAGGTAAGAATTTCTGATAAAAAAGATTCCAGACGTATAGTTTTGGAAGTGCAACAACAATTGGAAGGAAATATTGTTCGTACAGTATCAATGGATTCTACCGATGGTTTAGCACGAGGTTTGGAGGTAGTAAATACTGGAAAACCAATTTCTATTCCCGTGGGAAAAGAAACTTTAGGAAGAATGTGTAATTTACTCGGAGAACCTTTAGATGAAAAAGAACCGATTGTTACCAAAAAAACTTATCCTATTCATCGCAGTGCCCCAAAATTTTATGAACAATCAACTACTGCTGAAATTTTAGAAACCGGGATCAAAGTTATAGATCTTATTTGTCCGATTATCAAAGGTGGTAAAGTAGGTCTGTTTGGTGGTGCCGGGGTTGGTAAGACAGTGGTTATTACCGAACTTATTCGGAGTATTGCTCAAGAGCATGGAGGTTTTTCTGTCTTTGCCGGAGTAGGTGAACGTACTCGTGAAGGTAATGATTTATATCATGAAATGAAAGATTCAGGTGTACTTGATAAAACTGCACTAGTATTTGGACAAATGAACGAACCACCAGGAGCTAGAGCCAGAGTTGCCTTAACTGGTCTTACAATGGCAGAATATTTTCGTGATGAAGAAAAACAAGATGTGCTTTTATTCATAGATAATATTTTTCGTTTTACCCAAGCTGGCAGTGAAGTGTCAGCCCTGCTTGGTCGTATTCCTTCAGCTGTGGGTTATCAGCCGACTTTAGCTACTGAAATGGGTGAATTACAAGAGAGGATTACTTCAACTAAACAAGGTTCCATAACTTCAGTTCAAGCCGTTTATGTACCAGCTGATGATATGACCGACCCAGCTCCAGCTACTACTTTTTCTCACTTAGATTCTACCGTAGCCCTTTCTCGTTCACTTTCTGAACTTGGTATTTATCCGGCAGTAGATCCGCTTGATTCCACCTCAACTATCTTAGATCCATTAATTGTCGGTCAAGAACATTATGATGTTGCTCGCAATGTGCAAAAAATACTCCAGCGTTATAAAGACCTACAAGATATTATTGCTATTTTAGGTATGGAAGAACTTTCTGATGAAGATAAACTTATTGTTAGTCGAGCCAGAAAAATTCAAAGGTTTTTATCACAACCGTTTTTTGTGGCTGAAACTTTTACCAATGTACCTGGTCAATATGTACCACTTAAAGAAACTATCAAAGGTTTTAAAGCTATCTTAGATGGTCATTACGATTCTTATCCAGAACAAGCTTTTTATATGAAAGGTGGTATTGAGCAAGTAAAAAAAGATTAATTTAGCCTTTCATTTTAATCTATTGAAACTTAAATGAAAAAGATAAAATTTGAAATTACAACTCCTGAACGTGTCGTCTATACAGACGAAGTGGATAGTATTACTATTCCGACATCTACTGGTGAGATTACAGTTTTGCCTGATCATATCCCACTCATATCTTTGTTAGTACCAGGTGAGCTACGCGTAAAAAAAGGAAATGAAGAAGAATTGATGGCAGTGTCTGGGGGATTTATTGAAGTGCGTAAAGATAAGGTAGTAGTTTTATCAGATACCGCCGAACTAGCTCATGAGATTGATGTAGAAGCTGTGGAAGAAGCGAAAAATCGAGCCGAAAAACTTTTACAAGATAAACAATCAGATAAAATTGATTACACAGCCTTAGCAGCTAATTTAGAAAGAGAATTAGCCCGTCTTAAAGTCGGCAAAAAATATAAACGAACCCGTAGTAGAATGCCAGATAATCAATAATTATTGACAATATTGATGAAAAGGTGTACACTAGTTGATTAAAGAACTTTTACATCAATAAATAAAAAGGAAATAATATGTCTCACCAAGCTGAACAGATAAATATTATCTGTACTGATCCTAGGATACAAAAAATTTACCATGATTGGTTAGTTAAAAATGATTTATTTGGAAAGTTTGATACTATCCAGTTCGAGAATCCAATTCTGTCATTTTTAAATCCCACCACCCAACAAGCTATGCTTGACCGCATTGGCGCATATATCAAACTTCATGGACCGCATACAGTGGTACTTATAGATCACTTTGACTGTGGTGCTTATAAGTTGTCAGGATATTCATTTGTTGATTTTACAGCAGAAGCAAAAAAACACGAAGAAAATAACAAATTAGTAAAAGAAATTATTCAAAATACATACCCTCAGCTCAAGGTAGATATTAAATATATTAATATCACCGGTGATTCATGTGAATGGATTGAGAATATTCAAGATTACTATTAATTCTACTTTTATAAATAATAAACCGCTTGCTTGTTAGGCGGTTTTATTTTTTTTAAAAATAAAACCCCACTTATTTAAGTGAGGTTTTTTATTTTTGGTAAGAAGATTAAGACGCTTATAAAAAGAAACAGGGGAAATATAAACCAACTTAATAGTATACCAAATGAGTCGGCAATTAATCCGCTTAAAAATAGTCCAATGGCTGCTCCCATTTTTTTCGCCATTGAGTCGTAGGATAGAATAGTAGCTCTAACATCTTCATTTTGGATATGAAGATTAAAATAGGCTGATCGCAAAGGCGATTCCATACCTCGTCCGATTTCGTGGATGAGAAAAAATAAAAGTGGCAATGGAACAATTGGTAAAAGTAAAAATGGTAAACTGGTAATAATTTGACTATACCAAATAGTTTGATAGATTTTATTTTCAGGTATTTTGCGAGCCAACCAACCACCAATAGTAGTAAATATTTTTATTCCTAACCATAACCAACCCAGAGTCACAATCGAATATTGATCTTTAAAAAATGGTTGCCAAAACATATTAATTGGTTGTACGGCTAAAGCACTGATAATAGCCAAAATTGCTAAGAATAAAAATGATCGATTGTTTTTAATTTCCTTAAGTCCATCAATGCTATAATTTTTATAAAAGCTTAGATGTTCTTTATAACCATTGGATTTCTTTACAAAGTTATCTGGCATAAAGTAATGTGCCACTAAAAACAAAATAAATAATATAATAGCTCCCAATAACCAAGACCAGGACAAGTTAACACTGGCTATCAGAGCGCCACACAACCCACTTATTATTTGAGCAAGAGTAGTAAAGATAGCATTGGTAGAGAATATTTTGGTTGGGTTAAAAGATTGTTTATAAATTTTTAACTCTGAAATAAGCCAAGCATCAAGTGAACCTGAAATAAAACACATACCTAAAGCTATAATTGATTCGCTTAATACGAATGTCCAGAAAGTTTGGGACATAAAATAACTTAAAAATCCCAGGGAACAAATCAGCACGCCAGTAGTATAAGATTTTTTTCTACTGAAGATGTCAGCAAAAATGCCGGTAGGTACTTCCATCAGTACCACGCCAATCATGAAAAAGAAATTGACCAGATTTATTTGTAAAAAAGATAGGTCAAAACTTTTCAAGAAAATCACATAGCTGGTAAAATGCAAACCAAAACCGAAGTTAAAGATTACTTCTACCAAATAGTAAAGAAAAATTATTTTTTTCATCACACACCTCTTTTATTAAATTGTTAAAAAACAAAATGTCCTTAGCTTTTCAGCTTAGGACATCGGTATATAAGAGGTGATAATAACAATAAGTTAGATAGTTTTATGTAATAAATTTATAGTCAATACCCTCAGCTGAAAAAAAGTTAAACAAGATAACATCGGCATCAAAATAGGATGTCATCCAGTTATGTTTATTTAGCTGTGGGCAATAATTACGCATATATTTATTATTGTGATTAAAATCTACGCTATATATTTTAAAAAGTCAAATGTAAAAGAAAAAGCCCACCAAGTTTGGCAGGCTAAATTTTATTATTTATAATTAACAAATTTACCGTTAAATTTCTTTTTATTTATTTCATGCTTAACTTTGTAAGCAATAAGAAGTACAGAAAACCCTAAGGTAATATATATTATAATTGGGTTTTCTTTGTTAAATAAAAGAAAAGAATTAATCGCATCTCCCATAAAGAGAGAATCAGTGGTACCCAGGAGAGCCCAGGCAACTACTGCAAAGATAATTAACAGTATTATCATCAGATAGGCTATACTTACTAGCCCAAAAATAATTACAAACGACAAGATTAAATCTTTCATTTTTTTGTCCTTTTTTTGTTGATTTTTAATTTACACTAACTGCTAATGATAGCACATTTTTGGGATTTTGTCAATCTGTGTCTTTAGTAAAAATAAGACAAATAATAAAACCTCGTTTTTAAAACGAGGTTTGTTTAATATTTTTTAAAATATTTGTAGCAATGATGCACATAATTATTATTACTACTGGAATAAAAGAGTAGTAGCTGTTAGTTAACAAGAGAATAGATGTGCAAAGTAGTATTGCTGGAAATAAGAACATTATAAGCATTGTGGATATGATTGAGAGATATTCTTTTTTTGAAGATTTATATTTTTTTTGGATTAGTTGATAATAACGTGCTAAAAAAAGTATATAAACTATACTCAAGGGTATGGAAAAAAACCAGTAGTTTAAAAAAACTGTTATTATATTTATTGGTTTAGTAATAGCAAGTGGTATTTTAAAACCAAAAAAAATAAAATTAATAAATAAACAAATTAGACAAATAATAAGACCAATATTCCAAATCAGTCCAGCAGGCCTACTTATGTTAATAGGTTTAAGTTTCATAGGGGGCTCCTTTATATTTTTTTGTTAATGAATTTGAATATAATAATTTATCATAAAAATTGGTTTTTGTCAATCATACATGGGAATGTTAAAATAGTATTATGGAAATAAATCTAGACAGTTTAAATAAGTCACAAAAACAAGCTGTTACTCATGGTGAAGGACCTCTGTTAATTGTGGCTGGAGCTGGTACTGGTAAAACTACGGTTATTACTCAGCGGATAAACTGGTTGATTCAGGAAAAAAAATTAAATACCAATCAAATATTGGCATTAACTTTTACAGAAAAAGCTGCTGGAGAAATGGAAGAAAGAGTTGATAAAGCACTGCCCTATGGATATGTTGATTTGTGGGTATCTACATTTCATGCGTTTTGTGAACGGATTTTAAAATCGCACGCTTTAGATGTGGGGCTTCCCCAAAATTTTAAATTACTTGATCAAACACAAGGTTGGTTACTTGTAAAAAAGAATTTGGAAAAATTTAATCTTGATTATTATAGACCACTGGGTAACCCTACAAAATTTATTCATGCTCTACTGCAACATTTTTCTCGTTGTAAAGACGAAGAAATTTATCCAGAAGATTATTTGAAATATGCTGAGGAATTGAAAATAAATCTTGATAATATGGAGGGAAGTAAGGGGAGGTCAAGAATAAAGAATAAAGAGTTAAGAATTAAGGGTAAAAACAACGAGATTGGTAAACAAGAAATAGATAGATTAAATGAAGTGGCAAATGCTTATTATACTTATCAGCAAATATTACTTGCCAATAATTCTTTGGATTTTGGTGATTTAATAAATTATACTTTAAAACTTTTTAAAACTAGACCGCAGATATTAAAGTTGTATCAAAAGCAATTTCAATATATTTTGGTAGATGAGTTTCAAGATACCAATTGGGCTCAGTATGAATTGATAAAATTGTTAGCTAGTCCAAAAAATAACATTACCGTTGTCGGGGATGATGACCAATCAATTTATAAATTTCGGGGGGCATCAGTATCAAATATTTTGAATTTTAAAAAAGATTACCCCCAAGCCAGAGAAATATTTTTACAAACCAATTATCGTAGTGGTCAAAATATATTGGACATGTCATATCAGTTTATCCAACTCAACAATCCCGATCGGTTGGAAGTGAAATTGAAAAGCACAACAAATAAACTTTCAAAAAAACTTAGCTCGGCAATCAAACTAGCTGGTGAAGTAATTTATGATTATTTTGACTCTTTAGATCAGGAAGTAAGCAGAGTGGTTGATAAGATTTTAATGATTAAGGAAAAAAATCCAGAATTATCGTGGAATGAATTTGCTATTTTGGTGAGAGCCAATGACAGTGCCAGTGAATTTGTCCAAGAGCTTGAGTCGCGTAACATACCTTATCAATTTTTTGCTTCCCGGGGTTTATATTTTAAACCAGTAGTTTTAGATATTATAAATTATTTGCGTTTACTTGATGATTATCGTGAATCGCCTTCATTGTATCGTATATTGAATTTGCCCACACTGCACATTCCCATACAACAAATAATCAATTTAAATTATTGGTCAGGTCGCAAGTCTTGGTCATTGTTTGAAACTTTGCGCAATATAAGTGCTATTCCCCAAGTATTTCCAAATACGGTAAAAGAAATACAAAAATTAGTCGGTTGGATTGATAAACACACTGTGCTTGCAAAAGAAAAGCCGGTGACAAAAATTATTTTAGATTTTTTGGAAGTAAGTGGCTATACAAATTATATTTCCAAATTAGAACCAGAAAAAGCGCAGGTAATTTTTAGTTATTTACAACAGTTTTTGAAAAAAGCAAAAAATTTTGAAAAGTCCTTTGTGGACAATAAGGTTACTGATTTTTTAGACGAGTTAGAATTAGAGTTAGAAGCAGGTGAACAAGGGACACTGGCCTGGGATATGGAATTAGGGCCAGAAGCAGTAAATCTAATGACTATCCACGCTGCCAAGGGCTTGGAGTTTAGTTATGTATTTTTACCAAATTTAGTTGATAAACGTTTTCCGACGATTGAGCGCAAAGAAGCTATTGAACTACCTGACAAATTAGTGAAAGATATTTTACCAGAAGGTGATGCGCATTTACAGGAAGAACGACGGCTTTTATATGTAGCTATGACGAGAGCGAAACAAGGATTATTTTTATCTGGTGCTAAGGATTATGGGGGAATGCGAGCAAAAAAATCCAGTCAATTTTTATATGAATTGGGATTAGTAAAAGAGGTGAAGCAGCCAGCTGCGAATAAAAAAATCAATACACTTATTGAGAAAAAAAATAAAATCAGTACGATACAAACTCACGCAGATTATCAATTACCAAAATCTTTTTCTTATAGCCAGATAAGTTCTTTTCAAACTTGTCCATTGCAATATAAATACGCCTATATTTTGCGTATTCCAATAAAAGGAAAATATACCTTTAGTTTTGGTAGTTCTGTCCATCAGACATTGCAAAAATTTTTTGAACAGGTAAAAGCCAGTGTGGCTGTAGAACAAGTTGCTTTGTTTGGTGAGCAGCACAAGCAAGAAAAAAAATTACCCACTGAAGCAGAGTTAATTAAAATTTATGATGAAGTATGGATAGATGATTGGTATGATAGTAAATCCCAACAAGCAGAGTTTAAGAAAAAAGGCAGGGAAGCTTTAAAATTATTTTATTCCCAATGGGAAAAAGAAAAAACTATACCCGAACGATTGGAAAATCGTTTTAAATTACAAGTAGGTGAGTTTGTGCTCTCCGGCGCAATTGATAGGGTAGATAGATTGCCCGATGGTAGTGTGGAAATAATTGATTATAAAACAGGCCAGAGTAAAGAAAAATTGGAACCAGACAATAAACGGCAATTGCTTATTTATCAACTTGCTGCTGCCCAGCATCTGAAAGAAAAGGTTGGTAAACTGACATATTATTATGTGGAAGACGGAAAAAAATTGTCTTTTTTAGGTAGGACAGAAGATTTAGAAGAGATAAAAGAAAAAATTATTGCCACGATTGAGAAAATAAAACAAAGCGAGTTTACTCCAACGCCCAGCCCACACCTGTGTAAGTTTTGTGATTTCAATAAAATTTGTGAATATTCACAGGCGAAGTAAGTAGGGAATATAAAATTTTGAATTTAGAATCTAGCATCTGGAAAAAATTATTAAATAATAAAAAAATCAGATATTAAAAAATCCCGCTAGAAGCGGGATTTTTTATTTAGACTACTGATTCAGAATTTTTCATTGGCTCTGGTGGAGTTGACGGTTTATCAATTTTTTTAAGCAAGGAATTGAGTATCGGTGGGGTAGCCAGGGTAGTGAGTATAACCATAATAACAATCACGGAAAAAACTTCTTCAGAAACTACACCCAAGGAACGACCAATCACGGCAAAAATTAAACCAACTTCACCTCTGGGGACCATACCAAAACCAACCAACCATTTATTGACCTTACCTGCTGCCAAGCCAGAAACAATTTTACCGACAAAAGCTACTAGAGTAATACCCAGTGCTACCATTAGAACAGGTAAGTTAAACATTGTTTGTAAGTTGACATTAATTCCGGTATGAACAAAAAACAAAGGTACTAAAAAGAAACCGATTGGTTCGATTAGATCTTCAATATGTCTGTGAGAATGATGTTCCAGTGCTTTATTCATTTTTTCTTTTAAGTTTTGATCAGGGTATTCATTGATTACTTCTTTAACATCCTCGACAACTTGAGGATCTTTGAAATATTTAAAATGAACAGGATCAAGTACCAAACCTGCGGCAAAAGCACCGACAATTGAAGCCAGACCTATCATTTGTGCTAAAAAGGCTAAAAACAAACCAAAGGAAATAGCTAGAGTTAACTTCATGCCCACGCCAGTTTGAATTTTGGCAAAAAATTTACCAAGGTAAGGTGCAAGGATTTGGCCAATAATAATTGATAAAGCTAAAAATAAAATTGCTTTAGCTGTTATCCAAGTAATAACTCCAAACCCGACTGAACCAACAGTAACAATTGCTGAAACGACAGCCAGTATTATTAAACCCAATACATCATCAATAACCGCTGCCCCCAGAACAATTTGTGCTTCAGAAATTTGAAGTTTATTTAGGTCTTTAAAGACTCTAGCAGTAATACCAACTGAGGTAGCTGTTAGTGTGGCACCTAAAAATAAGTAAGCGTTACTGGTTAGACCTGGTAGTATCCAAGGACCAACTACATAGGTTCCTAAAACAAAAGGCACAACCACTCCAACTGTAGCCACTAAGAAAGCTCTTAATCCTACTTGTTTCATCTTGGCAATATTTGATTCTAGACCAATTTGAAAAAGTAAAATTACTACACCTAATTCAGATAAAAAAGTAATTATCGGGTCAGCTTTTATTGGTTCAAACCAATGAATACCGATTAGAGCTAGGTTTCCCAGAATAACACCAGTTACCAGTTCGCCTAAGACCGATGGCTGACCAAATTTTTCTACTAAATTGGATATTTTAGCCGCTATCAGTAAAACAGCTATCCAGAGGAAAGTAAAAGCAGCACTATGGCCAGCACCGTCTTCTTCAGTAGCCGCTTGAGCAACCGAAGTAATAGCCAGAGCAATAATTGGAGTTAAACGCCAAAATAAACGATTTTTGAGCATCTTGACCAGCAACATTTGCCAGGCATTATTTAAACTATTCATAATTTATTTTTAATTAATTTTAAAATAAAGACCTATCCAATAAATATGGATAAATCTGTAAAATTATAATGTTTTTTTAATAAAATAGCAATGGTTTTTTTGGTTTGAGGGTGTGGAAATCTAGTTTAAATTATTTGTTTGTCAAAAAATAATAATCAGATTAAAATATAATAATTATAATAATCACATGTCTACATTTTCTTCCTTTAAAGATTTATTACCAAAACATATTAGAACCAAGGGGTTAGCTGGTAAAGTTGAGGCCACTTTAATTTTGGAGGAATTTGATAAAATAATACTTAAGGTCTGGGATAAGGAAATGGCAGAATACATGAAAGCAGTTTATTTTAGAAATAATATATTAGCAGTAGCTGTTTTACATCCTACCGTGGCTCAAGAGATTAAATTTAAAAAGCAATTATTAATAGCTGAAATGAGTAGAAAATTTGGGGTGGGTAAGATAAAAGATATAATTATTATATCATAAAAATTTTTGCTAATATTAAATAAAAAAAATAATTATTTATCCCCAAAAATCAGTTTGAAAAATTGGTAAAAAAGTGGTACAATATTAAACAGGGTGAAACCTGTTTTTGTTATTTTTTTATTTATGACTTTACGAAAATATTTACTTTTAATGAGTATGGCTAGCTTAGTTTGTTGGCTCGCTTTTTTTATGGTGGTCTTTTACATGAATCCTTTTGCTGGAGGAATTATTGCTGTATTTTTCTTTTATAGTAGTCTGTTTTTAGCTATTGTTGGCAGTTTTGCTATTATTGGATTTATTTTACGGAGAAAATTTTTACAAGGTGAATTAATATTTCGCCAAGTAGCAGTGACTTTTCGTCAAGCTTTTTGGTTTGGTTTGTTGGTAGTGGTTAGTTTATGGTTACAAAAAATGAATATGTTAACCTGGTATAACTCATTGTTATTGGTATTGACGCTAGCTGTTTTTGAATTTTTCTTTTTATCAACTAAACGGACAAAAGTAAATTAGTATGCTTAAAGATGATTTTAAAAATTTATTCCAACAAGTAAAAGCTGATATTTCTGCCAATATGAGTAAAGAAGATTGGTTGGCTTTGGAAAAGAAATATTTAGGTCGCAGAGGAGAGTTAAACAAATTGATGGATAGTTTAAAGTCGGTGGCACTGGAAGAAAAAAAAGAATTGGGTAAATTGGCCAATTCAGTTAAAGATGAATTAGATGATTTTTTTAAAAAACAAAAGGGTATTCTCGGAACTAATGAAGAAAATAAATTTGTTGATCTTACTTTACCAGGGACAAAATCGGAAATAGGATATTTACATCCCATTACCCAAATTCAAGATGAGTTAATAGAAATTTTTATTGGTATGGGTTTTATAGTTGAGGATGGACCAGAGCTAGAGTCAGAATATTATAATTTTGATGCTTTAAATATTCCAAAGCATCACCCAGCCAGAGACATGCAGGATACATTTTTTACCACTGAAGGAAATATTTTACGTACTCATACCTCTCCGGTGCAAGTACGAGCAATGGAAAAATATGGTGCACCTCTACGTTGTATAGCGCCTGGTAAGGTTTTTCGCAATGAAGCTACTGATGCTTCTCATGATCATACTTTTTATCAGCTAGAAGGACTGATGATTGATAAAAATATTAGTATTACCAATTTGATAGCAGTGATGAAGGAATTATTGCAAGGTATTTTTAAGCGAGAAGTAACGGTTAGACTACGTCCGGGATTTTTTCCTTTTGTGGAACCTGGATTTGAATTAGATATAAAATGTTTGATTTGCGGTGGCAGTGGTTGCAGTGTTTGTAAACATAGTGGTTGGTTAGAATTATTACCTTGTGGTTTAGTTCATCCTCATGTTTTGCGAGCCGGCGGGCTTGACCCGGCTTTATGGAGTGGTTTTGCTTTCGGATTAGGATTAACTCGATTGGTGATGATGCGTTATGGAATTGAAGATATTAGGTTATTATCAAGTAATGATTTAAGATTTTTAAAACAGTTTTAGTTTATGTTAGTTTCTTTAAATTGGTTAAAAGAATTTGTTGATTTGCCAGAAAATTTATCGCCAAGTGAAATTGGTCAGGCTTTGACTATGTCGACGGTTGAAGTTGAAGGTATTAGATCTCAAGGCGAATCTTTTGCCCAAATGGTAGTTGGCAGAGTGGTGGAATTGAAAGATCATCCCAATGCTGACAGTTTAAAAATTGCTCTGACCGACATTGGTTCAGGGGAAGTAGTGCAAATTATTTGCGGGGGGACGAATTTATTTGTTGGTATGTTAGTGGCCGTGGCTTTGCCTGGTGCAAAAGTTAGATGGCATGGTCAAGGTGAACCGGTTATATTGTCAGACGCCACTATTCGAGGCGAGAAAAGTTTTGGCATGATTTGTGCTAGTGATGAAATTGGTTTAGGTAATTTATTTCCGGCGGCAGCCAAAGAAATACTTAATTTATCTGCAACTGAAGCAAAACCAGGCACAGCCTTACAGGATGTTTTTGGATTTAATGATGTGGTAATAGATATTGATAATAAATCTTTAACTAATCGTCCAGATTTATGGGGACACATAGGAATAGCTAGGGAATTGGCAGCTATTTATCAACGACCATATAAAGAAATTGAGTTAGGAAAACTGGAAAAGAAATCTGACCAGAAAATAAAAATTAAAATAAAAGCAAGTAATGATTGTAGTAGGTATTTAGGTGTAATAGTTGAAAATATTGAAGTCGGGCCTTCTCCTACCTGGTTAAAAAAAAGATTACAAGCGGTTGGCCAAAAATCTATCAACAATATTGTTGATTTAACAAATTATGTGATGTTCGAAACCGGGCAACCTTTACACGCTTTTGATTTAAAAAATTTGTCAGGACAACAGATTGTTGTGAGAAAAGCAGTAGGGGGTGAAAAGATTGTTACTTTAGATGATGTTGAATTGAAATTGGATGAAGACACTTTGATAATTGCTGATGCTAAAAAACCCGTTGCTTTGGCCGGGGTGATGGGCGGGCAAAATTCAAGTATAAATCAAGCAACCACTACAGTGGTCTTTGAATCAGCTTGTTTCAATCCCGTAACTATTAGAAAAGCTGAAAGAAAATATAATTTACGAACAGATAGCGCGGTTCGTTTTGAGAAAGGTATAGAACCAGAACGAGCTGAGCTGGCTATGCAAAGAATATTATTTTTATTAAAGAAAATTCAACCTAAAGCCAGTATGGGAGAGATTACAGATATTTATAAGCAAAAGTCAAAACGGTTGGAAATAAAATTTGAGTTGAATTTTATACAAAATCGTTTAGGTTTGAATTTAGCTCCTGAAGATATTGTTAATATTTTAGAACGGTTAGGTTTTATAGTAAAATTTAAGTCAAAAAAATTTACTGTAATACCACCAGCCTATCGTTGTTTAGCAGATATTACTATCCCGGAAGATATTATTGAAGAAGTGGCGCGTATTTATGGTTATGACAAATTTAAACCTGATTTGCCGGTTGTTAAGTTAAGCTCTTCTCAACAGTCTATTTTAAAACAAACTGAAAAAAATATAAAAAAATTACTTTCTTATGGGGTTGGATTGTATGAGGTAATAAATTATTCTTTTACCAATGAAAAAATAAAAGCATTGGGTTATGATTTAACGACCATGGTTAGTATAAAAAATAGTATCTCTAGCGAATACACTCATCTTCGACCGTCAATATTACCAGGTTTATTAGCCAATGTTGCTGCTAATGAACGTTGGCAAAAAGATTTTGGATTATATGAATTGGGACGTATATTTGCTACTGATAAATTGAGTGATTTTAGAAGGGGGGATAATCAAATTGGTGAACTTATTTGGCAACCATATTATTTAGGTGGGGTTTTTACCGGTAAAAAAGATCAAGTATTTTTTAAAGCCAAGGGAGTAGTTGAAACAATTTGCAACTTTTTAAAGTTGTCTGATTGGGAGTTAGTTGCTGGCGGGAGTGATGTTTTAGCCAGTAATGAAATTTTATATTTAAAATTAAATAATAATATTATTGGTAAAATTTTTCGCGTTGCTGACGAAAAATTGAAATATTTCGATATTGGTCAAGCGGTGGGTGCTTGGGAGATAGATTTTGAATCTTTAATAAAAAATTTAAATACCAATAATAACTATTCATCCTTACCAAAGTATCCAGCAGTAATATATGATTTAGCAGTTGTTTTTCCCTTAAGTGTCAAATGGAGTGAAGTGAAGAAAAATATTTTAGCAACTAGTAGTCTGGTCAAAGAAGTAAGTCTATTCGATATTTATGTTGGTGAAAAAATTGGTCTTGATAAAAAATCAATTGCTTTCACTCTAAATTTTTTAGATACTAACAAAACATTACAAATGAGTGAAGTCGAAAAAGAAGTAGAAAAAATTTTGATAAAATTAAAACAGCAATTACAAGGAGTTTTAAGAAGTTAAATTTTTATTAAATTATGGCAAAAGAAAAAATAACTAAGGCAAAAAAAACAATTTCTAAATCTACTGGATACGGAGCTGAGCAAATTACCGTCCTAGAAGGTTTAGAGCCAGTACGTAAGCGTCCCGGTATGTACATTGGTAATACTGCCAAAGAAGGTTTACATCATATGATTTGGGAAGTTGTCGATAATGCGGTTGATGAAGCTATGGCTGGTTTTTGTGATAAAGTAGTAATTACCTTGAATGCTGACGGCAGTGTTTCAGTTGAAGATAATGGCCGCGGCATTCCCGTGGAAAAGCATAAAACCACAAAACTTTCTGCTTTGGAAACTGTCTTAACTAAACTCCACGCCGGTGGTAAATTTGGCGAAGGCGGTTACAAAGTTTCTGGTGGTTTGCATGGTGTGGGTGTTTCGGTGGTTAATGCCTTATCAAGTTATGTTAAAGCCGAAGTAAGACGTGACGGAAAAATATGGGTTCAGGAATACGAAAGGGGTAAAGCTAAAGCCAATGTTAAACCAGTTGGCAGTAGTAAAGAAACAGGTACTACCATTACTTTTTTACCTGATGATCAGATATTTACAGTGTTGAATTTTGATCTTAAATATATTTTAGATCATCTGCGTCAGCAAGCATATTTAACAAAGAAATTGTTAATTTTAGTAGAAGATAAACGAATAAAAAATAGTCACAGTATTTATACTTTTTATTTTGAAGGAGGTATAGCGTCTTATGTTAGACACTTAAACCGTAATAAAACTCCAAAGCATGATCGTGTGTTTTATATTGATAAAGAAAAGGAAGGTGTTCAAACTGAAATCGCCCTGCAATATGTTGATGAGTACAATGAAACAGTTATTAGTTTTGCTAACAATATTTATACCGTGGAAGGTGGTATGCACCTGCAAGGTTTCAGAACTGCTCTGACTAGAACTTTGAATAAATATGCCAGAGACAAGGGTTTTTTAAAGGAAAAGGATGATAACTTAACTAGTGATGATACTAAAGAAGGAATTACGGCTGTGGTATCAGTTAAATTGAAAGAACCACAATTTGAAGGTCAAACCAAAGCTAAGCTGGGAAACGCTGAAGTAAGACCAATTGTAGAAGCGGTCTTGGCTGAATCATTACAAACTTTTTTAGAAGAAAATCCACGTGATGCGGAAGGCATGATTAGTAAATGCTTACTAGCTCAAAAAGCTAGAACCGCAGCTCGTATTGCCAGAGATTCAGTTTTACGCAAAGGTGCTTTTGATGGTTTGACTCTACCTGGTAAGTTAGCTGACTGTTCTAGTCGCGACCCAAAAGATACTGAGATTTATATTGTAGAGGGTGATAGCGCTGGAGGAAGTGCTAAGCAAGGTAGGGACCGCAGATTTCAAGCTATTTTACCCTTGCGGGGTAAAATTTTGAATGTGGAAAAAGCACGGATTGATAAAATGTTGGCTAACAATGAAATTAAGTCGCTGGTGATAGCTTTAGGAACAAATATTGGTGAAAAATTTAATTTAGAAGAATTACGTTATGATAAAATTATTATCATGACTGATGCTGATGTTGACGGTGCTCATATCAGAACATTATTATTAACAATGTTTTATCGTTATTTTATTGAACTGATAAATCACGGACATGTTTATATTGCTCAACCACCGCTTTATAAGATTCAAAGAGGTAAAGAAGTTTATTATGCTTATACTGATGAGCAAAAAAATGAAATTTTAAAAAAGAATTTAAACATTAAACAAGCTGATGAAGTAGATATGTCGCTTGATGATGAAACTGAAGAAACGAAAAAAGATAATAAAACTAAATCAACCGGGGTATCAATTCAAAGATATAAAGGTTTAGGTGAAATGAATCCACAACAGTTATGGGAAACAACTATGGATCCAGTCAGTCGTTTATTATTGCAAGTAACGATTGAAGATGCCGCTCGAGCTGACGAAACTTTTGCCATACTTATGGGTTCAGATGTAGCGCCACGTAAAAAATTTATTTCCACTCACGCCAAATCAGTCAAGAATCTCGATGTATAATTGCATTGGGAATAAAGAATTAAAATATGGGTAATGAAGGTCTTGCAAATATTATTTAGACTGCTATAATGTAGTTAGTTTTAAAAAGCCCCTAACTCAAGGGCTTTTAAAAAAGCTTATTTTTTTATTTAATATTAGCCTATATATGGCCAATAAATTAATACAATATTTTATAGATTCTAAAGCTGAATTGAAAAAAGTCAGCTGGCCGACTAAAAAAGAAACTGTTCGTAGTTCGCTACTGGTAATAGTTATTTCTTTACTGACAGCAGTATTTTTAGGGGCAGTTGATTTGTTCTTGAATTACGGTTTAGAAAAAATTCTTAGTATTTAAGTTTAGTTTTATGGCAAAGCAACAACTCAATCAAGGTAAACGTTGGTATGTCTTGCATACTTATTCTGGTTATGAAGAAAATGTATCTAGAAATTTACGACAGCGTACCGAATCAATGGATATGGAAGATAAAATTTTTGATATTATGATACCAACTGAAACTAAAATTAAAATTAAAAACGGAAAACGTAAAACGGTTAGAGAAAAAATATTTCCTGGCTATGTAATGGTGAATATGATTGTGACTGACGACTCTTGGTATGTGGTGAGAAACACACCAAATGTAACTGGATTTATTGGTGCTGGTAATGTTCCTACACCAATTTCAGAAAAAGAGATTCAAGAATTGCAAAAACGAATGGGTGTGGAAGAACCTAAATATAAAATCGATGTTAATGTTGATACACCAGTTAGAATTGTTGATGGTCCATTTAAAGATTATGAAGGTAAAATCGCTGAAATTGATGAAGCTAGAGGCAAAGTCAAGGTATTAGTTTCTATTTTTGGTCGCGAGACACCTGTAGAACTAGATTTCTTACAAATTAAGAAAATATAAATTATTAATTAAATAAAGATAAATATTTCCATCAAAGGAAAGCTTCTTATTTGTCTTTAAAAGAGATTATATATGGCAAAACCAGTAAAAGCAATTATTAAATTACAAATTCAAGCTGGTCAAGCAAATCCAGCACCACCGGTTGGGCCGGCACTTGGGCAACACGGTGTGGCTATTCAGGATTTTTGTACCAGATACAATGAAGCTACTAAAGATAAAATGGGTAGCATTTTACCTGTAGTGATTACAGTTTATGAAGATCGCAGTTTTGTTTTTGTTGTCAAAACTCCACCAGCAGCTGAACTTATAAAAAAGGCAGCAGGTATTCAAAAAGGTTCAGGTAGTCCATTGAAAGATAAGATTGGTACTATCAATAACGCTCAACTTGAAGAGATAGCCAAAATAAAAATGCCTGATCTAAATGCCAAAGATTTAGAAGGGGCAAAACGTATTATTAGTGGTACCGCACGTCAAATGGGTATCGTAATAAAAGATTAATTATTAATTAGTGGGAGGCATTATAGCCGTTATTACCACATAAAAATTATGAAATCAGGAAAAAAATATTTAGCTGCTGCGCAGCTAGTAGAAAAAGGAAAAAATTATCCAATAGATGAAGCTCTTGATTTAGTAATAAAAACAGCTATTACTAAATTTGAATCTTCTGTGGAATTGCATTTAAATTTAAATATTGATCCTAAAAAAGGGGAACAGCAAATTAGAGGTACAGTTGTACCACCTCATGGTAGTGGTAAGAAAAAAAATATTGCAGTTTTTGCCGAAGGTAAAGCCGCCACCGATGCTAAAAAATTGGGTGCTGAAATTGTAGGAAGTGTAGATTTGATAGAAGAAATAAGAAAAAGTGGTAAAGTGAATTTTGATTTAGCTATCGCTACTCCTGAGATGATGAAAGAATTGGCAAAAATAGCAAAAATATTAGGACCAAAAGGTTTAATGCCTAATCCAAAGTCTGAAACCGTTACTAACGACATAGTTAAGACCATGAACGAATTAAATAAGGGTAAGATTTCTTTTAAAAATGATAAAAACGGCAATATTCATTTGTCTTTAGGTAAAGTTGGATTGGGAGTAGAAAAATTAAAAGCTAATTTTATAGCTGTAATGGATGAAATAAAACGAGTAAAACCCGAAGATATTAAAGGTAGTTATATTAAATCAGTAACTTTAGCTACTAGTATGGGTCCGGGGATTAAAGTAAAAATATAATTGATTTTAGATATTGATCCCGTATTTATGCGGGATCCAATTTACAATCAATTTTTAGTTCATTAAATTATTAGGAGGTTTGTAATGTCAGACACACATCGTAAGATGATAATTGTGGCATATTTTTCACCACATTGTTTTAGTAAAAGATTTCATCATTTACATGTAATTATGCCAGGTTATAAAAAATACCATCATACCAATTTAATTATACAGGCAGATTTTACCAATAAAGAAATGCAAGTATTTTCAGAAAAAAGTTTTTTGAAAAAAATTAATGGTCATTCCAGTAAAAGAAAAGTGATGAAATTTAAAGAAAAAAATATACATTTTATTGATTTGTCAAACAATGAACATATCGATTTTCCTAAAGTGGAAGAATTGGAAATATTTTTTCCGGCAAGAACTGGTGATTTTAACACCGACAGGGATGAAGTATTAGAAAATCTTGAAAGAATTTTTGGGAGAGGTTAACACCTCTCTTTTAATTTGCTTCAAAGTTGATTTACAGTTAGAATTAAGAAAATATTGTGTATAAAATTATGGATAAACAAAATCTTACTTGGGACGAGTATTTTATGGGATTGGCTATATTTACCTCATTTCGTAGTAAAGATCCTTCCTCCAAAGTTGGGGCGGTAATTGTGGATGAAAATAATCATATTGTGGGGACTGGCTATAATGGTTTTGTTGCCGGTATTGATGAAAATAAACTTTCTTGGTCTAGAGAAGGGGAATTTATGGATACAAAATATCCTTATGTGGTTCATGCTGAAGCTAACGCAATTTTAAATGCCACTAAATCTGATTTATCAGGTTGTCGTATTTATATTACTCTAAGTAGTTGCAATGAGTGTGCTAAGTTGATTGCACAAAAAGGTATCAGGAAGGTTTTTTATCTACTTGATAAATATCCAGATCTTGATACTTTTAAAGCGGCTAAAAAAATTTTTGAGTTAAAACAAATCGATTGTCAGCAACTGGCTATGAAAAATTTGTATGAAATTTTAGAAAATTTTAAAGAATTTTATCCTGATAATATAAAATAAATGTTATTTTCCCCAAAATTTTGGCAGTTTTATGCTAAAGGTGTTATCTGGAGTGGCTTAATTTTCTTGCCCTTATTTTTATTGCAAAATTATTTGGATACCAAAAATTTGGTCATACCTTATTTATCAGAAGTAATTATCACTTTATTCAGTCTAGGTAGCTTAGTTGTTGGAATAATTTGTGATTTTTCCCGTATTTGTTTGACTCAAGGCATGTCTCATTGGGAATCTTCTTTTTTCGCTTATTTTATTTCTATTTTAATTTTTGGTTTTGTGGTAGGGTTGTATTTAACTTGGACCTGGACACCAAGTAAAGAAAAAGAACAAACAATTTATAAAAATGAAGACGATGCAATCAAATTTCAATAAAATTATAGCCATTGTCGGTATGTGTGGGGCGGGTAAAAGTATTGTGGCTGATTATTTAGTACAGCAAGATTATGTTTATTTACGTTTTGGCCAGATTACCCTGGATTTAATTAAAGCTAAAGGTTTAGAGATTAATGAAGTAAATGAAAAAATGATACGCGAAGGATTAAGGCAAGAGCATGGTATGGGTGCTTACGCAACTGTCAATTTACCAAAAATTGACGATCTATTGGCTAGTGGTAAATCGGTGGTAGTAGACGGATTGTATTCCTGGTCAGAGTATAAAGTTTTAAAAGATAAATATGGTAAAAGTTTATTTGTTTTGGCAGTTTTCGCCCCACCTAAATTAAGATACCAGCGTTTATCTGCTCGAGAACATAATCAAACCAAAGATAAAGATGCAAGATTTAGAATGTTGACACCAGAACAAGCCAAAGCTAGGGATTATGCAGAAATTGAAAATATTGAGAAAGGCGGACCAATTGTAATGGCTGATTATACTATTATCAATGATGGTGATTTAAATAAAGTCTTCAGTCAAATAAATGAATTTTTAAATTCACTAAATAAATAATATGGATTATAGTATTTTATTAAAATTATTTTTAGCCATTCTATTAGCTGGTTTAGTTGGCTGGCAAAGAGAAAAAACAAAAACCCCGGCTGGATTACGCACTCACATGTTGGTAGCTTTGGGTTCAACTATATTTACAGTTATTTCTTATGAATTAGGGTTAATTAGTCCAATTGATCCTACCCGTTTGACTGCCGGTATAGTTACCGGCGTTGGTTTTTTGGGTGCTGGAACCATTATTCATCAGTCAGACAGCGTGCGTGGTCTTTCTACGGCCGCTTCTATTTGGACAGTAGCAGCAGTCGGTATGGCAGTAGGGTATGGGATGTATTTTTTAGCAATAGTTGGTTCGATTTTAACTTTACTAATTTTAATGTTAGAAGGAGTAAAAAAAAAATTAATTAAATAATTTAATGCGCGTTAAAATTAAATTAGTAGATAAAACGTTGCCACTACCGCAATATCAAACTTCAGGCGCGGTAGCTTTTGATTTAGTATTAAGAGAAGATAGTATAGTAGAACCGCAAAACTACTATCTTTTGCCCATGAATATAATTGTTGAAATACCTAATGGTTATATGTTGGCAGTAGTTCCCAGGTCATCTTTAATAAAAAAATATAGTTTAATTTGTCCACATGGTTTTGGAGTAATTGATCAAGATTATCATGGTCCGGATGATGAAATTGGTTTACTGGTTTATAATATCACTGGAGAGAAAATATATTTAAAAAAAGGTGAAAGATTAGGTCAAGCAATGTTTATAAAAATTGCCCAAGCTGAATGGGAAGAGATGACTGAAGATATAAAGTCATCTAGTCGTGGTGGCTTTGGAAGTACTGATTAATTTAATTATTCTTAATTCTTTATTCTTAATTCTTTATTCTTAATTCGTAATTCTATAATCAATGCAAGCCTATCTTGATATCGTAAAAAATATATTAGAAAAAGGAGAACAAAAAACCGATCGTACTGGTACGGGAACTTTAGCTATAGCTGGGACTATATTTAAACATGATATGAAAGACGGTTTCCCATTACTTACCACCAAAAAAGTTCCATTTCGTTTAGTCGCTTCCGAACTAGAATTTTTTATTAAAGGGATTACTGATAAAAAGTGGCTTCAAGACAGAAATAATCATATTTGGGATGAATGGTGTACGCCTTTAAAAGTACCTTACGCGCATGATGAAATTACTAAACAAAAGATGTTGACTGAAAGAGATTTAGGAACGATTTATGGCTGGGAATGGAGACACTTTGGAGCTGATTATAAAG
>JAANMV010001464.1_pt1 | contig 25889 bp, 24 predicted proteins | sample 7279661 | NCBI WGS metagenome assembly JAANMV01 (sample SAMN14094540, study PRJNA606508) | bioreactor metagenome | isolation source: A lab-scale SPAN reactor treating ammonium-rich wastewater day 121 | place: Ireland: Galway | collected 2017-05-16
GGGGCCGCTAGAATAGCCCGCCATGAACATCGAAGTGCTGGTCCTGTACTACTCGCGCCATGGTTCGGTCGCGGCGCTGGCGAGCCAGGTCGCCCGTGGCGTCAACAGCGTGCCCGGGGTGGCGGCGCGCCTGCGCACCGTGCCGCCGGTGACGGCGCAGACCGCCGACAGGCTGGCCGCAGTCCCGGCCAGCGGCCCGCCCTACGCCACGCTGCGCGACCTCGGCGATTGCGCGGGCCTGATCCTCGGCAGCCCGACGCGGTTCGGCGGCATGGCAGCGCCACTCAAGCACTTCCTCGACGGCACCGGCACCGAATGGCTAAACGGCACGCTGAGCGGCAGGCCCGCCGGCGTCTTCACCTCGGGCAGCTCGATGCACGGCGGCCAGGAATCCACGCTGCTGTCCATGGCGCTGCCGCTCCTGCACCACGGCATGCTGCTGGTCGGCGTGCCCTACACCGAAGGCGCGGTGTCGGCCACGCGGGCGGGTGGCGGCCCGTACGGCGCCTCGCACCTGGCGCCCGAGGCCGCGCAGACCACCCTGAGCGAGGAGGAAGCACGCATCGCCACGCACCTCGGCCGCCGCGTCGCCGAGGTGGCCTCGCGCCTGGCTGGTGCCCGGCCGCGGTGAGCGCCGCGCTCTCGCGTCGCGCGGCGCTGGCCGGGCTGCTGCTGCTCGGCCTGATGATCGCCCTGCCGCCGCAGCCGGCCACCGCCCTCGCCGCCCTGCCGCTGGGCGTGCTGCTGATGGCAGCCTGGCGGCCGTCGAGAACCTGGGCCGTGGCCACGGCCAGCGTCATGCTCGCCTACTTCAGCTACGGCGTGATGGAAATCCTCACCAACCCGGCCGGGCGCACGCGCGCGATCGGCTTCTCGCTGCTGACGGTCGGCATCTTCCTCGCCGCGCTGGATTCCATCCGCCGCCGCTGAGGGGTCAGTCACCGCCACCGAGGACCGTGCGCACGAAGGGGATGGTCAGGCGCCGCTGCGCTGCCAGCGCCGCGCGATCCAGCCGGTCGAGCAACTGGAACAGGCTGCCGGTGCCGCGCCCGACCCGCGCCAGCAGGTAGTCGGCCGTCTCGTCCGGCAGGCTGAAGCCCCGCCACTCGGCGCGCCGCTGCAGGGCCTGCCGGCAGCCCGCCTCGTCGAGCGGCTCGAGGCGGAACACCGCCCCCGCCGAGAACCGCGAGCGCAGATCGGGCAAGCCGATGCCGCTCGCCGACGGTGGCGCGCCGGCAGCCACCAGCAGCCGGCCACCTTCCGCCATCAGCTGCTCGTACAGCCGCAGCAAGGCCATCTCCCAGGACGGGTTGCCGGCCACCGCGGCGATGTCGTCGAGCGCGGCCAGGCGCAAGGTACCCATGCCGTCGAGCACGCTGGCGGGCATCTGCAGGAGTTCGCCGAGAGGCAGGTAGGCCGTCGGCAGGCCGCCCGCATGGGCCCTGGCCACCGCGGCCTGCAGCAGGTGGCTCTTGCCGGCTTCCGCCGGACCCCAGATCCAGGCCGCGGGCGGGCCTTCGCCAGCCGCCATGCCGCGCAGGGTGGCGACGGCCAGCGCATTGCCGCCGGGATGGAAGCTGTCGAACACCGCATGGTCCGCCAGCCGGATGTCGAGCGCCAGTTGCCGCATGTCCTGCACCGGTGTGCCGCGGTCAGGAGGCGCGCGGCGCCAGCGCCTTGCGGCTCCAGCGGATCACGTAGTTCAGGCCGCTGACCACGCAGGTCACGAGCACGGCGGCGCCAGCCACCGTCACCAGGCTGTCCAGCGCCCAGCCCATGGCACGCTGCACCAGCACCGCGAGGATGAACACCAGCTGGGCGAGCGTGTTGAGCTTGCTGGCGCCGGAGGGCTCCGGCTGCAGCGGACCGACCAGCACGTTGTACAGCACGCCGCCGGTGACGATGACCAGGTCGCGGCTGACGACCAGCACCGCCAGCCAGGCGGGAATCTGCTCCTGCAGCGCGAGGGTGACGAACAGCGACACCAGCAGCAGCTTGTCGGCCAGCGGATCGAGCAGCCCGCCCAGGCGGCTCTGCCAGTGACAGTGCTTGGCGAGAAAACCGTCTATGCCGTCGGACAGGCCGGCGATGGCCACCAGCACGAGGGCGAGGCCGATGCGATCGGCCAGCAGCGCCACGACGATGGGCGGCACCAGCAGCATGCGCAGGACGCAGATCAGGTTCGGGATGTCCGACGGCCTCAGCATGCGCCGCACAACCCTGGCCTAGGGCTGGCCCACCAGCCGGTAGTACAGCGTGCCATCTCCCTGGCCGGCCGCCGTCTCGGGTTCGAGGATGCGCCGCATGGCGAGCTGCCGCGCGAATGCTTCGCGGCCGGCACGCAGCTGCAGGTCGAGTCGCAGGACGTCGCCGCGGATGCCCGTGATGCCCACCGATTGCACGCCCTCCAGGCCAGCCAGGTAGCCGAGCAGCCCACCGTACTGCGTGAAATCCCGCAGGCCGCTCACGGCGAGCCCGATGCGGCCCGGGCCCTCCGGTGCCGCAGCGGCCCGGCTCGCCAGCCGCTCCGCCAGCCCGCCCGGACCGTCGGCGACGCTGCCGCGCCAGTCGGCGCGCTCCGCGCCATCGAGCAGCGTCCAGCGCACATCGGGAAGACCCGGCGGAAACAGCCTGGCGCGTCCCACCAGGATGACGTCGGCCTGGTAACGCGCCGAGGCGCGGCGGATCGGCTCGGTGAACTCGCCCCAGACATCGGCGGCGCCCAGCTCCGCGAGTTCCTGCGAGTCTCGCAGTGGCAGCAGCAGCGGGATGCCACGGGCGGCCGCGGCGTCCAGCAGCTGCTGGCGGAGCGTGCCCGCCACACCTGCCTCGTCGCTGCCGGCAACGATGTCGCGCTCGCCGGCGCCATTGTCGTAGGCGAGCCAGACGAGGGTAGCCGGCCGGTCCCCGCTCCAGGCTGGCAGCCCCGCGGCCGCAAGGCCACGGCGAATCGCGGCCGGGTCGAACTGCACCCAGTAGGCGCCGGCCGGATCGCGGCGATACTGCTGGACCAGCGCCGCGGGATCGGCGAAGGCTGCCAGCACCGCCGGTTCGGCAGCAGCCTGCCGCCCGGAAACCTTCACCAGCACCTGGCGCAGTGCCGCGGTGAAGGCCGCGGCGTTGCCCGACGTCGCCGCTTCACTGGCGGGAACCGACGCCGCATACAGGTCGGCGACCTGCGCGGCGCCTGCACCGCCAGGCAGGCCGGCCATCACCAGCAGCAGGAGCAGCAGCGCAGTCCTTGCCTGGTCCCCGGAAATGTGGATCATGCGCCCGCTCCCATGCCTGCTCTATTATAGACACGCCCGGCAGCCACGCCCTGCGACCCCGGCCGGGGATCGCGCAGTCACAGGAACCCCATGAGTCCCGATCCATCCCTGACCTACAAGGACGCCGGCGTCGATATCGATGCGGGTGATGCACTGGTCGAGCGCATCAAGCCGCTGGCGCGCCGCACCGCACGGGCCGGCCTGCTGGGCGGCATCGGCGGCTTCGGTGGCCTGTTCGAGATCGACACCGCCCGCTTTCCCCGCCCGGTGCTGGTGGCTGGCACCGACGGCGTGGGCACCAAGCTGCGCCTGGCCCTCGATCTCGGCAGGCTCGACAGCATCGGCATCGACCTGGTGGCCATGTGCGTCAACGACGTCGTGGTGCAGGGCGCCGAGCCGCTGTTCTTCCTCGATTACTACGCCACCGGCCAGCTCTCGCTCGACCAGGCCGAGGCCGTGATCGGCGGCATTGCCGCCGGATGCGAGCAGAGCGGCTGCGCCCTGCTCGGTGGCGAGACCGCGGAGATGCCGGGCATGTACGCCCCCGGCGACATCGACCTCGCCGGCTTCGCGGTGGGCATCGTCAACCGCGACCGCATCATCGACGGCAGCCGCATCGTTCCCGGCGACGTGGTGCTGGGCCTTGCCTCCTCGGGCCCCCACTCCAACGGCTACTCGCTGATCCGCCGCATCCTCGCCCTCGATCCGGCTGCCGCGGGGCGTCCCTGGGAAGGCAGCGCCAGCCTGGCACTGCACCTGCTGACACCCACCCGCCTCTACGTGCGCAGCTTGCTGGGCCTCATCGGTGCCTGCGAGGTCAAAGGCATGGCCCACATCACCGGTGGCGGCCTGCCCGGCAATCTCTGCCGCGTGCTGCCAGCCGGGGTCGATGCCCGCCTCCAGGCCTCGGCCTGGCGCCGCCCGGCGGTGTTCGACTGGCTGCAGAAGACCGGCCGGGTCGCCGACGAGGAGATGCTGCGCACCTTCAACTGCGGCATCGGCATGACCGTGGTCCTGGCGCGCGCACAGGCCGAGCGTGCCATGGCGCTGCTGCGCGAGGCGGGCGAGACCGTGCAGATCATCGGCCGCATCGAAGCGGGTACGGGCCGGGTGCGCATCGATCCATGAGCAGCACCCGGCGCCCGATGCTGCGCCTCGCGGTGCTCGTCTCAGGCAGTGGCTCGAACCTGCAGGCCATCCTCGACGCCACCCGCGCCGGCACACTTGACGCGCGTGTCGTCGGCGTGATCAGCGACCGCCCCGGTGTCCTGGCGCTGGAGCGTGCGCGCCAGGCTGGCATCCCGGCCATCACCGTGGACTACAGGGCCTGCGGTGGCCGCGAGGCCTTTGGTGCCAGACTGCTGGAGGAACTCCAGCGCCTGGATCCGCAACTGGTGGTGCTGGCCGGCTTCATGCGCATCCTGCCGGACGCGGTGGTCGACCATTACCGCGACCGCATGCTCAACGTGCACCCCTCGCTGCTGCCGCTGTACCCCGGCCTGGATACCTACCGTCGCACACTCGAGGCCGGTGATGCCTGGCACGGCGCAACCGTGCACTTCGTGATACCCGAGCTCGATGCCGGGCCGGCCATCCTCCAGTACCGCATACGGATCCGTCCCGGGGATACCGTGGAATCGCTGCGCCAGCGCGTGCAACGCGGCGAGCATCGGCTGTACCCGCAGGCCATCCAGTGGCTGGCGGAAGGCCGGGTGGCCTGCCGCGACGGCATCGTCTGGCGTGACGGGCGACCGGCCAGTGGCCCGGAGATCGTCGACGAGGCGGACTGAGGCGCCGGGCCTCAGGTACGCGGCAGGGTGACGCCGCGCTGTCCCTGGTACTTTCCGCCGCGATCCCTGTAGGAGGTCTCGCAGACCTCGTCCGACTCGAAGAAGATCATCTGCGCGACACCCTCGTTGGCGTAGATACGCGCCGGCAGCGGCGTGGTGTTGGAGAACTCCAGCGTCACGTGGCCCTCCCACTCCGGCTCCAGCGGCGTGACGTTGACGATGATGCCGCAGCGGGCATAGGTCGACTTGCCTAGGCAGACGGTGAGCACGTTGCGCGGGATGCGGAAGTACTCCACCGTCGCCGCGAGCGCGAAGGAGTTCGGCGGGATGATGCAGACATCGCCCTCCATGTCGACGAAGCTCGAGGGATCGAACGCCTTGGGATCGACGATGGTGGAGTTGATGTTGGTGAAGATCTTGAAGTGGCGGCCACAGCGGACGTCGTAGCCGTAGCTCGAGGTGCCGTAGGAGATCACGCGCCGACCGGCGTGCTCGCGGACCTGGCCGGCCTCGAAGGGCTCGATCATGCCGCGTCCCTCCGCCATGCGGCGGATCCAGCGATCTGACTTGATGCTCACTGCTCGTCCCGCGTGGCGTTCTTGAAGAACTTGTACGTGCGCGGCAACGGACGGCGGGCCAGCTCGGCGGCCATGCGCAGCGCAATCTCCCGGTAGCGCCGCGCGACGGGCCCCTGCGGCTCCGCCACCAGCGGCGGCCGTCCCGCATCCGTCTGCGCGCGGATGGCGCCGTTGAGCGGCAGCTTGCCGAGCAGCGGCACGCCGCAGGCGGCCGCGAGCTGCTCGCCGCCGCCCTCCCCGAACAGCGACTCCTCGTGACCGCAGCCCGGGCAGACGAAGCTGCTCATGTTCTCGACGATGCCCAGTATCGGCGCACCCACCTTCTCGAACATCCGCAGGCCGCGCAGTGCCACCTGGGTGGCCACCTGCTGGGGCGTGGTGACGATGAGGACGCCGGCCAGCGGCACCTTCTGGCTCAGCGTGAGCTGCGCATCGCCGGTGCCCGGCGGCAGGTCCACCAGCAGGTAGTCGAGGTCATGCCAGCGGGTCTGGAATGCCAGCTGCGAAATCGCCTGGGTGACCATGGGGCCACGCCAGATCACGGGCGTCGCCTGGTCGACGAGGAAGCCGATGGAGATCGCCTCCAGGCCATGCGCCACCAGCGGCTCGAAGGTCTTGCCATCCCGGCTTTCGGGCTTCTGCCCCGAGAGCCCCAGCATCAGCGGCTGGCTCGGTCCATGCACGTCGGCATCGAGGATGCCGACTCTCGCACCCTCGGCCGCCAGCGCCAGGGCGAGGTTCACGGCGGTGGTCGACTTGCCCACGCCGCCCTTGCCGGAGGCCACGGCAATGACGTTGCGCACGTTGGGCAGCGGGCTGAGCGTACCCTGCGGCGCATGGGCGACGATGGCCGCCTCGATGCCGACCGACACCCGTGAAACGGCGCCGGCCTTGCGCACCGCCGCCTCGATGGCGCCCTGCAGCTCGTCACGCAGGCCCGCCACCGGGAAGCCGAGGGTGACCCGGACGGAAACGGCGTCGGCTCCGGCTGCCACCACCTCGGCCCGGCCACCCAGGGCCTCCAGATCGGCGCCGAGCAGGGGGACGGGAAGGGCCGCGATGGCCCGCTCGATGGCGTGGACAGGCAGGTCAGGCATGATTCGTGACGTTGTTAACAGTATGAGGCAGGCTCGACCGGCGACATTGTAGCGCAACGGCGCGGGTGCGCCCCGGCAAGGGCCAAGGTACGGCCGGGGATCGGGAGACCAGCAGCCCTGTGGCATAATGCGGCAGGCGCGGCTCGGCCCGGCGTATCCTCGTTGACATAACCCGTGGCGGTGCGCGGCCGCGTGGTTGTCGTGTGCGTGGCAAGGGACGTTCCCCCGGGGCAATGAAGTTCATCAGCACATTGAAGGCGGAGCGCTCGATCGCCCAGCTGCTGGCCGAGCGCGACATGCAGGCACCGGAGGCGCGCAAGGCGCTGGAGAGCCTGCGCAGGATCGGCGCCACCGCCATCCCCAAGCTCATCGAGGCCTTCGCCACGGCCGAGAAGGAGCAGGTGCCGGCGCTGGTGCAGACCCTGGCATCGCAGGTCAACGACCGCACGCTCAAGGAAGTCATCGCCGGCCTGGCGCAGGGCAATGCGCGCTGCGTTTCGGGAACCGCCGCGGCACTGGCCGCCGCCGGCGACTACGATCCCAACGGGCTGCTCGCCTACCTCGGCCGCGATGACCTCTCCGTCTCGGCCCTGATCGACGTGCTGCGCGCCACCCGACAGCGGCTCAACGCCCGCGAGCTGCTGCGCCGCGCCTACGACCTCGAGCCGCGCGAGAAGGCGGCCGTGTTCAGGATCATCGCCGAGGTGGCCACCGCCGACATGGTGCCCGACCTGCTCAACCGCCTCGAGGGCAAGGACCCCTCGGTGCGGGTACATATCATCGAGGTGCTCGCGCGCTTCAACACGCCCGAGGTGGCGAAGGCCCTCGAGGAGCAGCTGAAGGACAAGAACAAGGCGGTGCGCAAGGCGGCGCTGCTCGCCGTCGAGAACATGCCGGGCGAGCGCAACCTGGCGCTGCTGTGCATGATCCTTCGCGACCCGGACCTCGAAGCCCGCAGCAAGGCCATCGACCTGGTGGTCAAGGCCCGCCACCCGGACACCATGAAGCACCTGGTGGAGGTGCTGCGCGACGAATCCGAGGACGCGCGCCGCGCCGCGGTCGAGGTGCTCAACGGCATCGCCGAGGTCGCCACGCTCAAGTACCTGCTGGCGGCGCTCGAGGACCAGGACTGGTGGGTGCGCTCGCGCGCCTCCGATGCGCTGGCGAAGATCGGCGGGCCGAAGGTCATGGACGCGGTCCTGCAGCTGGTGCGGGATCCCGACGAGAACATCCGCCGCGCCGCCATCGAGATCCTCAACCAGACCCGCGACCAGCGCGCGGTGGAACACCTGATGGCGGCGACGCAGGACAAGGACTGGTGGGTGCGCGAGCGCGCCGCCGATGCCCTCGCCGAGATCGGCAGCGTCAAGGCCGTGCCGGCCCTGGTGAAGATGCTCGGCGGCGACGTGCGCTCGGCGCCGGCGGCGGTGCGGGCGCTCGGCCGGCTGGGCGACTCGAAGATCATGCCGACGCTGATGCCGCTGCTCGACCACGCCGACAAGGCCATCCGCCTCGAGGCGGTGGCGGCCGTCGCCCGCCTCGCCGACCACCAGAACGCCAGCACCGTGAAGGCCCGGCTGCAGCCCTTCATGGCCGGCGCCGACGAGACCATCGCCAAGGCCGCCGCCGAGGCCGTCGTCAGGCTGGACAACCGCTTCTCCGCCACCGCGGTCGAGGCGGCCGAGAAGCAGGAACGCAACGCCTCGCCCAACCGCACGCTGCTGGTGGAACCGGCCGAGGTGGAGCGCATCGTGCGCGAGGCCGAGTCCGGCCAGAAGCTCGACGTCAGCCTGCTCAACCAGGGCGACATGATCGAGGGCCGCTACCGCTACATCCAGAAGATCGGCAAGGGCGCCTTCGGCACCGTGGTCCTGGTGGAGGACACGGTGGTGGACGAGCGGCTCATCCTCAAGTTCCTCAATCCGAACGTCAGCCAGGACGAGGAGATGATGAAGCGCTTCGTCCACGAGCTGCGCTACTCACGCAAGATCACGCACAACAACGTGATCCGCATCTACGATTTCCTCAACCTCGGGGGGAACTACGCCATTTCCATGGAGTACTTCCCGTCGCATACCCTCGGGGCGGAGATCAACGGCAAGAAACCGCTGCCCTTCGAGAAGAGCCGTGGCTGGGCCATCGACATCGCCACCGGCATGTCGGTGGCACACCAGGTCGGCATCGTGCATCGCGACCTGAAGCCCGCCAACATCCTCATCAACGACGAGGGCCTGCTGAAGATCGTCGACTTCGGTGTCGCTGCCGTGGCCTCCCATGCCGACACCCAGCTCACCAAGACGGGCTACGTCATCGGTTCACCCAAGTACATGGCGCCGGAGCAGATCCTCGGCAAGAAGGTCGACCACCGGGCCGACATCTACAGCCTCGGCGTGATCATGTACGAGATGCTGGCCGGCGTGCCGCCCTACTCCAAGGGCGATCACATGTCGGTCATGTACCAGCACGTGCAGGGCCGCTGCAAGCCCTGCGAGGAGATCAACCCCGGGATCCCGGCGGCGCTGGCCGCGGTGGTGCGCAAGGCCATGGAAGTGGACAAGATGAAGCGCTACGAATCCATGGACGAACTGCGCCTGGCCGTGCAGGCCGGCTGAGCAGGGGTCCTGCCGTGCCACGCATCGACGCCTTCCTCAAGCTCGGCCTGGCCCAGGGCTGCTCCGACGTGCACCTCGCCGTCGGCGTGCCGCCCATGCTGCGCCTGCATGGCGACCTCATGCCCATCAAGTTCCGCGACCTCGGCGCCGCGGAGCTGGAGAGCTACGTCGGCGAGATCCTCACCCCGGGCCAGAAGGAGCGCTTCGGCTCCGGCCGCGACGTCGATTTCTCCTACGTCTCCGAGGATGGCGGGCGCTTCCGCGTCAACGTCTTCCGCAAGGAAACCGGCGTCGGCGCCACCTTCCGCTTCATCCCCGGCGACATTCCCAAGCTCGAGAAGCTGCAGCTGCCGAAGATCATCCAGAAGCTCTGCGACTACCACCAGGGCATGATCCTGGTCACCGGCTCGACCGGTACCGGCAAGTCGACGACGCTGGCAGCGATGATCGACCACCTCAACAGCACGCAGAACCTGAACATCATCAGCCTCGAGGACCCGATCGAGTTCGTCCATCGCAGCAAACGCTCGCAGGTGGTGCAGCGCGAGCTCGGCTCGCACCTGCCGAGCTTCGCCGAGGGCATCCGCGCCGCCCTGCGCCAGGACCCCGATGTGATCCTCGTCGGCGAGATGCGCGACGCCGAGACCATCTCCATGGCCATGACCGCTGCGGAGACCGGCCACCTGGTGCTGGGCACGCTGCACACCACCGGCGCGGTGAAGACCATCGACCGCGTCATCGACGCGCTGCCCGGCGAGATGCGCGAGCAGACCAAGAGCTTCCTCTCGCAGAGCTTGCTGGCCGTCATCAGCCAGGTGCTGGTGAAGACACCGGACAACCGCGCGCGGCGCGCCATCGCCGAGATCATGGTGATGAACCGCGCCATCGCCAAGCTCATCATGACCGACCAGACGCACCAGATCCCCACGCAGCTGCAGATGGGCCGCGACCTGGGCATGCAGCTCATGGACCAGGCGCTGCTCGACGCCATCCAGCGCAAGGAACTCGACCCCGACGACGCCTTCCGCTACGCGGCCGACAAGGGACTGTTCACCCGCTTCGTCACCGACACCACCATGCTGCCGAAGACCGATGTCGCAGGCTGACACCACATCGACACCGCGCGCGGCGGCCAACGCCATCGACGCCTATCTCAGGGACGTCGTCGGCAAGCGCGGCTCGGACCTGCATTTCGTCGCCGGCGAACCGGCGCGCATGCGCCTGTACGGCGAGCTGCAGCCGCTCGCCAGCGAGCTGCTGACCGCGACGCGCACCGAGGAGGTGCTGCTGCAGATCATGTCGGCCGCGGCCCGCGCCGATTTCGCCAGGCGTGATTCCACCGACTTCGCCTATGCGGTGGACGGCGTGGCGCGCTTCCGCGTCAACGTCTTCCGCCACCTCGGCGGTATGGGCGCCGTGTTCCGCTCCATCCCGTCCCAGGCGAAGACGCTGAAGGACCTCGACCTGCCGCCGGTGCTGAGCACGCTCGCCCGCCAGCCGCAGGGCATGATCCTGGTGACGGGCAAGACCGGCTCGGGCAAGTCGACGACGCTGGCGGCCATCATCGACGAGATCAACAACCGCGAGACCGGGCACATCCTCACCATCGAGGACCCCATCGAGTTCGTCCACCAGCGCAAGAAGTGCCTGATCAGCCAGCGCGAGGTGGGCCAGCACACGCCGAGTTTCGCCGACGCGCTGAACTCGGCGCTGCGCGAGGACCCCGACGTCATCCTGGTCGGCGAAATGCGCGACCTCGAGACCATCAGCATCGCGGTGACCGCCGCGGAGATGGGCATCCTCATCATGGGCACGCTGCACACCAACGGCGCCGCCCAGACCGTGGACCGCATCGTCAACTCCTTCCCGACCGACAAGCAGTCGCACGTGCGCACCATGCTCTCCACCTCGCTGCGCGGCGTGATCTCGCAGCAGCTGGTGCCGCGCAAGGGCGAGCCGGGGCTGGTTGCGGCGCTCGAGATCATGGTGAACACGCCGGCGGTGGCCAACCTCATCCGCCAGGGCAAGCTCGACCAGCTGGAAAATGCCATGCAGGGTGGGCGTGCCGCCGGCATGAAGACCATGGACAGCTCGCTGAGGGAGCTCTTCGACCGCGGCCAGGTCACCGGCCGCGCCGCCTACGAAGCATCGCTCGACAAGAAGAAGTTCGAGGACGTGAAGGACTTCACCAGCTGACGCCGCGGGCGCGGCCCCGCGCCTACACGCTGCCGGGCATCGCTGCTAGCATAGGCGCCCCCTGGCCGCGAGCCGCCGGACACCAGCCCGCCGATGCCCACCGTCCCCAGAAAGATCCTGGTCACCAGCGCCCTGCCCTACGCCAACAACTCCATCCACATGGGGCACCTGGTGGAGTACATCCAGACCGACATCTGGGTGCGCTTCCAGAAGCTCGTCGGCAACCACTGCCTCTACGTCTGCGCCAGCGATGCCCACGGCACGCCGATCATGCTCAAGGCGCAGGAACTCGGCATGGCGCCGGAGGAGCTGGTGGCGCGCTTCCGTGCCGAGCACCTGCGGGATTTCGCGCGCTTCCACATCGAGTTCGACAACTACCACAGCACGCACTCGGAGGAGAACCGCCGCCTGGTCGAAGGCATCTACGCGCGCCTGCGCGAGCGCGGCCTGCTGACCTGGCGCAGCATCCGCCAGGCCTACGATGCCGAGGCGAAGATGTTCCTGCCCGACCGCTTCATCCGCGGCACCTGCCCGGTATGCGGCGCGAAGGACCAGTACGGCGACAGCTGCGAAGCCTGTGGCGCCACCTACTCGCCCACCGACCTCATCGACGCGCGTTCGGCGGTGACCGGCACGGCGCCGGTGCAGCGCGATTCCGAGCACCTGTTCTTCAGCCTCGGCCGCTTCGAGGACTCGCTGCGCCGCTGGACGGCGGGCGGCCACCTCGATGCCAGCGTGGCGCGCAAGCTCGAGGAGTGGTTCGCCGCCGGCCTCAGGGACTGGGACATCTCGCGCGACGCGCCCTACTTCGGCTTTCGCATCCCCGGCACCGGGGACAAGTACTTCTATGTGTGGCTCGATGCGCCCGTGGGCTACATGGCGAGCTTCCTCGACCTGTGCGAGAAGCGCAGGAATTCACCAGAACCCATTGATTTCGATGAATTCTGGTCCGAGGACAGTCAGACCGAGCTGTTCCATTTCATCGGCAAGGACATCGCCTACTTCCACACCCTGTTCTGGCCTGCGGTCCTCGAGGGCAGCGGCTACCGCAAGCCGAGCGGGGTCTTCGTGCACGGCTTCCTGACCGTCAACGGCCAGAAGATGTCGAAGTCGCGCGGCACCTTCATCCCGGCCGCGACCTACCTCGATCACCTGTCGCCGGAGTACCTGCGCTACTACTACGCCTGCAAGCTCGGGCCGGGCACCGACGACATCGACCTCAACCTCGAGGACTTCGCGGCCCGCGTCAACGCGGACCTGGTGGGCAAGTTCGCCAACATCGCCAGCCGTTGCGCCGGCTTCATCGGCCGGCTGGCCGCGGGCCGGCTGGCGCCCGCGCTGAGCAATGCCGCGCTGTTCCGCGAGTTCTCGGCGGCCGCCCCACTCATCGCCCGGCACTACGAGGCGCGCGAATTCGGCCGGGCGCTGCGCGAGATCATGGCGCTCGCCGATCGCGCCAACCAGTACATCGACGAGCGCAAGCCCTGGGCACTGGCGAAGGATCCGGCGCGCGTCGCCGAGGTGCAGGCGGTGTGCACCGATGGCATCAACCTGTTCCGCCTGCTGATGCTCTACCTCAAGCCGGTGCTGCCGGCCATCGCGCAGCGCGCCGAGGCCTTCCTCGGTGCCGGGCCGCTCGAGTGGGCGCAGCATGCGCAGCCGCTGCTCGACCACGTCATCGGCCAGTACGAGCCGCTGGTCACGCGGGTGGATCCGGCCGCGGTGGCGAACCTGATCGCCGCGTCCAGGCCGAAGGAGGCGCCGCCCGCCGCGGCAGCGCCCGCAGCCGCCGAGCCGGAGGAGAAATCCATGACCATCGACCTCGACAGCTTCCTCAAGGCCGACCTGCGCGTGGCCACGGTGCTCGCAGCCGAGACCGTCGAGGGTGCCGACAGCCTGCTGCGCGTCACCGTCGACATCGGCAGCGAGCAGCGGGTGGTGCTGGCCGGCATCCGCCGCGCCTACGATCCGGCGACGCTGGTCGGACGCCAGGTGGTGCTGGTGGCGAACCTGAAGCCGCGCAAGATGCGCTTCGGCACCTCGGAGGGCATGCTGCTCGCGGCCGGCGACGATGACGGCATCTTCCTGGTCGCGCCCGACAGCGGGGCGAAGGCCGGCATGCGCGTGCGCTGAGACCCGCCGATGCACGACCTCACCGCGATCCTGCTCGGCGTGGTCATGGTCAATGTCTTGATGCTGCCCGCCTTCCCGGCCCTGGCCTCGCTGGCGCCGGGCATTGCCCCGGGCACGGCGCTGCCGCGGCTGGCGCTGCTGCTGCCGCTGGTGGTCGCGCCATCGGCCGGCCTCGCCTGGCTGCTCGGCCAGCAGCTGCTGAAGCCCTCGCGCCTCGTCGAGCTGCAGCCCCTGCTGCTCATCATTGTCACGGCCCTGACGACGCAGGTCATCGCCCGCCTCCACGATGCCCTGGCGCACCGGGATGAGCCGTTGCCGCGCTCCCGGCTGACCTTCGACGCCGTGGCGGCCGGCCTGGCGCTCGAGGCGACGCTGGCACCGGACGGCTTCGCGGCAGCGGTCGTCGCCGGCGGCGCCAGCGGCGCGGCGCTGGGCGCCCTCGAGCTGTGCTGCACCGGCCTGCGCGAACGCCTCGCGGCCACCGACCTGCCCCGGGCCTGGCGCGGCGCCGGCATCATGCTGGTCACGGCGGGAATCCTCGCCCTCGGCCTCGGCGGCTTCGCCGGTCTCCGGGGCGGCTGACGGAAGCTGCCGTGGCCGAGCCCTCCGCAGCCGCGCCGCCCGCCGCATGGAACTACGATCCGCGGCCGCCGCGGCCCGGCTGGGGCCTGCACGCGCCGCCGCTCAAGGCGCTGTCGATGCGCGAGCCGATCCGCCAGGCGCCGCCTCCCGACGAGGCGGTGATCGCGCTGGCCCACGCCCGCGGCGTCGCCATGCCATGCGTCAGCCCTGGCGACGAGGTGCTGACCGGGCAGGTCGTGGCCGGCGATGCGGCGGCAGCCGCCCATGCCAGCATCACCGGCACCGTGCTCGCCATCGAGCCGCGCCCGGTACCAGGCCTCGGCACCGTGCCCTGCGTGGTGATCCGCCGCCGCGACCCCGAGCGCTTCCATCCCCGGCTGGCACCGCTCGATCCCGCGACGCTGGCGCCCGCGGACATCGCCCGGCGCATCGCCGCCGGCGGCATCGTCGGCCTCGGCGGCGCGCAGTTCCCCACCGCCGTGAAGCTGCAGCCCGGGCGCGCCATCCGCGCGCTGCTGGTCAACGGCGTGGAATGCGAGCCCTGGATCAGCTGCGACGAGATGCTGCTGCGCGAGCGCGCCGCCCGCGTCATCCGCGGTGCCCGCATCATGATGCGCGCGCTCGGCACGGCCCGGGCGGTGATCGCCGTGGAAGCCAACATGCCGGAGGCGCGCGTCGCCCTGCACGACGGCCTGCAGGCGCAGGCGGGCGATGACATCGGCATTGCCGTGGTCACCGCCAAGTATCCCGCCGGCGGCGAGCGCCAGCTGATCGAGCTGCTCACCGGTGAGGAAGTGCCGGCGGGCGGCCTGCCGCGCGACATCGGCTACGTCTGCCAGAATGCCGGCACGGCGGCGGCCGTCGCCGAATGGTTCGATGACGGCCGGCCGCTGATCTCGCGCATCGTCACCCTCACCGGTGGGGCGATCGCCACGCCGGGCAACTTCGAAGCACGTCTGGGCACGCCGCTGGCGGCGCTGGTCGCGGCTGCCGGCGGTTACCGCGCCCCGCCGCAGCGCCTGATCCTCGGCGGACCCATGATGGGCATCGAGCTGGCCGACGACAGCCTGCCGGTCACACGGGGGACCAACTGTCTGGTGGCGGCGACCGCCGGCGAGCTGGCGCCGCCGCAACCGGAGATGCCCTGCATCCGCTGCGGGGACTGCGTGCAGGTCTGCCCGGCGGGGCTGCTGCCCAACGAGCTGCTCGGTGCCCTGGCGCGCGGCGAGGCGGCGGCACTCGACGAGCTCGGCCTGGACGCCTGCATCGAGTGCGGCTGCTGCGACTACGTCTGTCCCAGCGCCATCACGCTGACACCACGCTTTGCGGCGGCCCGGGTGGCACGGGCGGCACGGGCCGCGGCGGCCACGGCGGACGACACGCGCCGATGACACCGCCCGCCACCCCGGCTCCGCACTGGCACGGCGCCGGCGACGTGCCGGCGATGATGCGCCAGGTGCTCTATGCGCTGTTGCCCGCCGCCTGCGCCCACGTGTTCTTCTACGGGCCGGGCCTGATCATCAACACGCTGCTGGCCGTGCTGGTCGCGCTGGCGACGGAAGCGCTCGCCCTGCGCTGGCGCGGGCGACCGCTGCAACCGTTCCTCGGCGACGGCAGCGCCGTGGTCACGGCCGTGCTGCTGGCCTTCTGCCTGCCGCCGCTCACCCCCTGGTGGGTGACGGCCGCGGGCAGCACCTTCGCCATCGGCATCGCCAAGCATCTCTATGGCGGGCTCGGGCTCAATGTCTTCAACCCGGCGATGGCCGGCTACGCGCTGCTGCTGCTGGCTTTCCCCGCGGAGCTGGCGGCCTGGCCGCCACCGCGCATCGGCGACCTCGACTACGAGTCGCTGTCGCTCGGGCAGACGCTCTTCTACACCTTCAGCGGCCGGCTGCCGGACGCGCTGACGCTGGACGCCGTCACCCGCGCCACGCCGCTGGAGCTGGTGAAGGCCGGACTCGGCCAGATGCACACCATGGAGGAGATCCGCGCCAACCCGGTGTTCGGCGACTTCGGCGGCGCCGGCTGGGAGTGGGTCGGCAACTTCGTGACGCTGGGTGGTGCCTGGCTGTTCTACCGCGGCATCATCCGCTGGCAGCTGCCGGCCGCCACGCTGGCCGGCATCATGCTGCCGGCGCTGCTGTTCTGGCTCGCCGATCCGCAGACGCATCCCTCGCCGCTGTTCCACCTGTGGACCGGCGGCACCCTCCTCGCCGCATTCTTCATCGCCACCGACCCGGTGTCCTCGCCGGTCACCAGCCGCGGCCAGCTGGTCTTCGGCGCCGGTTGTGGCCTGATCATCTTCATCATCCGCAGCTGGGGCAGCTTCCCGGACGGCGTCGCCTTCGCGGTGCTGCTGATGAACGCCGCGGTGCCGGTGATCGACCGCTACACGCGGCCGCGCATCTACGGGCGCTGAACCGCCATGCAGGGCACAGGCTCGACCGGATGGCGCGGCACCCTGCCCTGGCTGGCAACGGTGGTGGCCGCGGTCGCCGTGGCCGTGGCGCTCGCCGTGGTCCTGACGCGCGGGCGCATCGAGCGCAACGCCGCGGCGCAGGCCTTCGCCGCCCTGGCCGGGCTGCTGCCCGCCGGCGGCTACGACAACCGCCCGGGCGAGGACCGCATCGAGGTGACCGATGCCGCCCTGCTCGGCAGCACCACGCCATTGCCGGTCTATCGCGCGCGCCTCGGCGGCCGGCCGGCCGCTGCCATCCTCACCGTCGTGGCGCCCCGGGGCTACGGCGGTCCCATCCGGCTGCTGGTGTCGATCGCCGCCGATGGCCGGGTGCTGGCCGTCCGGACGGTGGCCCACCAGGAGACGCCGGGACTCGGCGACCGCATCGACATCGCGAAATCCGCCTGGATGGAGGGCTTCACCGGACGCTCCCTCGGCGATCCACCCGCGGAGCGCTGGGCGCTGCGCCACGACGGCGGCGACTTCGACGCCATCACCGGCGCCACCGTCACCAGCCGCGCGGTGGTCGAGGCAGTGCGCCGCGCGGCGGAGTACTTCGCCGCACACCGCCAGGCGATCTTCGACGAGACGTCGCGCTGACGGCGTCCATCCACCCGGGCCAGCTAGAATGCCAGACTCGCCAGCAACCGCCGCCACCACCGGAACCGTCCGCGCATGACCGCCACCACGCCGCCACGCGCCACCCCCGAGGCCATGGCCTGGCTCGGTGTCTGCCCGCTGCTGGCCGGCGCCGACACGCTGGCCCAGGGGCTGCTCCTCGGCGCGGTCAGCGGCGTCGTGCTGCTCGGCGTCCGCCGCGTCCCGGTGCACGCCAGCGCCCGCGGCGGCGCCGGCATCGCCGGCCTGCTGCTCATCGCGGCCGGCATCACCGTCATCCTGCACCTGGCCTGCGAGGCCTTCGCCTACGACCTGGCGCTGGCCAGCGGCGGCCTGTTCGCCCTCGCGACGCTGCACGGCCTGGTGGCCGGCACCGCCGCGGGCGAAGCCGATGCCGCGCAGGCGGGACCGGCCTGGCGCATCGCACTGGCTGGCGTCGGGGCGCTGGCGATGGCCGGCGCACTGCGCCAGCTTCCCGCGCTGGCCGGGTTGCCGCCGGCGACGATGTTCTTCCTGCTCGCCGGCGCCGCCGCCGCATTGCAGGCGTTACAGACCTCGGGCAACCGCCCGGCATGAACGCGGCCAGGCGGACGGAGATCTTCCGCCGGCTGCGCGCGGCCAACCCGCGACCGGCGACGGAACTGCACTACGCCAGTCCCTTCGAGCTGCTGGTGGCGGTGATGCTCTCCGCGCAGGCTACCGATGTCAGCGTCAACAAGGCCACCGGGCCGCTGTTCGCCGTGGCACCCACGCCGGAGCGCATGCTGCAGCTGGGCGAGGCCGGGCTGAAGCGCTACATCCGCAGCATCGGCCTGTTCAACACCAAGGCGGTACACATCATCCGCGCCTGCGCCATCCTCGTCGACCGGCATGGCGGCACGGTGCCGCGCACGCGGCAGGAACTCGAAGCGCTGCCCGGCGTCGGTCGCAAGACTGCCAACGTGGTGCTCAACACCGCATGGGGCGAAGCGACCATCGCCGTCGACACGCACATCTTCCGCGTCTGCAACCGCACCGGCCTCGCGCCCGGCCGCACGCCGCTGGCCGTGGAAAGGAAACTGCTGCGTGGCGTGCCGGAGGAGTTCCGCCGCGATGCGCATCACTGGCTGATCCTCCACGGCCGCTACACCTGCCTGGCGCGCCGGCCGCGCTGCCCGCAGTGCCTCATCGCCGACCTGTGCGAGTACCGGCACAAGACGCCCGCGCCGGCCTGAGCTGGCCTGATCTGGCCTGGGCTGGCCGCGGCCTGCGACCAGGCGCCCAGGGCAGGCTGTAAGATGCGGCTTTTCCCGCTGGAGGCGCCGTGAAAGAGGAATCCGTGTTCTGGCTGGGTGGCAAGCCCGGCACCCAGCAGGCGGCCGAAGCGCCCCCGGCCGCCAGCGCCCTGGAGCCGGCCGTCCGCCAGGCCTGCCAGTCCCGGGGACTGGAGCCGGAGGACTTCGTCGCCGCGCTCGGCGGCCAGGGCAGCTGGCTGATCCACTTCAGCGCCGATGGCCGGCGCCAGCGCATCGTCTGGAACGGCCGTGAACGCAGGCTGGTGCTGCAGGCAGCCCTGCGCGCCGGCGGCTGGGAGGACCTGCGCGACTGCCCGCTGGCAGCCGCCGACGAGGCCGGCGTCGTCGCCGGCATCGCCCTGCTGCTCGATGGCGGCACGCCGGGCTGACGGCCCGGCCCGCCGCAGACCTGCCCCGATGTTCTCGCAGAACCTGCGCGGCATCGCCGCCATGCTGGTGGCCGTGGCGGCCTTCGCCGGCATGGATGCCATGCTCAAGGTGCTGGCCGCGCGCTATCCGCCGATGCAGGTCGGCGCCCTGCGCGGTGCCGCATCGCTGCCTTTCCTGCTCGCCGGCGTGGCCCTGCTCAGCCGCTGGCGCGAGCTGCGCCCGGTGCGCATCGGCCTGCACCTGGTCCGCGGCGTGCTCGGCCTGGTGATGGTGGCCGGCTTCGTCTACGCGGTGAAGGTGCTGTCGCTGGCCGACGCCTATTCGATCTTCTTCGTCGCGCCGCTGATGGTCACCGCCTTCGCGGTGCCGCTGCTCGGCGAGCGGGTCGACTGGCAGCGCTGGCTCGCCATCTTCGCGGGGCTGGCGGGCGTGCTCACCATGCTGCGGCCCTCCGGCCACGCCATGGGCGCGCTCGGCATGGCCGGTGCGCTGCTCTCCGCCGTGGCCTATGCGCTGAGCGCCATCTCCGTGCGGGTACTGACCCGCACCGACACCACGGTGAGCATGGTGTTCTGGTTCCTGGTGCTGCTGACGCTGTTCTCCGGTGCCATCGCCGCGCCCGGCTGGGTACCGGTCGAGTCGCAGGACTGGCGCTGGATCCTCGCGCTCGGCGCGCTCGGCATCGTCGGCCAGCACTTCGTCACCGAGGCCTTCCGGCATGCGCCCGCCTCGGTCATCGCGCCCTTCGAGTACACCGCGCTGCTCTGGGGCATCGGCATCGACTGGGCCTTCTGGCACGTGCTGCCCGGCGGACGCGCGCTCGCCGGCGCCAGCCTGGTGGTGGCTGCCGGGCTGTACCTCATCTGGCGCGAGCACCGGCTGCATCGCGAGCTGGCGGCCAGCATCGAGTCTCCCGCCAGCATGCACTGACAGCGCCCGCGCGCTCTGCTATACAGGCAGCCTCACGCGGCCGGGGCCGTCTGCAGGAGAACCACCATGCGCCTGATCCTCGTCACCGTCCTGCTCGTGCTGGGCTCGGCCCAGGCTGCCGAATCCGGCTTCCGCCTCGCCAGTCCGGACCTGGTGCCCGGCCAGCCGATGACGCTGAAGCAGGTCTACAAGGGTTTCGGCTGCAGCGGCGAGAACATCTCGCCCGCCCTGCTCTGGCAGGGCGCGCCGGCCGGCACCCGCAGCTTCGCCCTGATGGTGCACGACCCGGACGCACCCACCGGCAGCGGCTGGTGGCACTGGGTGGTGTGGAACATCCCCGCGGCGACGACGACACTGCCCGCCGGCGCCGGCACACCCGGCTCCGCCGCGATGCCGGCCGGGGCCGTGCAGGGCAACACCGATTTCGGCAGCCCGGGCTATGGCGGCCCCTGTCCGCCGCCGGGCTCGAAGCCGCACCACTACCACTTCCGGCTCTACGCGCTGAAGGTCGAAAAGCTGGACCTGCCGGCCCAGGCCAGCGCGGCCTTCGTCAGCTTCAATGTGCGGGCCAACGCCCTGGCGGAAGCGGAGCTGATGGCGACCTATGCGCGCTGAGCGCGCGCCGGCTCAGCCCTTCTTCGGCAGGTAGAGGTCGGTGAGCGTGCCGTCGAAGGCCTCGGCGGCGAAGGCGACCGTTTCCGACAGCGTCGGGTGCGGATGGATGGTCAGGCCGATGTCCTCGGCGTCGCAGCCCATCTCGATGGCCAGCGCCACCTCGGCGATCAGGTCGCCGGCATTGGGGCCGACGATGCCGGCGCCGAGCACGCGCCGGGTGACGGGATCGAACAGCAGCTTCGTCAGGCCCTCGTCGCGGTTCAGTGACAGCGCGCGACCGCTGGCCGCCCAGGGGAAGCTGCCCTTTTCCACGGCGATGCCCTGCGCCTTCGCCTGGGTCTCGGTCAGGCCCACCCAGGCGACTTCCGGATCCGTGTAGGCGACCGAGGGAATGACGCGCGCATCGAAGGCGCGCTTGTGGCCGGCCGCCACCTCGGCGGCCACCTTGCCCTCGTGGCTCGCCTTGTGGGCCAGCATCGGCTGGCCGACGATGTCGCCGATGGCGAAGATGTGCGCCACATTGGTGCGCAGCTGCCGGTCCACGGCAATGAAGCCGCGCTCGTCGACGGCGACGCCGGCCTTGTCGGCGCCGATCAGCCGGCCGTTGGGCCGGCGGCCGACCGCGACCAGCACCTTGCCGTAGCTGCGCGTCTCGCCCTTGCCGGCCTTGTCGAAGGTCACCTCGATGCCCGCCGCCGCGGGCTTCATCGACACCACCTTCGTGCCCGTCATCACCGCCTCGTAGCGCTTGCGCAGGCGCCGCTCCAGCGGCCGCAGCAGGTCGGGATCCACGCCGGGCATCAGCTGGTCGAGCAGCTCCACCACGCTCACCTTCACGCCGAGCGCGTCGTAAACGGTCGCCATTTCCAGGCCGATGATGCCGCCGCCGATGACCAGCAGCGACTCCGGCAGATCGAGTTCCAGCGCCGCGGTGGAATCGATGATGCGCGGATCCTCGGGCAGGTCCGGCAGCCGCACCGGTTCCGAGCCTGCGGCGATGATGCACTGGCGGAAGGCGATCACCTGGCTGCCCCCGTCCCCGCTCACCTCGAGGTGATGGTCCGAGAGGAAGCGCCCGCTGCCGCGGACCACCTGCACGCGGCGCTGCTTCGCCAGCTGCCCGAGCCCGCCGGTGAGCCGCCCCACCACCTTGTTCTTCCACTCGCGCAGCCGCGCGCTGTCGATCTTCGGCGGTCCGAAGTCCACGCCGAGGGCGGACATCTCCGCTGCCTCCTCGATGACGCGCGCCGCGTGCAGCAGGGCCTTCGAGGGAATGCAGCCGACATTCAGGCACACCCCGCCCAGCGTCGGCCAGCGCTCGACCAGCGTCACCGCCAGTCCGAGGTCGGCCGCGCGGAAGGCGGCCGTGTAGCCGCCGGGACCGGCGCCGAGCACGAGCAGATCGGCCTCGGCCTGCACCGGACCGCTGTACTGCGCGGCGCCGGCGGTCTTCGCCGGGGCCGGCGGCGGCGCAGCCCTTGCAGGCGCGGCAGCGGGCGCGGCGGAAGCAGCCGCTGCGGGCGTCGCGGCGACAGCTGCCGCCTGCGGCGCGGGCGCGGATGCGGCGTCGGCTTCCATGCGCAGGATGGGCGTGCCCCTGGACACGCGGTCACCGGCCTTGACCAGCACCTCGACCACGCGGCCCGGCGCCGTGGCCGGCACCTCCATGGCCGCCTTGTCGCTCTCCAGGGTGATCAGCGGCTGCTCGACGGCCAGCCGGTCGCCGGGCTGCACATGTACCTCGATGACCTCGACGTCCTTGAAGTCGCCGATGTCCGGGACGCTGACCTCGGTCAGGCTGGCCACGCTGCCTCAGCCCGCGAGCCGGTCCGGGTCGGCCAGGGCCTGCACCAGGAACGAGGTGAAACGCACGCCGCTCGCGCCGTCGATGACGCGGTGGTCGTAGGACAGCGACAGCGGCAGGACCAGCCGCGGCACGAAACCGCCGTCCTGCCAGACCGGGCGCCGGGCGGAACGGCCGATGCCGAGGATGGCGACCTCGGGCGCGTTGATGATCGGCGTGAAGAAGCTGCCGCCGATGCCGCCGAGGCTGGACACGGTGAAGCTGCCGCCGCGCATCTCCTCGCCGCTGACCTTGCCCTCGCGGGCGCGGGCGCTCAGATCGCCGAGCTCGCGGGCGATGGCGAACAGGTCCTTCGTGCCGGCATCGCGGATCACCGGCACCACCAGCCCCTGCGGCGTGTCGGCCGCGAAACCGATGTGGTGGTACTTCTTGTGCACCAGCGCGCCGCCGTCCTCCGACAGCGAGGAATTGAAATCCGGGAACTCGCGCAGCGCCAGCACGCAGGCGCGGATGATGAAGGCCAGCGGCGTCAGCCGCACGCCCGCCTTCGCCGCCTCAGCCTTGAGCGCCTCGCGGCGCGCCTCCAGCGCGGTGATGTCCGCCTCGTCGTGCTGGGTGACATGCGGGATGTTGAGCCAGCTCGCCTGCAGCCGCGGGCCGGAGATCCGCCGCACCCGCGACAGCGGCACCAGCTCGATCTCGCCGTACTTCGCGTAGTCGACCACCGGCAGCTTCGGCAGGCCGCCGCCCGCCTGGCCGCCGAGGATGGCCTTGACGTAGGCCTTGACGTCCTCCTGCAGCACGCGGCCCTTGGCACCGCTGCCCTTCACCGCGATCAGGTTGACGCCCAGCTCGCGCGCCAGCTTGCGTACCGAGGGGCTCGCATGCGCCTTGCCGAAGCCCGTCTCGTCGATCGGCGGCAGCGTGGCGCTGGCGCGCACCGGCGGCGGGCGCGCGGCGGGCGCCGCTGCAGGCGCGGGTGCCGCGGCAGCCGGCCTGGCCGGTGTCGCGGCTTCAGCCGCTGGCGCGGACTTCGCCGGGGCGGGTGCCGCCGGTGGCGGCGCGGCCGCCTCGTCCACTTCAATCAGAGCGATGAGGCTGCCCTTGGAGACGCGGCCGCCCTTGGCGACCTTCATCTCGACGATGCGCCCGGCCATCGGTGCCGGCACTTCCATCGAGGCCTTGTCGGTCTCCAGGGTGATCAGCGGCGCCTCGGCGCTCACCGTGTCGCCGGCGGCCACCAATACTTCGACGATCTCGACGTCGTGGAAATCGCCGATGTCGGGAACCCGGATTTCCTCGCGCCGCGTCATCTGCCCCACCCCGCCCGGACCGTCACACCGTCACCGGGTTCGGCCGCTCGGGGTCGACCTGCAGCGCCTCGATGGCCCCGCGCACCGTGGCCATGTCCAGGGCGCCGTCGTCGGCCAGGGCCTTGAGGGCGGCCACGGCGATGTGCCGGCGATCGACCTCGAAGTGGTCGCGCAGCGCCGCGCGCGAATCGCTGCGCCCGTAGCCATCAGTGCCGAGCACCACGTAGCGGCCGGGGATCCACTGGCGAATCTGGTCGGGCACGATGCGCATGTAGTCGGTGGCGGCGACGAAGGGGCCGCCATGCATGCCGAGGCTGCGTTCCACGTAGGGCCGGCGCGGACGCTCGCCGGGATGCAGGTTGTTCCAGCGCTCGCAGTCCAGGCCCTCGCGCCGCAGCTCGGAGAAGCTGGTCACACTCCAGACGTCGGCCGGGATGCGGTAGTCGCGCTCGAGGATCTCGGCGGCGGCGATCACCTCGCGCAGGATGGTGCCGGAGCCGAGCAGCTGCACCCGCACCTTGCCCGGCCCGCCGACCTGCAGCTGGTAGAGCCCGCGCAGGATGCCGTCCTTGACGCCCGGCGGCATCGGCGGCTGCACGTAGTTCTCGTTCATGCAGGTGATGTAGTAGAAGACGCGCTCGCCCTCCTGGTACATGCGCCGCAGGCCATCCTGGATGATGACCGTCAGTTCGTAGGCATAGGCCGGGTCGTAGGCCACGCAGTTGGGCACCGTGGAGGCCAGCACATGGCTGTGGCCGTCCTGGTGCTGCAGGCCCTCGCCCGCCAGCGTGGTGCGCCCGGCGGTGGCGCCGAGCAGGAAGCCGCGCGCCTGCATGTCGCCGGCCGCCCAGACGAAATCGCCGATGCGCTGGAAGCCGAACATCGAGTAGTAGATGTAGAAGGGGATCATGTTGACGCCGTGGTTGGCGTAACTGGTCCCCGCCGCCAGCCAGGAGCAGAAGGCGCCGGCCTCGTTGATGCCCTCCTGCAGGATCTGGCCCTTCTTGTCCTCGCGGTAGTAGGAGAGCTGGTCCGCATCCTGCGGGCGGTAGAGCTGGCCGACCGCCGAGTAGATGCCGATCTGGCGGAACATGCCGTCCATGCCGAAGGTGCGCGCCTCGTCGGCGACGATGGGCACGATGAGCTTGCCCACCACCGGGTCGCGGATCAGGCGGGTCAGCAGGCGCACGAAGGCCATGGTGGTGGAGATCTCACGGTCCCCCGAGCCTTCCAGTTCCTGGCGGAAGCTGTCGAGCCCCGGCACCTGCAGCGGTTCGGCACGCACCGAGCGCGCCGGCAGGTAGCCGCCGAGCTTCTCGCGACGCTCCTTCAGGTAGCGGATCTCGTCGCTGTCCTCGGCCGGCTTGAGGAAGGGTATGGCCTCGATCTCGGTATCGGAGAGCGGGATGTTGAAACGGTCGCGGAAATGCTTGAGGTTCTCGAGGTCGACCTTCTTCGCCTGGTGGGCGATCATGCGGCTCTCGCCTGAGGTGCCCATGGCGAAGCCCTTCACCGTCTTGGCGAGGATCACGGTCGGGCCGCCGGTGTGCTTCATGGCGCGGTCGTAGGCCGCGTACACCTTGACGAAATCGTGGCCGCCGCGGTTCAGCCGCCAGATGTCCTCGTCGGACATGTTGGCGACCATCGCCTTGAGATCCGGGTGCTTGCCGAAGAAATTCTCGCGGGTGTAGGCGCCGCCGAAGGCCTTGCAGGCCTGGTACTCGCCATCCACCGCCTCTTCCATGACCCGGCGCAGCAGCCCCTGGTGGTCGGCCGCGAGCAGCGGGTCCCAGCGCGAACCCCACAGCACCTTGATGACGTTCCAGCCGGCACCGCCGAAGGCGGCCTCCAGCTCCTGGATGATCTTGCCGTTGCCGCGGACCGGGCCGTCGAGCCGCTGCAGGTTACAGTTGATGACCCAGGTGAGGTTGTCGAGCTTCTCGCGCGAGGCGAGCGTGATGGCGCCGAGCGTTTCGGGCTCGTCGACTTCACCGTCGCCGACGAAGCACCAGACGCGCGACATCGAGGTGTCGATCAGGCCGCGGTGTTCGAGATAGCGGAGGAATCGCGCCTGGTAGATCGAGCAGATGGGGCCGAGGCCCATCGAGACGGTGGGGAACTGCCAGAAATCGGGCATGAGCCACGGGTGCGGGTAGGACGACAGCCCCTGCCCGCGGGGAACTTCGCGGCGGAAGTGCTCGAGATGGTCCTCGGTCAGGCGGCCTTCCAC
>JAANMV010001467.1_pt1 | contig 25841 bp, 21 predicted proteins | sample 7279661 | NCBI WGS metagenome assembly JAANMV01 (sample SAMN14094540, study PRJNA606508) | bioreactor metagenome | isolation source: A lab-scale SPAN reactor treating ammonium-rich wastewater day 121 | place: Ireland: Galway | collected 2017-05-16
GGCAAGGTGCTCAGCGCCGAGGACCTCGACCGGGTCGCCGAGTTCGCGCGCTACCAGGAAGTCGACGGCGACGGCATCCCCTACCGCACCGTCCCCGGCACCCTCCACTCCAAGGCCGCCTACTTCACCCGCGGCTCCGGGCACAACATGTACGGCGCCTATACCGAGGACGCGAAGGAATACCAGCATGTGGTGGACCGGCTGCGCCTCAAGTGGGAGACCGCGAAGACGCTGGTCCCCGGGCCGGTGGTCGACCAGGCCGGGCACCACCGCATCGGCATCCTCTCGGTGGGCAGCTGCGACGGCGCGGTGCGCGAGGCGCGCGACCGGCTCGCCGCGTCCGGCGTCGGCACCAGCTACCTGCGGGTCAGGGCATTCCCGTTCGGCAAGGCCGTGCAGGAGTTCCTCGACGCCCACGACCGCATCTACGTGGTCGAGCAGAATCGTGACGCCCAGCTGCGGGCGCTGCTGCTGCTGGAAACACGGGTCGAGCAGGACAAGCTCGTTCCCGTGCTCCACTACGACGGCTTGCCCGTCACCGCGGCGAGCATCGTCGACGGCATCAACCAGGACATGGCCAGGGGCAAAGCCGCATGAGCTACATCGCCAAGCCGAAGGTGGTCCACCCGGGGCTGCCGCGTAACGAACTCGGGCTCTCGCTGCGCGACTACGAGGGCGGCATGTCCACCCTCTGCGCCGGCTGCGGCCACGACTCCATCACCGCCGCGCTGGTGCAGGCCGCCTTCGAGCTGTCCATTCCGCCGCACCGCATGGCGAAGCTCTCCGGCATCGGCTGCTCCTCGAAGACCCCGGCCTACTTCGCCTCGGCATCGCATGGCTTCAATTCGGTGCACGGGCGCATGGCCTCGGTGGCCACCGGTGCCAGTGCCGCCAACCGCGACCTCACCTACATCGGTGTCTCCGGCGACGGCGACACGCTGTCCATCGGCCTCGGGCAGTTCTGTCATGCGATCCGCCGCAACCTCGACATGCTGTATGTCATCGAGAACAACGGCGTGTATGGCCTGACCAAGGGCCAGTTCTCGGCCTCGGCCGATGTGGGCAGCAAGGCGAAGAAGGGCGAGGTCAACCAGCAGCCCCCCATCGACCCCTGCCTGCTGGCGCTGTCGATCGGCTGCACCTTCGTGGCCCGCAGTTTCTCGGGTGACAAGGAGCACCTCGTGCCGCTGCTCAAGGCCGGCATCCGGCATCGCGGCTTCGCCATGATCGACGTGATCTCCCCCTGCGTGACCTTCAACGACCACGAGGGCTCGACCAAGAGCTACGACTTCACCCGCAAGCATCGCCAGGCGGCGATTTACGCGGACTACGTGCCCCCGGCCAGGGAGATCCGCAGCGAACAGGTGGCCGGTTCCGTCCAGTCCGTGACCCTGCATGACGGCAGCCGCGTGCTGCTGCGCAAGGTGGGTGCCGACTACGACGCGAGAGACCGCATGGCGGCATTCGGCTACCTCTCGCAGCGCCAGGCCCAGGGCGAGATCGTCACCGGCCTGCTGTTCATCGACGAGGGCCAGCCGGACATGCACGAAGTCCAGGCGACGCCGGCACAGCCGCTCAATGAAGTGCCCTATACCCGCCTGAATCCCGGCCAGAAGGCGCTCGATTCCATCCAGACGCGCTTCCGCTAGGCCATGAAGGGTGATCAGCGGCGGCGCGCTGGTCACGGGATGCGGCAGTGTTCGCGGAACTAGGCAGGCGCGGTTACCAGCTGGCCCGGCGCATCGTGGTCGCGGTCATCGGCGGAACCGTGGTGCTTGCCGGTGTGGTCATGCTGGTGACACCCGGTCCCGGGCTGGTGGTGATTCCGCTCGGCCTCGCCATCCTCGCGCTGGAGTTCGCCTGGGCAAAGCTCTGGCTGGAACGCCTGAAATCCCGCCTCACCAGGGAGCAGCTCAACGGGCTGCTGGAGAAGACCCGCAAGTGGTAATTCGGTGCCGGTGTTACGGTTTCGGTAACACGTGCTGCGAATCCGGTGCGTTTGTGCCGTTACCGAAACCGTAACACCGGCACCAAAAAACAAAAAAAAGGGCTCGCGAGGCGAGCCCTTTGGCGGCAGGATCCTGGAGGGGGGGAGCCTGCGGCTGACGGCATGTCCTGCCGTCGTTTCCTGGTCGTGCCGCCGAGGGGGGGGAGGGACTGCGGCGCGACCGGGAAGTTCGTTGCTGTTGTGGCCCTACAGGCTGAGCGGCGATGCACCCAGCACACGGCTGGCGACGTGAGCCGCATGCGGCGTGAAGCCGGCATTGATGGCGGCAAAGACCATCACCGTGGCGGCAACGGCGAGGAGCAGCGCCGACAGGCGCTCGCCTGAAAAGTGGAAGTGTCCGTTCCTGGTGTCCATACGCTTGCCTTTCCTGCGTCATTCGGGCCCACCCTTGGGCCTACCCAGCTATTGCAGGATCCATGCCAATTCGTCATTGTGTTTACAAACAATGAATTAGAACATCTCAGGTCATTACGAAAAAACGTAATACACGAATTATCGTGACTTCAGTACACGGAATACCGTAAACTCTCTCCCCGTGACCGACCCCAACGAACAGAACACGGTGCTGATTCGCAGCCTGCCGGTGCTGCTCGCCCTGCTGGATGGCGAGGGGCGCTTCCTCGACGTCACCGATGAATGGGAGCGGCGCATGGGTTACGGGCGGGCCGAGTTGCGCGGCCGGCGACCGGATGACCTGGCGACACCGCCCAGCGCCAGGCGGATCCTCGAGGAGCACCTGCCCCGGTTCCGGCGCACCGGCCGCCTGGACCACGTCCCCGTCGAGTTTTTCACGAAGGACGGCCGCGCCCTGCCGCTGCTGGCGACCACGGTGGCGGTGTATGCGCCCGATGGCGGCAGCCTGCGCTACTCCGTTTCGCTGTTCGAGGAGCCCTCCGACCGCGAGCGGCTGGAGCGGCGCTACCTCGATCTCTACGAGTCCACGCCGGCGATGCTCCATACCATCGACGCCGACGGGCGTATCACCGCGGTCAGCAACCACTGGCTCGCCAAGCTGGGCTACCAGCGCAACGAGGTCATCGGCCGCTCGATCCTCGAGTTCATTGCCGATGAATCGCGGCGCGCCCTGCTGGACGGCAAGCTGCGCGAGCTCATCAGCCAGGGGGACGTGCAGAACGTGCCCCGGCAGATGGTCTGCAAGAACGGCGACGTGATGGACGTGCTGCTCTCCGCCCGGGCGGAACGCAACGAGCAGGGCCAGGTGATCCGCCTGCTGGTGGCCAGCAAGGACGTGACCGAGCGCAATCGTTCCGAGGCCCGCCTGCGCGATGCCTACGGGGAGATCGCCCGGCTCAAGGAGGAACTCGAGCGCGAGCGCGACTACCTGCGCGAGGAGGTCAACGTCTCGATGAACTTCGGCCGCATCGTCGGCCAGAGCCCGGCACTGGCGGCGATGATGGCGCGCATCGAGGCCGTGGCGGCCACCCCGGCCAGCGTGCTCATCATCGGCGAGACCGGCTCCGGCAAGGAACTCGTGGCGCACGCGATCCACGCCCGCAGCCAGCGGGCCAGTGGGCCGCTGGTGAAGGTCAATTGCGCGGCGATCCCCCACGAGCTGTTCGAGAGCGAATTCTTCGGCCACGTGCGTGGCGCCTTCACCGGCGCCCACCGCGATCGCGTCGGCCGCTTCGAGCTGGCCGACGGCGGCACCATCTTCCTCGACGAGGTCGGGGAGATCCCCCTGTCCCTGCAGGGCAAGCTGCTGCGCGTCCTGCAGGAGCGGGAGTTCGAGCGCGTCGGCGACGACCGCACGCGCAAGGTGGATGCGCGGGTCATCGCCGCCACCAACAAGGACCTCGAGAAGGCCGTCGAGGCCGGCGAGTTCCGCGAGGACCTGTACTACCGCCTCAGCGTGTTCCCGGTGCAGGTGCCGCCGCTGCGCAAGCGCGGCGACGACGTCATCCAGCTGGCGGCCCACTTCCTCGAGCAGGTCTGCCGGCAGTTCGGCCGGCCGGTGCCGCAGTTTACCCAGGGCCAGGTGGAGGCCCTGCGGCGCTACGACTGGCCCGGAAATGTCCGCGAGCTCAAGAACGTGATCGAGCGCGCCGTGATCCTCTCCCGCGGTGCCAGCCTGCGCCTGGACCTGTCGCTGTCGGAGGCCGGTGTCTCCCCGGCTGCGGCCGTGCCCGAGGCAGCACCGGCGGCGGATCCCGCCACGGGATTCATCACCGAGGAGCAGATGCGCGACCTGCAGCGGCGCAACCTGCTCTCGGCGCTGCAGGCGGCGGGCGGGCGGGTGTCCGGCAAGGGCGGTGCCGCCGAGCTGCTCGGCATCAAGCCGACCACGCTGGCCGATCGCATGCGGGCGCTCGGCGTCGAGCGGCCGCGCCGCAAGGCCTGAGCTGCCGGCTCAGGGCCGGTAGGCGAGCGCCAGCTCCAGGCCGAAGTCCGGCGCGCTGTCGACGCGCAGGTCCTCGAACACCCCGAAGCGCAGGCCGAAGCGCTCCGCGAAGCGCCAGTCGCCACCGAGGCCGAGTTGCAGCGAGTGGCCGCCGAGCATCCTCAGCTCGCTCTGCCAGGCACCGCTGTGCCCCATCGCCTGCATCACCAGGTCCAGTGCCGGCACCAGCCGCCAGGAGAGCGAGCCTTCGTAGTAGTAGACCTGTCCGGCCGCAGCGGGCAACGGCGCATCCACATCGCCAGGCCAGAGGATGCCGGCACGCAGCGACCAGCCCAGCCGCTCGCCGGCGACGCCACTGGCAGCGAGGCCGGCAGCGATGTCGGTCGAGCCGCTGCCGGTGAGATCGCGGGCATCGCCGGTGCCCCACTGGATGTCGGTGGTCAACTCGACCAGGGGCAGGGCCGGGTCCGCGTCAGCACCGGCCAGCACCCAGGCCGCCGAGGTGGTCACGTCGCCCAGGCCGGCCACCTGGCTGTGCAGGGCCAGCGATGGCGTGTCGCCGCGTCCGTAGTCGTAGCGCAGGTCCCCGGTGGGCAGGGACGGACGGATGCCCGGATCGAGCCCGAGGCCGTCATGCCAGGTGTCGATGAAGCGGTCGAGGAAACCGCCACCGTGGCTGATCCAGGGCAACTCCACGCCGAGGCTGAGCCGACTGCCGAAGCGCCGCCCCGCGCGCAGCGTCAGCACCTGCGTCTCCCCGTCGAAGAGCAGGAATTCCGCTGCGGACTCCTGGCCCACCGCATTGTTGGCCACCGACCAGGCCAGTTCGGCGGCGGGCATCGTGGCGCCGGTCCAGCCGGTGGGCACGCCGATCACGCCGGTGAGCGGGCCGCGGTCCGTCATGGGCAGGTGTGCGACGGGGCCGGCATCGCTGCCTGCCGCCGCCACCGGTCCTGCCAGTCCCAGCAGCAGCACGATGAGCCCCGCGTGCCTGCCGCGCCTGCGTGCTGGACCCGTGCGCCCGGGTTTCGGCACAATCACCGCCTTTGTTGTGTCCTCATCCCAGGCATCGCGATTCATGCGCTCCACACTACTGTGGCTCATGGCCCTCCTGCTGTGGCCCGCAGCACAGCCTGCTGCAGCCGGCCAGGCCACCGGCCTGCCGGATACGGTGAGTGCCGCGCTGGCACGCGCGAAGATCCCGCAGGAGCGCTTCAGTGCGTACGTGCAGGAAGTCGGCCACGACAAACCCATCCTCGCCTTCAATGCCGATACGCCGCGCAATCCCGCCTCCGCCATCAAGCTGGTCACCACCTACCTGGCGCTGGAAACGCTGGGGCCCACCTACACCTGGAAGACCACGGCACTGGCCTCCGGCGCGCCCCACGGCGGCGTGCTCGACGGCGACCTCTACCTCAAGGGCCAGGGCGATCCCTATCTCGTGCTGGAGCGCTACTGGCTGCTCATCCGCGAGATCCGCCTGCGGGGCGTGCGCGAGATCCGCGGCGACGTGGTCATCGACAACAGCTATTTCGATGTCGGCGACGCCGATCCCGGCGATTTCGACGGCCGCCCCTACAGCACCTACAACGTCATCCCCGACGCGCTGATGGTGAACTTCCAGGCCGTGAATTTCATGTTCAGGCCCGACGCGGCGCGCAACCGGGTGGAGATCGCTGCCGACCCGCTGCCCGCCAACCTGCAGATACGCAACCAGGTGCAGCTCGTCAACGGCAGCTGCGGCGGCACCCGCAACCGCATCAATTTCTCGGTGGCGACCGTCGGCAACCACGACGAGGCCACCTTTACCGGCCGCTTCAGCCGCCAGTGTGCCGAGTACCGGGTGACACGCAGCCTGATGAAGGCGCCCGAGTATGCCTACGGGCTGTTCCGCGCCCTGTGGGAGGAGAGTGGCGGCACCATCCGCGGCCGTTTCCGCCGCGCCACCACCCCATCGAGCGGCATGCGCACCCTGGCGACCCTGGAGTCCGTGCCGCTCACCGAGGTCATCACCGCGACCAACAAGCACAGCAACAACATCATGGCCCGCCACCTGCTGCTGACGCTGGGCGCACAGCGCTTCGGCGCCCCGGGCACGGTGGAGAAAGGGCAGCGCGCGGTCCAGGAGGAACTGGAGCGCCTGGGGCTGGCATTCCCGGAACTGGCCATCGGCAACGGCTCCGGCCTCACCCGCGACACCCGCATCTCCGCGCGCAGCCTGACGCGCCTGCTGCTGGCTGCCGAGCGTGGCCCCTACGGCTCGGAGTTCGAGTCCTCGCTGGCGCTCGCCGGGCTGGATGGCACCGCGCGGCGCCGCTTCGGCGGGGCCGAGTTCACCGGCCACATGCACCTCAAGACCGGCACGCTGAACAACGTGCACGCCCTGGCGGGCTACGTGCAGACACCGGGCGGGCGCAAGTTCGCGGTAACCATGATGCAGAACTCGCCCGGCTGGGCCGACGAATCCCAGCAGGCCCTGCTGCGCTGGATCTATCGCCAGCCCTGAACCCGCCCCCCGGCGGCGCGGCGCAACCTGCTAGAATCCCGGCAGTCCGTGCAGCGCAGGAAGCGGGAGAGGCCACGCATGAAACTGATCACCGCCATCATCAAGCCGTTCCGGCTGGACGACGTCCGCAACGCCCTCGCGGAGGTTGGCGTGAACGGCATGACGGTCACCGAGGTGAAGGGCTTCGGCCGGCAGCGCGGCCACACGGAACTCTACCGCGGAGCCGAGTACGTGGTCGATTTCCTGCCCAAGGCCAAGGTGGAAGTGGCGGTGGCCGATGAGCTGGTCGAGCGCGCCATCGAGGCGATCTCCACAGCCGCACGCACCGGCAAGGTGGGCGACGGCAAGATCTTCGTCATCGACCTCGAGCAGGCGCTGCGTATCCGCACCGGCGAGACGGGCGACGGCGCCCTCTGACGCGGGTAGCAGCCAGCCCACCCGGAAGTCTCAGGCGGCATCCGCCGCCTGCAGCGCCCGCGCCCGCCAGGCGCGCCATCCAAGCAGCACCAGCAGGATCAGGCAGTAGACCAGCGGCTCGGTGAAGTCCTTCTTCACCTGCCACCAGAAGTGCCAGCAGACCAGCAGCGCGGCCGGGTAGATCGCCTGGTGCAGCAGCTGCCAGCGCCGGCCCAGGCGCCGGCGCCAGCCGGCGGTGGAAGTCACGGCCAGCGCGGTGAGCATCAGCAGTGCCGTGGCGCCGACGATGATGTAGGGCCGCCGTGTGAGGTCGCCCAGGATCTCGTTGGTATCCAGGGCCCGGTCCAGCAGCAGGTAATTGGCGAAGTGCAGGGCGGCGTAGGTGAAGGCGAACAGCCCGAGCATGCGCCGGAACCGCAGCGGCCAGGCCTGGCCGCTGGCCTGGCGCAGCGGCGTCACGCACAGTGTCACCAGCAGCAGGCGCAGCGCCCAGAGGCCGGTGCTGTCCTGGATGGTCTCCACGGGGTTGGCCCCGAGCCCGGTGCCGCCGAGGCCCGTGGCGCCGGCAACCAGCCGCAGCAGCGGCAGCAGCGCGGCTGCGAACACCAGCGGCTTCCAGTACAGCCGCAGCTGCCGCAGGGTCGGCACGGCCAGCTCCCGGCCTAGAAGTTCCGCACCAGGTCCAGGCCCGTGTAGAGCGAGGCGACCTGCGCGGCGTAGCCGTTGAACGGCAGCGTCGGCTGCTTGGGCGAGAACAGCGCGGAGCCGATGCGCCTCTCGGTCGCCTGGCTCCAGCGCGGATGGTCCACCTTCGGGTTGACGTTGGCGTAGAAGCCGTACTCGTCGGCGGCAGCCGCCGACCAGGTGGTGCGCGGCTGCCTGGCGGTGAAGCTGATGCGGACGATGGACTTGATGCTCTTGAATCCGTACTTCCAGGGCACGACCACCCGCAGCGGTGCGCCGTTCTGGCTGGGCAGTTCGACGCCATAGAGGCCCACCGCCAGGATGGCCAGCGGGTGCATGGCCTCGGCCATGGTCAGCCCCTCGACGTACGGCCAGTCGAGCACCGGGCTGCGCTGGCCCGGCATCTCGGCGGGCCGCAGCACGGTCTGGAAGGCGACGAACTTCGCCTGCGAGGTTGGCTCGAAGCGCCTGATCAGGTCGCCCAGCGGAAAACCCACCCAGGGGATCACCATGGACCAGGCTTCCACGCAGCGGAAGCGGTAGATCCGCTCCTCCAGCGGGTGCGGTTTGAGGATGTCCTCCAGGGTGAAGCGGCCCCTGATGCCGGCCTCGCCGTCGATGGTGACGGTCCACGGCTTCGGGCGGAAGTCGCCCGACAGCTCGGCCGGGTCGGACTTGTCCAGCCCGAACTCGTAGAAATTGTTGTAGTGGGTGATGTCCTCGAAGCTGTTGCCGGCTTCGCGGGTGCTGAGCGGGCTCTGCCTCACGCTGGTCAGGCGCCGGTACTGGCCCGGGATGTCCCCGGCCGGGGCCCCGCGGCCGAGCAGCAGTCCGGCACCGGCGAAACCCGCGGCGGCCAGCAGCCGGCGGCGGCTGCGGTAGACGGCTTCGGGCGTGATGTCCGAGGAACGGACAGGGCCAGGGCGCCTGATCAGCATGGCATGGGTGCTCCCGGGGTCGTGTGTCGCCTATGGCCTCGCCGGGCCTGCGTATCGGCCGTTCAGGTCCCAGTCGAAATCCAGGTAGCGCAGGGCCAGGCGCCCCTCCAGCAGCGCGGCGCGGCTGGCGGGCTCATCGACATGGCGCGCCAGCCAGCCGGGCAGGCTGCCGGCCGCGGCTTCGAAGTCGCTGCGGTGCCAGTCGAAGAGCGGCGACAGGAATGCCGTCCTGCGCGCGATGTCGAAGCGGTTGCGGCTGACGTCGTTGACGAAGCGCCTGCTGGCGGCATCGAGCTGCGCGTCCAGCGTCCCGGGCAGGTAGGCGTGGCTGGACAGGCGTGGGCCGGACAGCGCGGCGCGGGCCAGGGCAAGCTGCGCGCGGGGATCACCGAAAGGGCGCAGGCGCTGCTGCTCGATCTCCTCCAGCGTCACCTTGCCGCCGCCCAGCCCGAACTTCAGCGAGCCGAAGAAGCGCCGCCGGCCGGAGCTGGAATCGGGCGTATGGCCCTGGAGGATGCCCTGGATGGCGAAGGCGTTGTAGGCATTGATGTAGAAGGCCAGCGCCTCGTTGCGTTCCGTGGGTGCCTGCGCGGTCGCCAGGTCCGTGACGAAGCGGGCGAACTTCGGGTTGTCCGCGATGCCGTCGTAGTCGACGTAGCCGTCGCGGACGTTCTGCAGCAGCGCTTCCTCCAGCAGTGCGTAGTCGGGCGCGGCAGCCCTCCCGGCCGGCGCTGCCAGGGCCAGTACCAGCACCGCCAGCAGGCCGAGTGCCCGCATGAACCCGCGGCCTGCAATGATCTGTCCCCGTGGCATGTCACCCGTCCGTTGCGCGATCACCGCAAGCATAAACCTTCCGTGGCGACGCGTTCACCGGCCCGCCTGCTGTGGCGTGGCGGATGACGGTTCGCCGCAGAGGAGCACGGCCGTGCCGTGGACGGCGCCGGCGCGCAGGTCGTCCAGCGCCTCGTTGGCCTGCTGCAGCGGGTAGGTGCTGATGCGTGCCGTGACGCGGGCAGCGGCCGCGGCCCGCATGAACGACACACCGTCCTCGCGCGTCAGGTTGGCCACCGAGCGTACCTGGCGCTCGCCCCACAGCGTGGCGTAGGGAAAGGCCGGGATGTCGCTCATGTGGATGCCGCCGCAGACCACCGTGCCGCCCTTCCTGACGTCGCGCAGCGCCTTGGGCACCAGCGCGCCCACCGGGGCGAAGATCAGCGCTGCGTCCAGCGGTTCCGGCGGGGACTGGTCGGAACCGCCGGCCCAGTCGGCGCCGAGTTCGCGGGCGAAGTCCTGTGCCGTGCGGTCTCCCGGCGAGGTGAAGGCCAGCACGCGGCGGCCCTCATGGCGGGCGACCTGGGTGACCAGGTGCGCGGCCGAGCCGAAGCCGTAGATGCCGATGCAGCGCGCGTCGCCCGCCATGCGCAGCGCGCGCCAGCCGATCAGCCCTGCGCAGAGCAGCGGCGTGGCCTGCGCGGCAGCCAGCGTCCGCTCGAGCGGTATGCAGTAGCGGGAGTCGGCCAGCATGTGGCTGGCGTAGCCCCCATCCACATGGCAGCCGTGGAACGTGGCCTGGTCGCAGAGGTTCTCGCGGCCGCTGCGGCAGAACAGGCAGGTGCCGCAGGTGCCCGCAAGCCAGGCAGCACCGATCCATGCCCCGAGAGGCAGCACCGCCCCGGGTCCCCGCGCCACCACCTCGCCCACGGCCTGGTGGCCGGGCACCCGCGGATAGCTGGCGGCCGGCAGTTCGCCGTCCTGCAGGTGCAGGTCGGTGCGGCACACGCCACAGGCGTGGACGCGGATCAGCACCTGGGTGCCGCTGCAGGCGGGCAGGTCGCAGTGTTCCTCGCGCAGGCGCGCGCCCGGGCCATCGAGGACCATGCGGCGCAGGACTTCGGCCTCAGGTCCCATCGTGGCGGTCCCCATCCGACCCCGGGTAGGCGAGCGGGCCGCCCGGTGCGCCGCTTCCTGGGCCGGGCGACTGCAATGGCACGTCGGGGTGGCCGGGTGCCGGGCGCGGATAGCGGAAGGCATGGCGCAGCTGCACGTCCGGGCGGTCCACGGGCTCCCCCTCCGCCATGGCCGGGCGGAACGCCGCGGCATCCAGCATCCGCAACATCTGCCGGTCCATCAGCCCGGGCGGCGTGGATTCGATGATCCGGGCGCCATCGGCGCGACCGTCCGCGGTGACGGTGAGCATGGCGACGACCACGCCCTCGTCCTGGCCGGCCGTACCGCGGGCCGAGGCCTTGAGTTCCTTGCCTTCCACGTCCACCACGTCGGGCAGCTGCGGGCCGCCGATGCGCGAGGGCTGCGCGAAGTAGCGGTCGCGGTCCGCGAGCAGCGCATCGTCGCCGGACAGGTCGCGCCAGGCCTCCGCATAGCGCTGGCGCGCGGCCCGGGGCTGGCGCGCGACGATGTAGAGATCGCCCAGCGCGACCAGCAGCTGGGCCCGCTTGCGGTGGTCCACCACCTCCTGTGAGTCGATCAGGTCGAGGCCGCGCTTGAGCACGGCAGCCGAGGCAGGAATGGCGCCTTCGTTGCCATAGGCCAGCGCTTCGCCGAGATAGCTGTCCACCATCGCCGGGTCCTTGTCGCCGCCGCTGGCGCGGATGATGCGGCGGGCTTCCTGGAAAGCGGACTGCGCCTCCGGGTACTGGCCCGTCCGGTTGTACCAGCGGCCGAGCTTCTGCAGCGCTTCGGCCAGCGCCGCACTGTCCTCCGGTGCGTGGCGCTTGTGGATCGTCAGCTGGATGCGCTGCTGGCTGTTGGCCTTGGCCAGCTCTCCGATGCCCAGGAAGGTCTCGGACAGGCCGTCGCGGATCCTGAGTTGCTCGAGGTTGTAGAAGCCGGCACTCGTGTGATTGGCGTGCAATGCCTGGTGGTAGGTCTCGGCGGCCTGCTGGTAGAGCCCGCCGCGCGCGTAGGTGGCGGCGAGGCCGACCAGCGGGTTCACCAGGCGCGGCGACACCAGGCCGTCGCGCCGCTCGACGATGGCGATGGCCTGGCGGTAGCTGGACTCGGCGGCCAGCAGGTCGCCGTGCTGCATCTGCGCCGTGCCCAGGTTGGTGAGCGGCGTCACCATCTCCATGCTGTCCTGGCCATGCATGCGTGTTGTCAGGTCCACGACCTGGGCAGCGATGGCGATGGCTTCCTCGTAGCGTTTCTCGTCGATGAGACGCAGGAAGGTCTGCTGGGCCGCGTCGCGCAGGGCGGCCGCGTCCACTGCGGCTGCAGGTGCGGGTGCTGTCGCGGCAGCGGGGGGCGGGCTGGCTTCCGGAACCTGGCCGGACGCGGAGAGCACCACCGCCAGCAGGCAGGTGGCGGACCGTGCCGGAGCGCGGCCTGCCGATGGCTTGCGGGTCATGGTGGAGGAGGCGGACACAGGACCGTAATGTAGCACCGGTGCCGGCGCTGGCCGGATGACGTCGGCAGGCGCAACATGTTTGCCCTGGTGGCAGACGGAGCAGCCCATGCTGTGGCGCGAGAAGCGGACACTCATGCCGGATCCGAAGGAGGCGCTGCCGGGGCGCGCGATGCGCATGCCGGTGCCGGCCCGCCATGCCGTCAACGGCAATCCCCTGCAGCCGCCGTTCCCGGAGCGGATGCGACAGGCGCTGTTCGGCCTCGGTTGCTTCTGGGGTGCGGAGCGCCGCTACTGGCAGCTGCCTGGCGTATTCAGCACGGCGGCCGGCTATGCCGGCGGCTACACGCCCAATCCGACCTACGAGGAAGTCTGCAGCGGGCTCACCGGCCACAACGAGGTGGTGCGGGTGGTCTTCGACCCGGCGGCGATCAGCTACGACGAACTCCTGCGCAGCTTCTGGGAAGGCCACGACCCGACGCAGGGCATGCGCCAGGGCAACGACGTGGGCACGCAGTACCGCTCCGGCATCTACTGCTTCGACGAGGCGCAGCGCGAGGCAGCGCCGCAGTCACGGGACCGCTACGCCGGGGCCCTGCGCGCCGCCGGCCATCCGCCGGTCACCACCGAGATCCTGCCGGCGCCGGAGTTCTACTACGCCGAGGCGTACCACCAGCAGTATCTGGCAAAGAACCCCGGTGGCTATTGCGGACTGGGCGGCTGTGGCGTGCCCTTCCCGGGCGCGCTGGCGCGGAGCTGAATCCGCCGTCCACTGGCCTTGCGGTGCTCAGGCGACGCGGCGCCGCTGCCTTCCCAGCAGCGCGAGGGCGCTGGCGAACAGCCAGGCAGCGCCGGGCAGGGGCACGAGGGCCGGCGGTGCACCGCTGCTTGCCGCAACGTCGTCCCAGAACGCATCGCCGGTGAGCATCAGGTACTGCGACAGCGGCCCGGAAGCCGTGTAGTAGCGGCTGAAGGCGAAATCGACGTCGTCGCCGCGGATGCTGAAATCGATGCAGCGCCCGGCGATGCCCTGGCCGCAGTCATCCGCGGTGGAATCGTGGGCCATCTGCACCAGCACCCACCGGTCGAGGACGCTGCTGCCGAGCGAGGGCAGGCTGGCGGGTGGCTGGCCGGGGATGGCCGACTCCAGCGATGGCGTGCCCGCCCCGGAGATCTGCAGGTACCAGCCCCAGCTGGGCATCGCCAGGCGGGCGCCCGCGCCGCCCGAGTCCACGCGCACCCAGGCCTGTACCCACCAGTCGGACGCATAGCCGGTGGGAAACGTGACCGAGGCCGACGGGTAATCGCCCTGGTTTGCAGGATCGAGGGAATGGGTGGCGCCGAGGGTGAGGGATCCGCCCGCGCGCAATGACTGCGTGCCGCCGTGCGCCTGTGCATCGGAGATGGCGCCGGCCGAGTAGCCGCCCCAGCCGCCCTGGCCGGCGCTGTACGGCGGATTGCCGCCGATCGCGCCGATCGCAAAGTCTGGTGATTCGAAACCGACGGTGAGCGTCGTCACCGTCGCAGCCTGCGTGACGGCGCTGGGCGTGACAACCACGAGTACCAGCACGAGTAAAGCAATGTGCTGCATGGCCGGCCTCCATTCGGGCCACGAGGGCCCTGCGAGCTACGCTACGCCGCTGCAGCAAACGCCGCAATGCCGCTGGGGGCGGGGGTTACATAATCCCGGGCAAGCCGGCCTAGAAGTTCACCCTCACCGTCATGCCCCAGGTCGCCGGATCGCCCAGGAAGGCGTTGAAGGTCTGCGTCGAGCCCGGTCCGGTGCCGGTGCCCTGGAGCGGGGCGTCGAACACCACCTGCGCGTAGTCGCGGTCGAAGATGTTGTTGCCCCAGACCTCGAATACCCAGCGGTTGTCGTTGGTGCGGAAGCCCAGGCCCGCGTCGACCACCGCGTAGGAACTCTGCTCCTTCTCGATGTCGAGGTCCGAGCCGGTGTTCATGTCGCTGTTGAAGCGGAAGTTGCCGTGCACGAACCCGGTGAGCATGTCCGAAATCGGCTGCTCCCAGGTGGCCGCGGCGGTCACCACCCAGAACGGCGCATTGGTCAGGCGCTGGCTGCGCAGCGCGGCGGGCGTATCCGTGCCGTCGTCGTAGCGGGCGTCGGTGTAGGCCGCGCCACCCTGCAGCCGCAGGCTGTCCGTCAGCTGCGCGAGCACCTCCAGTTCGACGCCCTTGGAGGTCACCTTCGGCAGGTTGCTGACGGTGAAGCCGGTGCCGGTGAAGCTGTTGAGCTGGAAGTCGTCGAACTCCTCGTAGAACGCCGCGACATTGAGGGTGAGGAAGTCCCACAGCCGCGACTTGCTGCCGATCTCGTAGGCATCCACGGTCTCGTTGCTGAACTCGAGGTCCCTGGCCGAGGGCGTGATCACCGGCCGCGGCGGCGGGAAGGCCAGCGCCATCAGGGGGTTGGCGAATCCCGCCCGGTCGAGGTTGAAGCCTCCGGCCTTGTAGCCCCGGCCGTAGGAGACATAGGCGAGCCAGTCCGCGGTGATGTCGTAGGACAGGGCGATGGTACCGCTCCATTCCTCGTCGTCATGGGTGCCGGCATAGCTGCCGTCCACCAGCGAGTTGTAGAGCGGTGTGCAGACCAGCTGCGCGGTCGCCGTGAGGTAGGGCAGCAGAGCCGGCACGGCGGCCAGTCGCGCGGCGGCGGCCGTGCACGCCGGGTTGTCGGCGACCAGCCTGGCGTCGAGGTCCTTGCTCTCGTCGGTGTAGCGCAGGCCGATGGTGAGCCGCAGGTCGTCGCTGATGTTCCAGATGTTGTGCGTGAACAGCGCCCAGCTGTCGGCATCCTGCTTGAAGTGGTCGCTCTGCGCGCCGCGGCCGTCCACGAAGACGGAGCCGGGCGCCATCCCGGTGATGGTGCTGAGCTGGGTCAGGCCACCGCCGGGATTGAGGCCGTACAGCAGGAGGTTCGCATAGCCTTCATAGGCGTTTCCGGTGCGCACCGCATCGATGAAGGTCAGTTCCTCGTTGATGTAGTAGGCGCCCAGCAGCCAGTCCACCGGGCCGGTGGTGCCGGCGAGCCGCAGCTCCTGGCTGAAGGTCTCGAAGTTGTTCTCGTAGGTGCCCGGGGCGCGGTAGAGGATGTCGGCGTTGGTGAAGTCGATGTCCTGCGAGCGGTCGGAATCCCATTTCCGGTAGGCGGTGATCGAGGTGACCGTGCCGATGCCGATATCCCAGTTCACCTCCGCCGAGGCGCCCCATTCCTCCACGTCCTGGTCGTAGCCGCGCTGCGGGTTGCTGTACATCTGGCGCGCGTAGGGATCGGGCGGATTGACCACCTTGCCGCCGACGGCGGCGATGGCGGCCGCTGTCGGGCCGACCACGCGGCTGACGGAGGCGCAGCAGGTCTCGTCGCGGTTGGCGTAGTCGACGATCAGGCGCAGGTCCAGGTCATCGCTGATCGGCCCGCCGAGCTGGGCACGCAGCAGGTAGCGGTCGCGGTCGTTGTACTCGCTGCCCGAGGCCAGATCATCGATGAAGCCGTCGCGCTTGGTGAAGGTGCCATCGAGCCTGAAGCCGAGGCCGCCGAAGGCCGGACCGGTGGCGCCGGCGCTGAGGTTGTAATAGTCGTAATTGCCGAAGCTGGCATCGGCATGGGCGCTGTACGCGTCCAGGTCCGGCGACTTGGTGATGATGTTGATGACGCCCGCCGAGGCGTTCTTGCCGAACAGCGTGCCCTGGGGGCCGCGCAGCACCTCGATGCGCTCGATTTCCCCTAGGTCGGTCAGCGCCACGTTGTTGCGGTTGCGGTAGACGCCGTCGATGAACACCGCCACCGAGGATTCCAGGCCGAGGTTGTCGCCGGTGGTGCCGATGCCGCGGATACGGGCCACGGTGCCGGCGGTTTCCGACTGCGAACTCGACAGCACCAGGCTCGGCGACAGCACCGCCAGGTCGCGGATGTCGCGTACCCCGGCTTCACTCAGCGAATCGGCGCCATAGGCGGAGATGGCGATCGGCACCTCCTGCAGCGACTGCTCGCGCTTCTGCGCGACCACCACGATCTCGTCGATCTCGGCGGCTGCCGGGAACGCCGCCAGGAGGGCGGCCACGGCCAGCCCTCCCGCAGCCCTGCCTTGGGCGATGGTCGCGGGCTGGTGCTGTACGGCAAGGAATGCGCGGGTGCGTCGCATGGCACGACCTCCTGTTGACCGTGGGACCGGAAAGAGACGGGGGATCGCGGTGGCCGTCCGCATCAGCATCCCGATGCGGAGGTGTTGACCATGTTCAGAGGACCTGAGCGCATGGTGATCCACGATGTGGCCGACCATAACACAGGGCGATGCGGTTCAGGCAAGCGCAGGTGCCCGTTCGGTTGCCTGGGTTACACTTGCCGCTGCCGAATGACCCCATCCCGGAACCGCATCGCCAGGCAGCTGACCGCAGCGCTCGTCGCCACGGTGGCCATTAGCCTGCTAATGCTGGGTTTCGACGGCTTTCTCCGGGGCATGCACACGCTGACCCGTATCTACTTTGCACCCCGCGCGGCGCCGCCGCCGCCAGCAACCGAAGTGGTCGCCGCGCCAGGCGTGGTACAGGCCTTCGTGGTACCGCCGGAAGATGTCGCAGCACCTGCGGCTGCGCCGGCCGACCCGGCCGGGGTGACCGGCCCGGTCCGGAAGGGCGGCGAGCCGCGGCGCTGACCGGGTCGTCATGCCGTCGGCGGGCGCCGGCACGGCCTTCGTGATGCCGGGCCTGGCAGCGGCCGTCCCTGCCTCGCACGGGGAAAGTTCCTGGAGTATGGTTGGGCGCAGGCGCGCCGCACCCCGCGGCGCTGCATGAAGGTCAAGGGCAGGAGGTGCACCATGGCCGGATTGTCTTCAGCCTCGCAGGGCGCAGGGGGATGCCTGCTGCTGGCCGTGCTCGCGGCCTGCTCCCCGGCACCCTCTCCGCAGCAATCGGCCGATACCGGCCCGGCGGCCAGCCCGGCCGCGGCAGCCACACCCGTGCCAGGCGTCGAGTTGCCGGTACGCAAGGTGCCCAACCTCCCGCCGGGCGGCGAAGCCTACTACGCCGCAGACAGCCTGCATCTGATCGCCAACATGGACGACCCGCAGGCACAACGCGCCGAGGGCTCCGGTGGCGGTGGCTCCCTGACCTACGTGTTCACCGACGATGGCAGCGTCGTCCGCCGCATCAATGACCACGGCCAGGATGCCTGTTCGTATTTCTTTCCCGACATGAAGCAGATCGTCTGGACCTCCACCCGCGACAACATGGACATGCCCTTCGGCAACTGGTTCGACGATGCCGACTATCCGCGCGGCGCGGAGCTCTATCTCTCCGACCCCGAAGGCGGGAATGTCCGGCGCCTCACCCATAACCAGTGGTACGACGCGGAGGTGTCCGTATCGCCGGACGGCAAGTGGATCGTCTTCGGGCGCCAGACCGACGGGCGCATGGATCTCTGGCGGATGCGCGCCGACGGCAGCGGGGAGCAGCAGATCACCCGCACCGATGACTGGCAGGAAGGCGCCCCGTTCTACATGCCGGACAACGAGACCATCATGTTCCGTGCCTGGCAGAGGAGCGTGAAGAACGAACTGCGCAAGCAGCAGCCGCAGGGGCAAAGGCGGTGGATCACGCCGATGACCGTCTTCACCATCCGGCAGGACGGCACGGGCCTCACCCAGCGCACTTTCGACCGCGACATGAACTGGGCGCCGTATCCGGCGCCGGATGGCCGTCACTATGTGTTCGTGCGCGTGGTCGACGGCAACAACTGGGAGGTCTTCCTCGGCGACCTCGCGGGCGATGCGCCCCGGCGCCTGACCTACAGCCCGGGATTCGACGGCTTGCCGTCGCTGTCACCGGATGGCCGGAAGATGGTCTTTGCAAGGCAGGCGGCAGGATTCTCGGTGTATGTGATGGATGTGTCTTCGCTCGGACTCGGGCCCGGGAACTACAAGGGCATCCCGGCCACTCCGGTACCCGACAATGCGGTGATTGCCGACATGCGCCCCGCCGCCAGCACATTATCGGAGTAATCCGCGCCCGTCCCGGCCTCGTCGCCGTTCCACAGGCGGCCAACGGCATGGCCCCGCATTTGCAGTGGCATGGGCAGCCCGTAGAATCCGGGCATGAACCGACGTGCCCTGCTTCTCATCGTCATCACCCTGATTGCCGTCGTTGCGGCACTCGGCAGCTACAAGTACTGGCGCGTGACCGCGGCGATCGCGGCGGGTGCCGCATTCGCCAATCCGGCGGAGTCGGTGAGCGTGGCGGTGGCGCACCCCATCAACTGGCAGGTCGCCGCCAGCGCCCCGGGCACCGTGGTGGCGCGCGAATTCGTCACCCTGAGCAACGAGCTGCCCGGAACGGTCGCGCGCGTCAGCTTCCATTCCGGCGAGGTCGTCGAGGCCGGCCAGGTGTTGCTCGAGCTCGACACGCGTTCCGAGCGCGCGGAGCTGCGCAGTGCCGAAGCGGACATCACGCTCGCCCGCCTCACGGCCGAGCGCACCCGCAAGCTGGTCGAGCAGCGCGCCGGCACGCAGGCGGAGGTGGACCGCGCCGAGGCGCAGCTGGCCCAGGCGGAGGCGCGCCGCGACGTGATCGCCACCACCATCCAGCGGCGCACCGTGCGCGCGCCGTTCCGCGGCCGCATCGGCCTGCGCGACGTGCACCCGGGCCAGTACCTCGCCGCGGGCAGCGAGCTGACGACGCTGGAGAGCGTGGCTGAAAGCGTGTTCGTCGACTTCCGGCTGCAGCAGGAAATCGCCGCGCAGCTGGCACCGGGCATGGAAGTGCGCCTGGCCGGCGCGGGCCTGCCTGCCGGCGCCACCGCCGTGGTCCGCGCCATCGACGCGCGCGCCGACGAGGCGTCGCGCACCGTGCGCGTGCGCGCCGAGGCGCCGGTCGCCGCCGGCCTGACACCGGGCGCCTTCGTCGAGGTGACGGTGGCGGCCGCCGCAGCCCGCGAGGTGCTGGCGGTGCCGCAGGCAGCGGTGCGCCGTGCGGCCTTTGGCGATCATGTCTACGTCATCCGCGAGGATGCCGGCGACGCGAAAGGCCCGACTGCCGAGCAACGCTTCGTGCGTACCGGGCCGACGCTCGATTCCGAGGTGGTGATCCTCGATGGGCTCGCCGCCGGCGAGCGCGTGGCAACCGAAGGCTCCTTCAAGCTGCGCCAGGGGTCGCGTGTGAAGATCATCGAGGCGGACGGGAAGGCGGGGGCGCCGGCGGCCGGGGCGCCGCGCGGCTCGTGAACCGGCTGCTCGAAGCCTTCGTCCGCAAGCCGGTGCTCGCCCTGGTGGCGAGCCTGGCCATCCTGCTGGTCGGCGGGCGGGCAGCGCTGAACCTGCCCATCCAGCAGTTCCCGCGCATCGAGAGCGCGGCGATCATCGTCCAGACCACCTACATCGGTGCCAGCGCCGACGTGGTGCGCGGCTTCATCACTACGCCGATCGAGCGCGCCGTCGCCACCGTGACCGGCATCGACTACGTCGAGTCGCAGAGCATTGCCGGGCTGTCGACGGTGACGGTACGGCTGAAGCTCAACGCCGACGCCAATGTGGCACTGACCGAGGTCGGCGCGCGGCTCGACCAGATTCGCGCCGAGCTGCCCGGCGATTCCGAGCCGCCCACCGTCGTCGTGCAGCGGGCGGACCGCCCCTACGCCAGCTTCTACATCAGCTACAAGTCCGACCGCCTCAGCCGCGCGCAGGTAACCGAGTGGCTGACACGCGCCGTGCAGCCGGCCCTGTCCACGGTGCCGGGCGTGCAACGCGCCGACATCGCCGGCGGTACGCCGCTCGCCATGCGCATCTGGCTCGATCCGGAGCGCATGGCGGCGCTCGGCGTCAGCGCGCGCGAGGTCTACGACGCGCTCCGCCGCAACAACTACCTGGCGGCGCTCGGCCGCACCGAGGGGCAGTCTGCGCAGGTGGACCTGCTGGCGAACACCGACCTGCGCTCACCGGAGGAGTTCGCCGATCTCATCGTGCGGCAAAGGGCGGGCGCGACCCTGCGGCTGCGCGACGTGGCCCGGGTGGAACTCGGCGCCGAAGAGGCTGCCTCCGAGACGCGGGAGAACGCCGAGCCCACGGTGTTCATGGCCGTGTGGACCCTGCCGGGGGTGAACGAGATCGAAGTGGCCGATGCGCTGTACCGCCGCCTCGCCGAGCTGGAGCCGTCACTGCCTGCGGGCATGCGGGTGCTGGTCGGCTACGACGGCACCCTCTACATGCGCAATGCCATCCGCGGCATCTTCACCACGCTGGCCGAGACGGTGGCCATCGTCGCGCTGGTGGTGTTCCTGTTCCTCGGCTCGCTACGCACCGCACTGGTGCCGCTGGTCGCCATCCCGATCTCGCTGGTCGGCGCCGCCATCTTCATGTACCTGCTGGGCTTCTCGCTGAACCTGCTGACCATGCTGGCGATCGTGCTCTCGGTCGGGCTGGTGGTCGACGATGCCATCGTCGTCGTCGAGAACGTGCAGCGGCTGGTCGACCAGGGGATGAGCCGGATCGACGCGGCGCTGGCCAGCGCCCGCCAGCTGTTCGCGCCGCTGGTGTCGATGACCATCACGCTGGCCGCGGTCTATGCGCCGATCGGCTTCCTCTCCGGTCTCACCGGGGTGCTCTTCAAGGAGTTCGCCTTCACGCTGGCGATGGCGGTGATCATGTCCGGCATCGTCGCCCTGGTGCTCTCGCCGGTCATGAGTTCGCAGCTGGTGCGCGAGCGCAGCGAGCGGCCACGGCTGGCGGCATTCGTCGAGGCACGTTTCACGCGACTGCGTGAACGCTACGCCCGCGTGCTGGACGCCACCCTCGCGCAGCGCAATACCACGCTGGTGGCCGGTGGCGCGGCGCTGCTGCTTCTCGCGCCGCTGTTCCTGCTGTCGCCACGGGAGCTGGCGCCCACCGAGGACCAGGGCGAGATCAGCATCTTCGTCGAGTCGGCGCCCGACGCCTCGGTGCGCTACACCGCCGAGCGCACGGCCGACGTCGTCCGCAGGCTGCTGGAACTGCCGGAGGCCTACCTGAGCTGGGAGGTGTCGCGGCGCAACGTCGGCTTCGGCGGCATGGCGCTCAAGGACTATTCGCAGCGCGAGCGCAGCGCCATGGAGATCCTGCCGCAGGCCTATGGCCTGGTGCGCGATATCACCGGTGCGCGCGCCTTCGTGTCGCTGGCAGCGGCGCTGCCCGGAGCGGGGCAGTTCGACGTCGAGATGGTGGTGACTGCCGCCGATGACATCGAGCGCATGCTGCCCGTGGCGCAGAGCCTGGTGAAGGCGGCGCGCGCCTCCGGCCGCTTCATGTTCGCCGACACGGACCTGAAGGTGGATATCTCGCAGGCCAGCGTGGTGATCGACCGCAACCGCGTGGCCGACCTCGGGCTCGACCTCACCCAGGTCGGCCAGGAACTCGGCGTGCTCCTCGGCGGCGCCTACGTCAACCGCTTCAACCTTGACGGGCGCAGCTACAAGGTCATCCCGCAGATGGGCGAGGCCGAGCGCCGCGATGTCAGCCGCCTGCTCGACCTCAAGGTCATGGGCCCTGGCGGGCAGCTGATTCCCGTTTCGAGCTTCGCCCGCGTCGAGAGCAATGCCGCGCCGCGCTCGCTCAACCGGTTCCAGCAGCGCAACTCGTTCCGCATCAACGGCGGCATCTTCCCGGGGCTGACCAAGGAGCAGGGTCTGGCGGCGCTCGAGGCGGCGGCCGCCGAGGTCCTGCCGCCAGGCTATGCGATCGACTACGCCGGTGAGTCACGCCAGATCCGCACCGAGGGCGCGACCCTGAGTGGCACGCTGGCCTTCGCCGTGGTGCTGATCTACCTGGTGCTCACCGCGCAGTTCGGCAACTTCCGCGACCCGCTGGTGATCCTGCTGGCTTCGGTGCCGCTGGCGCTGACCAGTGCGCTGGTGTTCACTTTCCTCGAGTTCACCACCATCAACATCTTCACCCAGGTGGGGCTGATCACCCTGGTCGGCCTGATCGCCAAGAACGGCATCCTCATCGTCGAGTTCGCCAACAAGCTGCGCGAGGCTGGGCAGGAGCGCATGGCGGCGATCCGCGAGGCCTCGCTGGAGCGGCTGCGCCCGGTGCTGATGACCACCGCGGCGACGGTGTTCGGCCACCTGCCGCTGGTGCTGGTCAGCGGGCCGGGCGCGGCGGCACGCAACAGCATCGGCATCGTGCTGGTCTCGGGGATGGCGATCGGCACGCTGTTCACGCTGCTGATCCTGCCCGCGGTGTACCTGTGGCTGTCCGGGGCGCATGAGGCCGGGCCGGCCGCGGCCGGCAGTGCCGCTGGTCGCGACGGCGCACCGGGGCGGACGGCGGCTTCAGCGAACTCGTAGCCGCACCGGGTGATCCATCATGCCGCCTGCCTGACGGCAGGGGGCCGAGCCATGGGACTAACGGGACCCTGGCGGCTGGAAGCCAGACTCGTTCTGCTTGCGCATCTGCCTCAGCTCCTGGCAGACATCATCCAGCTTGTCATTCGTCGATGCCTGCAGAGAGGCCAGAGTGCTTTGCTGGTCAACCAATCTTTCAAGCATCGCCAGGCGCTTGTTGATCTTCCAGTACCAGCAAACGGCTTCCCTGCATACGAGGAATACGGCGATCACGCCCACCAGAACGATCAAGACCATGATCAGGTTGGAACTGTCAGTCATGGCTTCCTCCTGCGGCGCCGGCAAGGCGCCTCGATATGCCCCGCGAGGTGGCTCCTGGCTACCACTCGGCGTGCAGCACCCGGCGGAGTTTCCCGCAGAGATCTCACCGGCTCACTGGCTCCATCATCGCTGAATCCCGACTCCGCAGCCCATCACGGCCAAGCGATTTTTGGTTCTTCCATCGCCGATCGCAAGGGATGGACCGCGGCCTGAAAGTGGCAGTTCGCACCGCTTCCGGTCCCGCACCCTCATCAGCCCGGAGCCCTTGCAACGCCCGCGCCCGGCAAAGATGATGGGTTGGCAGGTAGAAGCAAGGTTTCCGTAACCGTAAGCCCGGCACCCGGCACGGCCCGGGCACCCGGCAGGAGGACCGGCGATGTATCCAGGCAACTGGGCCCGCAAGTTTCCGCGGAAGGCGGCGTTCATCGATGCGGCCAGCGGCGCGACGGTGACTTATGGCGAGTTCGATGCACGCTCGAATCGCCTGGCGCAGCTGATGTGGCAGCGGGGCCTGCGGCCCGGCGACCATGTCGCGCTGTTCATGGACAATGACCTGCGCTATTTCGAGGGCATCTGGGCGGCGCTGCGCTCGGGGCTCTATGTCACGCCGATCAACCGCTACCTCACGGCGGAGGAGGCGGCGTACATACTCAATGACTGCGAGGCGCAGCTGCTGGTGGCGTCGGGCACGCTGGCCGGCGTGGCGCGGGAGCTGCCGCGCCTGGCGCCGCGTTGCCATACCTGGCTGGCGATCAACGGGGCGATCGAGGGCTACGAGGACTACGAGGCGCAGCTGGCGGTCCAGCCGGCGCAGCCGCTGGCGGCGGAGCCGGAGGGCCGCTTCATGCTCTACAGCTCGGGCACCACCGGGCGGCCGAAGGGCATCCTGCGCCCGCTGTCGGGGCTGCCCATCAGCGAGGGTGCGGCCCAGCTCGCGGGGCCGCAGCGCACGCTCTGGGGCTTCGACGAGGACACCGTGTTCCTGTCCACCGCGCCGCTGTACCACTCGGCGCCGACGGGCTTCGGCGTGGCGGCCACGGTGCAGGGCGGCACGGTGGTCGTGATGCCGCGCTTCGAGGAGATCGAGGCGCTGCGCGCCATCGAGAGGTTCCGCATCACCCACAGCCAGTGGGTGCCGACGATGTTCGTGCGCCTGCTCAAGCGCCGGCTCGCCGAGCGCAGCGGCTTCGACCTGTCCTCGCACCGGGTCGCCGTGCATGGCGCCGCGCCCTGCCCGGTGGTCGTCAAGCAGCAGATGATCGAATGGTGGGGGCCCATCCTCTACGAGTACTACTCGGGCAGCGAACTGCATGGGCTCACCCACTGCGATTCCCGGGAGTGGCTGGCGCATCCGGGCACGGTCGGCAAGGCCGTGATGGGCATCCTGCACGTCTGCGATGAGGAGGGGCGCGAGCTGCCGCCGGGCGAGTCCGGGCTGGTCTACTTCGAGCAGTCCGGCAATCCGTTCGAGTACCACAAGGACGCCGACAAGACCCGCTCGGCGCGCCATCCGCAGCATGGCAACTGGAGCGCGCTCGGCGACGTCGGCCACGTGGATGCGGACGGCTTCCTCTACCTCACCGACCGCGCCACCTTCATGATCATTTCCGGCGGGGTCAATATCTATCCGCAGGAGATCGAGGACCGGCTGGTCCTGCATCCCGCCGTGGCCGACGTGGCCGTGTTCGGCGTGCCGGATCCCGGGATGGGTGAGGCGGTGAAGGCGGTGGTGCAGGCGGCGCCGGGCGCCACGCCGGGCGAGGCGCTGGCGGCCGAGCTCATCGGCTATGCCCGCGAGCACCTGGCGCATTACAAGTGTCCGCGCAGCGTCGATTTCGTCGACGAGCTGCCGCGCCTGCCCACCGGCAAGCTCTACAAGCGCATCCTCAGGGACCGCTACTGGGGCAATGCCGGCTCACGCATCGTCTGAGGCGGGGAGGGCGGCATGAACCTGCAACTGTCCGCCGAGCAGCTGCTGCTCGAATCCAGCCTCGAGCGCGTGTTCCAGGAGCACAGCAGCGGCGCGCGCATTCGTGCCACCGAACCGGTCGGCTTCGATCGCGAACTCTGGGACATCCTCGTGGACCTGGGTATTCCGGCGCTGCGGGTTCCCGAGGACCAGGGCGGCAGCGGCATGAGCCTGATGCACGCGCTGCTGGCGGCCGAACAGGCCGGGCGCGCGCTCGCCCCGGTGCCGCTGGTCGAGGCGGTGGTGGCCAACCGCCTGCTGGCACTGGCCGGTGGCAGCGAGGCTGCCGCATTGCTCGATGACTGCCTCGCGGGACGGGCCATCGCCACGCTGGCCCTGCACGATGCCGGCACCCGGCCGCGGCAGCTGGTGCCGGCGGGCGCGGTGGCCGATGCGGTGCTCTGCCTGCAGGGCGATGCGCTGTCGATACGTCGCGGCGTGGCGCGACTGCCGATGCCGGCGGATGGCGCCGGCCAGACACAGCATGGCGCGATCGCGGCGCAGCTTCTGGATCTCGATGCAAGCGATTCCCGGGTGGACCTCGCGGGTACCCGCGAAGCCTTCGCCGCGGCGCTCGCCGAATGGCAGCTGCTCGGCGCGGCACAGCTCGCGCTCATCGCGCGCCGCGCGATCGACAGCGCGGCGGAGTACGCCTGCGAGCGCGAGGCCTTCGGCCGGCGCATCGGCGAGTACCAGGCGGTCTCACATGTGCTGGCGGAGGCCTTCACCCGCGTCGATGGCGCGCGGCTGCAGCGTCTGCCGGCGCGAGAACGCCAGCAGCTTGCGGGTGAGATCGGCGCCGCCGCGTCTGAGGTCTATTCGCGTTCGGACCTGATACTTAAGGTGAAGCAGCCGTCCTTCAACCAGGACATCGCTACGCATGAGGCGCTCATGATGCGTGAAGGCGGGTTGCTGGTCGCCTTCCTGCATCCGGCCGCGCCGGCCAATCATGAG